>Ga0315271_10000712_pt1 | contig 19191 bp, 11 predicted proteins | sample C3_top_MG_FD_204664 | JGI IMG/M metagenome (GOLD analysis project Ga0315271, IMG submission 204664) | Sediment microbial communities from Yellowstone Lake, YNP, Wyoming, USA - C3_top | ecosystem: Environmental > Aquatic > Freshwater > Lake > Sediment | place: USA: Wyoming | collected 2017-08-01
CGAAGAAATGGGTGGTGGGCGAAGACTATACGGCAGCGCCGACCTGTGCCACTTGCCACATGAGCGCAACCAAAGAGCAAAAGGTCACGCACGACGTGGGCGAGCGGATTTCCTGGACTTTGCGGCCGGCTGTTTCCACCAAGCTCAATATGATCCGGCTAAGCAGCGGCGACGAGTTCGACCAGCCCGAAGGCAAAGCCCTGCCCAAGGTGGGTGACGAAGTCAATGGTGCCAAAGTCACTGAGGTGCTGACCTGGGAGCAGCGCCGAAACAAAATGAAGAATGTATGCAGCACCTGCCATGCCGGCAGCACGGTGGAGGGTCACTACAAACAGTTTGATGATGTGGTGGACCTCTACAACGAAAAATATGCCAAACCGATCGCTGCCATCATGAAAGAACTCGAGGACAAGGGCTATTTGAGCCGCGAGCCGATGGATGCGAAGATCAAATGGACCTGGTTCGAGATCTGGCATCACGAAGGCCGCCGTGCACGTCACGGTGCTTCGATGAACGGACCAGACTACACATGGTGGCATGGCATTTACGAAGTCAGCCAGCACACCTACTTCAAGTGGATCCCCGAGCTGAAAGAAGTCGTTCGCAAGAAAGACGGCAACGAAGACTTCGCGAATGCGCTTCTGGACAAGTATTTCAAGCCGATCGCCGGACATGACTGGTTCTTCAACGGCATGGGCAAGGATGCGATTGAAAAGGTGCGCAAGGGCTACGAAGAACGCTATGGCCAGGGCACCTTCAAGTAAATAGCTCCCAGACAGCGGCTCTTCTGAGCAAGAAGGGCCGTTTTTTTCGTCTGCAAGTTCAATGAAGCCATTGAGAACGATCATGAATCGCGGCCCTGTGACCGTGATGACAAAGACAAAATCTAGTTCTTTGGAACTACGCGGCCTGACCACAAGATAGTTCCATTTACCAGAGTAACTCCTTCTTCAGAGGGATACCTTAAAGAGAATGCCCGTCCTAAAGTTGGAACACTGAACAAGGAGTTTTGAACATGACGAAAAAGGGGCAGGCGCTCTCGGTGCTGATGGTCAGCACGCTGGCATTCACGGTGTGCTTCATGGTCTGGATGATGTTCGGCGTGATTGGCATCCCCATCAAGAAGGTGCTCGGTCTCAATGCCACCGAATTCGGACTGCTGACGGCAACCCCGGTGCTGACGGGCTCCCTTATCCGGGTGCCCCTGGGCATCTGGACCGACAAATACGGAGGCCGCATCGTCATGACCCTGCTGATGGCGCTGACAGTACCGGCCATATGGTTTATGAGCTACGCCACCAGTTTCTGGCACTTTCTGCTTATCGGCCTGTTCGTCGGCATGGCCGGTGGCGCTTTTTCAGTTGGAACACCTTATGTGGCACGCTGGTTTCCCAAGAAGCAGCAAGGCTTTGCCATGGGCATCTATGGCGCTGGCAATTCGGGCGCGGCGGTGAACAAATTTGTCGCTCCGGCGCTGGTCGTTGGATTTGGTTGGACCATGGTGCCGCAGGTCTATGCCGCCATCATGTTGGCAACCGTCATCCTGTTCTGGTTTTTCAGTTACAGTGACCCGGCGCATCTGGTACCGAGCCACGTCAAGTTCAGCGACCAGTTGAAGTCGCTGAAAGACCCGAAAGTACTGAAGTACTGCCAGTACTACAGCATCGTGTTCGGTGGCTACGTGGCGCTGTCGCTGTGGATGGTGCAGTACTACGTCGGCGAATTCGGTCTCGACATCCGCTCCGCCGCATTGCTGGCGGCCTGCTTCTCGCTGCCCGGTGGCGTGTTGCGCGCGGCCGGTGGCTGGATGTCCGACAAATGGGGCGCCCACAGTGTCACCTGGTGGGTGCTGTGGGTCAGTTGGGTTTGCCTGTTCCTGCTGAGCTATCCGCAAACGGACCTGACGATTACGACCACCAGTGGTCCGACATCTTTCCACATCGGCCTCAACGTCTACCTGTTCACCGCACTGATGTTCATCCTCGGCATCGCGTTCGCCTTCGGCAAGGCCAGCGTCTTCAAGTACATCAGCGATGACTATCCGACCAACATCGGCACCATCAGCGGCATCGTCGGCCTGGCCGGCGGCATGGGCGGCTTTGTGCTGCCGATCATGTTCGGCGCGCTGATGGACCTGACCGGCGTGCGCTCCAGCGCGTTCATGCTGATGTACGGCGTGGTCTGGGTGTCGCTGATCTGGATGTTCTGGACCGAGGTGCGCGGCCGCGAAATGATGGGCCAGAACGCAAAACCCTTCGTCCTCTAGAGCGAGCTGCAATTTCATTTTACTGAAAGACCACCATGGCCCACATCACACACTCGAGCGCCGACATCGCGGACTGGCGTCCCGAAGACCCGCAATTCTGGGATTCGACCGGCAAGCGCGTCGCCAACCGCAACCTATGGATCTCGATCCCCAACCTGTTGTGCGGCTTTGCCGTCTGGGCCATGTGGGGCATTATCACGGTGCAGATGCTGAATCTGGGCTTTCCGTTCAAGCCCGCCGACATGTTCACGCTGACCGCGATCTCGGGTTTGATGGGCGCCACCATGCGCATTCCGGCCTCGTTCTTCATCCGCCTCGCCGGCGGCCGCAACACCATCTTCCTGACCTCGGCGCTGCTGATCATTCCAGCGGTCTGGACCGGCATTGCCTTGCAGGACAAGAACACGCCCTTGTGGGTGTTTCAGGCCTGCGCCTTCCTGAGTGGCATTGGCGGCGGCAATTTCGCCTGCTCGATGTCCAACATCACGGGCTTCTTCCCGAAGCGGCTGCAGGGCACCGGGCTCGGGCTCAATGCCGGTCTCGGCAATTTTGGCGTCACCACCATGCAAGTCCTGATTCCGCTGGTGATGACGGTCGGGCTGTTCGGCGCCGTGGGCGGCGGCTCCATGGTGCTGACCAAGGACAGCGGCTGGATTCTGGGCAAGATCGCCGCCGGCACCCCGACCTTCATTCAGAACGCCGGTTTCGTCTGGGCCGCCATTTTGCTGCCGCTGATCATCGCCGCCTGGTTCGGCATGAACAACCTGCTGCCGCTGTCACCCAATTACGGCGGTACCCTGGCCGCTTTCAGCAAGATCCTCTACCTCTGGGGCATCGCCTGTGTCGTTGGCCTCTTGGGCCTTTACCTCTATTTGCCGGCGCCGACCGGCCTGGGTCTGCTCAATATGTGGGTCGCCTTGCCGCTGACCATCGTGGCGACCCTGACCGCCATGAAACTGGCGGCCTTCGGTGAAATGAAGGGCAATATCGCCAAGCAGTTCGAGATCTTCAGAAACAAGCACACCTGGTCCTTGACGCTGCTCTACATCGTGACCTTCGGCTCCTTCATTGGCTTCTCGATGGCGCTGCCCTTGTCGATCACGGTGATCTTCGGCGTCAGTCACGTGCCCGATGCGGCCGGCGTGATGCAGCACGTTTTGAAAAACCCGAACGCCCCATCGGCCCTGACCTACGCCTGGATCGGCCCCTTCGTCGGCGCGCTGATCCGTCCAGTCGGCGGCTGGATCTCAGACAAGGTCGGCGGCTCGATCGTGACGCAGGTGATCTCGACCGTCATGGTGGTGGCCTCGGCTGCCGTAGGTTACGTGATGATGCAGGCCTATGGCTCGGCCACACCGGAGCAGTACTTCTCAACCTTCATGTGGCTGTTTGTGCTCTTGTTTGCGGCCAGCGGCATCGGCAATGGATCGACCTTCCGCACCATCGGCGTGATCTTTGATCGCCAGCAGGCCGGCCCGGTCCTTGGCTGGACCTCGGCCGTGGCAGCCTACGGCGCCTTCATCGCCCCGGTGGTGATTGGCGACCAGATCAAAGCCGGGACACCGCAGATGGCGATGTACGGCTTCGCCATCTTCTACGCCCTGTGCCTGATTCTGAACTGGTGGTTCTACCTGCGCGCCGGCTCGGAAATTAAGAACCCATGACACAGCCACTGTCATCCCGGACCTGATCCGGGATCCATGGATTGCGGATCGAGTCCGCAATGACAGATTAATACGACTTCTGACATTTTCGGAGATCCCCATGAGCCACTTTCTTGATCGACTCAGCTACTTTTCCCAGCCCAGGGAAGCCTTTTCCGGCGAACACGGCGTCGCCACCGGTGAAGACCGCACCTGGGAAGACGCCTACCGCAACCGCTGGGCGCACGACAAGATCGTGCGCTCCACGCACGGCGTCAACTGCACCGGCTCGTGCTCGTGGAAGATCTACGTTAAGGGCGGCATCGTGACCTGGGAAACCCAGCAGACCGATTACCCGCGCACGCGCTGGGACATGCCGAACCACGAACCGCGCGGCTGCTCGCGCGGCGCCAGCTACAGCTGGTACCTGTACAGCGCGAACCGTGTCAAGTACCCGATGGTGCGCGGCCGGCTGCTCAAGTTGTGGCGCGAGGCGCGCCTGTCGAATGACCCGGTCGACGCCTGGGCCTCGATCGCCCAGTCCGACGCCAAACGCAAGGAGTACCAGGCAGTGCGCGGCCTCGGCGGCTTTGTGCGCTCGAGCTGGGACGAGGTCAACGAGATGGTGGCCGCCGCCAATGTCCACACCATCAAGCAGCATGGCCCCGACCGCATCATCGGCTTCTCGCCGATTCCCGCCATGTCGATGGTCTCGTACGCCGCGGGCAGCCGCTACCTGAGCCTGATCGGCGGCGTCAGCATGAGCTTTTACGACTGGTACTGCGACCTGCCGCCGGCCAGCCCGCAGGTCTGGGGCGAGCAGACCGACGTGCCCGAATCGGCGGACTGGTACAACTCGAGCTACATCATCGCCTGGGGTTCCAACGTGCCGCAGACGCGCACACCGGACGCGCACTTCTTCACCGAAGTGCGCTACAAGGGCACGAAAACGGTGGCCGTCACGCCCGACTACTCCGAAGTGGCGAAGCTGTCTGACATCTGGATGAAACCGAAGCAGGGCACGGATGCCGCCGTGGCCATGGCCATGGGCCATGTCATTCTCAAAGAGTTTTACTTCGACAAACGCAGCGCCTATTTCGACAACTACGTGCGCCGCTATACCGACATGCCGATGCTTGTGATGCTGAAAGAACAGCAATTGCCCAGCGGCGAAACCGTGATGGTGCCCGACCGCTACGTGCGTGCCTCCGACTTCAATGGCAAGCTGGGCGCCGCCAATAATCCGGAGTGGAAAACGGTCGCCTTCGACGACAGCGGCAAAGTGGTGCTGCCCCACGGCGCCATCGGTTTTCGCTGGGGTCCCGACGGCCGTGCCGACCAGGGACAGTGGAACCTCGAAGCCAAGGAAGCGCGTCACGGCAGCGAGGTCAAGCTCAAGCTCTCGGTGATGGAAGGCGAGAACCCGAGCACGGCCACGGCCAGGGTCGGTTTCCCCTACTTCGGCGGCATTGTCAGCGAGCATTTCCCGAACAATGCGAGCGGTGACGCCAACACCAATGTGTTGGTGCGCACGGTGCCGGTGCAGCGCATTGCGCTCGGCAAGGAAGGCGAGAAGCGCGAGGCGCTGGTCGCCACGGTGTTCGACCTGCAGGTCGCCAACTACGGCGTGGCGCGCGGCCTGCCCGGTGAAATGGCGGCCAGGGATTTCAACGACGACACGCCCTACACACCGGCCTGGCAGGAGCGCATCACCGGCACACCGCGCGAACAGCTGATCACGGTGGCGCGCCAGTTTGCCGACAACGCCGACAAGACGCAGGGCAAGTCGATGGTCATCATCGGCGCCGCCATGAACCACTGGTACCACGCCGACATGAACTACCGCGGCGTCATCAACATGCTCATGATGTGCGGCTGCATCGGCCAGAGCGGCGGCGGCTGGGCGCACTATGTGGGCCAGGAAAAGCTGCGGCCGCAGACCGGCTGGACGGCACTGGCCTTTGCGCTGGACTGGATCCGGCCGCCGCGGCAAATGAACTCCACGAGTTTCTTCTACGCGCACACCGACCAGTGGCGCTATGAGAAGCTCGGCATGGAGGAAGTGCTGTCGCCGCTGGCCGACAAGAAGCTGTATGCCGGCAGCATGATCGACTACAACGTGCGCGCCGAGCGCATGGGCTGGCTGCCGTCAGCGCCGCAGCTCAAGACCAATCCCTTGCAGGTGGTGCGCGACGCCGCCGCCGCCGGCATGGAGGCGAAGGACTACACGGTCAAGAGCCTGAAGGACGGCTCGCTCGCCATGAGTTGCGAAGACCCGGACCATCCCGACAACTGGCCGCGCAACATGTTCGTCTGGCGCTCCAATATATTGGGCTCCAGCGGCAAGGGACACGAATACTTTCTCAAGCATCTGCTGGGCACCCAGCACGGCGTGCAGGGCAAGGACCTGGGCGCTGACGAGGCGAAGCCGAGCGAAGTGGTCTGGCACGACAAGGCGCCCGAAGGCAAGCTGGACCTGATCGTGACGCTGGACTTCCGCATGAGCACCACCTGTCTGTACTCCGACATCGTGCTGCCGACCGCCACCTGGTACGAGAAGAACGATCTCAACACCAGCGACATGCATCCCTTCATCCACCCCTTGTCGACGGCCGTCGACCCGGCCTGGCAGTCGCGCAGCGACTGGGAGATCTACAAGGGTTTCGCGAAGAAGTTCAGCGAGGTCTGCGTCGGCCACCTGGGCGTCGAACGCGAAGTGGTGCTGTCGCCATTGATGCACGACTCTCCCGCCGAACTGGCGCAGCCGTTCGGCGTGCAGGACTGGAAGCGCGGCGAGATCGACCTGATCCCGGGCAAGACAGCACCGAATATCGCGGTGGTGGAACGCGACTACCCGAATGTGTACAAGCGCTTCACGGCGCTCGGCCCCCTGATGAACAAGGTCGGCAACGGCGGCAAGGGCATCGCATGGAACACGCAGACCGAGGTCAGGCAGCTCGGCGAACTCAATGGCCTGGAGACCGCTGCAGGCGCCACTTGTGGCATGCCGAAGATCGACACCGACATCGACGCCTGCGAAGTCGTGCTGCAACTGGCACCCGAGACCAATGGCCACGTAGCGGTCAAGGCGTGGCAGGCGCTGGGCAAACAGACCGGCCTCGATCACACGCACCTGGCTTTGTACCGCGAAGATGAAAAGATCCGTTTCCGCGACATCCAGGCGCAACCGCGCAAGATCATCAGCTCGCCGACCTGGAGCGGCATCGAGTCCGAGACTGTTTCCTACAACGCCGGCTACACCAACGTGCACGAGATGATTCCCTGGCGCACCTTGACCGGGCGCCAGCAGTTCTACATGGACCATCCCTGGATGAACGCCTTTGGCGAGGGCTTCTGCAGCTACCGCCCGCCGGTGGACCTGAAGACGACCGCGGGGATCCAGGGCATCAAGCCCAACGGCAACAAGGAGATTGCGCTGAACTTCATCACGCCGCATCAGAAGTGGGGTATCCACTCGACCTACAGCGACAACCTCTTGATGCTGACACTGAGCCGCGGCGGCCCGGTGATCTGGCTCAGCGAAGACGACGCCAGGCGCGCCGGCATTGTCGACAACGACTGGGTCGAGCTGTTCAATCTGAACGGCGCGATTGCCGCGCGCGCCATCGTCAGCCAGCGCGTCAATCCGGGCATGGTGATGATGTACCACGCGCAGGAAAAGATCATCAACACCCCCGGTTCCGAGATCACCGGCGCGCGCGGCGGCATCCACAACTCGGTGACGCGCATTGTGCTCAAGCCAACGCACATGATCGGCGGCTACGCCCAGTTCAGCTACGGCTTCAATTACTACGGAACGATAGGCACCAACCGCGACGAGTTCGTGGTGGTGCGCAAGATGAACAAGGTCGACTGGCTGGAAGAGCAAGCCCAAGGAGCAACAGCATGAAAATTCGCGCACAAATCGGCATGGTGCTGAACCTGGACAAGTGCATCGGCTGCCACACCTGTTCCGTGACCTGCAAGAACGTCTGGACCAGCCGGCCCGGCATGGAGTACGCCTGGTTCAATAACGTCGAGACCAAACCTGGCATCGGCTATCCCAAGGAATGGGAAAACCAGGACAAATGGAACGGCGGCTGGATCCGCAAGGCCAATGGCAAGATCGAGCCGCGCCAGGGCGCGAAGTGGAAAGTGCTGATGCGCATCTTCGCGAACCCGAATTTGCCGCAGATCGACGACTACTACGAGCCCTTCACCTTCGACTACGCGCACCTGCAGTCGGCTCCCGAGTCGAAAAACTTGCCGACGGCGCGCGCGCGCAGTCTGATCACCGGCCAGCGCATGGAGAAGATCGAATGGGGTCCGAACTGGGAGGAACTTCTGGGCGGCGAGTTTGCCAAGCGCAAGAAGGACAAGAACTTCGACGACATCCAGAACGACATCTACGGCCAGTTCGAGAACACCTTCATGATGTACCTGCCGCGCCTGTGCGAGCATTGCCTGAACCCGGCCTGCGTGGCGAGCTGCCCGTCGGGATCGATCTACAAGCGCGAAGAGGACGGCATTGTGCTGATCGATCAGGACAAGTGCCGCGGCTGGCGCATGTGCGTCAGCGCCTGTCCCTACAAGAAGATCTACTACAACTGGAAATCGGGCAAGGCCGAGAAGTGCATCTTCTGCTACCCGCGCATCGAGGCCGGGCAGCCCACTGTCTGCAGCGAAACCTGCGTCGGCCGGATTCGCTACCTCGGCGTGCTGCTCTATGACGCCGACCGCATCGAGGCCGCCGCCAGCGTCGAACACGATCGCGACCTGTACCAGGCGCAGCTCGACATCTTCCTCGACCCGAACGACCCCAAGGTCATCGAGCAGGCGCGCATCGACGGCATCCCGGACGCCTGGATGCAGGCCGCGCGCAAGAGCCCGGTCTACAAGATGGCGGTCGACTGGAAGGTCGCGCTGCCGCTGCACCCCGAGTACCGCACCATGCCCATGGTCTGGTATGTGCCGCCGCTGTCGCCCATCAGCGCCGCGGCCAACGCCGGGCAGATCGGCGTCAATGGCGAGATTCCCGACGTCAAGCAGCTTCGGATTCCGGTCAAGTACCTGGCCAACCTGCTGACCGCCGGCGACACGAAGCCCGTGGAACGTGCCCTGGAGCGCATGCTGGCGATGCGCGCCTACCAGCGCGAGAAACACGTCGATGGGCGCATCAACATGGCGGCCCTGAACCAGGTGCAGATGACCCAGGCCGAGGTCGAAGAGATGTACCACGTGATGGCCATCGCCAATTACGAAGACCGCTTCGTGATCCCCACCACGCACCGCGAGTACGCCGAAAACACCTTCGACATGCGCGGCGGCTGCGGCTTCTCGTTTGGCAACGGCTGCTCCGACGGCGCCAGTGAAACCAGTCTGTTCGGCGGCACGAAACGCCGCACGATACCGATCAAGGCGGGAGTCTGACCATGTCGCTGCTCTCCCCCCTTACTGACGTGTCCATCAGCCTGCGGGTACTGGCGCGGCTGCTGTCCTACCCGGACGCTGCGCTGCAGGCCGACCTGGCCGACATGCGTACAGCCCTGCACACCCAGCGCAGCGTGCCGCCGGCGCGGCTGGCCGAACTCGACGCGCTGATGAACACACTGGCCAGTCCGCACCGCATCGACAACGAGAGCGCCTATGTTGAACTGTTCGACCGTGGCCGTGCCACCTCATTGCACTTGTTCGAGCATGTGCACGGCGACTCGCGCGATCGCGGCCCGGCCATGATCGACCTGGCACAAACCTATGAAAAGGCCGGTCTCTTTCTGTCCGAGGGCGAACTGCCGGACTATCTGCCTGTGGTGCTCGAGTTTGTCTCGACCCAGCCGCCGCGGGAGGCGCGCGCCTTCCTCAGTGAAATGGCGCATATTTTCAACGCGATCTTCAGCGCCCTGCAGCAGCGCAAGAGCGCCTACGCCAGCGTGCTGGGCGCCCTGCTCGAGCTCAGCGGCGAGAAGGCGCACGCCGTCAAGATCGTGCCCGACGAAGCCATTGACGCGAGTTGGGAAGAGCCGATGGCGTTCGATGGCTGTTCTTCCAAAGGGCAGGCCAGACCCGGGCAGGCCCAGGCCATCCACTTTGTCAAGAACGATGCGGTCCGCGCCAGTGCGAAGGCTGCCGCACACCCTGGAGTATCAGCATGAACGCACTCGACAACTTCTTTTTTGGCGTGTATCCCTACATCTGCCTGAGCGTCTTCTTTCTGGGCAGCCTGATCCGCTTCGACCGCGACCAGTACACCTGGAAGAGCGACTCCTCGCAGTTGCTCAAAGCCGGACAGTTGCGTTGGGGCAGCAATCTGTTCCACGTCGGCATTCTGTTTCTGTTCTTCGGCCATTTCGCCGGCCTGCTGACACCGCACTTTGTCTACGAGCACTTCACCAGCGCGCACGACAAGCAGTTGATGGCGATGATCACGGGCGGCGCAGCCGGGCTCGCGGGCTTTATCGGCGTCAGCTTGCTGCTGCACCGCCGCCTTTCGGAACCGCGCATCCGCATCAACTCGAAGACCAGCGACATCATGCTGTTGGTGCTGCTATGGCTTCAGTTTGGGCTGGGACTGGCGACCGTGCCGGTGTCGGCGCAACACCTGGACGGCAGCCTGATGATGACACTGGGCGAGTGGGCCCAGCACATCGCAACATTCCGCAGTGGCGCGCCGGAGCTGCTGGCCAATGCCGGCTGGCTTTTCAAGCTTCACATGTTCCTGGGAATGAGCATCTTCCTGGTCTTTCCATTCACGCGCTTGGTCCACGTCTGGAGCGGCTTCGGCACCCTGGGCTACCTGCTTCGCCCGTACCAGGTGGTTCGTGCGCGTCGCTTGAATGTGCCTGTTGGCCACAATCAGCCGCGCCGTCCTGGCGCCGGCGTCTAAGGACGCATGCTCATGGAAATCAATACGCCCGTCCGGGCTGACATTGCCCGCATCAATGGGGTTGCCCTCAACACCGAAGTCGAAACGCTGTCCGTTGACGAGCTGCGCCAGCGCGCCTGCTCGGAGCTCCTGCGGCAAGCGGCCGTCGCCGCCGGCTTGCTCGACGCCAGCGACACGCCGTCCGCCGACGGGATACTCAGCGAACAAGCCAGCATCGCGATCGAGCTTTTGCTGGAGCAGCAGCTGCTGATTCCAGAGCCGACCGAAGTGGCCTGTCGCCGCCACCATGCAGCCCACCTGGCCAGCTACAGCAGCGGGGAAAAGGTCAAGGCGCGCCATATCCTGTTCGCTGTGACACCAGGGGTCGATGTCGCCGCCTTGCGCCAGCGCGCCGAAACCGCGCTGCTCGAGGTGCGCTGTCATGATGGCAGCGCTGCAGACAGCCGCTTCGACCATGCCGCCGGCACGCTGTCGAATTGTCCCAGCGGTGCCGAAGGCGGCCATCTGGGCTGGCTGGTCGCGACCGACTGCGCACCTGAATTCGCCAAGGAGATTTTCGGACATACCGATGTCGGTGTGCTGCCGCGTCTGGTCCAAAGCCGCTTTGGTTTTCACGTGGTCGAAGTTCTGGCGCGCGAGCCCGGCGTGGCGAGCCCGTTCGAAGCCGTGGGCGGCGCGGTGGCAATGGCACTGCGGCAGCAAAACCATGTCACCGCCCTGCGCCAATACCTGGCGCTGCTCGCGGGCCAGGCCAGCATCCTCGGGGTCGATCTCGAAGCCGCTGAAACGCCCCTGCTTCAGTGAACCGGCCGCGCTGCCGCTGGCTGGCGCTCAAACCGAAAATGGCTTCTCCCTCCTGACGCTGTCGCCATGTCAGCAACGGGGTTTCTTCGTGGCTTGAACCGCGGCCTTTAGTCGATCGCAGATACTACAGCGGTCGACCTGAACGCGCCCCTGGCAAAAATTTTTTTCTTTGGCATAATGAACTAGATGTAGTGTTTTAGGGGCCCCATACCCACTACCTATAGCGCCTAAGTACTTACCCCGATAAGTCAGATATTTAGCGACCAGACTGCCGCAAGTCAAGCAATTGTTTGATTTGCTGCGTTAACATTCGACAGCATTTTACGGAGGCAAAAACATGACCCAAAGAACACCCGAACGAACAAAACCGCTGCTCGCGCTCGCACCTCAGCAAATCAGCGAGGAGGTTCTTCTCGAGAAATACGGTAAGGGCAGCGAAAAGTCAATTCTCGATGTGAACCAGCGAGTGGCCCATGCGCTGGCGGCCGTCGAAGCGCCTGAGCAGCAGAAACAGTGGGAAGCCAGATTCCTGCAGGCGCTGCAAAACGGTTTCCTGCCGGCCGGCCGCATCCAGTCTGCGGCCGGAACGACCTTGTCGGCGACGCTGATCAACTGCTTTGTGCAGCCGGTCGGCGATTCGATCGCGCATGTCGAAGACGGACATCCCGGCATCTATACGGCACTGACCGAAGCCGCCGAAACCATGCGCCGCGGCGGCGGCGTCGGCTACGACTTCTCGCGCATCCGGCCGCGTGGCGCCTGGGTGGGCAGCACGCAAAGCAATGCGTCGGGGCCGGTGAGCTATATGAGGGTTTTCGACCGGTCCTGCGAGACCGTCGAATCGGCCGGCGCGCGGCGCGGCGCCCAGATGGGGGTGCTGCGCTGCGATCATCCTGACATTGAGGAATTCATTCACGCCAAGGACGCGGGCGACCTGAAGAACTTCAACATCTCGGTCGGTGTCAGCGATGCCTTCATGGCGGCAGTGCAACAAAACGGCGAATTCGCGCTGGTGCATCGCGCCGAACCCGGCGTCTCGCAAAAGGCGGCCGGCGCCTACCAGGCCAAGGACAGCGGCATGTGGGTCTACCGCAAGCTGCAGGCACGTGAGCTGTGGGATCAGATCATGCGCTCCACCTACGATCATGCGGAGCCCGGCGTGCTGTTTCTGGACCACATCAACCGCGACAACAACCTGTCCTATTGCGAAACCATCGCCAGCACCAACCCCTGTGCCGAGCAGCCCCTGCCGCCCTATGGCTGCTGCTGCCTCGGCTCGATCGACCTGACCCGCTTCATCAACGATCCGTTCGAGGACAACGCGCGCTTCGATCAAGCCGCCTTTGGCGAAGTGGTGCGCGTCGCCACCCGCATGCTCGACAACGTGCTGGACGTTACCGTCTGGCCGCTGCCGCAGCAGCAGGAAGAAGCGCGCAACAAGCGCCGCGTCGGTCTGGGCTTTACCGGACTCGGCGATGCCTTGATCATGCTCAACCTGCGCTACGACACGCAGCAGGCGCGCGACATGGCCCGGCAAATTTCCGAGTCGATGCGCGATGCCGCCTACGACGCATCGGTGGAATTGGCGCGTGAGCGCGGCGCCTTCCCGCTCTTCAATGCCGACCTCTACCTGAGCGGCCAGAGATTTGCGTCACGTTTGCCAGCCGCATTGAAGGAGCGCATCCGCGCCCATGGCCTGCGCAATTCGCACCTGCTCTCGATCGCGCCGACCGGCACCATCAGTCTGGCTTTTGCCGACAATGCGAGCAACGGCATCGAACCTGCCTTCAGCTGGACCTACACACGCAAGAAGCGCATGGTCGACGGCAGCTTCAAGGAATATGCGGTCGAAGACCATGCCTGGCGCCTCTATCGCCACCTGTTTGGCGAAGACGCGGAACTCACGCCGGCCTTTGTCACCGCGCTTGAAATGAGCGCCCAGGCGCATGAGGCCATGGTGGCAGCGGTAGCGCCCTTCATCGACACCGCGATCTCGAAAACGGTCAATGTGCCGGCTGACTACCCGTATGCCGAGTTCCAGAACCTGTACATGGAAGCCTGGCAATCGGGTCTGAAAGGCCTGGCCACCTACCGACCCAATTCCATCCTGGGATCGGTCCTGAGCGTCACCCCTAACGCCACGCCCGCCACGACAACCCCCTTGCAGATTGAAGGCACCAATCACCGCCTGGCACTGGAACGCCTGCCGGTCGCCGTGCTGTCGTCGTTGCGCTGGCCAAGCCGCCCCGAGCTGCCTGCGGGCAACCCGGCCTGGACCTTCATGGTGCAGCACCCGTTTGGCAGTTTCGCACTGTTTGTCGGCGAACTCGCACCCGACGAAGGAGGGGCGCCGAAGCCGTTCGAGGTCTGGGTCAACGGCACCGATCAGCCGCGCGGCCTGGGCGCCCTCGCGAAAACGCTTTCCATGGACCTGCGCGCCAACGACCCGGCCTGGCTGCAACTCAAGCTCGATGCCCTGGCCACGGTGGCCGAAGAGCATTCGTTCGAGATGCCTTTTCCTCCGCACGGCGAGCAGCGCCTGTTCCCGGGCGTGGTGGCGGCAACGGCCGCCGTGATCCGCTGGCGTTGCGATCAACTCAAGGCCTTGGCCGGCGCTGACACGCAGGTACCGACCCCGGTGCTGGACGCCATGTTCAGCCGCGGCGAGCCGCAAACCGGCCCGTCCGGCACGCTGGCCTGGGCCGTCGACGTCGACAACCCGGCCACGGGTGAGGCCTTCACGGTCACATTGAAAGAGGTCAATCTGCCGGGACAGGACGGCGTGATCGTGACGCGGCCCTGCGCGGTGGGCTTTTCCGGCAACTACCCGCGCGCTCTGGACGGGCTGGCCCGCTTGTTGTCACTCGATATGCGGGTCATCGATCCGGCCTGGATCGGCATGAAATTGCGCAAGCTGCTGAACTACGCCGAACCCTTGGGTCACTTCATGGCGTTTGTGCCGGGCCTGCCGCACGGCGAGCGCCGCCAGCAGACCTGGCCATCGACGGTTGCCTACATCGCGCGCCTCATCATTCACCGCTACGCCATGCTGGGCATACTCGACGAAGAAGGTTTCCCCCTGCGCGAAATGGGTGTGCTCGATGCACCCAAGAGCCAGGAAGCGCCGAGCACCATGGCCGGCAAGGCTTGCCCCGAGTGCGGCAACCCGACCGTCATTCACAAGGACGGCTGCGATTTCTGCACCGCCTGCGGCTACGTCGGGCAGTGCGGCTGAAACTCTGGCAGAGTGTGCGGCCGAATCAGTCGCGCACCACCAGAACCGGCAGCTTGGTGTGCGCCAGAACGGCCTGCGTGACGCTGCCCAGCACCAGCTTTTCGAGACCGCTGCGCCCATGCGAGCCCATGACGATCAAATCGGCCTGCATTGACTCGGCCGCTTCGACGACGCCGCGCCAGGCGGTGTGCGATTCAATCACCGAGGTGTCAACACTGACAGCGGCCTTCTCCAAGGCCTGCTTCGCGGCCTTGATGGCGGCATTGGCCTCGGCCGTCGCCGCACTCAGGTATTCGGCCTGGCCATAGGCAAAATCGGTACCGATGCCGGTAAACGGATAGGGATCGATGACAAAGATCGCCGTGACACGGCCGTCGAAGGCTTTGGCCAGCTGGATCGCGCGTTCAACCGCCAACTGCGCCGTCGGCGATCCATCTACCGGAACCAGTATGTGCTTGAACATGATAGAACTCCTTCTGTTTCAAGCAGTATGGAACCAACTCGGTTGCAACACTTTGACCATTGTCAATCGTCCCCCAGATCCGGCGCATCGGTCTTCAGGCGAAACCGTGCATGACCCGACTCTCCTGCTCCTGCACCTTGAACTGATTGAAGCGCGGCAGGAATTTGTCCCAGTCGATGATGTGGCTGTCGAACTGACTGTCAAAGTGGATCAGTCCTTTTCTGGAGACTCTAAAATCTTTAATCGATACTTTTAAAAAGGATAGATAGTCGTCTAAACTGCTGAGCATCATGTCTTTGCATCCCGTCCTTCTTGAAAAACTCAACGCTGCGTTGTTGCCCGTGGCGCCGGCCAGCATGACCGTGCGCGACGCTCAGTTGCCAGCAGTGCTGGGCAAGGTGCACGCGGTGATCGGTATGCGCCGCGCCGGCAAGACCACTTTTTTGCATCAGTTGCTGGCCCAACAACGCCGATTGTTGGCGCCGGAGCGCGCACTGTATCTGAGTTTCGATGACGACCGTCTGGCCGGGCTTGGCGCAGACCAGCTCTCACTAATGCTGGAGGAATACTACCGCCGCTACCCGGAACTGCGTGGGCGCGAAACTGTGCATTGGTTCCTCGATGAGATCCAGTTGATGCCTGGCTGGGAGCGTTTTGTGCGCCGTGTCATGGACTCCGAAAAGGTGCAAATCGTGGTCTCCGGTTCATCTGCGCGCATGCTCTCGCGCGAGGTACACACCTCCCTGCGTGGACGCGGCATGGAAACCATCATCCGGCCCTTCAGTTTCCGCGAGTTTTTGCGCCATCGGGGTGAAGAACCAAAGCATGAGCCGGCGCGCTGGACCAGCAGTACGCGCTCGAAGATCGAAAAGCGCTTTGGCGAATTTCTGCGCGAGGGCGGTTTCCCGGAAACACAGACTCTGGCGCCGTCTTTGCGCGTCGATCTGTTGCAAGGCTATGTTGACACGGTGCTGTTTCGCGACGTTGTCGAGCGCTATGGTGTCTCGCAGGTGGCGGCGTTGCGCTGGCTGATTCGCCAGTGCCTGCGCAACCCGGCGGGCGCGCTGTCGGTTCATCGTCTGCACCTCGACCTGAAGGCGCAAGGCCTGGGCATGGCCAAAGATGCGGTGCACGCCCTCTTTGGCTATCTGCAAGATGCTTTCCTGATCGACGCCGTGCCCTTGGCCACCGAGTCCGAACGGCAGCGCAATACCAATCCGCGCAAGGTGTATCCGGTTGATACCGGCATGATTGCGGCGTTTGATGCCAGTGGACGCTCTAATGTCGGGCACGCACTGGAGTGTGTGGTGCATGACGAGCTTGCGCGGCGCAAACTTGTCACGGGCTATGTGCGTACGGCACGCGGATTTGAAGTCGATTTTCAGGCTCGCGGTGCTGATGGTGCCCAGCAACTGATCCAGGTCTGCGCCGATATTTCAGAAGCGGCGGTACTTGCGCGCGAGCTGCGTGCACTGGATGACGCGGCACTGGCTTGCCCCGGTGCGACCCGGCATTTGCTGGTGCTTGAGCGCCTGCATCAGCCGGTGCCGCAGGCGGTGGGTATTCAGGTTCAACCGGTTTACGAGTGGCTGTTGGCACAGCCACCCAATCCCTGATTTTCAATTAAGGCAGACGATATGGCGATCACCAACCGCGATTCGGTTAGGGGTATGCTGTGAGCCAAGCCTGTAGCACGATGCGAAGTGCTGGCGCCGCCGGACCTGCGTAGTCGAATTAAGAGAGCACTCCATGACGCGGTCGGGCGGTATGTGTGATCTGGCCTCAAACAGTCCGATGCTGGAGGTGCGGTCGGACGGCACAGTGAATTCGTATGTAGCGCTGCGCGGGCAGATTGAGATATAACGATAAAACGACTTACGGGTAAGCAAGCCTGTGCAATGCAGCATGACCTATTACTACTACCCCCTCACGCAAACCCGTGCGCTACCCTGCTCTCGTGCTCCTGCACCTTGAACTGGTTGAAGCGCGGCAGGAACTTGTCCCAGTCGATGATGTGGCTGTCGAGCTCGGGGCCATCAACGCAGGCGTGCTTTCTAACCATCTTGCCGGCGATCGTCACCGGCACCATGCAGGCGCCGCACATGCCGGTCGCGTCGACCATGATCGAGTTCAGGCTGGCCACCGTCTTCACTTCAAACGGTTTGGTCAGGTCGCTGACCGCGCGCATCATCAGCGGCGGACCGATGGTGACCACTTCGGCAATTTTGCGGCCCTTGCTCGTGATGTCGTCCTTGAGCATGGCTTCCAGCGGCGTCGTGACAAAGCCCTTCTCGCCAAAGCTGCCGTCGTTGCTGGTGTAGATGACGTCGAGCTGATCGCCGAACTCGGCCTGCAGGGCGGCAACGCGCTCGCCGGCCTTGACCCAGAACAGCAGGTCGGAGTTGCGGAAACCCGCAATCAGCGTCACATGGTTGCCGAGACGCAGATGCGCTCGCATGATCGGGTACACCGGCGGCAAACCCAAACCGCCCGCAGTAAACACAACCGTCTGCGGCCCTTCGTAGCGATGCAGCGCGCTGGGCAGACCCAGCGGGCCGGCGATGCCGGTAAACGCGTCGCCCACCGCCATCTTGTTGATCGCGATGCTGCTGCTGCCCATGGCCTGCACCACCAGGCAAATCGTGCCCTTGCTGGCATCCCAGTCGGCCAGCGTGAGCGGAATCAGTTCGCCCTTCTCCCAGGGCAGCACGCGCACAAACTGCCCGGCTTGCGCCGCCTTGGCGACCAGCGGTGAGTGCACGATGAACTCGACGATGCCATCGGCCAGTTCGATCTTTTCCAGGATGGTCTGCGGCGCGGCGCCGAGCCCGGTGTAATACTGCGCACCCCGGACCATGCTGCGAATCTCGCTCGGCGTCAGATGGATGTCGCCCACAATCTCGCGTGCTGCGGCCTGTCCGTCACCAGCCGCGCGAATCGCGGTGGAGCCACCGCGCGTGGCATCACCGCCCGAGTAGACGCCGGCCAGCGAAGTCTGCTGCGAACCATCGGCCACGTCGATGGTGCCCCACTTGGTGGTCTTCAGGCTCGGCTCGGATTCGCGGATGATGGGGTTGGGCGTATTGCCCAGCGCCATGATGACCAGGTCCACCTCCATAGCCTCGACCTTGCCGGTGCTCACCGGGCTGCGCCGGCCGCTGGCATCGGGCTGGCCCAGGGCGATCACATCGAGCTGCGCATGCGTCACGAAGTGCGTCTTGTCGTCGCCGAGAAACTCGTTCGGGGCGCGCAACTCCTTGAGCTTGATGCCTTCTTCGAGCGCGTGGTGCAGTTCTTCGACCCGCACCGGCATCTCGGATTGCGTACGCCGGTAAACAATCGTGACATCGCCACCCAGGCGGCACGCTGTGCGGGCCGCGTCCATTGCCGTGTTGCCGCCGCCAATGACGATGACACGCTTGCCACGGGTCTCGGGCAGCGGCGTTTCATAGTCCTTGTGCAGGCCCTGCATCAGGTTCACACGCGTCAGAAACTCGTTGGCCGACATGACATTGAGCAGGTGCTCGCCCGCCACGTTCATGAAGCGCGGCAAACCGGCGCCGGTGCCGATAAAGACTTTCCAGAAACCGGCCTTCTTCAGGTCTTCGATGGTGGCGGTCTTGCCAACCACAAAGTTGGCGACAAACTTGCCGCCCAGCAGCTTGATCTTGCCCACCACGTCGTCGATCAGGTCATTGGGCAGCCGGAACTCCGGGATGCCGTAACGCAGCACACCGCCGAGGGCGTGAAAGGCCTCGAACACCGTCACGGGGAAGCCTTCGGAGGCCAGCAGATAGGCGTTGATCAGGCCGGCCGGGCCCGAGCCCACTACCGCCACCGGCGGCTTGTCGGCCTTGGCCCAAGGATCTGGAATGTTGGCAAAGCGCGCCGCGATGC
>Ga0315271_10000713_pt1 | contig 19190 bp, 17 predicted proteins | sample C3_top_MG_FD_204664 | JGI IMG/M metagenome (GOLD analysis project Ga0315271, IMG submission 204664) | Sediment microbial communities from Yellowstone Lake, YNP, Wyoming, USA - C3_top | ecosystem: Environmental > Aquatic > Freshwater > Lake > Sediment | place: USA: Wyoming | collected 2017-08-01
CGATCGTGACGCCGTCGTTGGTGATCGTCGGGGCGCCGAACTTCTTGTCGAGCACGACGTTGCGGCCCTTGGGGCCGATCGTCACGCGGACGGCGTCGGCGAGGCGGTCAATGCCCCGCTTGAGCGAGCGACGAGCGGTCTCGTCGAAGATGAGCTGCTTGGCCAAGTCTGGTTTCCTCCGGGAAGAGCGCGATCAGGACGGTGACGTCAGAGCGACGTCAGTCCTCGACGATCGCGAGGATGTCCTTCTGGCTGACGATGAGCAGGTCCTCGCCCTCGACCTTGAACTCGGTCCCGGCGTACTTGGCGTACAGGACCTTGTTCCCGACGGCGACGTCCATGGTCTCGCGCTTGCCGTCGTCGAGCGTCTTGCCCGGGCCGGCGGCGAGGACGATCCCCTCCTGGGGCTTCTCCTTCGCGGTGTCCGGGAGGACGATGCCCGACTTCGTCATTTCCTCACGCGGGGTGGGCTTGATGACGAGACGGTCGCCCAGCGGGCGGAGCTTCGTCGAAGAGGCGCTTGCCAACGTGCATTCCTCCTCTGGCGGCTGGGAAGCCGCCAATGGGCCTGGATGACTGCTGTGCGGCCGGGGCGCCGGATCGGGCGCTCCATTCCGCGCTTCGGCGCCGGTGCCGCCACGGGTCGCGGGCCTGGCCGTTCCATGCCGTCCGGCGCCCCTGTGGGGCCTTGTCCGGGATCGGCCGACCTGCGTCGCCGCCTGCTTTAGCACTCTCACGCCGAGAGTGCCAACAATCTAGCCGAGACCCCGCCGCGCTGTCAACCGGGAAGGGGCGCGCCGCAGCACAGCCGGATGCCCCGGACACACAGAGGCCCCGGCTGCTTGCGCCACCGGGGCCGCGTCGTGTCCCCTGCCAGCAGGGGGTGGGATCCGGGTCAGGCTAGAGCCCGAGCACCTTGGCCTTGGCCGCGGCGAACTCGTCGTCGCTGAGCACGCCGGCGGCGTGCAGGCTCGCGAGATTGGTGATCTGGGCCATGACCGGGTCGACCGGTGCAGCAGCGGGGGCCGGGGCGGCCGCCGGGGCGGCCGCTGCCTGCTGCTGGGCCTCGAGGGCCGCGATCTCAGCCTGCTGCTGGGCCAGCTGCTGCTGGGTGGCCTGGGCGTTCTGCTGGGCGGCCGCCTGCTTCTGGGCGCTCGATGCGCCCACATGAGCCGCGGTGCCGACCACCGCCGCCGTCATGAGGAGCGAGGGGCCTCGTCGTCGTCGCATCATCGTGGTTTCGTCCTTCCTGTTCGCTGCGTCGCTGCGTTATGCGGAGAGTGCGAGGGCGTCGAGCTCGGCGTTGAGCATCTCGAGCGACTCCGGGCTGACCACTTCGCGGGTCACCAGGACGCCACCGGCGGCGACGATCGCCTTCTTGACGTTGACGGCCCAGCGGTGCTCGAACATGACCACGAGCGCTGCCTGGTTCTCCACGAGGCCGTCGCCGATCTTGAGGACGTCCTCGTCGGTGAGGAGCCCGCTCAGACCCTGGAGCAGCGGGGCGAAGTCTGCGAAGCGGGGATCCTCCTTGTTGTCGACCTCGAGGACCTTGACGTTGCCGTCGATGTCCTTGGCGACGAACACGAGGTCGACCAGGGCGATCACGCCGGACTCCACGACCGCCGCGAGCTCCCGCGCGATCTCTCCGTTGAACCGATTGCCGTCGAACCCGATGACGGTGTACTCGAGCGGGCCAAGCGTCATGGCTGCCTCCAAAGGCACGGGCGCGCCGTCGAATTCGCATCGCGACAAGGCACGGTGAAGATCGGCGACCTCCTTGCCCGTAGCGATCAGTCTACGTCACGACGCTCCGCGCTCATCACCCGGATCGGGTGAACCGGGTTCGCCGTCGACGAACGGCTGACCAGCCCGAGCCTGACCAGCCGTCAGGGAAGGCCGCCGCCGATCGTGGGAAGCAGCGCGCCATAGGACGCGCCCAGGGGGCGCGCGAGGGCTCCATGAACCACGCCCTCCCGCGACCCGAGACGCCGGGTTCCCGGCCAAGGCGCTCACGGGACTCGGGCCCCTGTCACCTGGGTCTCCTCCAGACGGACCATCCGAACTCGCCTGTCGTGCAGGCGTGTGGCACGATCCGGCCGTGACTGACGGACCGACCGACCTCAAGCCGCGCGAGGCGCGCCTTCGGCTCATCGCCGGGCGCGCCGCCGTCGAGATCGCCCCCGGCGTGGGCGGGCGCGTGGCGGCGCTCGAGGTGGACGGCTGGGACCTGCTCCGGCGGCACGGGTGGACGGACCGCGAGTGGGGCGCGTTCGTGATGGCGCCCTGGGTCGGGCGGCTTCGCCTGGGAAGGTTCGCCTGGGGCGGGCGGACGTGGCAGCTACCGCCCGACGAGGGACCCCACGCGATCCACGGGACCGTCATGGCGGCGTCGTTCACCGTGGTCGAGGCCGGCCCGGCGAGCGCCCGGCTCGAGGCCCCGCTCGGCGCCGACTGGCCCTTCGCGGGGCGGGTCGTCCAGACGGTCGAGCTCTCGGCAAGGCGCCTGCGACTGCGGCTTGAGCTCCATGCGGACCGAGAGCCCATGCCCGGGATCCTCGGCTGGCACCCGTGGTTCCACCGGCGGGCGTCACGCCTCGCCGATGCCGAGCAGAGGACGGGCGACGTCTCGGTGGTCGTCCACCCGGCATACCGGGTCGAGCTCGACGCGCACGGCCTGCCGACGGGCGCAGTCGGCGCACCGCCGGACGCCCCGGTTGACGACGTGCTGCTCAACCTCCTCGCCCCGCCGGTGGTCCGGTGGCCGGGCGGCCCGACCCTCTCGCTCCACTCGCCCGAGGCTCAGGCGTGGATCGTCTACACCGCGCACCCCGACGGCGTCTGCGTGGAGCCGGTGACCGGCTTGCCTGACGGGCTCAACGGCGGCCTCCTGGGCGAGCCACCGGTCGCGCGGCCGGGAAGACCGCTGACGGCGACCTTCGAGATCGCCTGGGCCTGAGGCTCCCTACCTCGTCAGCGACCGCGAGAACGTGGCGTCGTACGCCGTGACCAGCCCGTCGCCGAACGCGACAAGGCCGTCATCCCCGACCCCGCGGCGCTCGGCGGCCCAGCGAGCCGTGATCGCCACGAACTCCGGCTGGTTCCGCGACCGCGGCGCGCCCGGCGGCGAGAGGAACGGCGAATCGGTCTCGACGAGCAGGCGCTCCGCCGGGACGAGCGCCACGGCCTCGGCCGACGACTCCTCGCCTCGCCGGAAGACGAGGCCGCTGAACGAGACCGCGAGGCCCAAGGCGATGACCTCCTCGGCGTAGTCGAGGGGACCCGAGAAGGAGTGGATGACCGCCGGCGGCCGATCGCCGAAGGCGTGTCTCGCGCGCTCCCCGTCGAACCCGGCCACCCGCAGCTCGCGCACGAGCGCGTCCTGCGCGTCCCACTCCCCCGCCTTCGAGCGGCAGTGCAGGATCGCGGGCTTGCCCGTCGCGAGCGCCAGGGCGAGGTTCGCTCGCAGGTTGTCGAGCTGGGCCTCCCACGGGCTGAACATCCGGTCCGAGTCGAGACCCGTCTCGCCGATCGCGAGCACGCGGTCGTCGCGCGCCCACGCCTCGATGTCGGCCCACTCGGCTGGGCTCACCTTGGCGGCGTCGTGCGGGTGGACGCCCACGGCGGCGTCGAGGAACGGCCGTGAGCCGACGAGCTCGAGCGCGCGCTCCGACGAGCGGTGGTTCCAGCCTGGCACGAGGATCCGCTCGAGGCCAGCGAGCCTCGCCCCGCCGATGACGAGGTCGACGTCCGCGTCGAAGCGGTCAGCGTTGAGGTGGCCGTGGGAGTCGATGAGGCGCATCGGGCGATGGTATGGCGTTTGGGCGCTCACGCGGGTTGAGCAGTCCGGTCCCGGGGTCTGCCTCGCCGCAGGATCGCGAACCCGAGCCGCCAGAGCGCGTACCCCAGCACCGCCCCGAGCGTGTTGAGCAGCAGATCGTCCACGTCGAAGACCCGCCAGGGGAACCCCATCGCGAGCGACAGCGCGAGCTGTGAGGTCTCGACCGCGAGCGAGACGGCGAGACCGAGCAGGACGATGCGCGCCCACGAGCGCGCGCGGCCCGACAGCGTCGGAGCAAGGATGCCGAGCGGCACGAAGGCCGCCACGTTGCCGACCAGCGTCCGCGCCTCGGGTGACGACCACCCCGCCACGATCGCCCGGCCGATCGTCCGCAGCGGCACCGGCTCGATCCACGGCGATGCCCGAACGCCCCCGACCGCGTCATATGGCGGGAGCGGCAGGGGGAACAGGGTGAGGGCGACCAGGGCGGTGGCCCAGGCGCAGGTGCCGATCAGCAGCAGGGTCGAGACCATCGGGGCGCCCGAGCGACGACCGCGCCACGCGATGGCCAGCGCGATGACCGTGAACGCGAGGAGCGGCAGCTCTCCGCCCAGGCGGGCGCTGCCCATCACTCCCCCGCCGGCGCGGGGGCTACTCCCGCCCGATGGCGCGCGAGATCTGGCCGATGTGGTCGCGGCGGTGCGGGAAGCGCTCGAACCAGCGCGAGCCGCCCCTCTCGCGCGCGGCATCGAGCGCCTCGCCGTCGAGATCGGCGGTGTAGGCGTCCACGGCCTCGGCGGCGTCGAGCATCAGCGCCACGGCGGCCTTCGGCTGGAGGGCGCGCCAGGTCGAGACGAGCGCCTCGTTGGCGCGGTTCGTGACCTCGGTGTCGGCGGCGGGCGGTGCGAGCTCGCCCTGCTCCGCGGCATGCACCCAGCGGGCGACGTGCCACTCGTCCCAGAAGGCGAGGTGCGCGAGCGCCATGGACACGGTCCAGCCCTCGCCGAGATCGGCCACGAGGTCCGCGTCCGAGAGCGACTCCACGAGCGCCCGGATGTCCGCGGTGGCGGCCCGGTTCGCCTCGATGAACGAGCGGTCGGTCATGCGGGCTCCTCCGCCGCGGCCTCGGTCTCGGCGCGCGGGAACAGCGGGGTGGGCGTGGCGGTGACGCGGCCGGGGCCTGCGTGCCCGCCCCAGGCGAGCCGGTCGAACAGCGCTGGGCCGCCGTTGCCGTCGGCGGCGTACTCGTACGGATACCCGAGCTGCTCGAGCACCTTGGGCGCCATGCCGGGCATGAACGGCGCGTAGGCAAGGCCCAGCAGCCGGCACGCCTCGACGAGATCGGCGAGGACCGACCGAAGCCGGGCCTCTGCCTGGGCGTCGCCGTTCTTCACGAGCTTTGCCAGGCCCCACGGCTGCTCGGCGTCGATGAGGCGGTTGGTCGCGGTGACGAACTCGCCGAGCCGGGTGATCGCCTCGTGCAGCAGGTAGCCGTCCAGCGCCGCTCGGTACCCGCTGAACGCGTGCATCCAGGCGACGTTGAGCGAGCCTCCATGGGCGGGATCGGGGCGCTCCCCGCCCAGGTACCGGTTGACCATCGAGATCGTCCGGTTCACGAGGTTGCCGAAGTCGTTGGCGAGGTCCGCGTTGTAGCGGCGGACGAAGCTGTCCCACGACACGTCGGTGTCCTTGTCGAAGGCCACCTCGGCGAGGGTCACGTAGCGCGCGGCATCCGGGCCGAACGCCGACACGACCGCGTTCGGGTCGAGGAAGTTGCCGCGGCTCTTGCTCATCCGCTCGCCGGCGAGCAGCAGCCAGCCGTGGACCCAGACATGCTCGGGCGCCTCGAGGCCCGCAGACCAGAGCATCGCCGGCCAGAAGATGGTGTGGAACCGGGCGATGTCCTTGCCGATGACGTGCAGGTCGGCCGGCCACCACTTGCGGAACGATTCCATGTCGTCCGGGAAGCCGGCGCCGGTGATGTAGTTGATCAGCGCGTCGTACCAGACGTAGATCGTGCCCGCCTCGGGATCCCAGCTCCCGTCCTCGCGCTGGGCGGTTTGGCCGTCCTCGCCGATGGGGAACGGGATGCCCCAGCTCGCCCCCGCGCGGCTGATCGAGAAGTCCTGGAGGCCCTGGCGGATGAAGCCGAGCATCTCGTTGCGCCGGTAGTCGGGCTGGACGAAGTCGGGGTGCGCCTCGTACCAGTCGAGCAGCCGCTGCTGGTAGGCCGACAGGCGGAAGAACCAGTTGCGCTCGGTGAGGTACTGCAGCGCCACATCGGGGTGGTTGGGGCACTGCATGCCCTTGGCGGTCTCGAACAGGTCCGAGGGCGCCTTGAAGCCCTCGTTGGGGCAGTACCAGCCCTCGTACGTGTCGAGGTAGATGTCTCCGTTGGCGTAGGCCCGGCGGACCATCTCCTGCGCGGAGCGGTAGTGGTCAGGATCCGTCGTGCGGATGAACCGGTCGGGGCTGATGAGCAGCGCGTCCTCGGCCAAGTGGTAGAGGGCGACCTTCTCGTCCACGAACTCGCGAGGGCTCTTGCCCAGGGCTTCCGCCGACTGGGCGATGTTCACCGAGTGCTCGTCGGTGCCGGTGAGGAACTTCGTGTCGTCGCCCTGCATCCGGTGCCACCGGGCGATCACGTCCGCGCCGATGACCTCGTACACGGTGTGGAGGCCGGGCGCGTTGTTGGCGTACGCGATGGCGGTGGTCAGGTAGAAGCGACGACGATCGGGCATGGTCTGGCGATGGTAGCAGCGCGGTCGAGCCTGGGGCGTTGCGGGGCGGTCCTGCCCAGCCGCCCTTGGACTCGCCGTGCGCGCGACGACGATCGGCTCGCCAGTCGCATGCCGACCCTGCGCGCCGAGCGTGCGCCGGCCGTCGGCGCGGCTCGCGGGCCGTGTCATGGCCCTGCCGACACTTCCGCCGCTAGTCGGGCCGGCAGGCGGCCCGGCCGCCCGACGGGGCGCGTCCCAGCCGACGTCCGGGCCAGCGCATGGCCCGCGCGACCCTCCGACCGCCCGTAGGGCCACGAGGCGGCCCTGGCCTTGGATCGCGACGGCCAAGCGCGGACACGCGCGAGCGGCGCATCGTCGAGGTCACCGACGGCGCCACGAAGAACGAGCGCAAGCCCGCCTGATGAGCGACGGCCTCGCTACTGCACCGTGAAGTCGCTGATCACGATCGTCCCGCTCGGCGGCCCGTTCACCGCCACGAGCGTGACCTTTACCGGGTAGCCGAGCGTGGGGTCGTAGGTGGCGATGACGCGGCCGCCGTCGCTGATCTGCTGACCGATCGTGTTGAACAGCACGTCGAGCCGCGGCCCCACGTCGATCGCCTGCCAGAGCACGGCCGTGCCCTTCTTGCGCATGAGCAGCGAGAGGTCGCCGCGCATCGTGACGCGGTAGGTGTACGTGCCCGCCTCGCCGTGGTAGTGCCAGACGTACCGGTAGCGGGTCAGGGCCGCGGACGTCCACCGCTCGATGGCCGCGCGGTAGTCGGCCTGCGCCTGTTCAGCCTCGATGTCGCGGAACGAGATCACGATCCAGTACGCGTCGCCCGCAGCCGGCGTGGGGTCGACAGCCACGAGGAGCGGGACGCCACTGCCGTATCGGGCGGTCAGGTCGACCCACGCGCCGGACGCCAGGGCCGCCGAAGCGGCGCGGAGCGTCGCCGGGACGGACGCCCGCCGCGACGCGTCGCCGCCCTCGGCCGTCGTCGCCGGCGAGAAGGTCGTGGCGCCCCCCGACTGGCGCGCCACCTCGAAGCTCGTGCCGCGAGCCGACTCGGACTCGGGTGCCCGGGTCCACGAGTAGGTGAACGACGCCGGCTGGGCCCGCGACCAGTCAGCGAGCGCCCAGGTGATCGCCTGCTTGGCCTTCTTCGCGTCGGGCTTCGGTCCCGCGACGAAGTCGCTCACGTCGATGTTGGTGTCCGCATCCATCACGTTCGGCGGCCCCGAGGCGCGGATGCGGGTCGGCAGCCCGGTCTTCGCGTCGTACGTGACCTCGGCCGTCCCGGGCGCGGCGAGCGCGTCTTGAGCCTGGGCGAACAGGGCGTCCGGGGCGAGTGGAGCGCCAGTCCACGGGTCGCCGTTGATTGACTGGGTGCGGATGGTGCCCTCGAGCGAGGTCAGGCGGACGGTGTAGCCGCCGAACTCGGAGCTGTTCCAGCTTCCGACCGTGTAGGCGAAGGTCGTGAGATGTTGTGCGTCCCATCGGGCGCGAGCCGCCGCAAGGGCGATGGCGCGAGGGTCGGACGGAGGCAGCGTCGGGTATGCGGGGGCGGGCGCAACCTGGGCGGGCGCAACCTCGGTGGGCACAACGGGGGCGGGCGCGTCAACGATTCCGGCCGAAGCGGTGGCCTCCGCTGGCGAGACGGAAGGAGCCGTCGACTGGCAGCCCAGGACGACAAGGGCGACGACGACCGCGAGCACGGCCGGCCATGGGCGTCGAGCTGTCTTCACGAGCCGCTTGACGCCCTGTCGGCTGCGCCGGTTCCGTCAGTGGCGGAAGTGGCGCTTCCCCGTGACCAGCATCGCGGCGCCGGCCTTCTCGACGAGCACCAGCACCTCGGCGTCGCGGATGGAGCCGCCCGGTTGGACGATCGCGGTGACACCCGCCTCGAGCAGGACAGTCGGGCCGTCGGCGAACGGGAAGAACGCGTCCGAGGCGGCGACCGCGCCCGCTGCGCCCCCCTGCTCGGCCTGGAACGCGCGTGCCTTCTCGACCGCCTGGCGGCACGCGTCCACGCGCGAGACCTGCCCCGAGCCCAGGCCGACGAGCATCCCGTCACGGACGAGGACGATGGCGTTCGACACCACCCCCCGGCACAGGCGCCAGGCGAGGTCGAGGTCGGCGATCTCGCGGTCGGTCGGTTTGCGCGAGGTCATCAGCGCCCAATCGGCCGGGTCGTCGGGGAGGTTGTCCGGCGCCGTGACGAGCACCGCGCCGCCGGCGGACCGCAGCGAGCCGAGGTAGTCCACCCGGTTGAGCCCCCGCGGCGTCAGCCCTGACCGGTCGGCCGACGCGTCGATCGACGGGTCCACCACCAGCCGCAGGTTCGACTTGGCCGCGAGCACCTCGCGCGCGCCGTCGTCGTACGCGGGCGCCACGATGACCTCGAGGAAGATCGACGCCAGCTTCTCCGCCAGCGCGCGGTCCACGGTGCCGGTGATCGCCACGACCCCGCCGTACGCGGACACCGGGTCGCCGGCGTACGCCGCGGCCCAGGCCTCGAGCAGCGTCGGGCGCTCGGCGGCGCCACACGGGTTGGTGTGCTTGCAGATGACCACGGCCGGGCCGCGCATGAGCCGGGCGAGCGATGCGGCCGCCGACGCGTCGAGCACGTTGTTGTACGAGAGCGCCTTGCCCTGCAGCGGCGGCTCGGCGGTAGCGAACGGCCCCTCGCCGGGCTTGGGCTCGCGGTCGGTCCGGCGGTAGCGCGCGGCAGGCTGGTGCGGGTTCTCACCGTACCGCAGCGTCTCCACCTTCTCGAGGCTGATCGTGAGGCTCGGCGGGTACGGGTCGGCGCAGCCCGGCAGGCCCGCTTCGTCCGGCAGCGCCACGCCCGCCTCGAGCATCCGGCACGGCAGCTCGTTCGAGATGCGCGCGTCGTACGCGGCGGTGTGTCGGAACGCCTCGACCGCGAGCGCCGAGCGGAGACCGAGCGAGATCTCGCCGAACGCGTCGAGCGCGGCGAGAATCGCCTCGTACCGCGCGGGCGAGGTCACGATCGCGACCGACGCGTGGTTCTTCGCGGCGGCGCGGACCATCGACGGCCCGCCGATGTCGATCTCCTCGACCAGCTCGTCGAACGTGATGCCGGGCCGACGCGCTGCGGCGGCGAAGGGGTACAGGTTGACGACGACGAGGTCGAACGGCGCGATGCCGAAGGCCGCCAGCGTCTCGCGGTGATCGGCGCGGCGGCGGTCAGCGAGGATGCCTGCATGGACCCGCGGGTGGAGCGTCTTCACGCGGCCGTCGAGCATCTCGGGGGAGCCGGTGACGGCGGCGACCTCGGTCACCGGCAGCCCGGCGTCGCGCAACGCGCGCGCGGACCCGCCCGTGGAGACCAGCTCCCAGCCGCGCGCAACGAGGCCTCGCCCCAGGTCGACAAGCCCCGTCTTGTGGTACACGGAGAGCAGCGCGCGCCTTGGCTTGGGAACCCGCGCGTCCACGACGGCCGGGTCCACGACCGCCCGCCGCGCGCCGTCCGGAACCGTGATCGCCCCCGCCAGCAGCGCAGCCACGGCCATCGGCAGCAGCCGGTGCTCGACCGGATGGATCCGAGCGAGGAGCGTGTCCTCAGTGTCGGAGGGCAGGATCTGCACGGCCTCCTGGGCCACGATCGGCCCGCCGTCGAGCGTCGCGTCAACGAGATGCACCGTGACCCCGGTCACGGCAACGCCCGCCGCCAGGGCGTCCGCCGCGCCGTGGAGCCCGGGGAACGAGGGCAGCAGCGACGGGTGCACGTTGAGGATCCGCCCGCCGAACGCCGCGAGGACGTGCGGGCCGATGAGCCGCAGATAGCCGGCCAGCACGACCACGTCCGGCGCCACGGCGAGCAGCGTCTCGGCGAGGACGGCATCGTCGCCGGCAGGGACGAGGATCGTCTCGATCCCCTGCTCGGCCGCCCAGTCGAGCCCGGGGCACGACCGGTCTGCGAAGACGAGCGCGATCTCGCCGCCGAGCTCCCCACGCCCGGCCGCCGCGGCCAGCGCCCGCAGGTTCGACCCCGTCCCTGAGACCCCGACCGCGATCCGACCGCTCACGCGCCTGATCCCTCCTCGATGTACCGCCTGCCGCCGAACGCCGCCGCCTCCACCACGTCGCCGATGACCCACGCGGGCACCCCTCGCGACCGCGCGATCTCGACCGTCGGCCCCGCGGCCTCCGCCGGCACCACGAGCGTCATGCCGATCCCGGCGTTGAACGTGGCACGCAGCTCGGGCCCGCCGAGGAGCGCGAAGGACGACACGAGCCGGATCACCGACGGGACCGGCCACGACGACGGGTCCAGCCGCGCGGCCAGGCGCACCGGAAGCGCCCGGGGCGCGTTGCCCGGCAGACCGCCGCCGGTGATGTGCGCAATGCCACGCAGCTCGTGGCCGGCGGCGGCGAGCTCGTCGCGGATGGCGAGGACGTCGCGTGCGTAGATCCGCGTGGGCGTGAGCAGGATCTCGCCCAGCGTGGCGTCGATCAGCCCGGGCTCCACGAGCAGCTCGGCGCCGGAGAGCGAGCAGCCGAAGGCGCGGCAGGCGGCGCCGCCGTACGGCGCGTCGAGCGCGAGCCGCGCGTCGGCGATCACCTTGCGCACCAGGGAGTAGCCGTTCGCGTGGAGTCCCGACGAGGCGAGGCCGACGATGGCGTCCCCGGCGCGCGCCGCCGTCCCATCCAGCAGCCGCGAGCGCTCCCCCACCCCCATCGCGAACCCCGCGAGGTCGAACTCGTCGGGCGCCATGAGCCCGGGGTGCTCGGCCGTCTCGCCGCCCACGAGCGCGGCGCCCGCCTGGCGACAGCCCTCGGCGATCCCCGCGACCAGGCTCGCCACCCGCTCGGGCACGAGCCGCCCGACCGCGATGTAGTCGAGGAACGCGACCGGCTCGGCGCCCGTGCAGACCACGTCGTCGGCGCACATCGCCACCAGATCGATGCCGATGGTGTCGAGCCTGCCCACCGCCGCGGCGATCGCGGTCTTCGTCCCCACGCCGTCCGTGGACGACACGATGACCGGCTCCCGGTACCCGGCCGGGATCGTGAACGCGGAGCCGAACCCGCCGAGGCCGCCGAGGATCTCCGGGCGCATCGTGGACGCCACGGACGCCCGCATGAGCTCAACCGCCCGGTCGCCCGCCGCGACGTCCACGCCGGACGCCGCGTACGCGCTGCGGTCGGCGGCGGTCTTGCCGCTCATGCGGCCGTCCCCGCGCTCACCGCTGCCCCGACCCGGCGGCCGCCGGCTCCTCGAGGATGAACTTGCGAGCGCTCACGTCGTACGGGACCGGCTCCGGGTAGCGACCGTCGAAGCAGGCGAAGCAGAACCGCTCATAGGGGAGGTCGAGGCCCGCCAGCACGCCCTGCACCGAGAGGTACCCGAGCGTGTCCGCGCCGATGAACTCGCGAATCTCCTCGATCGAGTGGGTCGCCGCCAGGAGTTCTCGCGGCACCGCCGTGTCGATCCCGTAGAAACAGGGGTGGTAGATGGGCGGGGCGCTGATCCGGACGTGGACCTCGCGCGCCCCGGCACGCCGGAGCAGCCCGACAATCTGGCGCGTGGTGGTGCCGCGGACGATCGAGTCGTCCACGACGATCAGCCGCTGGTCGCGGATGGTCTCGCGCAGCGGGCTCAGCTTGACGTTCACGCCGCGCTGGCGCATCGCCTGGGACGGCTGGATGAACGTGCGGCCGCTGTATCGGTTGCGGACGAAGCCCTCGCGGTACGGGATCCCCGACTGCTCGGAGTACCCGGCGGCAGCGGGGCCGCCCGTGTCCGGCACGGGCATGACGAGGTCGGCCTCGACCGGGTGCTCCTTGGCGAGCTCCATGCCCATGTGCCGGCGCGCCTCGTAGAGGTTGCGGCCCTCGAGGTAGGAGTCCGGGCGGGCGAAGTAGATCAGCTCGAACACGCACAGGGCCGGGCTCGCCTCGGCGTAGCGCACCGACCACGGCTCCTTGCCGGGCTCGAGCACCACGATCTCGCCTGGCTCGACCTCGCGGACGTACTCGGCGCCCACCGTGTCGAGCGCGGCGGTCTCGGACGCGAGGATCCAGCCGGCGGTGTCGTCACCCCACAGGCCCGGCGCGCTGTCCGAGCTCGGGATGCGCCCGAGGGCGAGCGGCCGGAATCCGTGCGGGTCGCGGACGCCGATGACGCGCTCGGCGTCGAGCACGACCAGGCTGAACGCGCCGCGGACGCGCGGCAGGACCTGGCGCAGCGCCTCGACCGTGTCGGCGGCCGGCTCGTCGGCGAGGAGCGCCGTGAGGAGCTCGGTGTCGGTCGAGGCCGGCAGGCGGGTGCGGCCGCCCTCGAGCTGGTCGAGCAGCTCGCGCGTGTTGACGAGGTTGCCGTTGTGGCCGACGGCGATCGCCCGACGGGGCCCGAGACGGAGCGTCGGCTGGGCGTTCTCCCAGACCGTGGAGCCCGTGGTCGAGTAGCGGCAGTGCGCCACGGCGAGGTCGCCTTTGAGCGACGGGATCCGCCGCTCGTCGAGCACCTGGGTCACCATGCCCAGGTCCTTGTAGATCATCAGGTGGCCCTGGTCGGCCACGCCGACGCCCGCGGACTCCTGGCCGCGGTGCTGGAGTGCGAAGAGTGCCGTCGCCGCGACGGCCGCGGCCTCATGGCCGTGGTCGGGGAGCACGACGCCGACGACACCGCACATCAGCCGGCCACCTCGAGGCCCGGCAGCGCCGCGCCGTCGGACTCGTCGCCTTCCCAGCCGAGCGCTCGCGGGAGCCCGTGCTCCCAGGCATGGCGCAGGTCGTCCACGGCTACCTCCAGGGCATCAGCGATGCGGGAGCCCCGCTCCTCGGCCGCGCCGGTCGCCCCCTCGCCCGCGAGCTCGATCACGAGCCGAGGGCCGCCGGTGGACCCGAGCGCGTCGGTGTGGATCCCGAAGTGGCGCGCGAGCAGGTCGAACGCGGGGGCGTGACGGGGCACGACCTCGCACACGAGGCGCGACGGGCTCTCGCCGAACAGCGCGACGGCCGGCGAGTCGCCGACGCCGAGCCGCAGCTGCGCGCCGCGACCGCCCCAGAAGCACATCTCCGCGAGCGCCACGGCGAGGCCGCCGCCGGACACGTCCTGACAGCTCTCCACGAGGCCGCGGGCGATCGCCTCGCGGATGAACTCCTGGAGCCTCGCCTCGAGCTCGAGGTCGATTGAGGGCGTGTCATCCTCGACCGCGTAGCCGGCGAGCCGTGCATACTCGGAGCCCGCGAGGCCCGGCCCCGCCTGCCCGACGAGGACCACGGCGTTGCCGTCGGCGCGGAAGGCGGGCCCGACGCGCGTCGCCACGTCGTCGAGCAGCCCCACGATGCCGATCTCCGGCGTCGGCGCGATGGCCGAGCCCGGGGCCTCGTTGTACAGCGAGACGTTGCCGCCGGTGACCGGCAGGCCAAGCGCAATGCACGCATCCGCGAGGCCGCGGACGCCCTCGGCGAGCGCCCAGAACGCCTCGGGGCGCGTCGGGTCGCCGTAGTTGAGGCAGTTCGTGACGCCGAGGGGCCGGGCGCCGGTGATGGATACGTTGCGCGTCGCCTCGGCCACGGACATCGCTGCCCCGAGATACGGGTCGAATTGGCTGACCGACGCGTTGCCGTCGGTCGTGGCGACCAGCGCCTTCTTGGTGCCTTTGATGCGCAGCACGGCGGCACCACGGCCGGGACCGGCGACGGTGTTCGCCTGCACGTTGTGGTCGTACTGCTCGTAGACCGAGCGGCGGGACGAGAGGTTGGCCGAGCCGAGCAGCGCGAGCAGCACGGCACCCGGGTCCTGGCCGCGGATCGGCAGCGCGTCCACCGACTCCAGCGGGGAGCCCGGGGCGGGGGCCGCACGCCGGCGTGTCGGCGCCCGCGACTCGCGGTCGAACACGATGGCCTCGGACGCGAGCGCGGCCGCGGGGATGCGCGCGAGCTCGATGGCGCCGGCGACCGGCCGGCCGTCAGCGTCGAGCGCACCGCCCGCATCGGGCCCGGTCAGGATCACGATGTCCTTGTCGGCCGTGACGCGGCCGATGATCGCCACCGGCAGCTCCCAGCGGGTGCAGACCTCGCGGACGGCCTCCCACCCGGATGGCTCGACGATCGCGACCATCCGCTCCTGGCTCTCGGAGATCATCACCTCGAACGGCTCGAGGCCGGGCTCGCGGCGCGGGATCGCGTCAAGGTCGACCAACATGCCGGTGCCGCCGCGGTCGGCGGTCTCGCAAGTGGCGCAGGTGATCCCCGCGGCGCCGAGGTCCTGGATCGACACGACGAGCTTGCGGGCGATCAGCTCGAGCGTCGCCTCGATCAGCAGCTTTTCGGCGAACGGGTCGCCGACCTGGACCGACGGCCGTTTGGAGGGATCCTGGTCGCCAAACGTGGCCGATGCGAGGACCGACGCCCCGCCGATCCCGTCGCGCCCGGTCGCGGACCCGTAGAGCACCACGAGGTTGCCGGGCCCATCGCCCGAGGCATGGGTGAGCATCCCGTCCTCGAGCAGCCCGATGGCCATCACGTTGACGAGCGGGTTGCCCTGGTAGGAAGGGTCGAACACGAGCTCGCCGCCCACGGTGGGCACGCCGACGCAGTTGCCGTAGCCGCCGACGCCGCGCACGACGCCATCGACGAGGTGCCGCGTCCGCGCGTCCGACGGGTCGCCGAAGCGCAGCGCGTCGAGGACCGCGATCGGCCGCGCGCCCATCGCGAAGATGTCGCGCAGGATCCCGCCGACGCCGGTCGCCGCGCCCTGGTAGGGCTCGACGGCGGACGGGTGGTTGTGGCTCTCGATCTTGAACGCGACCGCCAGGCCGTCGCCGATGGCGATGACTCCCGCCTGCTCGCCGATGCCTGCGACCACGTCCTTGCCCTTGGTCGGGAGGGTCCGCAGGAGCGGCCGGCTGCTCTTGTACGAGCAGTGCTCGGACCACATGACGCTGAACATGGCGAGTTCGAGGCCGTTGGGCTCGCGGCCGAGCTTCTCGCGGATGGCGTCGAGCTCGACGTCGTTGAGCCCCAGCGCGCGGTGGAGCGGGACTTCGGCCGTCACGCGGCACCTCCGGCAAGGGACTTGGTGCCCGCGACGTGGCCGGTGGCCGCGTACTCGGCCGCGCTCACGACGAGAGAGCGGATGATCCCGAGGCCGTCGTCAGACCCGAGGATCGCCTCGACCGCCGTCTCGGGATGCGGCATGAGCCCGGCCACGTTGCCCGCGGCGTTGCGCACGCCAGCGATCGCGCGGAGCGAGCCGTTGGGGTTGCCGGGGTCGTCGGGCCCGGCGATCGAGCCGTCCGGGTTGGTGTAGCGCCAGAGCACGCCGCCATCGCGCTCGAGCGCGTCGAGCGTGGCGTCGTCGGCGTAGTAGCAGCCCTCGCCGTGCGCGACGGGCATGCGGAGCGGCCGCCGCTCCCCCACCTCGCGCGTGAACGGCGTGTCCATGTGCTCGGGCAGGAGCGCCACCTCGCGGCAGACGAAGCGCAGCCCGCGGTTGCGGAGCAGGGCGCCCGGGACGAGCTTGGCCTCGGCGAGGACCTGGAAGCCGTTGCAGATGCCGAGCACCGGGCCGCCGCGACCGGCGAAGTCGGCCACCGCGCGCATGACGGGTGAGAACCGCGCGATCACGCCCGCCCGCAGGTAGTCGCCGTACGCGAAGCCGCCGGGGATCAGGATGGCGCTGACGCCCTCCAAGTCCACCGACTCGTGCCACAGGATCACCGGCTCCGCGCCCGCAACGCGCAGTGCGTTGACGGCGTCGATGTCCCGGTTCGACCCCGGGAACAGGACGATGCCGACCCGAGCCGTCACCCGAGCGCCTCGACGTCGAAGAGCTCCATCAGCGGGTTGCTGAGCAGCTCGGACGCGAGCCGGTCCACGATCGCGCGGGCCGCGGCCGCGTCGGCCGCCTGGACGGTCATCTCGACGCGCCGCCCGACGCGGACGGCCGAGATGCCGGTGATCCCCAGGTGGGGCAGGCTCTTCTCGACGGCCCGGCCCTGCGGGTCGAGGATCCCGGGCTTGGGGGTGACGTTGACCGCGAAGCGGTAGGCGGGCTGGTCGCTCACGCGATGACGTCCTCCGAAAGGTAGCGGGCGAAGCTCGCCCCGGTCATTCGCTCGTAGGCCTCGACGTACCGGGCACGGGTGCCCGCCACGACATCGTCGGGGAGATCCGGCCCCGGCGCCGTCTTGTCCCACGGCTGCAGCTCGAGCCAGTCGCGGACGAACTGCTTGTCGTAGCTCGCCTGGGCACGGCCGGGCTCGTAGTCCGACGCGTCCCAGAAGCGCGAGGAGTCCGGCGTCATGACCTCGTCGATGAGCAGCAGCTCCCCCGACGAGGTGACCCCGAACTCGAACTTGGTGTCGGCGAGGATGATCCCAGCCGCCTCGCACACCGCCGACCCGCGGGCGTAGAGCGCGAGCGAGGCGTCGCGGACGCGAGCGGCGAGGCCGGCGTCGCCCACAAGCTCGACGACGCGGTCGAAGCCGATGTTCTCGTCGTGCTGGCCGGCAGGCGCCTTCCAGGCGGGCGTGAAGATCGGCTCGGGCAATCGGTCGGACTCGCGCAGGCCGGTCGGGAGCGCCACGCCGCAGATCTCGCCCGTGGCCCTGTAGTCCTTCCAGCCGGAGCCGCTGACGTAGCCGCGGACCACGCACTCAACCGGGAGCACCTCGACGCGCCGGCCGAGCATCATGCGGCCGCGCAGCTCGGCGAGGGTCGCGGGGCCGCCGCCGGTGAGCTCGACCGGGAGGTCGGCAGGGTCCGCGGAGAGCAAGTGGTTCGCGACGATGTCGGTGGTCTCGCGGAACCAGAACCGCGAGAGGCCCGTGAGGATCCGGCCCTTGTCGGCGATCGGCGTCGGCAGGATGACGTCGAACGCGGACAGGCGGTCCGAGGCGACCAGCAGCAGCCGGTGGTCATCGACCGCGTAGAGGTCTCGGACCTTGCCCGACCGGACGAACGCGCTAGCGAGCGCCATGGGTCGCCTCCTTGCGGGCGTGGAGTGCCGCCTCGAGCGCGTCCAGCCGAGCGATCACCGACGGGACGTGCTGGAGCACCGCGGCGTCGTCGAAGCAGGCGTCAAGGTCGGCGAGGCTCAGCTTCTGGGCCACGACCGGGTCCGTGGCGATCAGGCCCAGAAGCGGGACCCGCTCGTCTGCCGCACGGAGCGCTGCGCGCTGGACGATCGCATAGGCGTCCTCGCGCGACAGCCCGGCCTTCTCCACGAGCGCCAGCAGCACGCGCGAGCTCGCATGGAGCCCGAGCCCGCGTTCGATGTTCTCGCGCATCCGCTCGGGCCGCACGACGAGGCCCTCGACCAGGCCCGCGGCCTTGGCGAGCATGTAGTCGAGCAAGATGGTCGCGTCGGGCAGGATCACGCGCTCGGCCGAGCTGTGGCTGATGTCGCGCTCGTGCCAGAGCGGCTGGTCCTCCATCGCGGTGTGGGCGTAGCCGCGCAGGAGGCGAGCCATCCCGGCGATCCGCTCGGACAGGATGGGGTTGCGCTTGTGGGGCATCGCCGAGCTGCCCTTCTGGCCGCGCTTGAAGGGCTCCATGACCTCGGCGATCTCGGTGTGCTGGAGATTGCGAACCTCCGTGGCGAGACGCTCGAGGCTGCCGCCGAGGATGGCGATCGCGGCGAGGAACGCCGCGTGCCGGTCGCGCTGGACGATCTGGGTGCTCACCGGGTCCACGCGCAGACCCAGCTCGCCGAGCACCTCCGCCTCGAGGTCCGGCGCGAGGTGGCTGTACGTGCCAACCGGGCCGCTGATCTTGCCGGTGGCGATCTCCGCAGTGGCGGCGGCGAGGCGCTCCCGGCCGCGCGCCACCTCGAACGCCCAGCCCGCGCACTTGAGCCCGAACGTGGTGGGCTCCGCGTGCACCGAGTGGGTCCGGCCCATCATGATCGTGCCGGCCTCGAGCCGCGCCCGGGCGATCAGCACGCCGATCAGCTTGTCCGCGCCAGCCAGCAGCCGCTCCCCCGACGCCCGCAGCTGGAGCGCGAGCCCCGTGTCCACAACGTCGCTGCTCGTAAGGCCCAGGTGCAGGAACCGCCCGTCCACACCGATCGTCTCGGCGACCTGGGAGACGAACGCGATCACGTCATGGTCGGTGGTCTGCTCGATCTCGTTGATGCGGTCCACGTCCACGCGAGCGTTCGCCTCGATGGCAGCGAGCGCGTCGGCGGGGACGAGTCCGCGGCGGACCTGCGCCCGGCACACGGCGATCTCGACCTCGAGCATCCGCTCGAAGCGCGCCTGCTCGGACCAGACGGCGCCCATCTCGGGGAGCGTGTAGCGGCGGATCATGCGGGCACCTCCGCCGTGGCCGGGAGGCCCAGGGCGATGTCGCGACGGCGGTGGACGCCGTCCCAGTGGATCGTGTCGGCAGCACGCTCGGCCGCCTCGCGGGCCGCGGCCAAGTCGGCACCGCGCGCGACCACCGCGAGCACGCGCCCGCCGTTGGTCCCCCAGCCGCCCCCGGGCCGCTGACGCGCGACCGTGCCGGCGTGGAACACCAGCGCGCCCCCGGCTTCGGCCGCCTCGACGCCCTCGATCGGGTCGCCGCGCTTGGGACTCTCCGGGTAGCCGCGGGCCGCGAGCACGATCCCCACCGCGGCATCGGGCGTTGCGGGAAGGACCGCGGGCACGTCGCCCGGCAGGGCGCCGCGGGCAGCAGCGAGGAGCAGCAGCGCGAGCGGGACCGCG
>Ga0315271_10000715_pt1 | contig 19145 bp, 23 predicted proteins | sample C3_top_MG_FD_204664 | JGI IMG/M metagenome (GOLD analysis project Ga0315271, IMG submission 204664) | Sediment microbial communities from Yellowstone Lake, YNP, Wyoming, USA - C3_top | ecosystem: Environmental > Aquatic > Freshwater > Lake > Sediment | place: USA: Wyoming | collected 2017-08-01
TGCTGCAGCGGCAGCCGTTTGTGGGCCACCGGCAGTTCCGCGGGGCGGCCGATGGGCAAGAGCGCCACGAGCCGCGTCGGCGGCTCGACGTCCAGCAGTTGCTCGAGTCTCTCCCCTGCCACGATCGGCGCGCACGTCCAGCAGGCGCCGTAACCCATGGCATGCGCCGTGGACGTCAGCAGCTGCACAGCTGCTCCGGCGCTCTGCAGCTCCGGTCGCGCGCACAGACGATCGTGCTCTTCCTGGGTGATGCCGGACAGCCGCATCAGCTCTTCCATCGGTGAGTCGTGCGGCGTCGCCAGCACCGCGATGCAGAGCGGCGCCTTGGCGAAGAGGAGGGCCTGCGCGCGCGCCACCATGCGCTTCTGCTCCTGGAGCGCCAGCCCCGGCCGGAGGGCGAGCTGCTCGAAGCGCTCGAGGACTGCGGCCTGCATGGCGGAGATCAGCTTGCGATCCTGGATCGCGATGAAGCGCCACACCTGCGCGTTGCAGGCGCTCACCGCGCTCGTCGCCACGCCGACCATGTGCTCGATGTCCTCGCGGGGTACCGCCTCGTCCTGAAAGCGCCGCACGTGACAGGAGTCACGCACGACGGCCTCAAACGCGTCCTGATCGCTGGAGATGAGAGGAGCCTGTGCCGACGTCATGACTGAACCTCCGTTCGTGCGCAGCGGCGCGGCGCCCTCCACGACCGGCATCCACGCTCGCCGTACTCCGCTGTGACTGGTGCAGCAGCACCCCACGCGCAAGTTGCAAGCATATGCTCATAATACCGGGACCCTCCGCGAAGGCAACACCAGGGGGGTACCCAGCGCGGGCCGCTCGACTGTCGGGTGGTGGTCGGGCGGCAGATGCGCAGGGTCAGTCGTAGGCGCGTCGCGTTTCTTCGTCGGTCACGACGCACTGGATGAGTTCCTGCCAGCGCGGTGAGGCCCACGTTCCCAGCTTCTCGTGCGTCCGATAGTAGTTCTCGGGGATGGGATGGGTGCCGACGACCACCTGCAGGCCGTACTTCTCGCCGAGGAAGCCGTCGAACGCCTCCAGTCTGGGGCATGGCGGGTAGCCGACCACCAGGCCGGTGGCCAGGTGGATCACCTCGGCCCCGTTCTTCTTCATCTCGGCGGGGGCGTACTCCACGTTGCCGCCGGGGCAGCCACCGCAGGTGGTGTAGCCGACGAGCTCGATGTCCTCGTCTCCGTAGCGAGCGAAGGCGCCCTCGCGCTGACGCAGGGCCCTCAGGCACTTGCCTCCGGCGCACGTGTGGTAGCGGTCGCAGATGATGATGCCGATCTTCGTCATGGCGTTCGTCTCCTCGATACGATGGCGGGCACTCACGCGGTCTCTGTGCCGGCGTTTTCGCAGGCCGCCCGCAGGGTGCGGGCGGCCAGAAGCGCGCAGTGCTCCGACTCGACCGGTATGCCGCCGAGCTCTTGAAGGATGTCCGCCTGCACGATCTCCATCGCTTCGCCGACCTGTCGGCCACGGCATAGCGTCGTCGCCATGCTCCCGCATGCCAACGAGGATTCGCAGCCGTCGGTCGTGAACCAGACACGCTTCACGCGCCTGTCCTCGATGGTGACCCAGAACTCCATGGTGTCGCCGCAGGGCCCCGTGATACGCGCTCGTCCGCCCCAGCTCTGCGGGGGGCCGAGATGCCGCGGATACATCGCGTGGTCGCGAGCTATCGCAGAGAATGCGGATTCACCGTCGCCTGCCATGTCGTCTCCTTCGCTTGAGTGGTGAGCCGAGCCATGCGCCTGCCCGGGCGAGGCTGTTGCCGGTCTCTCGGCCCTTCGGAGGGGCCCGGTGTCGATCACTCCCGGATCCCGCCGCGACGGCCGGACCCCGGCGTGGTCGCCACGTTCCCGGCCGACGAGCGCAGCAGGACCTGGGTGCCGCGGGCGAGGCCGACGTGCCGCGCGGCGCCGTCGCACTTGACGGCGAAGAGGAAGAAGACGTCGCGGGGTTCTTCGCCGAGCGTCTCGTAGTTGCCTTGACCCTTGGCGATGACGAGGTCGGCCTCGGCGAACCGACGCCGGAACTCCGGGGAGCAATCCTTGAGGACGGTGCCCGGTGCGTCTGAGCCGTTGTCGATGACTTCGGCGAGGCGGTCGAGTCCGGCGAACCTCGCGTCCGCTCGGGTGGCGTCGTTGAGCACCGGCGCTCCGCGCACAGCGAAGGTTGTCCGCTCCAGCGGCAGTTGCTCGGCGGTAGCGGCTCTCGTCAGCTGCCCGGCACCACCGCTCATTCGGCTCGCGCCTCTCCCGGTTGAAGACTGTAGGTCCGGCGCGCTCGCCGGGTCGAATACGGCAGCCTCAGCTCGCGCCCGGTCTCGATCTCCACGAATGACCCCGGCAGTCGCTCACCGAGGAGGGCTGTTGCGCGCTTGCCGGTGCAGTGACACGGCGCGCACAGCTCCAGGTCGAGGGCGTCGAGGTAGTCGGCCGTCGCCTGCAGACGCTCCTTTCGGGCCTGGAGCAGATGCATGCCGCCGAGCACCGCGCGCACTGCCGGCTGCCCGTCGGCGGCCACAGGAACGACCGCCCCACCCCCACCTGTCCGATCGCGACCGCCGACGGTCTCACGGACGTGCTGCAGGGTGTTCATGACTCCGCTGTGGGCACAGCCACAGAGTACGACGAGTCCGGCCGGCGTCTCGACCCACACGGCCTGGTCGTCGACGACGTGGTCGCGGACGGTGCAGGCGGAGTCGAGGAAGAAGGTACGCTCCGCCTCCTCGAGCGCATGGCGACGCGGCACCGGCCCGGAAGCCCATACGCCCGGAGCCACTTCAAGCGGCGTCACGGACCAGATCGAGCGTTCCGGCACCGCGCGCAGCGCGGCGAGGCTGCGGTCTGGCAGGCCGATGGAGCCCGCCTTCCCGTTCTTGCGGAGCGACCAGCGCGGGACCAGGCCCCCTGGGTGAAGCACCAGGCGAGCGGGGGGCGCGGCATCGACGAACTCGCGGATGCCGCCACCGTGGTCGAAGTGCCCGTGGCTGAGGACGAAAGCGTCGGCAGTCTCAACGGGCTCGCGAAGTCGCCGGGCGTTCTCCAGAAAGGCCCCCGAACCACCGCAGTCGAGCAGCACCCGTGCGTCGGGCGTCTCGATCCAGAACGAGAGCCCCCATTGCGAATGCAGCCCCGGCGCTCCCTTGGCGTTGTCGATCAGGACTCTGATGCGGATGTCGCCGCCGGTCACGAGCCGTGCTACTCGTCCTCGAGCGCCGTGTGACAGAACCACCAGTCGTAGCACTCGTACTGCTTGGGGCGCTCGGCGGCGTCGGCGACGGTCTGCGCCGGCGGGATGATCACCCGGTCGCCGAGCAGCGCGTTGTTGGGCCAGTCGGCCGGCATGGCGACCTTGTGGGCGCTCGCGTACTGCAGCGCCTTGACGGCGCGCAGGATCTCGTCGACGTTGCGTCCGACCTCCTGTGGATAGTAGAGCATCAGGCGCAGGGTGCCTTTGTCGTCAACGATGAACACGGCGCGGACGGTGTTGGAGCCCATCCCGGGGTGGATCATGCCGAGTTTGCCGGCCACGGCGCCGGTGTCGGCGATGATGGGGAATGGGACCTTCACGCCCAGCTTCTCCTCGATCCACTCGGCCCATTTGATGTGCGAGAAGACCTGGTCGACCGACATGCCGATGAGTTCGGTGTTGAGCTCCTTGAACTCGTTGTCCCGCATGGAGAAGGCATAGAACTCCGTGGTGCACACGGGGGTGAAGTCGCCGGGGTGGCTGAACAGGACGAACCACTTGCCGCCGTAGTCGCCGGGCAACTCCTTCATGCCGTGGGTGGTCTTGACCGTCATCTCGGGGAACCTGTCTCCGAGGAGCGGCATGTTCGGGGCGCATCCATCGTCTGACATGAGAGCCTCCTTCGCCGTTCTCTGGTGGTTCGATGGAGTCACCGGCGGAGATCGACACGCCGGCTATTATGAGCGTAGGCTCATAAGGAGCAAGGAGTCAAGGCTGCTGCCGATGTGACCGTGCTGTCTCGCCGGCCGCGTCTCGCCGCGCTGGAGTTCGCTTGCTCGCCTAGGCTACGATCGGTCGCAGACTGAGATCTCGGAACCCGGCGTGAAGCCACGGATCGGCCGTACCGCCACGACGGACAAGGACGGGAGACCATGAGCGCGCCCGACATCGACGACTGGATCCGCGACGTGAAGTCGCAGCCCGGCTCGGCGGCCATCGGTATGATCCTGGCCCACCAAGGCATCGTGCGCGGGACCTCGCGCGCGGGGAAACCCGTGACTGGGATGTTCCTCACCGCCGACCTCGCGAGGTTCGAGGAGGCGCTCGCCGAGGCCCGCACGTGGCCGGGGATCTTCGCCGTGCGTGGCTGGGTCAACGAGGGGAAGCTCTCGGTGGGCGACGACATCATGAGGCTGGTCGTCGCCGGAGACATCCGCGAGCACGTCTTCGAGGGCCTCCAGCGGCTCGTCTCCCTGATCAAGACGGAAATCGTCGGCGAATCCGAATTCGCCTGAGACGGAGGCACGACATGTATGCGTGTGCAGAGTGTGGCCGGGCGGCGTGTTGCGAAAGCGCCGACACGGCGTCCTATCCTCGCGGTTGTCCATCCCGGGAGCCCTTCGAGAGCGAGGTGCTCGGCCGGTACCGGGAGGGGGAGGACGCACATCTGGCGCGCAACGCCGGCCTCGTGGAGGCGCACGGCTACTGCCGGCTCACCCGCATCGAGGAGATCATGGATTTCGCTCGCCGCTGCGGCTACGCGAAGCTGGGCCTCGCCTTCTGCATCGGCCTTCAGGCCGAGGCCGCCGTCACCAGCCGCGTGCTCAGGGCGAACGGCTTCTCGGTCGACTCGGTCGCCTGCAAGAACGGCAGCCTTCCCAAGGAGGAGCTCGGTCTTGGTGAGGAGGACAAGATCGGCCCGGGGGAGTTCGAGAGCATGTGCAACCCGCTCGGACAGGCTCGCGCCCTGGACCAGGCTGGGACCGAGCTCAACCTGCTCCTCGGTCTGTGTGTCGGTCACGACAGCCTGTTCATGAGGCATTCGGTGGCGCCCGTGACCGTGCTCGCCGCCAAGGACAGGGTGCTGGGCCACAATCCACTGGCGGCGATCTACATGGCGGACGGGTACTACTGCGACAAGCTGTTCCCGAAGGCCGGCCACGCGAACGGCGCCGGCGCCTGACCTTGTCAGGGGGGGTCGGGGCCTTCCCGACTCCCCCTCACAGGTATTTGTCGAGCCCCATGTGCTTGTGTGCTCGGAGAAAGTCCTCTCTGCCGAGGTCGCGCATCAGGGAGAGGTACTCGCTCCCCTCGAAAGGTAGTGCGAAACGCTCCAGGCCAGGCTCCGTGCAATGCCGGCACTCGGGGAAGTCGCCTGTCCCTCGGCGCAGCCGGGAGGCCTTGTCTGAGGTCCAGAGGTCACCGATGTCCGTGTCTCTGAGATTGCCGATGTCCTCCGTGAGCAGCGGGCAGGGCAGGACCTGCCCCGTGCTTCTCACGAAGAAGTAGTTGAAGCCGCACGAACAGGGCTTGCGCATGCGGCCTGTCTCCAGGTACCCGGCCAGCGCCTTGCTGTGGTAGTCCCACCCGGAGCTGCTCCCGCGAAAGAATCGCAGCATGGCGGCGCGGTCATCGTCACTGAAGACAAGCTTCTCCCGCAGGTCGTTATTGAGGTAGCGCCCCCCGGTGGTGATGAACGGCGAGATGATGGAGAAGAGACCGTTCGCCTCGGCGTAGGCGGCGATGCGGTCGAGTTCCCCCACAGTGCACGGCAGCACGGTGGTCTTGTGGCCGAGAATGAGGTTCTGGTGGGTGACACGCAGAGACTTCAATCCGGCAAGGGTCTCCTCGAGCCTCTGCCAGGCGCGGGGTACGCCGCGAATCTCGTCGTGCAGGGGACCGACGGCGTCGAGAGCGCACACGATGACGAGCTCCAGGCCGGCCTTGGCGAGCTCCGTGGCCATCCGCTCCGTGTTCCGGAGAACGATGCCGGTCAGGAGACCATTGGTCGTGATCGCTACGGACCTGAGACGGCCGAGGTTCGTCTGAGCGAGCTCCCCAACGGCAGAGATGAGGTCGGGGAGTTCTTCCTTGAGAAACGGCTCGCCGCCGGTCACATCGAGTTCGCGCAGGTCGGAGACGAGCGGGTGTGACAGAAGGGCGAGCCACTGCGCGAGCTCCAGGTCGGGTGTCGAAGCCGGGGCGCGCCAGATCCCGCACATCACGCACTTGGCGATGCACCGCTGAGTGATCTCGATGCTCATGGCCTGCGGCTTGCCGGGGCGCCCCGTCCGCTTCAGCCGACGGTACCTCCGGGAGTTGCGCAGCAGCCTCGAGCGAAGATCGCTCAGCGAGTCGGTGTCGTCTCCGGGGAGGGCGCTCATCCGGTCCCCGGTCGGCGGTGTTTCATGGTATCTCTGCCGACCCTCTGCACGAGGTGCAGTCTCCTCCGGTTGCCGCGCCTGCCCGGCTCTACTTCGCGTCAGGGAGGCGCTTACCGCGATTCTCGAACCTCTCCCCGTCGACCTTGGTGAACCAGCCGGCGCTGGTGCCGACGCGCAGGTCGAACTTCTCGACGTAGGGCTTGATGTCGAGCAGCGGCGTGCCGTCGAGCACGTCGAGATCCTCCACCACGAGCACACTCCCGCGACGCTCCACCAGGCGCACGAGGCTCAGGCCGATCGGGTTGGGGCGCACCGGCGTCCGCGTCGCGAAGACGCCTCGCGGCACGTCGTCGAGGTAGGGGATGACCTTCAGGGGCGACGGGCCGGCGACCGAGCTCACGATCTCGCCGGCCCGGTGGAGCCAGTAGATCAGGTGCAGGTGCGAGAAGCCTTCCACATCGTCGAGCGCCTCGGCGAACTGGGGGAAGACCTCGACCCGGCCGGGGCTGCCCTCCGCGCAGACGGGCTGGATGGGCGTCTGTGCGTGATTGCGATGCCCACTACGGATGATCCCTACGGGCTCGAGGATGAGCCGTTCCATGTACCTCCCTGGTTGCGCCTGCGACCGCCTACGCCAGGACCACGTCCTTGCCCCGGTCGGCGCCCGAGTGGCAGACGAACACGTTCGTCACCGTCATCACGACGGCGGCCTTGGCGGGCGCATCCGGCTTGGTCTCCTTCACCCAGGCGACCATCTCGTCGTAGGCGGTCCCTGAGCGGTGGATCTCCACGTCGCCTCTGATCTGGTACGCCCGCTTGGTCTCAAGGTCCCAGACGCAGATCGAGACGAGGGGGTTCTCTTCGAGGTTCCGCGCGCCCTTGTCCATGTAGTTGTCGGCGATGAGCACGGTGGCATCGTCGAGGGCCTTCACGAAGGTCATAGGCACTACGTTCGGCATGCCATCCCTTGACGCTGTAGCCACCGGGATGACCTTCGTCTGCTCGAGCACGCGCTTCGCGTCCTCTGTCAGTCGTCCCACCGGAACCTCCTTCTGCCGCGCTGCGATCGTCGCGCGGCGTCCGTTTCGGCTGCGCGGCAAGGGCGCCACTTGCCGTCGGTCCCCCATCCTATCTGAGCATATGCCCATGACACCAGTGGTGGCCACGACGTTGTTCCGACTCGACTCCATCGGCTGCGAGCGGTCTCTCGGCGACCTGCGTCCGGCCGCGTACGATGGAGCGGCCCGCGACCGTCGTGAGAGACGGTCGCGGGCCGCTCGTCGCCGGTGTACGAGTCTCCGTCCCGGGCGGGGACTCGCGGTGGCGGACCGTGCTTCGGACTCCGCCGTACAGCGTCTAGATAAACAGGTTGACGTTGGCCTCGTCGGCCTCGGAAAGGTAGGAAGCGACGCCGGCGTACTCGAGGCCGTCGATCATCTCCTCTTCCGTGAAGCCGAGGATGTCCATGCTGAGCGTGCAGGCGATGAACTTCACGCCCTGCTCTCGGGCGGAGTCGACGAGGTCCTCGAGCGACATGGCGCCGGCGCCCTTCATGACCTTCTTCATCATGGGCGCGCCCATGCCGGCGAAGTTCATCTTGGAGAGGCCGAGCTTGCCGGTGCCCTTGGGCATCATCTTGCCGAACATGGACTGCAGGGTGCTCTTCTTGGCCGCCGACTGGACCTTCTCCGTCTTGCGGAAGATGTTAAGGCCCCAGAACGTGGCGAAGATGGTGACGTCGTCGCCCATGGCGGCGGCGCCGTTGGCGATGATGAACGCCGCCATCACTTTGTCGAAATCGCCGCTGAACAGGATGATCGTCTTCTTGGTGGTGTCCACTCCAGCACCTCCAGTGCTGATGGTCTGTAGCCTTCCGGGGCCTCGCCGCCGCGTGCGGCGAATGCCTCAGGAGGCGGATGCCTCGCGCAAGTACTCCGAGATGTCTCGGACACGCATCGAATCTCCCGCCGCGTTGCTGAGGTTCACGTAGCACATCGGGCACATCGTCACGCATTCCGTGCCGGCGGCGCGCAGCTCCGCGACGCGGTTGGCGGCGTTGGCGGCCGCCTTGATCGGATAGAGCGACTCGACGGGGCCGCCGCAGCACCAGGTCTGGCGGCCCGTGTTCTGTGGGTCGCGGACGGTGACGCCGGCGGCTGCCAGCAGTTCTCTGGGCTCGTCGACGACGCCCTCGTAGCGGGCGAAGACACATGAGTCGTGTATGACGACTTCGCCGGAGGTCTTGTCGCCGTGCCCGTTGGCGCCGGTGTTCTTCTCGGCGAGCACCTCGAGGTAGCTGCGGACCTCGATGTCGTAGTCTTTGAGGATCTTGGGGTAGACGCTGCGCAGCATCGTCGTGGTGTGCGGGTCGATGGTGATCACGGTCTTGACGCCATGCTTCTTGAAGGCCGCGTGGACCTTCTTCGCGTGCTCGACCACGACCTCGTCCAGGCCCAGGTCGTAGGCCAGGGCGCCGGAGTAGAGGTCGTCCTCGTACAAGGCGCCGAACTCGACGCCGGCCCTGCGCAGCAGGTGCACGACGTTGATCGGGACCTGGTCGAAGCGGGCGCGCTCCTCCGCCGAGGGGCGCGCCATGAACGCCGAGACGTTCACCATGCGGTTCACTCTGCGGCCGAGGCCCGTGTACTTGGCCATCCACGAGTCGCCCATCTTGATCTGGGCCTGCACGAGGCCTTCGATGTACGGGATGAGCTGGTACATCAGCCCGGTGTAGAGCACCGTCTCACCGCCTCGCGTCAGGTCGAGGCCCTCGGTCCACTTGGTCGCCACCTTGGTCGGCAGCGGGAGGACCGACTTCCGCAGGCGCAGGTTGTCGCCCAGGATGCCGATCACCTCACCGGTCGGGAGAGGCATCGTCATCCCTCCCCGAGGCCGAAGGTGGTGCGCACGATGTGATGTCGCAGGGTACGCACGTTCTCGGCGATGTGCACGCCGGCGGGGCAGTTCTCTTCGCACATCTTGCAGAGCAGGCAGGAAAAGACGCTCTCCGTCTCCGCTCTGACCTTGTCCTCCATGCCGAGGAGCACGTAGCGGAACAGCTTGCGCACCTCGACGTCCACGCCCATCGGGCAGATGGCGGAGCACACCCCGCAGTTCATGCAGGCGTCGGCGTTGAACTCGTCAGAGCGCGCCAGTTCCGTCGCCAGCCCGGGGTTCACGAGAGCCGTCATGAGCCCTCCCTCTCCACCGCTTCATAGCGGAAGTAGCCGTCGTCGTTGACTTCCTTGTCCTCGGCCAGCCAGCCGTACTTGCGCAGGCCCATGACCCAGAACATCACTTCGTGGGTCGGCCGCGCGAGGGCGGCCGCGAGCTCGGGCACCGTGAGGGGCCCATCCGCGAGGACGCCCAGGATCTGGCGTCGCATCACCTGCTCGTCGCGGATGACTTCGCGGATGTCGCGCTGACCGGGGACCGCGTCTCTGATCACCGGACGGGGCGCGGTCGTGGCAGTGTCGTCGGGCGTCATGAGCAGCTCACCTCCATCAGGCCGTCGATCATGGCCCTGATCTGTGCGTCGGTGTAGCCCTGCAGGTCGACGGCGTCGGTCGGGCAGACCGGCACGCAGCCGCCGCAGCCCTTGCAGGCGGTCCTGATGACCTGGGCGACCTGCTTGCCGTCGACCTCGACCTGTTCGATCGCGTCGTAAGGGCAGGCATCCAGGCACTTGCCGCACCAGGTGCAGGCATCGCTGTCGACGATCGCCACCATGGGGTCGAGCTCCGCGAAGCCGCGCTTGAGCATGGCGCCGCTCTGCGACGTGGCGGCCAGGCCGCTGGCGACCGCTTCTGACGACATCTTGGGCGCCTGGCAGGCGCCGCAGATGAGCACGCCGTCGACGATGGTCTCGACCGGCCTCAGCTTGGGGTGGATCTCGTTGTAGAAGCCGTCGATGCCCACGGGGAGCTTGAGGACGCTGACCAGGTCGGCGTTCTCGCGCGGCACCATGCCGGTGACGAGCACGACGAGGTCGGCGGGGATCGCGATCTCTTCCCCGCCGGTGAGCAGGTCCTTGGTGGTGACCTTGAGGCCGCCGGAGGAGAGCTTCTCCACCGCCGGCGGCTCGTCGTCGGGCACGCGCAGGTAGAGCGAGCCCTTCTCGCGCGAGGCGTTCCACAGCAGCTCGTACTTGCCGTAGGTCCGCATGTCGCGGTAGAGGTGGTACTGGCGGATGTCGCCGCTGAGCTTCTGGGCCTCGATCGCGGTGTGCACGGCGGACGTGCAGCAGTAGCGCGAGCAGTACGTGTGGGCGCCTTCGACGCTCTCATCCTGGCGGCTGCCCACACAGTAGATGTAGGCGATGGTCTTGACCGGCCTGCCCTGGTACTGCAGCAGGCCGGGCGCCTCGTCCACCATCTTCTTGAACTCGGGCAGCGTCACGACGCCGTCGAGGCCGTAGCCGAACTCGCCGGCCGCGGGCTCGTAGTCGTCGAAGCCGGTGGCGACGACGATCGACCCGACGTCCAGCTGGATTGTCTCCAGCTGGTCGCCGTGGATGGCGATGGTCACTTGGTTGTTGCCGAAGCTGCCGCCCTTGGCCATGAGCTCGGCGCTGGTGAACACGGTGATCGCCGGGTTGGCGCGCACCTTCTCCTCGAGCGTGGCGACCAGGTCGGAGCCCTTGCGGCCCTGCGGGAACATGGGGCCGTAGCCGGCCACACGGCCGCCGAGCCGGGCCTCCTTCTCCACGAGGAAGACGGTGAGGCCGATCTCCGCCAGCCCGAGGGCCGCGCGCAGACCGGCGATGCCGCCGCCCACCACGAGGGTCTTGGGCACCGTCTCGACGACGATCGGCTCCAGCGGTTCTGTGAGCCGGGTCCGGTTGATGCCGGCGCGCACCAGGCGAGTGGCCTTCTCGGTCGCGCCGGTCTTGTCGTCGGTGTGCGTCCAGGAGCACTGCTCGCGAACGTTCACCTGGGTGTACTGGAACGGGTTCATGCCGGCGCGCTTCGCCACGTCTCGAAACGTCACCGTGTGCAGCTTGGGTGAGCACGAGGCGACGACGAGGGCGTCGAGACCCTGCTCCTGCGCGTCCTGGATGATCTCCTGCTGGGTCGCGTCGGAACAGGTGAACATCGCCGAGCGGGCGACGACGACGTCGTCATCGCCCTTGATGTCCTCGACGACCTTGTCCACATCGACGTAGTCGCCGATATTGCCGCCGCACTGGCAGACGTACACGCCGATCTTGCGGCCGCTCATGCCTTCACCTTCGCTTTCGCTTCTTCAAGCACTTTCGCTCTCTCCAGATGGGCTGCGGCCTGTGCGACCGCGGCGCCCGCGTGGAGGATCGAGTCGGGGATGTCCTTGGCGCCCGCGGCCGCGCCGGCGACGAACACGCCGGGGAGGTTGGTGCGACCGGGGTCGAGGTCTTCGTCGACCTCGCCGACGTAGTAGTAGTCGTCGAGCGCGAGGGCGGCGTCGCCGTCGCCGAAGAGCTCGGCGACACCGCGGCTCGGCTGCACGCCGACCGCGAGGACGACCATGTCGTGCTCCGACTCGACGAGCGCGCTGCCGTTCTCGATGTCTTCGTACCGGAGCAAGAGGTTGCCCTCATCCGTCTCGGTGATACCCGAGACGCGGCCCTTGACGAAGTTCGCACCCATGTCCTTGGCCTGCTGGTAGAACTCGTCGTAGCCCTTGCCCACCGAGCGCACGTCGATGTAGTAGACGGTGACGTCGGCGAGCGGCAGGGCGCCCATGATGAGCTGGTTCTGCTTGACCGAGTACATGCAGCAGATCTTGGAGCACAGCGGGTTGTCGACGGTGTCGTCGCGGGACCCGGTGCACATGATGTAGGCGATGTTGTCCGGCACCTTGCCGTCGCTGGGGCGGATCACGGCGTTGTACGGCCGGGTCGGCGCCAGCAGGCGATCCATCTGCATGCCGGTGATGACGTTCTTGTAGCGGCCGAAGCCGTACTGCGGCTTGGCGTCGGCCGGGAAGAGGTTGAAGCCGGTGGCGAGGACGACGCTGCCCACCTCCGCCTCGATCTCCTTCTCGCGCATGGTGAAGTCGATGCAGTCGGCGGGGCAGACGTCCACGCACGCGTGGCACTCTGAGCAGACGCCGCAGTCGAGACAGCGGGCGGCGCCGAGGAACGCTTCGTCCTCGGTCATCGGACCCTCGGTCTCGGCGAAGTCGGTCGGGGACGCGCTCATGGCGGCGTGGGACTCGAGCGGCTCGCGCCGGTCGTAGACGCTCTGGCGGCTGAGCACATCGTTCTTGTCCACGACGCCCAGCGCCTCGTCGAAAGCGTCCGGATCCATCTCGGCGCCCTGGAGGTAGCGATCGATCATGAAGGCGGCGCGGCGGCCGTGGCCGACGGCGCTGTTGATCATGGTCGGGCCGGTGACGACGTCGCCGGCGGCGAACACGTGCGGCACGGCTGTCTGGAGCGTCCCCGCGTCGGCGATGAGCGTCCGGTTCGGGTTGGTCTCGAGGCCGAACGCCTCCGTGTCGGCGCCCATACCTGCGGCGATGATGACGACATCGCAGGCAAGTGCGTCCCGCTGGCTCTCGTCGTATTCGGGGTGGAAGCGGCCGTCGGGGTCGAACACGCAGGTGCAGACCTTGATCTCGGCACCCTGCACGTGGCCTTCGCCGGTGAAGTGATCGATGCCCCAGCCATCGTGCAGCGTGATGCCCTCGGCCCGGGCCTCTTCGACCTCGAAGTCGTGGGCCGGCATCTCCTCGCAGGGCTCGAGGCTGACCTGATCGACGGCTTTGGCGCCCAGGCGGCGCGCGGTGCGCGCCGCGTCGATGGCGACGTTGCCTCCGCCGACAACCAGAACGCGCTTTCCGGCCACGTCGACGGTCTCGCCCAGCTTGACAGCGCGGAGGAACTCGAGCGCGGTCTGCACGCCGTCCAGCTCTTCGCCGGGTACGCGCAGACTGACCGACTTGTGCGTGCCCGTCGCCACGAGGACGGCGTCGAAGCCGTCCTTCTTGAGCGCGGCCACATCATCCACACGCGTGCCGGTCGCGATCTCGACGCCGATCGCCGTCACGTTGGCGATGTCGTCGTCGATCACGTCGTTCGGGAGCCGGTACGCCGGGATGCCGAGGCGGAGCATGCCGCCCGGCTGCGGCGCGGACTCGAAGATCTTGACGCCGTAGCCCTGACGCGCGAGCTGCCAGGCGGCGGTGAGGCCGGCAGGGCCCGAGCCCACGACGGCGACCTTCTTGCCGTTCTGCTCGGGCTTCTCCAGCGGCTTCAGCGCGGCCTGACCGTAGTGTTGGTCGGCAATGAAGCGCTTGAGGCGGCGAATCGGGAGCGGACCCTCGAGCTCGCCGCGCGTGCACTGCTCCTCGCACGGCGCGTAGCAGGCGCGTCCGAGGGAGCCGACCAGCGGCGTCGTCTCGAGGACCAGGCCAAAGGCCTCCTCGTATTCTCCGCTGCGCACGCGCGCGACGTATCCGTGCGCCTTGATGCCGGCGGGGCACTCGTAGGTGCACGGGGAGACGCCGGCGCGGTCGATCACGGCCTTCTTCGGCACGGCCTGCGGGAACGCGATGTACGCCGCGCGCCGCGACACCATGTCGGCGTTGAACTCGTCCGGAACGGCGACGTTGCAGGCCATCTCGCACTGGCGGCAGCCGGTGCAGGCGGCCTCGTCGATGAACTTCGGCTTCTGCGTGATCTTCGCGTGGTAGGTGCCGTCGCCGTTGTCGCGGATGCCCTCGACCTGACTGTAGGTGAGGACGTCGATGTTGGGGTGGTGGATGGTGGCAGCCATCTTGGGGGTGGAGATGCAGCTGGCGCAGTCGAGGGTGGGGAAGACCTTGCTGAGCAGGATCATCTTGCCGCCGACACTGGCGTCCTTCTCGACGACGAGGACCTTGTAGCCCATGTCGCCGAGCTTGAGAGCCGACTCCATCCCGCCGATGCCGCTGCCGACCACCAGAGCGTCGTACTTGGTGGGATCGCTCATGCGGCCGCCTTTCGGGACGGCCCGAGACCGGCCAGGGACGTCGAATACTCGTGCATGTACTTGGTGAAGGGCTCGGCGCAGACGGAGCAGATCGCGGCCATGCGGACGCGCTGCGGCTCGTAGCCCTCGTCGACGAGCAGCGCCTGGGCATCGGTCATGATCTTGGCGGTGCGCTCGCCGCAGTCCGGGAGGTACGCGCACTCCTCACCGTCGGCGGCGATGAAGACGCCGTCGAAGCCCTGCTCCATGGCGTAGAGGATCCAGCTCGGCTTGATGCCGCTCGTGCACGGGACGCTGATCACCATGACGTTCGGCGAGTAGTGCATGTGCGAGCTGCCGGCCAGGTCGATGCCCGGGTCGGAGATGTTGTTGGTGCTGAAGACCAGGATGCGTGGGGAGTACACCTGGTCTTCAGATACTGCGGCCTTGGTCATCGTCACTTCATCTTCTTCACGAAGAGACGCATGTAGCCGGGCTCCTCGACCACGCCGAGGTACTCGTGACCCATCTTCTTGGACCAGGCGGGGAGGTCCTTGGTCGTGCCGGAGTCGGTGGCCTGGACTTCCATGATGCCGCCCACGGAGACGCTGGGGATGCCCTTCTTGGCGGCGAGGATGGGGCCGGGGCAGGAGGTGCCGCGCGCGTCGACGACTTTTTCTACCTGGATGTTGGCGAGATCCTCAGACATGTCGTGCTCCTTTGTGCTTGTGTTTTCATTCTCAAGCGGCGACGAGGTCGTCCGCCCGCTGGTGCACTCTTGGCCGCTTCCCCTGGGCTCTGTGTGGTCTTATGCCGGCGCGATGGACGCGGGCGTGGTCCCCTGGGCATCGAGCAGTTCGGCGGCGTGCAGGGACTCGCCCTGGGCCACGTGCTGCTCGACCAGCGCCTGCCGGATGAGGCCGCAGGCCTCGATGAACTTCATGTTGGTGACGTGGTAGTAGACCGTCTGGCCGTCTTTGCGGGAGGCCACGAGCCGCCGCTCCTTGAGCACGCGCAGGTGCTGCGACACGTTGTGCACCGAGATGCCGATCTCCGCAGCGAGGTCTCCCACGCACATCTCGCCAGTGCAGATGGCGTGCAGGATGGCCTGCCGGTGCTCGTTCGCCAGCGCCTTGCACAACTCCGCGTGCATCCTGAAGAGCGGCTTAAGGTCCGCTGTCTGTTGGGCCGGCGAGGGCGTCTGTGCGAGCTTGTGAATTTGCATACTTACTTATATACGCCTATCCGAATGGACGAGTCAACCGGGACAGAGGCACTCTGATTAGTCAGGTTTGTGACGCGCTGCACGAGAGATCCGCGGTCGGCGAATTGACGCCGCGGGGCCCGCGGCCGGAGAATCGGACCATGGAAGAACGCCTCGAACGCGAAGTGAACCAGCTGCACGCCAGCATCTGCCAGGCGCTGGCCGACCCCAAGCGCATCCTCATCCTGTACGAGTTGCACGAGGGGCCGAAGACGGTCACGGAGCTCACCGAGGCGCTCAAGGTGCCGCAGCCGACGGTGTCGCGGCACCTCAAGATGCTGCGCGAGCAGCGCCTCGTCACCAACGAGCGCGACGGCGTCAGCATCCGCTACACGCTCGCCGACGACCGCGTGATCGACGCGCTCGACACCATGCGCGCCGTGCTCCTCGGTGGCCTCGCCCAGCAGGCGGAGCTGGCAGAGGGCCTCACCTGACGTGACCGTCGAGAGCCGTCGTCCACGACGTCAGACTCCTGGGCGACTACGCCGTGGACGGCTGGAGCCCGCTCGCGCCTTCACTGGATATCCGGCAGCCCGTCCCGGCTAGTCCCCGAAGCCGGGCGTCACGGGCCTGTCCACGTCTCCATGTGCCTTCATCGAGTTGGCGACGGCGACCAGCTCTTCGTGTGTCAGGTCGCCTGTGATGACGACTCTGGAGCGCTGGCTGAAGGTCATCAGCGACGGCGTCTGGAGGCCCAGAACGGTGGTGCCGCTGCCGTTCGTGAACGCGGCCGGTTGGCCTTTCAGGTAGCCCGAACTGAGGGTGACGTCCGGCGGCCCGCTGAGATACTCGCCGAGCGTCTTGGGGCTGATGCGCACGACGAACCAGCTGAAGCCGCGGCGGAACCGGACGAGCACGGTCTGGCCCTCGAGCGGCCACTCGACCCGCTTGGTCACTACCTCGCCGTCCCGGCTGATGACCCGCTTGCGCACGCCGTTCGCCGTCCAGTCGTAGGTGTTCGACCCGGTCGGCGTGAAGCCGGCGCTGGCCACGTCCGTGAGCCGGTAGCCGGCCGGCGCCCACTGGGGGATGAGCGGCAGTGTCGGCCAGGACCGCGCCGCGACTTCTTCCGGTGAGCCGAAGCGGGTGCCCTCGTCGATGACGGTCACCTTGCGACCAGGGCCGGTGGGCAGTTGCCAGCCCGGGTCGAGCTTCGGGTCCAGGGTCATGTCCGCGACGTGGAGATCCCACGTGATCGGGACCGGCTTGCCCTTGGCTTCCATGCGGCAGGATGCGGACATCAGGAGACCCGTGGCCTGGTCGACGATCGCGTCCCAGTGAAAGGCAACGGGGATCTCGTCATCCATGCCCCACTGCTCCCGTACGGTGAAGACGCCGCGCCAGGCGGGCCGGCCAAGATAGGAGGTCTCCCGTACAGGCAGCGACGGGTCGGTCTCCGCGAGCGCGGCCCGCAGGATCGCCGACAGGCTGGAGTACCAGCTGGTGGACTCGGCGAGAGGGGCCGTGCCCGACATCCATGCCGGCCGGCGGATGGTGGTGCCCCTTCGCGCGTCTGTGCCGAAGGAACGGGCCTCGTGGCGCGCCTGGTCGTAGCTCGTTGTCTGCGAAGAGCCCGCGGTCTGCCTGGTGCCGGCGTCATCCATCCAGACTCGACTGGACGTGAGGTGCACGAGACTGTCGCCGGTGATGCTCATCGTGAGGTCTGTCTCGTCGGTCGAGCTGTCCTCGGATACGGTCTTGCCGCCGGCGATGGTGCTCGTGTTCGTGATGACATGGAGACGCACGGTCTGGGCGCCGCCGGAGGCGGCGGTCATGGCGGCGAGGACGTCGCCGGCCGTTGCCGTGTCGACGCCCCGGACGGCCGGCAGGATGGCGAAGGCGAAGACAGCGGCTGCGGCCACGACGGCTGCGGCCGCAACAAGGCGGCGAGTCGTGAGGCGCCGGCGACGCGCCGGGATAGGCGTGACCGCCGAGTCGGCCGAGCGGAGCCGGGCCTCGAGTTCGTCATGGAAGCCCGGCCTCAGTGGCGGTGCGTCCACGGTCGCCCTCAGCAGCGCAGAGAACTGCGGGTCGCGCTGGTCGTCGTGTTCGCGCTGGTCGTCGAGCGGCGCGGTCATCGCTGCACCTCCTCGGTCATCACGCCGGGTCGCAAGGCGCGGCGCATCGCTGCGCGCGCGAGGGAGAGTCTCGAGGCGACCGTCCCCACCGGGACGTCCAGCGCCTCGGCGACCGTGCCGTAGTCGTAGCCTTCACGGTCCACAAGGAGGAGCACGGCGCGCTGTTCCACGGGCAGACGGCCGAGCGCCGCGCTCACCTGCTCGCGCAGGGCGAGACCGCCGACGTCGTCTCTGGGATCCGCGAGTTCGTCGGGGAACTCCTCGCCGGCCGGCCGGACCTTCTGCCGGCGCAGGTGGTCGAGGCAGATCCTGTAGCAGATCTGGTGCAGCCAGGTGCCGAGCGCGGCGTCACCGCGAAAGCCGGGGAGACCGGACCAGGCCTTCACGAAGGTGTCCTGGAGGGCGTCGTTCATCTGGTCGGCGTCGCGCAGCAGGTGGTAGGCGAGCACGCGCAGGCGGCCCTCGTAGTGGTCGACGATCTCGTGGAAGGCGCCGTGGTCGCCGCGCTGCGCGCGGCGCAGGACGGCGCCGTCGACTTCGCGGGTCTGACCGGTCGCCGAGCCGATTCCGGTAGCCACGTGCTCGCTCCCCCTGGGCATGTCGTCTTCCACGATTTGTCCCACCAGCGCTTTCCACACGTGAGCGAGCCGGCCCCATTCCGACTCGCGAGGCGTCCACTGGACCACGTGGGTTCCCGCCGTGACCCCTATCGCTTGTCCCTCCATGCCCCGTCTCCTTCGGCGGTGACCTTGTCACTCACCTTGGACGCGAGCCGTCGCGCCATCGTTCAATCGAGCGACCCTCGACGTTGATGGACGTAGAATGCGTTCGAGATGGGGACGCGGATGGGGAGCAGAGCGGACCTCGCCGCCGATGTCGCAGGCGGCATGGTCGCCACGGTCACGATGGACGTGGCGATTGTGCTGGCCGCCCTGCTCGCGCCGGGCGTCTTCGCCTCCGAGAAGAACAGCCCCGAGATGATCGGTCGCTGGGCCGCCGGGCTCTGCCGCGGCTGCGGGAGACACGAGGACATCTCGGCCGAGACGCCCGTGCGCGGCGAGTTGTGGACCGGACTCGCCGCGCACTACGTGACCGGCATCACTCTGACGACGGGCTATCTGGAGGCCGCCCGGCGCAGCGGCCGGCGCCCGGGCGTGGGGGGCGCCACCGCCTACGGGCTCGCGACCTCCGTCCTCCCGCTGCTCCTCATGTACCCCTCGATGGGCTACGGCCTGGGCGGGCGGCAGAGCGGCGACGCCCGCCGGCTCGTGTGCTCGATGCTCTTCGGGCACGCGGCATTCGGCGCGGGCATCGGGCTCTGGGCGGCTACCAGACGAAGGGGATGAACTGCCGCCGCACGCTGCGGCGATAGTCCGCGTAGCCGGCGTACTCCTCGCTCAGCCACGCCTCTTCGCGGCGGCGCTTGGCGTCCAGGAACGCCGCTGCCGCGGCCAGTGGGACGAGCGCGAGCGGCGACGAGAGCAGCGCCCAGCCGAGCATCAGGAGC
>Ga0315271_10000716_pt1 | contig 19138 bp, 19 predicted proteins | sample C3_top_MG_FD_204664 | JGI IMG/M metagenome (GOLD analysis project Ga0315271, IMG submission 204664) | Sediment microbial communities from Yellowstone Lake, YNP, Wyoming, USA - C3_top | ecosystem: Environmental > Aquatic > Freshwater > Lake > Sediment | place: USA: Wyoming | collected 2017-08-01
GTACTTCCTTCCGTTCTTCCATCTGCTGAAGCTCTTCCCCGGTTCCATGGAGAGTACCATCGCGGTAGGCGTGCCGGCGCTCTTGGTGCTCTCGCTGATCGGGCTTCCATTCTTCGACCGGCGCAGCACGCGGAGCCTCCGGCAGCGGCCGGTGGCGCTCGTGTCGCTCACGGTGCTCCTCGGCGGCTCGGCGCTGCTGCTCGGTGCCGCGCTTCGCGATGTGCAGCCGATGGTGGCGCCGGAGAGCGGGCACGCGCTCGGCTCGACCGAGCGCGCCGGACGCGCGCTCTTCCAGCGCCAGTGCTCGAGCTGCCACCTGGTCGGCAAGAAGGGCGGGGATGAGGGGCCGGAGCTCACCGACATCGGGCTGAAGCACTCCGTCGGCTGGCTGCACAGCTACATCGAGGACCCCACACGATTCCACCGCGACTCCAAGATGGCGGCGTTCGGGCCGCCCGTGCTCTCGCACCAGGAGATCGAGGAGGTCTCGCGATATCTCGTGACATTGCAGGGCCCGCCGGGTTCGAAGCTGGAGCCGGCGTTGGTGGACACGTTCCCGGAGCCGCCGAAGAGCAGCGGTGCCGGCCGCGGCAAGGACTCCGCGGGAACCGCAGTCAAACCCAAGCAGGACTGAAGAGGAGGCCCCATGACCGGTATGAATCGTTCACTGCGTCAGGCGCTCACGGCGACGCTCGCCGCGGCGATGATGCTCGCGTTCGTTCCGAGCAATGCACACGCGATCCCCGCGTGGGCGCGCAAGTACAACATGAACTGCACGGGCTGCCACTATCCGGTGCCGCCGGTGCTCAATGCCGACGGGTTGGCGTTCAAGTGGGCGGGCTACCGCATGCCGGACCAGATCGGCACCGCGGTCGAAGTCACGAAGATCGGCGACTACTTCGCGGCACGCGGCATCCTGCAGTACGCGTATGAGAAGAGCAGTGACGCAGCGGCTGATGTCAATCAGATCTCCGTGCCCGAGGTCAACCTCTTCGCCGCCGGCCCGCTCGGCAAGTGGTTCGGAGCGTTCGCCGAAGTCGCAGTGGAGGCCGAGGGAACGGGCACCGCGTTGCAGGTATACGGCGATTGGGGGAAGGAGGATGGGTTCTGGAGCCTGCATGTCGATCAGGGGCATCTCCTCGCCGAGGGCGCGGTGGCGGGCTTGGACCGTTCGATCGGTGTCAACGCGCCGCTGCCGATCGACATGGGCATCGGATCGGGCATCGCGTTCGGCTTCGGCGACCACACCGGCATGGATTTCTCGCGGGTCTTCAACAAGAAGGACCGGCTGGCGATCGGCATCGCGAACAGCATGCCGGCCGGCGGCGGCAGTACGCGTCCGCGCCAGGACTTCTTCATCTCGAACCAGCTCATCTGGGACGCCAAGGGCGGCGGGCTGAACGTCCTCGGGTACGTCGGCAATGCGTCGGGGGTGGATCCGGATTTCGTGGATGCGACCTCCCATTTCTACCGGATCGTCGCCACTGCGAGTCACTACTTCGGCACCTTCCAGGCGAACGGCGGGTATGTGTACGGTGAGGACACCGATCTCCCGGTCGGCAACCTTTTCACCACGACGAGTGTGACGGGGCAGTCGTACTGGCTCGGGGCGGGCTATACGTTCGCGCAGAACTATCTCACCTTCTACGGCCGGTGGGAGTACGTCGATCCGAACAAGAGCGTGAGCGACGATGCGCTGACGCGGTACGTGATCGGCGGTGTGGTACCGCTCATGACACCGCAGTACTTGAGACTGAATCTCGAGTACTTCCACGATGCGCCGCAGCTGTCGGGCGCGGCGACGCGCCAGGGCGTGGCGATCGAACTGCAGGCCACGTACTAGCTCAGTCGTCACCGTCCGGCGTTCCGACTCTTCACCAGAGGTACCGATGCGAGTTCGTATCGTGATGTCCGCCGCCGCGATCGCGGCGGCGGCGTGGGTCCTCGGCGGCGCTCGCGCCGCCGAGGCGCGCGGCCCGCTCCAGGCTCCGGACGGCAAGGCCGTCTACGCCGAGAATTGCAAGCAGTGCCACGGCGTGATCGGCGCCCCGACCAAGAGTTCGTTGGCCAAGTACGAGAAGATCCCGAACTTCCAGGACTCGTCGTTCTTCGCGACCCGGAGCCAGGATTCCGTGGTCAAGATCCTGAAGAAGGGGAAGGGGCAGGATATGAAGTCGTTCTCCGAGAAGCTGACGCCGGAGGAGATCACGGCGGTGGCGCAGTACATCCGGACGCTGGCCAAGAAATAGTCCGGTCTGGCGCAGGGCTGCGGGGGCTGGTAAATCGGGAGAATGACTTCCGACCTGCCAGCCCCCGCTGAGCGTTCACTCGAGCGCGTGATGGGCGTCCGCCAGCTCGCGGCGTCCTCCTTCAACATGACCGTCGGCTCGGGGATCTTCGTCCTCCCGGCGACGGTGGCCGCGATCCTCGGCGCCGGCGCGCCGGTCGCGTACCTCATCTGCGCGCCCGCGATGGCGCTCGTCGTGCTCTGCTTCGCCGAAGCGGGGAGCCGCGTGTCGCGCACCGGGGGCGGGTACGCCTATGTGGCGGAGGCGTTCGGGCCGTACATCGGCGCGCTGGCCGGTTCCCTGCTGTACGCCGGCGCGGGAGTGCTCGCGAGCGCGGCGGTGATGAACATCTTCGTCAACACGCTCACCGTGATGGTGCCGTCCTTCGGCACACCGGCGATCCGCATCGCGCTCATGGCGCTCTCGTACGGCGGACTCGCCTTCCTGAACGTGCGCGGAGCGAAGCCGGGAGTGCGGACCGTCGAACTCTTCTCGCTCGGCAAGCTCATCCCGCTCGTCGGGCTCGCCGCGGTCGGGCTCTTCATGATGCACCCGGCGAATCTCGTGATCCCGGCGCTGCCGCCGGTGACCGATCTCGGCCGCGCGTGCATCACGCTCATCTTCGCCTTCCTCGGCTTCGAGAATGCGCTCAATCCGAGCGGTGAGGTCAAGGATTCGCACCGGACCGTGCCGCGCGCGGTGCTGCTGGCCCTCAGTCTGGTGACGGTCCTCTACCTCACCATCCAGATGGTGGCGCAGGGGGTGCTGGGACCGCAGCTCGCGAAGGAGACCGCGGCGCCGCTGGCGGCGGTGGCGGGGGTCGTCTTCGGCCCGATGGGGAGCACGATCATCCTGATCGGCACGCTCGTCTCGACCTTCGGCTACCTGAGCGGCGACGTGCTCACCTCGCCGCGCGCGCTGTTCGCGCTGTCCGAGGACGGCGTGCTGCCGCCCTGGCTCTCGACGGTGCATCCGCGATTCCGGTCGCCGTGGCTGGCGATCATGACGCACGCGGCGCTGGCCTTCACCCTTGCCTCCACGGGGTCCTTCCAGACGCTGATCGTCATCGCGAACGTCGCGGTGCTGCTCATGTACGGCATGGTGTGCGCGGGGGTCCTCCGGTTGCGCGCCAGGAACGTGCGAGCGGGGGGCGACCCCTTCGTCCTCCCGGGCGGGCCGGTGATCCCGGTGCTCGCGATGGTGATGCTGGCGGTCCTGCTCTCCGGCGCGACGGCGGCCGAGTGGCGGGCGACGGGGATCACGCTGGTGCTCGTGACGCTGCTCTACCGCTTCTCCATCCTCATGCGCGCGCGTTCCGCCCCCGCGGCATGATCGACCCGCTCCTCGCCTTCCGCCCGGAGTTCCCCATCCTGGCGCGGACGAACTATCTGGTCTCCAACTCGCTCGGTGCGATGCCGCGCGCGGCGGCCGACCGGCTCGCGGAGTATTCGCGCGCGTGGAGCGAGCGCGGGGTCCGCGCGTGGGCTGACGGCTGGTGGAACATGCCGGTGACGGTGGGCGACGAGATCGCGCCGCTCATCGGCGCGGGGGCGGGGGAGGTCGCGATGCTCCCGAACGTGAGCCTCGCCCACGCGACGGTGCTCTCGGCGCTGGACTTCCCGAAGGAGCGCGACACGATCGTGATGACGGCGCTCGACTTCCCGAGCGTGCGTCATGTGGTGGATGCCCTCGCGGCGCGGCTCGGCGCGCGGGTGGTGGTGGTGCCGAGCGAGGACGGGATCGGCATCGACCAGGAGCGGCTGCTCACGGCGATCGATGAGCGGACGCGGCTGGTGGCGGTGTCGCATGTCCTCTTCCGCTCGGCGTTCATCCAGGATGCCGCCGCGATCGTGCGGCGCGCGCACGCGGTGGGGGCGCTGGTGGCGCTGGACGCTTTCCATTCGGTGGGAGTGATGCCGGTGGACGTGAAGGCGAGCGGCGCGGACTTCCTCATGGGGGGCGTCCTGAAGTGGCTCTGCGGCGGTCCGGGGGGCGCGTTCCTCTATGTGTCGCCGGCGGTGCGCGACCGGATGGCGCCCGCGGTGACGGGGTGGCAGGCGCACGCGCGCCCCTTCGCCTTCGAACCGGACATGGACTTCGCGAGCGGCGCCTGGCGCTGGCTGAACGGGACCCCGGTGGTGCCGGCGCTGTACGCGGCGGCGGAGGGGCCGAAGCTCGTGCGGCGGGCGGGGATCGAGCGGGTGCGCGCGAAGAGCACGCGGCAGACGGCGAAACTCATTGCGCTCGCTGACGCGCGGGGGTACGAGGTGCACGCGCCGCGCGACCCGGCGCGGCGCGGCGGCACGGTGGCCTTCCGTGTGCCGCACGCCTACGAGGTGAGCCAGGCGCTGCTCGCGCGCGAGATCCTCGTGGACTACCGGCCGGAGGCCGGCATCCGCGTGGCACCGCATTTCTACACCCACGATGACGAGATCGAGGGGGCGGTGGCGGCGATCGACGAGATCCTGGCCCAGGAGCAGTGGCGCGCATTCGCAGGAACGCGCGGCGTCGTCACCTGACCGCCTTGTAGCGGCCGCGCGCACGCCGTAACTTCGGAGCGACCCTAGCCTCAGTGGATATGCCGACTCCTCCGAAGAAACTGCGCAAGAAGTACGAGAACGTGAGCTTCCCGGCCGTGGTCCTCCGCTTCGAGGACGGCCACGAGATCGAGATCAAGAAAGGACAGGGGAAGACGTTCGACTGCTACTCTGGTGAGCACATCAAGGTGCTCGCGATGTACGACCCGACCTCGAAGGAGCGCGAGCTCGTCGAGACGCGGAACGCCGGCGCCTTCCAGGATGCGTAGGGACTCGGGCTCGGCGCTCGGCGCTCGGCGCTCGGCAGGGTGCTAGCTCCGACGCACATGTCGCGCGCCGGATGGTGGCTCGTGCTGACGGCATGCTTCGCCGGCACCGTACCTGCGCAGCGGCCTGACACGGCGCGCCTGCATCGCACCCTCGACTCGCTCGCGGCGGCGCACCACGGCGTGGTGGGCTACGCCGTGCGGGACGTCGATGGCGGCGCGCGGTTCTCGCGCCGCGGCGATGAGACCTTCCCCACCGCGAGCCTGATCAAGGTCGCGGTCCTCGTGACGCTCTACGATCTCGCCGAGCACGGACAGATCTCCCTCGACGACCCCGTCACCCTGCTGTCGATCGACAAGGTCGGCGGGAGCGGCGTGCTCTACAACCTGCACTCGGGGCTCACGCTCAGCGTGCGGGATGCGTCGCAGCTCATGATCCAGCTGAGCGACAACACCGCCACCAACCTCGTGCTCGAGAAGATCTCGATCGGGCGGACGGCCGCGAAGATGGATTCGCTCGGACTGCGTTCCACGCGTGTGCATCACCAGGTGATGCTGCGCCAGTACACCAGCGTCGCGCGCGACAGCTCGGAGAAGTACGGCCTGGGGAAGACGACCCCGAACGAAATGGCCCAGCTCTTCACCCTGCTGGCGCAAGGGAAGGCGGTGAGCCCGAAGGCCGACTCGGCGATGCTCGCGGTGCTCGAGACCAACGATGACTCGGAGCTCCTCGTGCGCGCCCTGTCCAACGTGCGTGTGGCGCACAAGACCGGCGCCGACGACGACGTCCGCACCGACTGCGGGCTCTTCTACCTCAAGACGCGGGTCGTCGTCTGCGTGTTCACGAACAAGAACGCCGACCAGCGGTGGATCGTGGACAACGAGCCGCAGCGGCTGATGGGTCGGATGGGCGCCGAGGTGGCGATGGCGTTCGGGACCACCGGGAAGGGGACGGTGGAGAAGCCCTGACCGCCGGAGGGGCCCGCGCCGCTACCGGGCGCCGAAGATGCGAAGCGCGAAGAACGCCAGCAGCGCCGCGAGCACGAGGATCAGGATGCCGTACGTGACGGCGGTGCGCTCGGGGGCGGCGGGCGAGGTGTCGACCACCGGTTCAGTGATCGATGCGGGGGGCTCGGGACTCGGGCTGTCGGTCATGCAGGCGAAGTTAGCGCGGCTCGCTCGAGCCGGCCATGGGACTCCAACCACGACAATGACGATGACGCGTCTCCGTTCCCTGTTCACCCTCCTCCTGCTCGCGCCGGCGATCGCCGCCGCGCAGGGTGCGGCAAGCACGGCCTGCGTCTGCGCCGGCAAGATCACGGCGCCGGCCTTCGACGCCGATCTCCGCTATCTCTCGAGCGACCTGCTCGAGGGCCGCGCGCCGGCGACGCGCGGCGGGCAGCTCGCCGCCCAGTACATCGCGGCGCAGCTCGAGATCGCCGGCGTACAGCCGGGGGTGGACGGGTCCTACTTCCAGAAGGTGCCGATCGATGTCGTCGGCGCGATCCCGTCGAGCATCCGCTTGTCGGCCAGCGGCAAGGCGGCGGGGCCGCTCGCCTATCCCTCCCAGGTGGTGGCGTGGGCCGGGAGCGCGAGCGACTCGAGCATCGCCCGCGGCGAACTCGTCTTCGCCGGCTACGGTGTCGAAGCGCCCGAGTACAAGTGGGACGATTTCAAAGGGGAGGATCTGAAGGGGAAGGTCCTCCTCGTGCTCGTGAACGATCCTCCCGCGACGGCGAAGGAACCGAAGCTCTTCGGCGGGAAGGCGATGACCTACTACGGCCGCTGGACCTACAAGTTCGAGGAGGCCGAGCGTCGCGGTGCGGTCGGCGCGCTCATCATCCACACCGACGCGACGGCCGGCTACCCCTGGCACACGGTGGTCGGTTCGTGGGCGAAGGAACAGCGGATGCTCCCGCGCGATCCCTCTCTGCCGGCGCCGCTCGGCGTCCGAGGCTGGATCACCGACAGCGCCGCGGCGGCGCTCCTCGCGCAGGCCGGCATCGATCTCGCCGCGCTGCGCGCGCAGGCAGCATCGCGCGACTTCAAGCCGGTGCACACGGGCATCCAGCTCGACCTCACCTTCGCCAACAAGGTCGCCCACCTCGAGAGCGAGAACGTGGTCGGCTGGGTGAAGGGGAGCGACAAGACGCTCCGCTCGCAGTACGTGGTGTACAGTGCGCACTGGGACCACCTCGGCATCGGGCCGGCGGTGAACGGGGACTCGATCTACAACGGCGCCCTCGACAACGCCTCGGGCACCGCCGCGCTGCTCGCGATCGCGCGGGCCTCCGCGAAGCTGTCGCCCACGCGGCGGTCGCAGCTCTTCGTCTTCGTGACCGCCGAGGAATCGGGATTGCTCGGTTCGGCCTGGTTCGCGCAGCACCCGACCGTGCCGGCGAAGCAGATCGTCGCCGATCTGAACATGGATGTCATCACCTTGTCGGGGCGCGTGCGCGACCTCACGGTGCTCGGTGCCAACAAGAGCGCGCTCGGGCCAATGCTCGCGCATCTCGCGGAGACGAAGGGACTCCGGCTCACGCCGGAGCGTCATCCGGAGGCGGGGCACTTCTACCGCTCCGACCATTTCTCCTTCGCGCAGGCGGGGATCCCCGCCGTCTCCATCGGCGGCGGCGTGGACTACGTCGGTCGCCCGAAGGGGTGGGGCGAGGAGCAGCAGAACGAGTACACGGCGCACCAGTATCACCAGCCGTCGGACCAGTATCGGCCCGGCTTCGATCTGCGCGGTGCGGTGCAGCTCTCCGACCTCGTCCTGTCCTTCGGGCGCGCGCTCGGCAACGCGCCGGTGGTGCCGACGTGGAACGCGGACGCCGAGTTCAAGGCGGCGCGCGACGCGAGCGGCGGTCCGGGGAAGTGAGACGCCGGCTCTGCCGCGTGATGGCCTGATGGCCCTTCCCGTGATCCGCGTCACCGCCGAAGTAGCGGCGGCGCTGCGCGCCCGGACGCCTGTCGTCGCCCTCGAGAGCAGCGTGCTCGCGCAAGGATTGCCCTCACCCGCGAACCGTGAGGCGGCCGAGCGCATGCTGCGAGCCGTGCGGGACGCGGGTGCGGTGCCGGCGGTGACGGCCGTCGTGCGCGGCGTGCCGGCGGCGGGGCTCGAAGAGGAAGAGCTCGAGCGCTTCCTCCGGCGCGACGGCGTGCGGAAAGTCTCGGCGCGCGACGTGCCGTTCGCGATGGCGCAGGGGGCGGATGGGGCGACGACGGTGGCGGCGGCGATGATGATCGCGCAGCTGGCCGGCATCGAGGTCTTCGCCACGGGAGGGATCGGCGGCGTGCACCGGGCGCCGAAGTTCGATGAGAGCGCGGACCTGCTGGAGCTCGCGCGGACGCCGGTGCTGGTGGTGTGCGCGGGGGCGAAAGCGATCCTGGACCTGGCGGCGACGAACGAACGGCTGGAAACGCTTGGCGTGCCGGTGATCGGTTACCGGACGGACGAGATGCCGTCATTCTATGGGCGGTCGAGCGGAGTCCAACTCACGATGCGGGCGGACGCGCCGGCGGAGATCGCGGCGGCGTGGCGGATGCACCGGGCGCTGGGCCGGCCGCAGGGGATGGTGGTGATGCAGCCGGTGGATGCCGGGCACGCGCTGGGTGCGGCGGTGATCGCGAAGGCCGTGCAGGCCGCCCAGGCGGCGGCGTCGAAGAAGAAGGTGACGGGAGCGGCGGCGACGCCCTTCCTGCTCGCCGAGGTGGACCGGATCACGAAGGGCCGCGCGCGGTCGGCGAACCTCGCGCTGTTGGAGTCGAACGCGGCGCTGGCGGCGGGGATCGCCGGGGCGCTCGCGGGCATGGATGGGCGGTGAGGCGGTTGAACTCCGCCGTCACCGCGTGCTAGGTTAGGCTGACCCTCAGTGCCGGAGGCCCCCGACCCCATGTCGACGCCATTCCTGAGTTCCGAAGAGTACGACGAACGCGCCCACTCGCTCTATAACGAGGGGCAGTACGAGGACGCGCTCGAGGTGCTGCGGGAGGGGCTTGGGCTCTATCCGGAGTCGGTGGAGCTGCACGTGGGAGTGGGGTACGCGCGTCTCGCGCGCGAGGAGTACGCGTGGGCGCGCCAGAGCTTCGAGCTCGGCCTCGTCCTCGACGGCAATCACGAGGACGCGCTCGCGGGACTTGGCGAGACGCTGCTCAAGCTCGGCCAGCGCGAAGCGGCGCTCGAGCGCTTCCGCCGCATCCTCGAACTCGGCTACGAGGACGACTTGGACCTCGTCCTTCAGGTGGGACGCGCGCTCTTCCGTGACGAGATGATGGATGAGGCGCGCGAGTTCTTCGAGACCGCGGTGCGCGAGAGCCCCGAGCTCGCGGAGGCGCAGGCGTGTCTCGGCTACGCGCTGCACCGGCTCGGCGAGGATGAAGCGGCGATCACGCATCTCGAGCGGGCGCTCGATCTCGATGATGAGCACAGCGAGGCGCGGATCTACCTCGCCAACGTCCTGTACGACCGCGGCGAGTACGAGCGCGCCCTCCGGCATCTCGAGCGCACCTCCCCCGAGGACCACTGGGATGCACTCGGCATCTGGCGTTACATCGATCTCATGAAGAAGCTCAAGCATGCGAGCGATGCGGACCCGGAGTTCGTGGATTGGCGGACGCGCGAAGGGGAGCTCGTCGGGGAGACCGACCCGATCGATGAGATGCTCGCCGAGATCGAAGCGCGCGCCGCGGAGGAGGCGGAGAGCAAGGACCGCGCGCAGCTCGAGCTCTTCTCGACGCTGCTCGCCGACCTCGCCGAGCGCCGCCGCGGGGAGGAGGGGGAGCCGCGTGAGCACAGCGTGCTCACGCATGACGGCATCGAGTTCCATGGCACGTGGGAGCGCATCGTGCGCGACATGAAGGAAGCGAACGCGATGATGAGCGGCCGCAGCCTCCAGGAGTTCATGGCCACCGAGGCGCGGAAGGGCTACTCGCTCACCGGGGTGAAGATCCCGACGCACGACGCGGAGAGCTTCCTTCGCGGCAGCGCGGATGCGGGGCTGCTCCGCATAGTGCTGTGACCGGCGGGAGCGGCGGCTCGCCGCTCCTGCCCGCCGATTCCGTCCGGCGTCTCAAGCTTCCCAACGGACTCACGGTGCTCGTCCGGCGCGACCCGAGCGCGCCGGTGGTCGCCATCGTCACGCACGTGAAGGCCGGCTACTTCGATGAGACCGACGACGTCGGCGGCATCTCGCACGTGCTCGAGCACATGTACTTCAAGGGGACGCCCACGCGGGGCGTGGGCGAGATCGCCCGGGCGACGAAGCTCGCCGGCGGTTATCTCAACGCCGGCACGATCTACGACCAGACGAGCTACTACACGGTGCTCCCCGCATCGGCGTTCGAGCGCGGGCTCGAGATCCAGTTCGACGCCTATGCCAATTCGGTCATCGATGCCGGCGAGCTCGCGCGCGAGCTCGAGGTGATCATCCAGGAGGCGAAACGGAAGGAGGACAACCCGTCCGCCGTCGCCGTCGAATCCCTCTACGCGCTCCTGCACGACCGCCACCGGATGCGCCGCTGGCGCATCGGCCGCGAAGAAGGCCTCCGGCGGCTCACGCGCGACGACCTCGTCCGCTTCTACCGGAACTTCTACCGCCCCGGCAACACGATCCTCTCCGTGGTCGGTGACATCGATCCGAAGCAGGCGGCGCGCGAGATCGAGCGGCTGTACGGCGCCCTCCCGGATGCCCCGGTGGAGCACGCCCCGGGCCCCGCGGAGCCGCCGCGCGAGGACTTCCGGTACCGCGAGCTCACCGGCGACATCGCGCAGACGCAGCTCGCCATCGGCTGGCGCACGCCGGGGACGCTCGACGCCGACACGGTGCTCCTCGACCTGGCCGCGACGATGCTCGGCACGGGGCGCTCCTCCCGGCTCTACCGCGCGGTGCGCGAGCGGCGCCTCGTCGCCAGCATCGGCGCTTCCAACTATACGCCGACGGAGACCGGCGTCTTCACGATCCACGCTGAAGGACCGCCGTCGTCAGCGGCCGATGCGGCGGCGGAGGCGTGGGCGCAGCTCGGCGCGATGCGCGACGTCGGCATCCACCCCGGAGAGCTGGAGCGGGCTCGCCGCGTGATCGAATCGCAGTGGCTCCGCCGCCTCGAGACGATGGAGGGGCAGGCGACCTATCTTGCCGAATGGGAGGCGCTCGGTGCGTGGACGCTCGGCGGTGCCTACCTCGCCGGGCTGCTCGGTGCGACCGCGGACGAGGTGACGGCGGCGATGCGGCGGCACCTGGGTCCAGAGCGTGCGGGCGTGCTCGTGTACCGCCCGCGCAACGCGCCGCCGGTGGCGCCCTCGGAGGGGGCGCTGCGCCACCTCTTCGCCGATGCGCGCGCGCAGCCCGTCGTGGCGCCGTCGCCGGCGCCCGAGGCGCCCGCGGTGCGCCCGGGGCGCGCGGCGCTGGAGCGCGAGGAAGCGGGGGTGAGCGTGTACCGCACCGTGGGCGACGTGCCGGTGCTCGTACGGCGCCGCCCGGGTTCGCCGCTGCTCCATATCGGCGTCTTCGCCGCCGGCGGCGCCTGCGACGAGACGGACAGCGCCGCCGGACTCTCCCTGCTCATGGGGCGCACCGCCGTGAAGGGGACGGCGCGGCGGCGCGCCGAGCAGATCGCGGAGGAATCGGAGCTCATCGGCGGGAGCATCGGGGCCTTCATCGGCGCGGAGCAGCTCGGCTGGAGCATCTCGGTGCCGACGCGGCACGCCGCGGCGGCGATGGACCTCCTCGCCGACGTGGTGCAGGAACCGACCTTCAGCGCCGGCACGCTGGAGACGGAGCGCTCGGTGGCGATCGCCGATCTCGCACTGCTGCGCGACGACATGTACCGCTATCCGCTCCGCCTGCTCACCTCGGCGGCCTTCCCCGCGCATCCGTATGGGATCCCGGCGAGCGGCTATGAGCAGACGCTGACGTCGATCGAGGTCGATCACCTGCGCTCGTGGCACCGCGCGCGCGTGCTGCGCGGCGCGACGGCGATCGTGCTCGTGGGCGACCTCGATCCGGCCACCGTGGCGTCGCTGGCCGCCGCGCGATTCGGGACGCTCGCGCGAGGCGACGCGGCGCCGCTCGCGCCCCCCGCTTGGCCGGCGCAGCCGGTGACGGTGACCGAGGAGCGGGAGAAGGCGCAGACCGCGCTCGCGCTCGCCTTCCCGTCGCCGGACCGGCACGACGACGGCCGGTGGGAAGCAGCGCTGCTCGCCGGGATCGCGAGCGGGCTCGGCGGCCGCTTCTTCGAGGAGCTCCGCGACAAGCGCTCGCTCGCGTACACCGTGCAGGCGTACCCGAGCCTCCGGCGGCGCGCGGGGATGTTCGTCTCCTACATCGCGACGTCGCCGGAGCAGGAGGAGGCGGCGCGCGCGGGGCTGCTCCGCGAGTTCGCGCGCTTCGCGGAGCGAGAGGTGACGTCCGACGAGCTGGTGCGGGCGCAGGAGTACGCGATCGGCACGCACGCGATCCGGCAGCAGAGCGGCGGCGCGGTGCTCGGCGACATCGCGGAGGCGTGGATGCTGGGGCGCGGGCTGGGCGAGCTCACCGAATTCGATGCGCGCGTGCGCGCGGTGACGGCGGCGGGGATCCGCGCGCTCGCGCGGAAGTACTTCGAGGAGCGGCGGCTGGTGCAGGCGGTGGTGCGGGGGCGCACCGGCGGGACCGGCGCGCGCTGATCAGCCGCGGGGCCGCGCCTCGCTCCGGATCTGCTGCGGCACGAGCCGCTTCGCGAAGACATCGAGCGCCTTGCGCGCGTCGCGCGACGCGGGCGCGAGAATGTCCAGGAGCAGCAGCTCCCGTTCCGGGAAGGAGTGGAGCGCGATGTGGCAGCCGTCGAGGAGGAGCACGCCGGCGACGTCGCCCGCGGGGAGCTGCCGGACCACCGGCGCGCCGAGCGAGGCGTAGCCCGCCGCTCCCGCCGCGGCGATGAGCAGGCCGGTGAGCAGCCCGGCGTCGCGGCACGCCTCCGCGTTCACCCCGATGAGATCGGCGGCGACATGAGTGAAGCGGGAGATCTGGGGCGCCGTCGAGGTCATCAATAGATGATGCCTGGAGCGCCCGAGAAGTAACGGAGAGGAACGGCAGGGTTCATGGTCCAGGGTCCCGGGTTCAGGGCCGAATGCAGACGGCGTCCCCTGAACCCTCAACCCTCAACCCTGAACCCTGCCGTTCTAGAACATCGACATCGCCAAGAACGTCTTCAACGAGTCGTTCGTGCTGCGAAGCCGCCCATTCAGCATGTGGATGACCGCCAGCAGCACCTTCGTCCCCAGCTCCCGGTTGAACTCGAGGAGCATCTCGAACTCGGGGCGCGAGATGGTGAGGAGGGTGACCGCCACGTTCGCGATCGCATCCGTGGAGCGCTCGCTCTTGTCGAAGACCGCCATCTCGCCGAAGAGGGAGCCCTTCTTGAGGACGGCGAGCGCTTCCTCGCCGGCGCCGGGGATCTGGCGGGAGATCCGGACCTCACCGTCCACGATGATGAAGAGCCGGTTGCCGGGCTCCCCCTCGTGGAAGATGTAGGCGCCCGATTCGTACTTCCGCTCCTCGCAGAGCTCCGTGATCCGCCCCAGTTCCTCGGGGGTGAGGTCCTGGAAGATCTGGATCGTGCGGAGAAGGTCGATGTTGGCCGACATGTGCCAAGTAATAGCGCCCCCTCCCCCGTGCTGGCAAGCGCCGGGCGGCCTCCCTAGCTTAGGAGCGTGTCCTCCTCGCGCGTCCTCACCATCCCGAACCTGTTGTCGTTCGCGCGCATCCCGCTCGCGGCGGCGTTCGTGGCCGTCCACGGCACCGGCGCGCGGCTCGCGCTGATCGTCGCGGCGTCGGTCACCGATCTGCTCGACGGGTGGCTCGCGCGCCGGGGAGGGACGACGCGCTTCGGAGCGCTGCTCGACCCGATCGCCGACAAGACGTTCATCCTCTTCGCGCTCTCGGCATTCCTCTTCGCGGGGACGCTCGGGACCGCCGACTATTTCGTGATCCTGTCGCGCGATCTCGCGACGGCCGTCGGCTTCCTCGTCGCGTACTGGCTGCCGGGGCTCGATCCGGCGGACTTCAAGGCGCGCTGGCCGGGGAAGGTCGTCATGGTGCTGCAGCTGGCGGCGCTCTTCGTGCTCCTCCTGCGGCCGGCGCTCATTCCCTGGCTGGTCGTGCCGATCGCGGCGTTCTCGACCTGGGCGATCGTGGACTACACGCTGTATCTCGCGCGCGTGCGGACGAAGTGAGGGCTCGCGCGCGGCGGATGATCGGCGCCGTCGCGGCGGTGGCATTGTGCACCGGCGGGCTCCGTGCGCAGAGCGAACCCGCATTCCAGCAGGAAGGGCGGCTCGACCTCTTCTTAGCGAATTCCAATGCCATCCAGATCGGCGGTGGCGGCGCCTGGACGCTCGATCGCAACGTTCGACTGGTTGCGCTCGGCGCGCTGGGCAGTACTATCGACGCTGGCCAAGGGACGTTCAGTGGCCGCGTGGATCTGCTCGGCCGCTTCGTGCTCGATCCCGACCGGCTGAACACGTGGGCGCTGTACGGTGCCGGCGGCCTGGGACTTCGCTATGAGGCGACGCCGAGCTGGCGGGGGGTGCTGGTGGCGCTCGTCGGCGTCGAGGGGCCGCGATGGGGGAAGTGGACCCCGTTCGTGGAAGCGGGATACGGCGGCGGATTCCAGATCGGGTTCGGTCTCCGTCGCGCGCGGTTGCGCGGGCGGTAGCGCGAGGAGAGACGGGCACCCTGCACGTTGGAGGTGGGCCGATGCGTGGGACCGGGCTGTTGGTCATCGCGAGTTGCCTGCTGGCCCTGGTCCTCTCGCCTCATCGTGTCCGACCAGCTGACGCGTCCCCCACGCCGCAGGTATTCGGGCCCGTGAACCTGTGCACACCACCGGATGAATCGACTGCCGGTTGGCAGATCATCTGGCTGCACGGGGGAACGGTCAAGATCCCCACTGACTACGCCCTCATCGGCAGCGCGTTCAGCAACAGGCATTTCGCCAAGGGTGCCCGGGAGGCCGAATTCGGGACGTGGATGGGCCTGGGCGGCATGCACTCGACGTCCGCCCAGATGGTCTCGTCCTGCTCCCTCACCCTTGGTGGACGTCCGGCGAAGATCACGCTGTACCAAGGGGGCAACTGGATATGGTGGGCGACGGCGGACTGGGACCCGCTGCCGGATGGGCGGAGCTTCGAAGTGCTCGTCGCCGCGCAGTATCCGAACGACCTGATGGCCATGCGCACGATCCTGTGGTCGGCGCAGTTCCCCGGCTATGACATGGCCGCGGCCACTCCCGCGTGCGACAAGCCCGCGCCGCGGGTCGTGGATATCGCCGATGTGCTCGACACGGGACTGGTGAGCATGCTGGCCGCGCAGGAAGCGCCGCCGCTGGCCATCGGAAGTGCGGTATTCGAGTTCAGCTTCGATTCGACCGGCGCGCTCAAGCCGCTCGACATCACCGAGACGGACATGCCGGATTCCACGATCCGGCGGGTGGCCGTACTGGTTGGCTCGAACATCAAGCCGCAGACGCCGGGGGCGCCACGGGCTGCCGTGAAGCTCATGGTCACGCCGGCGGGATTGTCGTACAAGGCGGTGGCGGCGTGCAAGGCATCGTGATGGGCGCGGGCCCGCCGGCGCGCTGAGGCACAAAGCCCCCGCGTCTCCGCGGGGGCTCTTCGACTCAGGGGCCTTTCAGGACTTACGCGGCGACGGTCTCGCCGGCGGGCTCTTCGGTCGGCTCTTCCGTCGCCACACGGGCCTTGGGTGGCTGGCAGAAGCGGGTGCCGAGGGTCTTCAGCTCGGCCATGTCGCGGTCCTGCAGCTCATGGTAGCGGTCCGAGAGATACGCCATCGTTTCGTCGAGCCACTCTATTTGGTGCTCCGGAGCGGCCTGGAGGACGCCGCACTGGATGATCTGCTGGAACATCTCGTCGCGCGCCTGCTCGAAGGGGGTCGGTGCACTCGCTTCGCGCCGGCGATTCCTGTCTTTGGCCATTCTCCCTGCACGGTTAAAGGTCTCCTTAATGTAACCGGTTCGGCACTCGAAATGCAGGGGCGCGGTCGCGTTGCCGCGCTCCGGCGCCACCTCTAGCTTTCATCCGATGGAGCAGCCTGAAGAAACATATGGCGACGAACGAGCGAGGCAGCTCAGGGCGCTCCTGCTCAGCCTGGCTGCGCGGATCGCCGAGCTCGATGCGAAGGGCCTGCTCCTCGCCTCGGCCGCCGAGCTGATCAAGCTCACCGGCGAGATCCGGAGCGAACTGTTCCACTACGAAGTGCGCGCCACGTACGACACGCCGGAAGTGGCCGAGAACCGGCGGATCGTCGAACAGGCCAAGTCCAACGACCCCCATTGGGAGCCCACCGCATGGCAGCCGGAAGAGGATCAGTAGGAGCGAAGCAGCAGCCGCCGATGAAGAAGAAGAAGCGTCCGACCCAACAGCGCGGCTTCTACATCCTCCTCGCGGCGGTCGCCGTCGCCGGCGGGATCGGGCTCTACTCGGCGGTCAGCCGGCCGAAGGCCCCGGCCGTTCGGGACATCGACGTCACGGCGGCGCAGGCCGAGGGCTATCTCATGGGGGACTCCACGGCGCCGGTGCAGGTGCTGGAGTTCGCCGACTTCGAGTGTCCGGCGTGCGGCCAGTTCGCGGTGCTCACCGAGCCCGACATTCGCCACCGGCTCATCGAGTCCGGCCAGGTCAGTTACCGCTTCTTCGACTTCCCCCTCCCGGGGCACCACAACACGATGCCCGCCTCGATGGCGGCGGCGTGCGCGAGCGACCAGGGGAAGTTCTGGCCGATGCATGACGCGCTCTTCTTCAATCAGCCGGAGTGGTCCACGCAGGCGACCTCGACGCCGGAGCGCAAGTTCCTCGAGTACGCGCGTGAGATCGGGTTGAACATCGATGCGTACAAGAAATGCATGGACGACCAGCCGCATCAGGTGCGCATCATCGCCAACCGGAAGGAAGGCGAACGCCGCGGCGTGCAGCAGACGCCGAGCTTCGTGATCGGCCGCAAGCTGGTGGCCGGCGCGATCGGCTACGATGAGTTCCGGGCGCTCGTGGATTCGGCGAAGGCGGCGCTTCCGCCCGTGGCGCCGGCGCCCGCACCCGTGACGAAGAAGCCGTGAGGCCGCGGCAAGCGATCACCGTCCTCGCACTCGCGGGGATATTCGTCGCGCTCTACCTCACCCTGTACAAGATCGGGGTGATCGGCGAACTCTCCTGCTCCGTGGGCGAGTGCGAGACGGTGAATACGAGCCGTTGGGCGGTCTTCCTTGGCCAGCCGGTGGCGGCGTGGGGGCTCGGCGCCTACGCCACGCTCTTCGTGATCTCGCTCGTGGGGATGAGCGAGCGCTTCGAGGATTCGCGCGGCGTCGCCATCGTGATTGCCGCGCTCTCGGGCTGGGGGGTACTCTTCTCGGGGTGGCTCACCTACCTCGAGCTCTTCGTCATCCACGCCGTCTGCGTCTGGTGCGTGACGAGTGCCGCGATCATCACCCTCATCTTCCTCGCGGCGCTGCTCGACCTGCGCTCCGCCGGGGGCGAGCCCGCCGCGGAGTAGCCGCGCTGGAGAGCGCCGTCAGCCCTCCTGCGCTTCGTACTGGTCCTTGAGCTTCGATACGACGTTCGGGTCGGCGAGCGTCGTCGTGTCGCCGAGCGCCCGTCCCTCGGCGATGTCCCGCAGCAGCCGGCGCATGATCTTCCCCGAGCGCGTCTTCGGGAGATCGGCGCTGAAGAGGATGTCGTCAGGGCGCGCGAGGGCGCCGATCTTCTCGGCGACGTGCTCGCGGAGCTCATCGCGCAGCGATGGCGAGCTCTTGAACCCTTCGCGCAGGGTGACGAAGGCGGCGATCGCCTGCCCCTTCAGCTCGTGGGCCTTGCCCACCACCGCCGCCTCCGCCACCGCGGGGTGCGACACGAGGGCGCTCTCCACTTCCATAGTGCCGATCCGGTGGCCGGCGACGTTGAGCACGTCGTCCACGCGGCCGAGGATCCAGAAGTAGCCATCGGTGTCGCGCTTCGCGCCATCGCCGGCGAAGTAGAGGTCGGGGCGTCCCTTCCACTTCGAGAAATACGTCTGCACGTAGCGGTCGGGGTCTCCCCAGATCGTGCGCAGCATCGACGGCCAGGGCTTCGTGATCACGAGGTAGCCGCCGCCCACTTCGATGCGCTTCGCGTCGTTGTCCACGAGATCGGCGGAGATCCCGGGGAAGGCCGTCGTCGCGCTCCCGGGCTTCGTGTGTGTGAGTCCGGGGAGCGGGGTGATCATGATCGCACCGGTCTCCGTTTGCCACCAGGTATCGACGATGGGGCATCGGCCGTGGCCGATGTGCTCGTGGTACCACATCCAGGCTTCGGGATTGATCGGCTCGCCGACGGAGCCGAGCAGGCGGAGGCGCGAGAGATCGTGCTTCGCGGCGTGCTCCTTGCCCCACTTCATGAAGGCGCGGATCGCCGTTGGCGCGGTGTAGAACACCGTGACGCCGTTCTTCGCGCAGATCTGCCAGAAGCGGTCCTTCTCTGGCCAGTCCGGGGCGCCCTCGTACATCACGCACGTGGCGCCATTGGAGAGGGGGCCGTAGACGAGATAGGTGTGTCCGGTGACCCAGCCGACATCGGCGGTGCACCAGAACACATCCTCGTCCTTGAGATCGAAGACGAGCTTCGTGGTCGTGTGCGCGGCCACCATGTAGCCGCCGGTGGTGTGGACGATCCCCTTCGGCTTGCCCGTCGTGCCCGAGGTGTAGAGGATGTAGAGCACGTCCTCGGCTTCCATCTCTTCCGGCTTCCGGAAGGCGGGGGCGTTGTGCATGAGGCGGTGCCACCACTTGTCGCGTCCATCCTTCATCTCGGCGAAGCTCTCGCTCGGATCGCCGGTGGCGCGCTTCACCACGACCACATGCTCGATGGAGGGTGTCTCTTCGAGTGCCTTGTCGGCATTCCTCTTGAGGGGAAGCACCTGGCCGCGGCGGTAGCCGCCGTCGGCGGTGATGAGCACCTTGCACTGGGCGTCGTTGATCCGGTCGCGCAGGCTCTCGCTCGAGAAGCCGCCGAAGACCACCGAGT
>Ga0315271_10000717_pt1 | contig 19131 bp, 22 predicted proteins | sample C3_top_MG_FD_204664 | JGI IMG/M metagenome (GOLD analysis project Ga0315271, IMG submission 204664) | Sediment microbial communities from Yellowstone Lake, YNP, Wyoming, USA - C3_top | ecosystem: Environmental > Aquatic > Freshwater > Lake > Sediment | place: USA: Wyoming | collected 2017-08-01
TGAAGCTGGGGCTATAGCCGCCTTCAGGCGGCTCCTGGTTTACCAGCGCCTTTGAGGCGCTCAAGCAATAAACCTCCGGCTTTGCCGGAGGTCACTTAATTGCAGGCATCTATGTACAGGATCAGTTTGGCAATATCGAGCAGGGTAGCTTTGGGGGCTACTTACTACCCCCAAAGCCTGTTGGCAGTTTTCAGTACACCCTGACCCTGACACCCGTCCCCGTGCCGGAGCCTGAAGCGTGGGGACTGATGCTGGCTGGTCTCGGACTGGTGGGCTGGGCGGCGCGGCGCAGACAGCAAGCCGCAGTTTGAATCGATCAGGTTTCAGGATAAAACGGGGGCTGCGGCTCCCGTTTTTCTTGGCGGCATTAACGCAAAGTTTGGTGCGGGCTGTCCCGGACGATCTGAATCGGCGATAGATTTCCCGGCGGCTGATTACGACGTAATTCCATTTCTCGACCAATGCTGCAATTGTAGGTCGGCCTTCAGGCCGACATGTCGGGCTGAAGCCCGACCTACAAATTATCGGATTGAAATGGAAATGGAATAAGCCATTCGACGGGCAGCGCGCCATCGTCGCCTACCCGCTTCCAGTCGTTTTCCAGCAACGTCACCTGATAGCGCGCCCAGCACGCGAACTCGACCGGGCTGCACTGGCCTTGCTTGCGGCGGCAGGTTCCCGCCACGCCTTTGTAGTGATACACAAGCTCGCCGTCGGTATCGGTGGTGATATGGGCGAGCTGGCGCACGCCCCAGGTGCGGCCATACGCGCCGTTGCTGTAGAAATAACCGGGTTTGATTTCATCGAGGCTCATGGCGTGCGGATTCAGGTGGTGATACGACGGTAGATGTCGGTGACTTTCAGCGGCAGTTGTCGCACGTCGTCGAGGATGACGTAGCGCGCATTGCCGTACATGTGCGGCAGGTAGTCGCGGGCGTCGCGGTCGAGCGTGATGCAGAACGGGTGGATGCCGGTGCGTGCTGCTTCCTGCAAGGCCATACGGGTGTCTTCGACGCCGTATTGGCCGCGATAGACGTCGAAATAATCGTCCGGGCGGCCATCGGATAATGTGACCAGCACGCGGGTTTTGGCCTCGACCTGATTCAGCAGCGTGGTCATGTGGCGCAGCGCAAACCCCATGCGCGTGTAGTCCTGCGGGCGAATGCCGGAGATGCGCGCTTTCACTTCGTCGTTGTAGGCGTCGTCGAAGGTCTTGATGCGGAACAGCTCGCAGCGTTTGCGCGTGGTGCCCGAGAACCCATAAATCGCGTAGCGGTCGCCCAGCAATTCCAGCGCTTCGCACAGCAAGATCAACGCTTCGCGCTCGGCCTCGTTGATCCAGCCCTTGGTTGAGCCGCTCATGTCCACCAGAAATGCGACGGCGATATTGCGCTCGGCGCGGTGCTGCCGAACAAACAACCGGTCGCTCATTTCACGGCCATCCTTGGCATCGGCGAGCGCCTCGATCAGCGCATCAAGATCGATTTCGTCGCCCTGTGTCTGGCGTTTTTCCAGCCGGTTTTCGTCGCGCAGCGCTTCGAATTTTTTGCGCAGATGGCGCACCACGCCGTCGTGCTTGGCGAGTGTCTCGCGCACGAAATCGTCGTACACCGGCGTCACGCTTTTTTCGCGCATCACACACCAGTTCTTGCGGTAATGCTGGCGACCGTGATCCCACTCGGGGAACAGCGTCGCGCCTTTTTCGTGGTAGGTGCCCTGCCAGACTGAATCGGTGTCTTCGGGCTGATCGAAGACGCGGTTCGGGTCGTACTCGCCAACGCCTGCGGGCGTCAGATATTCCGGTGGAATCTCGCCAAAATCGAGATACACCGACGTGAGCAGTTGTTTCACATCGTTGGGCGGCGCGAGCGGCGCGCCGTCGAGTGTGATCTCGAAATCGAGCGCGCCGTTGTCCTCAACGGGTGTGACTTCGATGTCGGGCTTGCCGGGCGCGTCGGTTTTTTCCGGCAACTCGTTCGCAGTGTGTTCTTCCAGCAACTCGGCGAGCTTGATGCGTAGCCGCGCTTTTTCTTTGTCCAGCCGCGCGGCGCGTGCAGCGGCGATGGCATCGGGGCGCAGTTGCCCCTGGTCGTGCCAGACCGGGCAGTCATCGAGCGCGTAAGCTGCATCCAGCAGCGCAAGCGTGGTGTCAAGTGCAGCGTCGGGCGCGTCGAGTTGATCGGCGAAGGTTTGCCACTCGGCGGACAGCGGCGGCGTGTTCATCATTCCGCGCAGCCGCAGCATTTCGCGATGCAGCCCGGGCAGTTCGTGCGCGATGCGTGCAGTCAGCCGTAGTGTTTCCAGCGCGTGCAGCCGTGCCAATGCGCGTTCCGGGTCGGCGTAGCGCATGGTTGTTTCGGTGAAATCAATACGCAACGTGCCAAAGCGCGTCTGCGCCCACAGCAGCGCCACCATGCTTTTGGCGAGCTGAAAATTGTCGGCCTCATCCGCCAGCGCGGCGATCAACGGCGGCAGCACAATGCGCTCGCCATCCGTCCACGCCGCGTCGCCTTGTTCCAGCTTCAAACGCCGCCCCGACAGCCCGCACACAAAATTGCCGAGCACCGGCGCGATCTCGTCGAACAGCGCACCCGCCGCGTCGTTCTGGTGCTGTCGGTCGTCGAAACTGTCGGCCTCTTCCATCACCCGCAGCGCGTTTTGCAAACCCGTGCGGTCGAACACGTCGCAGGTATGCACCGCCCAGGCTTCGAGCAAGCGCCGCTCCATGCGCGGCAACAGCGCAGGCGCGCGGCGGCCAAACTGCCAGGCGAGCGTGATGTGAGTCGAGGCAATGCGGCGGATCCAGCCGAGGATGAAATCCTGCTCGTCGCGTGTGAGCTGCACCAATTCAAGCGCGAGCTGCTCAACCTTGAAATAGGTGAATTCGGTTTCCAGCCAGACGTGCAGGCTGGCTTCCATTTCGGCGGCGGCATACGACTCGGTACGGGCTTTAGTCCGTAGCAGATCGAGCTTATTCAGGGTGAGCGGCTGCTGTGCCATCAGAAGCTAATCATCCATATCCGGCTGAAAAATGGTCTCGTGGTCCTGGCCGCCATAGAACACGCCAATGATGGAGACCTGTTTGGCATTCACCTCGAAAGCGATCACGGTACGTTTTTTGTAATGCGTGATGCGCAGCCCCGGGCGAATGTCATCGCGACGGGTGCCGCGTTGCGGAAAATCCTGCAAGCCTTCGCAATGGCTCACGATGGCGCTGGTATATCTCTCCGCAATGACTGGCGTTGCGGCGGTTGCGATATATCGATAAAGCGCAGCAAGCTGTTCCATCGCCTCTGGCGTGAAGACTATGGCGACCTGCGGCATCAGTTTTTTGACGTAGCTGTTTTGTGTTCAGCAGCAATTCGTGCCCGCACCTGACTGGCCGTGATGGCGCGATCCGGGCTGGCTTTCAGTGCATCGTAGGCTGCACCTACCTGGTTCTGGAGCCAATTCTCCACAGCATGTTCGCGCGCGATAAGTGCCCGCAATCCATCGCGGATGACTTCACTTTCGGTGGCGTATTCGCCTGTGGCAACTTTGGATTTCACAACATCTGCCATTTCAAGGGGCAACGTGATGCTGAATTGCTGGGTGGTTCGCATGTGTTTTCCCTTTTTTCTGGATGGGATTTAATCCTACACTAGAGGGCGGTGTTGCACAATTTTTGTGCCGACTTTGATCGAGTCCATGACGTGTTATTCCATTTCCATTTCAATCCGATAATTTGTAGGTCGGGCTTCAGCCCGACATGTCGGCCTGAAGGCCGACCTACAATTGCAGCATTGGTCGAGAAATGGAATTATGGGTTCTGGTCAGACAATTGGCTTACACGTCTCAGCGATGCGCTAAAAAATCGAAGACGACAATTCCTGAATCGCTTTCAGCATATCGGCATCGTCCGTCACTGCCTGCGCGACGGCGGCTTTGCACGCGGAAACCGGGCTGACGCCATCGGCGATGAGCTTGCCTGCATGAACCAGCAAGCGGGTGGACGCGCCTTCCTCCAGCCCGCTGCCTTTGAGGTTGCGGGTCATTTGGGCGAAACGGACGAGGTTGGCGGCGATGGCCTCATTCACGCCGGATTCGGTGGCGACGATGCGGCGTTCGAGTTCGGCGTTGGGGTAGTCAAATTCGAGTGCGACGAAGCGTTGGCGAGTGGACTGTTTCAAATCCTTCAACACGCTTTGGTAGCCGGGGTTATAGGAAATCGCCATGCAGAATTCGGGCGTGGCTTCGATCACCTGGCCGAGTTTTTCCATCGGCAGGCTGCGGCGGTCGTCGGCCAGCGGGTGGATGACGACCATGGTGTCTTTGCGTGCTTCGACGATTTCATCCAGATAGCAGATGCCGCCGCAGCGCACGGCGCGGGTGAGCGGGCCATCGACCCACACGGTTTCGCCGCCTTTTACCAAATAGCGGCCAACCAGATCCGATGCGGTGAGGTCGTCGTGGCACGACACGGTGATGAGCGGGCGCTTCAGTCGCCACGCCATGTGTTCCATGAAGCGCGTCTTGCCGCAGCCGGTCGGGCCTTTGAGCAGCACCGGAATCTGCTGGCGGTAGGCGGCTTCGAACAACTGGATTTCGTCGCCGACGGCTTCGTAATACGGCTCGGTTTCGATCAGGTGATGCGCGGGGTCGTAAGCCGGTTTGGGCATTACGTTTGCCCCCTCTCCCGCTTGCGGGAGATAACCAGCGACTTGCCCGCTTGCGGGCTTAGTCGAGTGGTTAGTCGTTTCATCAGGGTTGGGGAGAGGGACGGGCGTATTCATGATGGGGGTTTTCAAAAGCAGCCTGCTTGCTGTTTTTTGCGTTCAAGTTCTTTGACGTCGCTGTTCCAGTCATTCATTTGTTTTTGCGTATAGCCTTGGCGTCGCGCGTCATCCATTTTGTCGAATACCTTGCCGAGTTTGTCGCTGAGCGAATCGCACTGGCGCACGCTGGTGTGTGTCGAGTTTTTGCCGCTGCTGCGCTGGGTGTCCAGCTTGATGGCGGCGTCGGGTTCCCGGGCGCTGGCGGGCTTTGCCGCAGCCGGTTTGGCGGCGGGTTTGCGCACCGGGTCAGGGGCGGGTGCGGGGTCGATTTCGAGCTTGCTGACTTCGCGCGCATTGTTGCAGGGCAGGTTGGAATACGTCACCCGGCCTTGCGCGTCGGTGCATTTGTTTAACGAAGCGGCTTCGATGGCGGGCGCGGCCAAACTGGCCACACCCACGATGAGCAGGATCAGTCGCCGCATTGCTTCAGGTTTTGTCTGAATATTTGTCGTCTTCCAGATCCATCTTTTTCTGGAATTCAGCTTCATTGCTTTGCTCGGACAAAGCCTGGCGGCGTGCCACCCGTTTTTCGTAAGCACCTGGATGCAGTTTCATGAATTCTTCACCGAACAGGGTGTGACGCAGAAAATTCAGGCCAAAGTCGAGCAAGGCTTCATCATCGGCGATCAGCGTCGCCATGATTTCAACTGGAATGTCGTAGGTGTCGTTAAAACTCGGGCTTATGACAAACGCGCGGAAACGATCCATGTCGTAGCTGGCCATGAAGAACAACTGGTTGGAAATGGGCGAGGGCTTGCCGATGGTGGGGCCAGCCGACTTGCGCTTGACCACGAGTTGACGCCAGGCATGGGCTTTTTCGTCGTATTCGGCCACACCCTGGTCGGCGCGGTATTGTTCGATGGTCTGGGTTTTGTCTTCGAAGTGGCCGAGGCAGTGCGATTCTTTCACCAGCGCATAGGCGCTGCGGTCAACGTATTCGTCGGAGCGGCGCATGGTCAACAGCGCCACTGGATAGTAGCGGCAGGCGGTGGGGCGGTCTTCGTAGACGCCGCAACCTTCGGGGGTCATGAACTGACAGGCGGTGCCGCCTTCGACCGGATTCAGTTTGATCCCGGGCATGCCGTCCTTGTCCATCTCGAACGGGATGGAATATTTTTGCAGAAACTCGCCCGACGACAGATCGAGGCGCTTTTTCAGGCGCAACACGTCATACGGCGTAAGTGGAATGTCGATGTTGCTGCAGCAGGCGTTCCAGCATTTGACGTTGCGATGGCAACGGAATTGCAGTGAGGTATTTTCCCCCAGCATGATGGGTTTGACCGGGCTGCCCGCGAAGGGGGAGTCGTCGATCAAGTCTTTAAATTCGTTTTCTTCCATATCAATTCTCTTTTGGGGCCAATCCCCGTTCGACACACACACGAAAGCGTTCGTTCCTGCGACCCGCAAGGGTACGCGCTTTCGGCTGGATGCTAAACCTCGGCTGCTTTAACCTTATTAATGCCGCTGTTTTGGCGGCTGGAAAAAAAACGGACACCCGAAGGTGCCCGTCTTCTTGGCTACGGCGCGAATTAATGCGCTGCGGGCTTGAACAGCTTGGACTTGTCGACCAAATCGACGTGGGCGCGCTTGAAGCAGTTCCACTGTTTGGTGTTCTTGTCGTAGATCGAGTTGACAAAGCAATGCCAGTTTTCTTCATCGACAAAGTTCTTGTCCATGCGGTAGTAGAAGCCGGGGTAACGGCTTTCTTCGCGGAACTGGATGTGCTTCATGTGGGCTTCGGCGGTCAACACGCGATGGTAGTTTTCCCACGCGCGCAGCAGTTCGTGCAGGTCTTTTGCACGCATCTTCTCGGCGTCTTCTTTCAGCATGTTCAACTTTTCTTCCGCCACGCCCAGCATGTTGGCGTTGGTGGTGTAGTAAGTTGCGACACCTGCCACGTACTCGTCCATGATTTTCTGCAAGCGGAACTGCAGCATTTTGGGCGTGATGTAGTTGGGGTTGACGTCAATCGCGGTGGTGTAGTCCTTGTGCTCAAGGAAAGTACGCACGGGCTTGTAGATATCTTCCACCAGCTGCTCGACGGAGGTGTCGAGTTCGGGTTTCCAATCCTTGTTGTCGATGCAGTACTTGACCATGGCCTTGGCGCACATGCGGCCTTCGGCGTGTGAGCCGGAGGAGAACTTGTGGCCGGATGCGCCCACGCCGTCACCGGCAGTGAACAGACCCTTGACGGTGGTCATCGAGCGGTAGCCCCAGTTCCAGCCAGACGGCAGGTGACCCGGGATCTTCGCCTTGTCAGCGTGATCTTCGGTGGTCGGCGCGCCGACATCCTCGGGACCTGACACCCAAATACCGCAGCAGCCGGAGTGGCTACCCAGCAGGTAGGGCTCGGTCGGCATCAGTTCGGAATTTTTCAGTTCCGGCTCGATGTTTTCACCGACCCAAATACCGCACTGGCCGATACACATGTCGAGAAAGTCTTCCCAGGCTTCGGCTTCCAGGTGTTTGACTTCGCGCGGGGTGAGGGTTTCACGCAGTTTTGCCAAAGCGGTCACGGTGTCCATGTAAATGGGGCCGCGGCCTTCTTTCATTTCCTTCAGCATCAGGTGGTTACGCAGACACGATGCGGGAACGGCTGCCTGCCCGTAGGGCGGGTAGTCGTTCAGCAGTTCCTTGTTTTTGACCATGTAGACTTCGCCGTAGGCGTTGACAGCCTGGGCTTTGAACAGCAGAAACCATGCGCCAACCGGGCCGTAACCGTCTTTGAAACGGGCGGGAACGAAGCGGTTTTCCATCATCGTCATTTCAGCGCCAGCTTCGGCAGCCATGGCGTAGGTCGAACCTGCGTTCCACACCGGATACCAGGCGCGGCCAGTACCTTCACCAACCGAACGCGGACGGAAAATGTTCACGCAGCCGCCAGCAGCCAGCAGAATGGTCTTGGCTTTGTAAACGACGACTTTGTGGTCGCGGGTCGAGAAGCCGACCGCACCGGCGATGCGGCTCGGATCGTTCTTGTCGTTAATCAGCTTGACGATGAAGATACGCTCTTCGATGCGATCCATGCCCAGCGCTTTTTTGGTGGCTTCAGCAACGATCCATTTGTAGGATTCGCCGTTGATCATGATCTGCCATTTGCCTGAACGCACGGGCTTGCCGCCGTCCTTCAGGGTGGGCAGACCTTGTGCGCCGTCATGACGCTCGCCGTTTTCGTCGGTTTTCCAGATCGGCAGACCCCATTCTTCGAACAGGTGAACCGAGTCGTCCACGTTACGACCGAGGTCGTAGGCGAGGTCGTCGCGGGTCAGACCCATCAGGTCGTTGGAGACCATGCGGGCGTAATCAGCCGGATCCTGCTCGGAACCGATATAGGTGTTGATTGCCGACAGACCCTGGGCGACAGCGCCCGAACGATCCATTGCCGCTTTATCAACCAGCTTGATTTTCAGATCGATGCCCATTTCGGACTTGGCCGCATCGGCCCAACGCATGACTTCGTAACCAGCGCCGCAACATGCCATGCCGCCGCCGATCAGGAGGATGTCTACTTCCTCCTGGACTACTGTGGGATTACCAAATTCTCCAGCCATTTCGTGTTCCTCTCTAGATCTCTAAATTACTTGCGAATCAGTTCAGCAGGATTGCCAGCGCGGTAACCACCCATCATGTCGCGGGTGAACGAACCGGTCTGCGTGATGTCGGCCATCTTGGGCATCGGCTTGCCGCCGTAGCAGTCAATCGAGCCTTCGGGCGTGGTGCGGATCGGGAACTTGAAGCGCTTGAGGTTGCCGTTGCGGAACTTGATCGTCCACATGATGGAGTCAGAACCACGCAGCGGTTGCACCATGCCGCCCAGCGGCACGACGTCGGCGTAATGGCGGACTTCAATTGCCTGTTGCGGGCAAATCTTCACGCAGGAATAACACTCCCAGCACTGCTCGGGTTCCTGGTTGAAGGCACGCATGGCGTGGCCGGTTTGTGAACCGTCTTTGTCCAGCATCATCAAGTCATGCGGGCAGATGTACATGCAAGCGGTCTTATCCTGACCTTTGCAGCCATCGCACTTATCAGTACGAACGTAGGTTGGCATTACAGTCTCCTAAAAGTTAGCTAACAATCCGCGTACGTCGCGGCCCGATTAGAACTGAACCCGTCCTTGGCCGGGGCGTATCGCGAATCCGCTTCCGTCAGGGTCGTGTTCTAAAACTGGTGGCCGGGTCAGCCGTAAGGCCGACCCGAAAATCATGTGGGCATCAAGCAGCCGAGTGGCCTTTCAACTCGATCTTGACGTTCTGCTCAGCCGACAAGCCTGCGTAATACTTTTGCAGAACCTTGGCGACTTCCGGGCGGGAAAATTCGACCGGCAAATCCTGGCCTTCGGACAGCATCGAACGCACCTTGGTGCCGGACAACAGGATGCGGTCGTCCTTGGTGTGCGGGCAGGTGCGCTGCGAAGCCATGCCGCCGCACTTGTTACACCAGAACGTCCAGTCGATGTTCATGTTGACGGTTTCCAGCGATCCCTTGGGAATCTCGTCGAAAATCTTCTGTGCGTCGAACGGGCCGTAATAATCGCCCACGCCAGCGTGGTCGCGACCGACAATCAGGTGCGAGCAGCCGTAATTTTGACGGAACAGCGCGTGCAGCAGCGCCTCACGCGGGCCGGCGTAACGCATGTCGAGCGGATAACCAGCCTGGATCACGGTGTTGGGGGCGAAGTAGTTCTCGACCAGGGTGCTGATGGCCTCGGAACGCACTTCAGCGGGAATGTCACCCGGCTTCAACGCGCCCAGCAGCGAGTGAATCAGCACGCCGTCCATGGTTTCGATGGCGATCTTGGCCAGGTATTCATGCGAACGGTGCATCGGGTTGCGGGTCTGGAATGCGGCCACTTTCGACCAGCCATTCTTCTCGAACGCGGCGCGGGTTTCAGCCGGGGTCATGAACTGGTCGCCGTATTCTTCCTTGAAGCCGCCGGTGGACAGCACCTTGACCGGGCCAGCCAGGTTGTATTTGGCCTGTTCCATGACCATTTTGACGCCGGGGTGCTCCATGTCGGTGGTCTTGTAGACCTGCATGCACTCGTGGGCTTTGTCGATGCCGTATTTTTCGGACACTTTCATCGTGCCCATGATTTCGTCGGAGTCGCTGTTAATCAGCGCGATTTCATCGCCCGCCTTGATGGTGTCGCTGTCGGTGGAGAGGGTGACGGGGATCGGCCAGAACAGGCCGCTGGCCATTTTGTAGCCGTCGCACACGCCCTGCCAGTCGGCCTTGGTCATGAAGCCATCCAGCGGGGTGAAGCCGCCGATGCCCATCATGATGAGGTCACCGGTTTCGCGCGAGCTCATTTTGACCTTGGGCAGCGAGGCAGCGCGGGCTTGCTCGGCGGCGAGCGCGGCGCCTGTCAGCAACAGGGGTTTGAGTTCTCCGCCGCCGTGGGGGCGTACCAGTTTGGACATGCTGTCTCCTCGGACTTGATGGGGGTATTTGAGTCGGGGAGCATAGCACCAGGCTAGACGGCTGAATAATGCTTTATTTTTATTTGAGGATAAGCGGGTTTGATATTGAGGCCGTAAATAAAAAAGCCCGGAAACCCGGGGCTTTTTCATTATGGAACAATTGCTTAGGCGTCAAAAAAGGCCGGCATGTCGGTTTGTTCGGTCTTGATCACGTCCACCCAGGCGGGCTGGGTGTCGGCGCCGGCGGCCGCCAGCTTTTTGGTCTCTTCGTACAGCATTTTCCAGCGGTTGTAGAGACAGTCGCTGACCTTGCGCATACTCGAATCGAAATAGGAGTTATGCAGGTCTCCAATGGTGCGGGTGAAGGATTCCATCTGTTCCAGCAGGTTGTGCGGGTAGCCGTGGCGATTGGGGTCAGCGTATTTGACCATTTCGCGTTTGACCGCGCGTACAAAGACTTTCTGCCCTTCGGTGAGGTCGGATTCGGTGCGGGGGGCGCCGCCATAGTTCATCACTTCGTGGATGAAGCCGTTCAGGCGTTCGCCGAAATCGAAATGGGTGTAATCGACGTTTTGCATAAATTCTCCGTGATGCTTATTGGATGTAACCAGTCTAGTGCTTTTGAGGCTGCAATGATTCGGGCGCTATCCTACGCCGCGCGATGCGGCTGTCTAGGGACTTCTCGGGATGGACACGGGCTTGTTGCCTAAGCCCTTGAATCCAATGGGAATAAATTTTATCCGCCAGTTGCTGGAGCTGTGCGGTGCGGGCGGGCATGTCCGCCTGAATCACGTCGGGCGACTGCACGCCGGGACTGTCGCTGGCGGCGATCTCGGCCGCACCGTGCTCGCACCAACTGGCAATCAGTTCGGGCGTCATTTCGACATGGCATTGCATGCCGATATGGCGGTCGTTCAGCACCCAAGCCTGGTTGGCACAGCAGGCGCTGTCGAGAATGCACGTGGCGCCCGGCGGCGGGCTGAAGGTTTCGCCGTGCCAGTGAAACGCCAGCATCGGCGCAGGGGCGTCGCCCAGCCAGGGACGTGCGGCGGCGGCGTCCGTCACGCGGACATCGCCCCAGCCGATTTCCTTCACAGGATTTTTGCCGACCGACCCGCCCAGCGCTTTCGCCATCAATTGCCCGCCCAGACAGTGGCCAATCACCGGGATATCCGCCGCGACTGCCTGGCGAATCAGCGCCAGTTCGGATGCAATCCAGGGCAGCTCGTCGTTCACGCTCATCGATCCGCCCATCAAGCACAGCCCGGAAGCACCGTTAAGGTTCTCGGGCATGGCGTCGCCGGCGTCGATGCGCACCAACTGCCACGGGATGCCGTGGCGATCCAGAAACGTCGTGAAATACCCCGGCTCTTCAATGGCGATATGTCGAAAAATCAGAACAGGATGCATGATGGCTTTCAGGAAAAATGCAATTGCAATCATAGCCGCAGGCTGGCTGGCCTGCACAGCGGCATGGGCAACCAGCGTGTCGGTGTCGGGCTTGTTCAAGGACAAGGCCATCGTCAGCATCGACGGCGGCAAACCGCGCACGCTGAGCACGGGGCAAACCGTGTCGGGCGTGAAACTGATCGCCGCTGATTCCAGCAGCGCCAGTTTCGAGGTGGATGGCAAACGCCGCACCCTGGCCATGGGGCAGTCGTTTGCCGGGGGCACGCCGGCGGATGCGCGTCAAACCGTCTCGCTCACCGCCGACGCGCGCGGCCACTTTGCTGCGATGGGCTCGCTCAATGGCTTCCCGCTCACCTTCCTGGTCGATACCGGCGCCACCGCTATTGCAATCAACGCCGCCGAGGCGCGCCGCATCGGACTCGATTACCGGGCTGGGCAAGCCACTGGCGTGGGCACCGCAGCCGGCGTTATCCCAGCCTGGCATGTCACTTTCAACACCGTCAAAGTGGGCGGCATCGTCTTGAATCAGGTGGAGGGCATGGTGGTGGAAACCGGCCTCGATGTGCCGCTGTTGGGAATGAGTTTTTTGAACCGGATGGAAATGAAGCGCGACGGCCAGACGATGACGCTGACGCAGCGCTATTGATGGTGCGGGTTTATCCGGTTTCGAGCATTTTCTTTAACGCGATTTTCTCCGCCTGCCGCTTGGCGCTCACCGATTTTTCATGTTCGCCCGCGCGACGCTGGATTGCCAGCGCGACATAGGGATTGCGCGGTTTGGGCACGCGCTTCTTCAGCGGCGGTTTCATGCGAGGGCGAGGGCGAGCGAACGGGCGCGCTGTTCGATGCGCGCTTTTTTCCAGTTGTTCGCGGCGATCAGCAGCCCCAGCGCGATGAAAGCGCCGGGCGGCAGTACGGCCAGCAAAAAGCCCTGATAGTCGGGTAGCACGTGCAGCACGAGCCCTTTGGCGGCCTCGCCAAATACCAGATTGATACCGGAGAACAGCGTGCCCTGACCGGCCAGTTCGCGGATTGCGCCTAACACCACCAGTACTCCCGTCAGCCCCAGCCCCATCGCAATGCCATCGACCACGCTGTGCAGCGGGTGATTCTTGGCGGCGAAAGCATCGGCGCGCGCCAGCACGATGCAGTTGGTGGTAATGAGCGGAATGAAAATTCCCAGCACCAGATATAGCGGATGCACGAAGGCGTTCATCGCCAGATCGATCACCGTGACCAGCGCGGCGATGATGAGCACGAACACCGGGATGCGGATTTCGTTCGGCACGAAATTGCGTACGCCCGACACTGCGCCGCTGGAGGCGGCCATCACCATCGTCGTGGCCAAGCCCAGCGACACTGCATTGATCACGTTGTTGCTGATCGCCAGCAGCGGGCATAGACCGAGCAACTGCACCAGTCCGGTGTTCTGCTTGATGAGGCCGTTGTGAAACAGGCTGCGGAATTCGGTCAGGGTGATCATGGCGGGGTCTCCTTGGAAGCGGGCGATGCGGCAAACGTCGCGCGGTGCAGCGCAAAATAATCGAGCGCGCTTTTGACGGCCTTGACTACCGCGCGCGGGGTGATGGTGGCGCCGGCGCGGGCGTCGAACGTGCCGCCGTCCTTGAGGACTTTCCAGTATTGGGGCGCGGGTTGCGTCAGCGACTTGCCGGAAAACTGCTCGATCCAGGCGCTTTTGGCATGGTCGATGTAATCGCCGAGTCCTGGCGTTTCGTGGTGGGCGGTGACGCGCACGCCGGTCACATTCCCGTTCGCGTCGATCCCGATCAGCAGGAATATGTCGCCGCTGTAGCCGTCGGGCGCGACGGCTTCCAGCACCACGCCGCTGAACTGGCCGCCGCGTCGCGCCAGCCACAATGCCGAGGCTTGCCGGGCGCCCAGCAGGTCGTTGGGCGGCACGCTTTGCTGGCTGGCCAGCAAGTCGTTGTCGTATAGCGTGGCGGGTAGAACCTGGCTCAGAAGCGTGCGCTTTTCGGCCAGTTGGCCACGGGTGATGACCGGCTCGGTACGATCATGGGTGAACGCCAGCAGCGCGGTGCCGACCAGCGCGAATACGAACAGGATGGTGCCGGTGCGCAGCGCATTGCGGCCGGCGACGGTGAAACTCACGCGCGCGGCTCCCCGGCGGCGTCGCCCCCGCCTTTTTTCACCTCGCCGCCGCGTTTGACCGCGGCTTCGCCGCCGCGTTTAATTGCGGCTTCGCCGCCACGTTTAACTATGGCTTCGCCATACACGCGCGGCTGGGTGTACTGGTCGATCAGCGGCACGGCGAGATTCATCAGCAGAATGGCGAAGGCGACGCCGTCGGGGAAGCCGCCCCAGGTGCGGATGACGATGGTGAGAAAACCCGCGCCGAGGCCAAAGATCAGCTTGCCGCGTGGCGTGGTCGCGCCCGATACCGGATCGGTGGCGATAAAGAAAGCGCATAGCGCAACCGAGGGCGCAAAAAAATGAAACCAGGGCGGGCCAAAGCGGCCGGCATCAAAGAAATGCAGGAAGCCTGCGGTGAGCCACACCCCGGCAAGAAAGGCCATGGGGACGTGCCAACTGATGATGCGCTTGGACCACAGGATCAGCCCGCCGATCCAGAAAGCGAATGCCAGCCACTCGAAACCCGTGCCGCCGTAATGGCCGAAAATCGGCTGCACCATCACTTCGTCTACGGTGAGCTGCTGAATCAGGCCGGTGCGCAATGAGTCGAGCGGGGTCGCCATAGTCACCGCGTCGAAAATTTTCGGGTCGAGACCGCCGAAAATGGCCGCTGCGCTTTGCGCGAAGCCGAGCGTCGGTGCGAGCTCGGCGGGTCCCGCCCATTGCGTCATCTGCACCGGGAACGACACGATCAGCACCGCGTAGCCGACCATCGCCGGATTGAAAATATTCTGCCCCAGGCCGCCGTACAAATGCTTGGCCACCACGATGGCGAACAGCGTGCCGGTGACGATCAGCCACCACGGCGCCAGCGACGGCAGCGACAGCGCCAGCAACCAGGCGGTGACGATGGCGGTCAGGTCGGCGAGAAAGGGTTTGACCGGATAGCCGCGCGCTTTCAGCATCGCCGCCTCCGCCGCCAGTGCAGTCACGGTGGCCAGCGCCAGCGTAATCAGGATGCCCGGTCCGAACAGCCAGACATACGCCGCAATGCCGGGCAGCAGGGCGACCAGCACCCAGGCCATGACCTGGGTGACGCTGCTGCGGTTGAGGATGAATGGAGACGCCATCAGGGTTGTTTCGCCATTTGATTTATTTCTTGTCGGGTTCCAGCGGTTGCCTTGCCAGTTCACGGATTTTAGCCCGGCGCGCTTCGATTTCAGCGATCTCAAGCTGGGTGTCGGGCGACAGGTTGTCGGTGTTTTTGGGGCTGGCCCCGGCTTTTTTCGCTTGCGCGCGCGCGAGTGCGGCGGCGATCAGCGCTTTCTTGGCGTCGGCTTCGCTGGGTGCGGCGCTGTCCGGTTCGGGCTTGCTGGCAACAGGGGCAGCAGCGAGTTCCGCTCGTTTGGCTTGCGCCTTGGCGGCGAGTTTCTCGGCTTTTTCGGATTTCTCGCGTTCCTGGCGGAACAGGCGGAATTCATGACGCTCGCGCGCCAGGTCGGAGGCGCGTTTGTCCTTTTCGTGCGCCCAGATTTCGCTTTTGGCGTAGCGGTAAAAATCGACCAGCGGGATATGGCTGGGGCAGACGTAGCTGCAACAGCCGCATTCGATGCAGTCGAATAGATGGTATTCCTGCGCACGGCCGAAATCGCCCGTCTTGGCAAAACGGAATAGTTCCTGCGGTTGCAGTTCGGCCGGGCAAGCCTCGGCGCAGCGGGTACAGCGGATGCAGGGCAGGGCGCGGGGCAAAGGCGGGAACAGCTCGGCTGACTTCACCAGGATGCAGTTGGTGCCCTTGACCACCGGCACCCCCAGATCAGGCATCGGGACGCCCATCATCGGCCCGCCCATCAGCACGCCGGTGGCGCCATCGCGCTCGCCCGCCAGCATGATCAGCGTCTGCATCGGAGTGCCGATCAGCACCTCGACATTCTGCGGACGCAGCACATGACCGGTGACGGTGACCAGCCGCGAGATCAGCGGCTCGCCGTGGTGCACCGCGCGCGCAAGCGCATACGCGGTGCCGACGTTGAATACCTGGATGCCGATGTCGGTGGAGAGTTTGCCCGACGGCACCTGCTTACCGGTGAGCGTCTCGATCATCTGTTTGGCGCCGCCGCCGGGGTAGCGTGTCGGCAGGGCGACCACCTCCACCGCGAACTCCAGTTTTGCGGCAGCGGAACGCATTGAAGCCAGCGCTTCGGGTTTGTTGTCCTCGATGCCGACGAGAATTTCGGTACTGCCCAGCAGATGCCGCATCACCGCCGCGCCTTGCAGGATTTCATCGGCGTGGTGGCGCATCAGCACGTCATCGCAGGTGATCCACGGCTCGCATTCGCCGCCATTGAGAATGAGGGTGGGACAGGCGAGGGATGTGCCGGGGGCGAGCTTGACCGCGCTGGGGAACACCGCGCCGCCGAGGCCGACCAGTCCCAGATCGCGCAGCCGCAAGCGCAATTCGGCAGGCGCCATCGTGCGGTAATCGAGCGGCGCGCGGGCTATCCATTCGTCGCGGCCATCGGTTTCGATGGTGATGCAGCGGTCGGGCAGGCCGGAAATATGCGGCGCCGGTTGCATGTCGATGGCGCTGACGATACCCGAACTGGAGGCATGGACAGCAGCGGAAATGAACCCGTCGGCAGCGGCGATCAGTTGGCCTTTCAGCACCCGCTCGCCGATCTCGACCACAGGTTTGGCGGGGGCGCCAATGTGCTGGTGCAGCGGGATGACCAGTTTTTTGGGCAGCGGCGCAGGATGAATCGGACGGCTGTTCGACTCATCCTTGTGTCCAGGCGGATGCACGCCGCCTTTGAACTTGAATAGTTCGCGGCTCATGCGACGCGCTTCAATTCAATCACTGGATACTTCCACTTCCAGTGCGGCAAGTCTTCGGCGATCGGCGCCATCGAGATGCAATCGACCGGGCACGGCGGCAGGCACAGTTCGCAGCCGGTGCATTCCACCGCGATGATGGTGTGCATCTGCTTGGCCGCGCCGGCAATCGCATCCACCGGACAAGCCTGGATGCACAGGGTGCAGCCGATGCAGATTTGTTCGTCGATGAACGCCACCGATTTCGGCTTGGGCGTGCCGTGGGTTTCGTCCAGCGATTTGGGCTCGATCCCCAGCAAATCGGCCAGCTTCTTCACCCCTTCGTCGCCGCCCGGCGGGCACTGGTTGATATCGGCTTCGCCCTTGGCGATGGCTTCAGCGTAGGGTTTGCAACCGGGAAAGCCGCACTGGCCGCACTGGGTCTGCGGCAGGATGGCGTCGATTTTTTCCGCCAGCGGATTGCCTTCCACCTTGAAGCGGATCGCCGACCAGCCGAGTGCAACGCCGATTACGACGGCAATGCCGACGATCACCAGAATGGCAGCGAGCATTACTTGACCAATCCGGAAAAACCCATGAAAGCCAGCGACATCAGTCCGGCGGTAATCATCGCAATGCTGGTGCCCTTGAACGGCGCGGGCACATCGCAGGTATCCAGCCGTTCACGAATGCCGGCAAACAGGATCAGCACCAGAGTGAAACCGAGCGCACCGCCCGCGCCGAAAAACAGCGATTCGACAAAACCATGCTGCGCCTGCGCGTTCAGCAGTGGTATCCCCAGCACCGCGCAGTTGGTGGTGATGAGCGGTAGATAAATCCCCAGCACCTGATACAGCACCGGGCTGGATTTGTGGATGAACATTTCGGTGAACTGCACAATCCCGGCAATCACCACGATGAACGACAGCGTGCGCAGGTAAAACAGTTGGGGGCCGAGCAGGTATTCGTTGACCAGATAACTCGCGCCGGATGCCAGCGTCAGCACAAAAGTCGTCGCCAGCCCCATGCCGATTGCCGTTTCCAGCTTTTTCGACACCCCCATGAACGGGCACAGCCCAAGAATCTTGGCCATCACGATGTTGTTCACAAACACCGTTGAAATGAGGATGAGGAGATAGGTTTCCAAAACAGGCAGTCCGGGGCAATGGCGCATTATCCGCTGATGTGGCGGTGGGGTTCAACCCTGTTCGTGTAGCGCGTTTGACAGAGATCAAGTCGTCACTGGGGATTGCTTGAGCCGGTTCGCGCGTATCTTTCGGCGTGAGCGCCATCCGGTATTTGCGGTTTTTGATTTCTTTGGAATGCTGATGTGCATGATCCTCAAATTTCGATCTGTGTGCCCAGTTCGACCACGCGGTTGACCGGCAGTTTGAAGAAGCGCATGGCCGATTCGGCGTTTTGCGCCATGGCCGCGAACAGATTGTCGCGCCAGATTGCCATGCCTGGCATCTTGGTGGGGATCAGGGTTTCGCGCGACAGGAAGAAGGTGGTTTCCATCATCGCGAAATGCAGGCCGAGGGCGTCGCACAGTTTGAGCGCCCTGGGAATATCCGGTTCCTCGCGGAAGCCGAAACGGATTTCCAGGCGGTAAAAGCCGCTGCCCAGTTCGGTCAGGCGGATGCGTTTTGCGTCGGGGATGCTGGGCACTTCTTCGGTGATGGCGCGCAGGATCACCACCCGTTCATGCAGCACTTTGTTGTGCGACAGGTTGTGCAGCAGGGCGTGAGGCACCCCCTTGCCGGTAGCGTGCAGAAAGATGGCGGTGCCCGATACGCGCTGGTGCTCGAAAGCGGTAATACCTTCGATGAAGGTGGTCAGGTCGATGTCGTCGCTCTGGATGCGCAGAAAAAGCAGTTCGCGGCCGCGTTTCCAGGTGGTGAGCAGGGTAAAGACGACCAGCCCGATGGCCAGCGGAAACCAGCCGCCATGAACGATCTTGGGCAGATTGGCGCCAAAGAAAGCCAGGTCGATGACGAGGAAAAATGCCGCGCCGCCGAGGACGATGGGAAGCGGCCATTTCCAGAAGGCCCACACCACGGTGAAGGCCAGAATGGTGTCGATCGCCATGGTGCCGGTCACGGCGATGCCGTAGGCCGAGGCCAGGTTGCTGGAGGACTGGAAGCCCAGAACCAGCAGCGCGACGCCGGTCAGCAGCGTCCAGTTGATGAAGGGGATATAGATTTGCCCGATTTCCCGATCCGAGGTGTGGCGCACCTGCATGCGCGGGATATAGCCCAACTGGATGGCCTGGCGGGTCATGGAAAACGCGCCGGAAATCACCGCCTGGGAAGCGATGACGGTGGCCAGCGTTGCCAGCACGATCATGGGATACAAGGCCCATTCCGGCGCCAGCAGATAAAAAGGATTCAGCGCGGCGGCGGGGTCGCGCAGCAGCAGCGCACCCTGCCCCAGATAATTTAACAAGGTAAACCCCCGGCTTTGCCGGGGGACTCACCGAGGTTTGACCTATACGTCGGTCGCTGTGACGCTGCTTTCTCGACCAAGAGAAGGAGCTTCACGATGAAAGAGTATCAGAGTTT
>Ga0315271_10000719_pt1 | contig 19097 bp, 13 predicted proteins | sample C3_top_MG_FD_204664 | JGI IMG/M metagenome (GOLD analysis project Ga0315271, IMG submission 204664) | Sediment microbial communities from Yellowstone Lake, YNP, Wyoming, USA - C3_top | ecosystem: Environmental > Aquatic > Freshwater > Lake > Sediment | place: USA: Wyoming | collected 2017-08-01
CAGTGGGTCATCCTTTACTGGGCGCTGCTCGGCCTGACGGTCGCGGGACTTCTCCTCTCGTGGCGGCGGCCGGACCTGACGGGCATCGCCCTGATCGCCGTCACCGGGTACTTCTCCTTCACCCGGGTGCGATATATTCCCTTCTTCCTGGTCGTGGCTGTTCTCGTCTCCTGCCGGCTGTTCTCCGCGCCGCGATTCGTCGGCAAGGCGCGGGTCGCCTTCGCCGCGGCCGGGCTGGCCGTCGGGCTCCTCTTCCTGGGAGATGCCGCGAAGATGTACCGGAACAGCTCATGGTGCACAGAGGTGAATGACTATCTCTTCCCCGTCAAAGCAGCCGACTTCATCAGGAACGAAGGCCTGCGGGGAAACATGTTCAACCTGTACGCCTGGGGCGGTTACCTGCGCTGGCGGCTGGCGCCGACGGAGGTCTTCATCGACGGGCGCAACAGCGACCGGTACCTCTTCGAAGCCTACCTGCAGATCATGATGGGCGGAGGCGGCACGGCACGCGACCTTCCCTTATGGAAACAACAATTCCTGACCCGGGGCATCCACTACACGGTCACCCCTTTTTTCGACAGAAACTCCGGGCGGCTTTTCGGCCTGATTGACGCACTCCTCGCCGATCCCGCCTGGGTGCCGGTCCACGCGTCCCCGACGGCGATCGTCTTTGCCGAGAATGTCCCCGAGAACCGCGAAGTGATCCGGCGCTGGGCGTTGCCCAAGGAACTGTTCTACCGCGTGCTGCTCAGGTACAGCTCGAGTCTTATCGCGTCTTCACCGTCCTCCGCGGAGTTCTCCGTCGCCCAGGGAGAGATCCTGCTCCGTCTCGGCGATCGCGCCCACGCGCTCCGAGCGTTCGAGAATGCGCTGCGGATCGCACCGCTGCATCCGGTCGCGCGCGAACTCGCGGCGAGGCTGAAGGGGCAGCCATGACGGAAGGCGCCGCGCGCCGCAGCGGCGTGTTCCTGATCCTCTGCCTGGCGCTGACGGCGGCGACGCTGGCCGCCTACAACGGGGTGCTGCGCGCCGATTTCGTCTTCGACGACGACCAGTACCTTCTCCAGCGACTGCACCTGCGCGACGGCTTGACCCTTGAAAACGTTCGCTGGGCCTTCACGACCTTCCACGCCTCGAACTGGCATCCGCTCACCTGGCTCTCCCACCTGCTCGACATCAGCCTCTTCGGGATGGCGCCCGCCGGGCCCCACGGCGTCAGCCTGTTGCTCCACCTGTTCAACACGGTGCTCCTGTTCCGGCTGCTGGAGCGCCTCACCGGCCGGCTCTGGCGCAGCGCCCTGGTCGCCGCGCTTTTCGCCCTGCATCCGCTGCACGTGGAATCGGTGGCCTGGATTGCCGAGCGCAAGGACGTGCTCTGCGCCGCCTTCTTCCTCGAGGCGCTGGATGCGTACCGCCGGTATGCGGCGCGGCCGGGGACGGCGCGGTATCTCGCGGTTGTTCTTCTGTTCTCGCTGGCCCTGCTTTCCAAGCCGATGGCGATGACGTTCCCCTTCGTGCTCCTGCTGCTCGACTGGTGGCCGCTCGGGAGACTGCTGCGGGGCAGGCCGGCGGGCGGCGGGCGGCGGGCGCTGGCGGGCCGTCTCATCCTCGAGAAGCTTCCCCTCATGCTGCTCTCCGTCGGCTCCGGCCTGATCGCCGTGGCGGCCCAGAACGCAGGAGCGTCGTTGATCGATCTGCGGCACCTCAGCTGGTCGGCACGGCTCGGCAACGCGGTGATCTCCTACGCCCGCTATCTTGGGGACACCTTCCTCCCCTCCGGGCTCGCTGCTTTCTACCCTTTCCCGGACGCCGGGTATCCGGACTGGCAGGTCCTGGGTGCGCTGCTGATGATGCTGGGGGTGACCGCGACGGCCGTGCGGAGCGCTCCGCGACGCCCCTGGCTGGCGATGGGGTGGCTCTGGTACATCGGTATGCTCGTCCCCGTGATCGGTTTGCTGCAGGTGGGTCGCCAGTCCCACGCGGATCGCTACACCTATCTCCCCCTCATCGGCATTTTCCTCGCGCTGCTCTGGGAGGCAGGGGAGCGGGCCGGGCGGAGCGCGTTCCCCCGCTGGGTCCGACCGGCGGCGGCGACTGCCGCGCTTCTCGCGCTTTCCCTGCTCACCTTCCGACAGGTGGGGTACTGGAGGAGCCAGCGCGCGCTGTTCACCCATGCCCGCGCGGTGACGGGGGAGAACGCGGTGACCGCCGCCAACCTCGCCGCGGACGCCTGGCGGGAGGGGCGGCTCGACGAGGCCGCGGCCCTCTACCGCGAGGCCCTTCGTTTCGCCCCGCAAGCCTTCGAGCCGACGTACGGTCTCGGCAAAGTCCTGAACCGGCAGGGGGCAGCTTCTGCGGGAATTGGGTATTTACGGGCCGCCGCCAGCATGCGGCCGCGCCTCGCCGAAGTCTGGTTCGAGCTCGGCGCCGCCGAGGCGCAGGCGGGAAGGCTCGCGGAGGCGGCCGCGGCCTACCGCAGGGCCGTTTCCCTGGAGCCCGGGCTCGCCGAGGGGCACATGAATCTCGGGAACGTGCTCTCGGACATGGGCGAACCGGAGGCGGCCCTCTTGGCGTACGCAGACGCCCTCCGATATGCGCCGGGGAGACCGGAAATCTATTTTAACCGAGGGTTGGTCCTGGAGGGCCTCGGCCGGCGGCCTCAGGCACTCGGCGACTACCGCGAAGCGCTGCGCCTTCTGCCGGGCTATCCTGCCGCCCGTGCCGGGTTGGCGCGACTGGGGGGCTTGCCGTCCTCTCGGGACTGAGCCGACTCCCCGGAGGCTTCCCCAGTCAGCGTCGTTGACAACCCCGGCTTGGCCGATGAGAATCCCCTGATGCCCAGCTACTCGACTCCTCATCCTGCAGGCTCGAAGTTCGACTGGACGGTCCCCATCCTCCTCGTGCTCCTGACCTGGGCCACCATGGGTGGTGTCGTGCGCAACGGATTCGTCAATTACGACGACGATCTCTACCTCACGGCAAACCCCGCGCTGACCACCGGCCTCGGCAGCGACGGGCTGAAATGGGCTTTCACGACAACCCGCGGCGGGAACTGGCACCCCTTGACGTGGATCTCGCACCTGATCGACGTTCAGCTCTTCGGCCTGAATCCCGCCGCGCACCACGCGGTGAGTCTCGCCCTGCACAGCGCCAGCGCCGTGCTTCTGTTCTCGCTGCTGCGCGGCCTCACCGGCGCCCTCTGGCCGAGCGCGTTCGTCGCCGCCCTGTTCGCCGTCCACCCGCTGCACGTCGAGTCCGTCGCCTGGGCCGCCGAAAGAAAGGACGTGCTCTCGACATTCTTCGCGCTCTGCGCCGCCCTGGCGTACGTGCGGGGCGTGCGCCGCCCGGGCGTCGTCGCGTCGAAGCTTGCGGCGCCGGTGCTCTTCGCGCTGGCGCTGATGGCCAAGCCCATGCCGTTGACGCTCCCGCTGCTGCTGCTGCTGCTCGACTGGTGGCCGCTCGGCCGGTGGTCGCCCGTCCCCGTCACCTCGCCGCAGGCCGGGGCCCCGTTCGCCCGTCGGCTGCCGCCGCTGCGCCTCTGGCAGGAAAAGGCGCCGCTGCTGCTGCTCGCCGCCGTCTCGGGTGTCGTCACCTGGATTGCCCAATCCGGGGCGGGCGCGATGCAGTCGGCCGACGCCATCCCCCTGCCCGCGCGCGTCGTCAACGCGCTGGTCTCCTACGCCCGCTATCTGTACAAGACAATCTGGCCGGTCGACCTCGCCGTCTACTACCCTTATCCCTGGAGTGGCCACTCGCGGTTTGCCATCCTGCTCGCGCTGGCCCTGCTGGCCGCGCTCGGAGCCGGTGCGGCGCGTCAGTCCCGCCGCCGGCCGTGGATCACCGTCGGGCTGCTCTGGTATCTCGTGTCGCTGCTGCCGGTGATCGGCATCGTGCAGGTCGGCGTCCAGGCCATGGCCGACCGCTACGCCTACCTCCCGCTCGTCGGTGTTTTCATCGCCGCGTCCTGGAGCCTGGGTGAGTTCGCCGGTCGGGGGCTCCGGGCGGCCCCGGCCGTTGCCGTCATTTCGCTCGTCGCAATCGGGACCCTCTGCGTCGTCACCGCGCGTCAGGTCGCCACCTGGCGCGACGGCGTGACCCTGTTCTCGCAGGCCGTCGTTTCGACCGTGGACAACCACATCGCGCACAACAACCTCGGCACCGCGCTGCTCGCGCGCGGGCGAGCCGCGGACGCGCTGCCGCACTTCGAGGAGGCGATTCGCATCGCTCCGAAGTACGCGAGAGGCTACCTCAACCTGGGCCGCGCCCTCGCGCAGCTGGGGCGACATCAAGAGGCCGTCGTGCGCTTCCGCGAGTCCATCGCCGCCGTCACCCGCGCCGCGGACGAACCCATCGCCCATCGCCACCTGGCACAATCGCTCGAAAAACTTGGTCGCCTTGATGAGGCGCTCGCCGCTTACCGCGAGTCGCTGTTGCTCGATCCGCAGAACTCCCGCACGCTCGACCTGGCGGGAGTCGCCCTGGCCCGGGCCGGACGAGCATGGGAAGCCGTGCCGCTCCTCGAGAAGGCAGCGACCCTGGAACCGGGGAGCCCGGCGATCCGCGAGCACCTCGCCGTGGCGAAGGCACAGTATGCCGCTGGCTTGCGCAGGCCGTGACGCCGTGAGTACCCCTCGATCGACGCCACGCCTGATGCGGTTCGGCGCGACCTGTCTCCTCGTCGCGGTTGCCGCCGCAGTCGCCTTTGCTCCCTCGCTCGGCAACGATTTCATCATCCTCGACGACGCCGAGATGATCCTGCGCCCTGCTCCGCTGATGAGTGGCAGTCTCGCCGCCGCGGTAAAGTGGGCCTTCACCTCCACGACCGCCTGCAACTGGTACCCCGTCACCCGACTGAGCCACATTTTCGACGTGCGCACCTTCGGGGTCGCCGCGAGCGGGCACCACGCTGTCGGGCTTCTGCTGCACGCCCTGAACGCCTGCCTGCTGTTCGCCGCCTTGCGAAATCTCACCGGAGTAACGGCGCGCAGCCTCCTCGTGGCGCTGCTGTTCGCTGTCCACCCGCTCCAAGCCGAAACTGTCTGCTGGGCCGCCGAGCGAAGCAACATCCTCGGCGCGCTGCTGTGGATCGCGACGGCGGCGGCGCACGTGCGGTACACGAGGCACCCCTGCGCGGCGCGCTACGGGCTGATTGTCGCGGCGTTCGCCCTCGGCCTCATGGCCAAGCCGCTCCTCGTCACACTCCCCGTCACGCTGCTTGTCCTCGATTGGTGGCCTCTCGGACGGCTGCACGCGTCAGCGGGAGCCGACGCACGGGGGCGTCTCGATGTGGCGAAGGTCCGTGCCGCGATCCTCGAGAAAATCCCCCTCCTCGCGATGAGCGCAGCGGCTGGCGCGCTTTTCATGCGGGTGCAGTGGACGTGCGACGCCGTGCGCACCTTCGAGGAAATGTCCCCGGCGGCCCGGATGATAAACCTCCCGCGCAACTACCTGGCGTATCTCGGCAAGGCCTTCTGGCCCACCGATCTCGGTCCCTTCTACCCGCACCCCGGCGACACCCTCTCGTTGCCGGCAGCGCTCGCGGCGGCAGCGGGACTCGCCGCGTTGACGGCGTTGGCCCTCGGCGCAGCAGCATGTCGCCCCCACCTGGCCGCGGGGTGGGCTTGGTTCCTGGTCGTGCTCGCACCCGTCACCGGGATCCTTCAGACCGGGGACAAGCCCTTCGCTGACAGCTACGCGTACGTGAGCCTCATCGGGATCATGGCCGCCCTCGCCTGGTCCCTGCCTGATCTCGCCGCATTCCCGCGCCGGCGTCTCGTCGGCGCCGTCTCTGTCGTCAGCGCCGCCGCCATCGTGGCTGCGCTCACCCTGATGGCCCGGCGGCAGGCCGGGGTCTGGCGAGATACCGAAACGCTCACCGGGTTCGTGCTCGCCCGACACCCGGGAAACATCGCCGCCCTGGACACCCTGGGGAGCCTTCACTACCAGCGCGGCAATTTCAACGCCGCGGTGCGGGATGCCCTGGAGATGGTCCGCCGCCAGCCGCGCCGGGGAATCCTCCGCGCGAACCTTGCGGCCGTCCTCGAGGCGCGCGGCGAGCTCGAAGCCGCGATCCACCACCTTCGGATCGCGGTGAACTTTTCGCGGCGCGATCTGGCGCATCAAGACCGCCTCGCGCAATTGGAGGCCCGACGCGACGCCGCGATGGCCGACGCCGAAGTCTACCGCTCGCGCCTCGCGCGCGATGCGCGGGACCTGGAGGCGCTTCGCGAACTCGGCGCCGCCCTGTACGAGCTCGGCCGGTTCCGCGAGGCGGCTGCCTTTTTCGAGCGTGCCCTCGCGGAAAAACCGGACCAGCCGGACACCGCACGGCTGCTCGATGCGATCGAACACCACCACCCAGACCCCGACGAAGCCGCGCTGCGGGCTGCCGATATCGCCGCCGGCCTGCCGTTGGCGGCTCGCGCCCCCTTTCGCCCGTAGCGTGGCCGGAATCGGCTGATCGCCGTGCCGCGGTTTGCTACGGCGTGTCGGGTAAACCCACGACAGCTGAGGGCGACCCCCCGGTGCCGGGATAGTGTGCAGCGCGGCTCACCTCCTCGTAGACGAACCGGGAGACCGCGGCGATGGCTGCCGCCATCTGGACGTAGTTCTCCCCGGCCGTCATCACGCACAGCAGGTAGGGATGCTGCTGATGATAGATGATGCCGCAATCGTGGAGCTGCAGCGACGGGCCGGATCCGGGAGACGCGTTCTCCCAAACCCCGAACTTGTGCGAGACCCGCATCCCCGCCGGAACCCCAGCGACCAGTCCCAGCTCGAACGTGCTCTGGTCGAAGTACATCAAGGCCTGCTCCGAGAACCGTTTACTCAGGTAGCTCGCATTGTAGAGAACCCTGAAGAAAGCGCCGTACTCCTTGGGTGAAAGAGAGAACCCCGGACTTTTCAAGCGCTCGGGGTCGACCCCGAGATCGAAATAGACGCGCTGCAGAAGCCCCGCGGGAATCGCCTGCACCAGAAGCTTTGCAGCGGCGTTGTCGGAGTACCTCGCGATTTGCAGAATCAGTTCATCGACGGTGTAGGTCCTCCCCCGCTGCAGGTTCGATTCTGGGTTGAGGAAGCCGGGGGTGCGCTCTTCTTCGAGGCCCTCGTAGACCATCGTGTGGGAGAGGAAGCCCGGATCGATTTCAGCCTGTCGAAACGCGGCGATCACGACCGGCACCTTGGCCAGACTGGCAGGGATGTATTCCTTCTTCTCGCGATGCCCGACCCAGGGCCCGTTGTTGAGGTCGCGGAAATAGACGGCGACCTTGCCGACCCGCTGATCACTCTCGAGAGACGCGATCAGCCTATCCAGCTGGCTGCCAAACGGCCGCAGCGACGCAGACAGCCGCTCGTTGGCGATCTCACACTCCAGGAGGGGGTTGGTGTAACCCTTCAGACCCTCGCGAATTTCAAGATCCCCCGGGTTTGGACGCTCCTCTCCGAATCCGACCAGGCGCCCCGTCGCGAGACCGGCGCAAAAGGCGGCGATCAGTCCCAGCACCGCGAGAGCACCGCGGCCAACCTTCACGTGCGGTCCCTCATCGATCGATCACTTGCCCTGGAAACGCGAGACGCTGATCCTGATCCCCCCCGCCGGTGCGGCGCCGCCCGCAAGGACGGCCTTGCCGTACCACTCCCCCGCCTCGAGCGGTCCTCCGAGGTTCGAGCGGGCAAGGAGGTAGAATTTCCCTGCGGCGGCGCGTACCTTGAATTGGCCCTTCACGTCGGTGGGGCCGGCGACGAAGGCCGGCGTCCCTGACATCACATCTTCGGTGTAGAAAAGAACGTACAGTCCCGCGGCCGGCTTCCCGGCGGCCTCGGTCACCTTCCCCTCGAACCAGCCGGCGCTCGCCCCCTCCGTGAACCAGATCTCCTCGAGCAGGTCGACCCGGGTCGTCGCCTCCAGGAGCAGCGGCGAGAACGCCGCCGGGCGCACCACGACGGGATTTCCCGGGTAGTAGCCGATGTAATCGTCCTTGCCCGGGGGGCCATACATCCCGCCGCCCTGGCGCTTCCGTGCGAGCACATAGTAACTGCCCGGCGGCAGCTTGATTCGAAAACGTCCGTCCTCGCCGGCAGGAACGGAGGCCAGGCCCATCCCGCGGAAGTTCGTGCCGGCGTCGCTGTACACGTGGACGTACGCGCGGCCGAGCGGTTTGTCCTCGAAGAGCACCTGTCCGGCGATCCCCGCACCCTCTCCCGCGACCGGCGCGGGCGGATCGCCGATCCGCACCATGTTGAACCCGACCCGCGTCATCTTCCCGGCTTCGACGACGATCGGGTTACCGAGGTAGTAACAGAACAGGTCGCCCTTTTCCCCAGGGAACGGCCAAGGAGCCCCAGCGGTCTTCACCGCGACGAGGTAGTAGCTACCCGGCTTGAGGGCGAGCCGGTAGCGGCCACTCTCGTCGGTTCCACCCGAGACCGCGAGCGGAACAGCCTTCGGCCCCGGGCCCGGCTCGGTGAAGACGAGCACGACCACGCCGGTGACGAACTCGCCGCGTAACGCCGCCAGCCCTTCGACGCCGGGACCGGCGACCGCGGGCAACGGCGCCGGTGTCGGGCCGGCATGAGGGCCGGCGCACAACCCCACGCCTGGGTGTGCCACCGGCAACACGACGAAGACTCCCAGGCAGCTCAAAAGGGTCCAGATGAGCAGATGGGTTCTTTTCAACTGACTGGTCATTGCTCTATCCCGCACGGTTCCACCGCCTTCTCCAGAAACGGCTCGAACAGCACCCGCCCGATCGACTCTTCCCGGCGCTTGTCGAAAAACCCCTCCGCGATCGCCTCCGGGAGCGTCGTGCCCCACCAGTTCCCGCGAAAATCGAGGTCTTCGCGCTGCTCGGCACCCATTTTCACATTGTACCCGCGGTTGACGATGTTGTTCTCGAAAATCCGAACCCCGGAAGCGCTCTTGACGACTGGAAAGAACCCGTTCTCGTTGCCAGCAATGATGTTGCGGGTGATGCTGCCGCTCGAACCCCGCGACTCGTAGCGGATGCCGTAGGTGTTCTCCGTGATCTCGTTGCGCTCTACGACGATCTCCGACGTCGAGTACCGCAACGCCTCGAAGTTGTCGTGGAAACGACAGTTGCGCACCGTCGCCGAGGACAGATGCATCTGCAGGCCCGTGAAAGCGTACTCGAAGACGGCATATTCGATCGCGCTCTCGCGGCTCGTGCTGATGATGACGAACGTCCAGTCCTTCGGCGCCGGCTGCTCGCGCGCCGAGGTGAACGTAATCCGTTGCTCCCGGGTGCCCCGGGCAATCAGCCGCCCCTCGACGGCGAGTTCCCCGTCGCCGATCGCGTTCCCGTCCTCGTCGGCCCACGCGAAGCGGACTGTCGTCCCCGGCTGGATCGTCAGGGTCGCCCCCTTTTTCACGACGACCTGCCCGACCACGGTGATCGCGCCGCTCCAGACGGTGTCCGTCGCCAGCAGCCCGCGGACGACAGTTTCCGTGGCGCCTGCCGGACCGGCCGGGGAAGCCGCGGTCGCAAGAGCCGCGAGCAGCAGACAGCGAAATGGGGCGCTCAAAGTCGCCATGGCGTCACTGCAGGACCCGCTCGACGCGGATGTCGATCCCCTCCGCGCTGGCGCCCGCCTCGACCGCCACCCCGTGGTCGGGCGTTCCGTCGTAGCGCCCGTACCACTCGCCCTTGCCGGGGGAGTCGCCGTAGGCCGAGCGGGCGCCGACGTAGAAAATGCCGGCCCGCGAGAGGTATATGACATAGCGCCCCTGCTCGTCGACCTCTCGCGAGATGAACGCCGGCTTCTTGTGCGCCATGACCTTCTCCTCGTAGGCGAAGGCGTAGACGCCCCGGACGACGGCTCCGCCGGCGTCGGTGATCCGGCCGGCGATCCGGGTGCCGGAGGGGCGGGGCCGTCCGTCGGCGTTGCCGATCTCGCGGCCCTTGGCCACCAGCTCGAGCACGATCTCGACGGCGGTCCCGACGTGCACCGGGACGGGGTTGTCAGCGTAATAGCCGTAGAGATCGCCCTCGGCGAGCGGCCCGGGGCCCGCCCCCGCGCCGCGCTTGCGGGCGACCACGAAGTAAGTGCTCTCCGGCAGGAGGTCGAAGCTGAACGCTCCGCGCTCGTCGGTCGGCGGGGCCGCCGCGTAGCCCATGCCCCGGAACGTGCTCTCGGCGCCGAGATACAGTTTGACCTGAACGCCGGGAACCCCGACGCCCTCCCGGGTCACCACGCCTCGCAGCGTCCCCGAACCCGGGTCTCCAGCGGGCGTGACCACCGCCTCGGCGGTCTTGAGGGCCAACGAAAAGTTGACCTCGGTCGAGCTGCCCGGTGTCAGCGTGAACGGGTTGGAGCCGTGGAACGCGAAGAACCCACCGACCGGCACCGGCCCGTCGGGCGGCCCCTCCTGCGCGCGGGCGACGAGATGGTAGGTCCCCTCCGGCAGGGTCAACGCGAAAGCACCGTCAGCCCCTGAAGGCTCCGAGATCGAGGCGCTGCGGCGGTCGAGAAGATCGGCGAAGGTACGATACGCCAGGACGCGCGCGCCCGCAACGCCGCGAGTCTCGCGGGTGATTTTCCCAAACAGGCGCGCCGAGGCTGCTCCCGACGTCGGTGACCCGCCCCCCGGGGTCTGGCTGCACGCTTCCCGAATGCCGGCCGGCGAGAACAGCAGCGCGCCCAACGCCACACCGACAACCAATCCCGACCACGCGCCGCACTTCACGTCCGCACCCCCTCGTCTTCAGCCGCGTGAACCGCGGAAGAGCCACGCCCGCAGGCAGAGCAGCAACAGCGTGCCCAGCACCAGCAGGCCGACGCGGAAGACGGCCGCACCGCGCCGCGCCGCCGGCGTGCCCTCGCCGTAGGCCCGCGCGCCGATCCGGCCGGCGGACCAGAGTCCGATTGCCAGGCCGGCCGCGGCGAGCGCAACCGCGCCACAGCGCGCCACATCGAGCGCCACGAGGCTCTCCGGGCCGGAGAGGATGCGCAGCTGGTTGATGGCGATCGAGGTCTTCACGCCCGCCGGGTCGGCGAGCGCCAGCGGCAGATAGCCGGCTTTCTCGTTGAGTTTGACGAGGGCGAACGCGGCGTAGGCCCCGGCGATCAGCGGCACGAACGCGTAGCCGTACACCGCGAGGTAGCCCCAGACGCTCTGGCGGCGCACCGTCCAGCCGCTCTCGCGGCCCCGCTGCTCGCGGTCGATTTCGGCGACGTCGTAGAGCAACCCTTGCGGCTCCTCCCCCGGCGCGGGCCAGGGCGAGATGCTGATCTGCGCGGCCGCCCTGGCTGCAAACCCGAGGACGAGGTAGAACGCGAGCGGCCAGAGCACGAAGCCGCAGAGCAGATTCACCCCCTTGAGCGCGAGCGGCGGCAGCGACGGGACAGCCGTGGCGACCAATTCCGTCGGCCACTCCACAACGGTGCGGAGTTCACTCCAGAAGCGCGCCAGCCGGTGGAAGACGAGTCCCGTCATCACGATCACGAGCAGCGCCTCCCCCCGGTCGCGGGCCGCGGCGGGCCAGAGCCCCGCCGCAAAAGGCCGCCACCCCCAGCGCACATTGTCGTGCGGGCAGTTCTTGATGCAGCCGGTGCACATCAGGCAGTGCGGGCCCGGCGCGGCCTCGGGCGGGAACAGGTACGCGGGACACCCCGGCCGCTTGTGCGGGAAGACGGTGTGCCAGGCCGACCAGGAGAGCCGGTACCAGCGGGTTGCGCCGAAGAAGCAGGCCTTGGTCTCGCAGCGGCGGCACACGGCGTTGTCGCGGACCGCAACCTCCACGGGCGCGAGCCGCGAGGTCAGCGCGATCATCCCCCCGACCGGGCACCAGAAGCGGCAGAAGACGCGTCCGCGAAAGGCCAGACCGGCAAGCACCGCGGCGGCGAGCGCGAGAGCCAGCAGCTTCGCGGTCGCATCCGGCGAGCGATTCAGCCCCCAGAGCTCGGCGGCGGCATTGAAGCCGAAGAGCAGCAACGCCATGAAGCCGAGGTGCTGCAGCCGCCGCGGGTAGTCGGCCTTCGCGCCGGCGCGGGAAGCGAGGTCATTGCACCAACCGACGGGGCAGACGGTGCACCAGAGACGACCGACGCCGGGGAGCAGCAGCACCAGCCCCATGAGCCAGAGTGTCCAGAAACCCAGCGCGGCCAGGTTCGTGTAGAGCAGGGGAACGGCGCCGCCGCCGCCGGGCAGGCCGGAGCGCCCCCAACCGGCGACGATCATCGTGACGAGCACGGCACATGCCACCGCTTGAAGAACGGCCGGGAACGCGGGTGAGCGCCAGAGGCGCATCGTCCACCCCGCCGGAGGCGTTGCCGGCGGCATTGCCGGTGCGGCGTCGGCGCTAGCGGTAGAGGCTGTAGGGGACGACGTCTTTTCCATGCTGGTCCCGGTAGGTGAAGCGCTCTCCGGTCACGCTCTCGAGCCCGCGCGCCGCCCACTCGCGCACGATCCACTCAGGATCGGCGAGCGCTTTTTTCAGCGTCGGAACCGCCGCCAGGTCAGCCAGGTCGCCGAGGGCCTGCACGGCCGCGAGACGCACCTTCCAGTCGGCGGCCCCCGCCGAACGCTCGAGCACCGGCAGCCCGCGCAGGTCGCCGAGACGGCCAAACGCCCAGAGGAGCACGTCCTGGTCGATCCTCCCCTCGAGCGTGAGCAGCGGTTCGACCGCCCGGCGCTCCTGGATCTGGCCGAGCGCGCGCACCGCGTAGCGGCGCACCGGCGCGGACGGGTCGGCCAACGCGGCAAGCAGGGCGTCCGAGGCCAGCGGTCCGAACTTGACGAGCGAACGAGTGGCGAATTTTCGCGTCTCGGCATCGGCGTCGCCGAGGGCGCGCACGAGGGCGGGGATCGCGCGGGCATCCGCGATCTCCCCGAGCGCCCAGGCCGCCGCGTAGCGACGGAAATCCGGACGAGTGAGGGCTGCGACGAGGCCGTCGACTGCTTCCTTCGCCTGGAGCGCGCCGAGTGCCCCTGCTGCGTGCTCGCCGACGCTTTTGTCGTTCGCCGTCAGTGCGCCAAGACAATCGGGCACGACCGGGGCGCCGATCTTCACCGCGGCCTCCCAGGCCTGCTGTGCGACAGCGGGGTCCGGGTCGCCGAAGCGCGCCACCAATTCGCGCAGCGCCGGCGCGCCGCCCTTCTCCGCCGCCGCGATTACCTCTACCAGCGGGCGGTCCGAAAGGCCTCGGGAGCAGCCGGCGACCAGAAATATACCTGCGAGACATCCGGCCCCGAACAGCGCTCGACGCGACCGCGCCGGGCTACCAGATCTTGTGGAGTGTAATGTCGACATGCTCGACAATCTGGTTGTCCTTGACGTGGATCGCCGAGGGCTCGATCGTGCCGTCGTCGTAGCGGCCGTACAACTCGCCGATCTTCGGCGGCCCGCCGAAGCGGTTGCGCGCGGCCAGGTAGTAGGTGCCGCCCTCGGGGAAGAAGAGCACGTAGCGCCCGTCGGCGCCCGTTGCCTCGGATACGTACTTCGGCCGCTCGGACATCTGCGGATAGGTGTAGGCGTGCAGACGCGCATCCTTGACCGGCTTGCCGTCGCTGTCGGTGATCACGCCGCTGATCCCGGTGGTCGTCGGCGCCGGGGTCGTCGAGGGGAGGTCTTTCGTCTCGCCGATCTTGCGCACGGCGATCAGGTCGCGGGGGATCGTCTCGCCGCCCCGCACCGTGATCGGCCCGACGATCTCGCTGTGAAAGTCCCCCGTCCTCACCGGACCCACCGCATCGCCCCCCGTGCGCTGGCGCAGCACAAAGAAGTATTTCCCCGGCGGCAGCGAGATGGAGAAGTCGCCCTCCGGCCCCGTTGGCTGCGAGGTGGTGTAGGGCGGCCCCTTCAGGTCCATCCCCTCCCGATAGACAGAGACATAGGCCTCGGCGAGCGGCGTCAGGGCCTTGCCCTTCACCGTGGCCTGCCCGGACTCCTGTTTCGGTCCGCCGCAGGCCGTCGCGGCCGCGATAACCGCCAGCAGCAGCGCGGCAACCACACTCCCCACCGAATTACGCGTGATTCTCATCCCCTGTCCTCTCCCGATCGGTGCCGTGAAAGTATATACTGCGCTTCTTCATCGAAACCAGAAGGGCTCACTTGGAAACGACCTCATAATCCCTCGCCGGCGTTATTCATGCGCAACCGAGAATCGTTCTCCAGCAGACCCGCCTCCCGGAAAAGTCCTTCCTCACGATAGAAAGCCGCGGCTCTTTTCACGGCCTCCTCGATCTCCAGGTGGGTGACACTGATATATGGAGAGCTCTCCACGACCGCGAGGGCCTTGTCAAAGGAGAGGCGCGCCGCCTTCCGATCCCCTGCCAACTCTTGCAGCGCACCGATGACGAACCCCACCGGGAACGCCCCAGCCCTCGCGTTGATTTCTTCGAAGATTTCCATCGCCTCGGAGGTTCTGCCAATCTTCACCAGAGCCATCCCCTTGTCGAGTTGCCCGTACCTCATCCCCGGCAGGAGCCGATCCCCGGCCGCGAAGAAGAGCGATCCGGCCGCGAAATTCCCCCTCTCGAGCAACTGGAGACCGATTTCCCTCAACCCGACACAGTACCCCTTCTCGATTTTACAGGCTTCCACGGCATAGGTCAGCGCTTTCTCGTCGCCCCCGTGCCGGACCACCGCTTCCGCCGCATACAGCAGCAGTGCCGGATCGTGCGGCTGGTTTGCCAGGAGTTCGAGGGCCCTGTCCAGCAATTCAGCCTCGCCCTTCTCTCCGCGGGTCTTGAGAAGAGCCAGTTGTTGGAGTGCTTTCCAGCGCTCGGGCGGATCCTTGCTCTGGACGAGGGATGGATCGCGAAGAAGCTCCACGACCGCCTCCCCGATCCAGCGCAAACCGACGGGCAGGTAGCCATCCTGGACCGAGTAGGACAGTACCACGTCCCGGACGGCATACCGCGCCTCGCGCAACGCTGAAAACAGGGCCCGGATTTCCGAGAGTGCCGTGAAACCCCGATAGAATGCCGCGAACGGGAAAAAGTCGGCATCGATGCTCAGCAGAATGCTTTCGCCCAGGTGGGGGAGATGCTCCTGGACGCAGATGGTCAGAGGCACATTCGCCACGACACCGCGATAAAAGCCATCTGCCAGGCGGAACGATTCCCTCTCGACCGCGGAAAAACCAGCCTGCCTGAGGTAGCGCTGCAGCCGGTCGCCGGCATCGGTCTCACTCAGGAACGTGAACGGCACGACCCAGACGACTTCCTTCACGACACCCAGGGCCACCGCGGCGCGAACGAAGTTCCCTTCGTTGAACAAATCGGACGTGCCACCGCACCCCGCCGGGGTCAGGGATGGGAGATCGGCGTGCGCGCGCAGCGAATTGAGCGACTCTGCGACACCCGGGCGCAGGGTCCGAAAGTCGTCGTGAGTGTCGATGTGCAGGAGCACTGCGTCGCTGATGCCTTGCTCAACCCAGTGTCGCAGCGCACATGCGTGGTCTTCCATCATCGTGCCTTGCTTCAAGGGATCGACGCCCAGGATCGGCCATGCTGCCGGTGGTTCAGGTGCGGCAGCGCCGGGCACGGCGAGGAGACCGAGCAGCACCACAAGGGCCGGCGCCGCCCGTGCGCCAACAAAACGAGCTCTCACTCTGCTCTCTCCTCAGCCACGCTCAGCGCGACCGGCGCCACGACCTCGAAGACCTGGGCATCGCGGACGACGTGGTGATTCACCGAGGTCCCGTCGAAAATGGCGACGCCGAACCGGTAGCGCTGCCCGATTTGGAAGGATACCACTTCTTTCGCCACAGCGAGTGGCCTGGTGAACACCACCCGCCACCCGTGCCGCCAGCGCTGAGCACTGGCCGTGACGCGATTTCCCTCTCCCGCCGGAGCCCAGCGATCGGCGGGCGCCGAGCGCGTGGCTTCCGTGACGGGATTCCCCTCCCCGTCGATCAGCGGGGCATCCTGCTTGCCGAACATGCCGGCGCGCCGGGCCTCGGGCCCCAGAGCTACATCGCGAGCCACCCGCGAGTTCATGGTGCTGTAGGGTGCGCCGGCTGGGGTCACGAAGCCCGTCCGGTCGATCAGCAACTGGCGGCCGCCGAGAGACGGCTTCCAGACCCAGACTTCCTCCCTGGCGCCCTCCTCGGCCAGGAACATGGAGCGCACGTCGACGAGCGACCCGCCGCGAACGGCGAAATCGCTCTGGTGGCAAGCCTCCTGACAGCCGAAGCGGCCGGTGCCGGCGCTCCAGAGGATCGCGACGCCGTCCTCGTCGTCAGGTGCGATCTCCCAGCCGCCGGCCGTCCGCCTCCAGGAGCGCGGGGTGCGGTCCTCCGTGGCGTCCTCCCAGCGCACGTCGAGGTAGAGGTCCCGGTCCGTGTGGTAGGCACGGAGCTGCACCGGGGTCGGGTGGGTGACCGGCGGGCCGTGGTGGCAGGAAGCTGACGCGCCGTGCACAGCGTCGGTGTCGAGCTCGAGTCCGGCCAGCACGGGGAGCCGCCCGTGGACGCTGCCGCCGCCGGCCTTCACGAGGCGCGGCATCGCCAGGTCCCATGCGGCGTCGGTCGGTGACGCGGCGAGCCGGACGGCGTAGACGGCGTCCACGTCGATCCGGGCGCACGACGCGGCGGCGAGGAGGAGCGACAGACCGCAGACGGAGAATCGCCACACCGCGGGAATCCATCCGCCCATGTTCACGTAGATGCGTGCGTCACGGTCGCGTCACCCCGCCGCCCGCGACTCGCCCTGCGGCGTGACGGAGACCGCGGCCCGCCCCTCCACCGGGCACTTCTGCTGACAGATCCCGCAGCCGATGCAACGCTCCGGAACCACGACCGGGAGCTTGACGCGAACCGTCTTCCCGTCGCTCCTGACGGCATCCTGCTCCTCGAAGACGATTGCCTTCTCGCCGGTCGGGCAGTGCTCCTCGCAGACCAGGCAGTTGGTGTGGTAGGCCCACGGGAGACAGCGGCCCTTGTCGAAGACCGCGGTGCCGATGACGAATTTCTGCTTCTGTTCGAGCGGCAGGCGGCGGATTGCCTCGGATGGGCAGACCTGGCCACAGAGCGTGCAGTTGTACTCGCAGTAGCCGATCTCGAAGTCCATGATCGGCGTGAAGACCCCCTCCCACCCCGCCTCGTGGAATGCCGGGTGGATCGCGTTGCGCATGCAGACCTTCATGCAGGCCCCGCAGCGCAGGCAGCGGTTGAGAAAGTCCGCTTCGGCGCGCGCACCGGGCGGCCGCAGCCTCTCGGGCGGCACCGTCGCGCGCGCCGGGTGGATCCGGGTCAGCGGCACGAGCGCGAGACCGGCGGCGGCCGAGCCGACGAGACGGCGGCGATCGACATCGAGGGGGGCCTCCGCGCGGCGATAGCCCATTGTGAAACCGATCGCACCTTCGGGGCAGACCGGCGGGCAACGCATGCAGGCCGTGCATTCGGCTTGCGAACCGCGGTGCGTGCCCTCCTCGATGAGTCCGACCGGGCAAGTGCCCCAGCAGGTACCGCAGTCGGTGCAGCCGTCAGTCACTTTCCGCGAAAGCGCGCGACCGCGCGCGCACAGGCTCAACAGCCCACCGAGCGGGCAGAGGTTGCGGCACCAGAAGCGGGGCTGCCAGCGCTCCATCGCCACCAGCGCCGCCAGCAGTCCGAGCGAGAGCCAGGCCCAGCGGAAGTGCTGCTGCTCGTAGGTCAACGCGTAATCTTTGAGAACGGTGAATACCGGCTCGGAGACCGGGCGCAGCGCCGGGGCCGAATAATAGATGCCGTTGAAGACGGCGCTCACCGCCGCGTTCGCCGCCGGGATGACGCCGACCGAGAGGCCGCGCGCGAGCAGGCTGAAGGGGTCGAGCAGCCACGCGGCCTGCCAGTTGAAGACGGCGGCGGCGAGAATCGCGCCGAGCACGTAGTACTTCACGCGGCGACCCTCCCAGCGCAGGGGACGCCGCGGCGCGGGGAGCTGCCCGAGCAGCCGGCGCGTGACATCCAGCGTCGCTCCCAGCGGGCAGAACCAGCCGCAGAAGACCCGCCCGAGCAGCAGCGAGACGGCGATGGTGACGAGCGCCGGCCAGAAGTGCCCGATCGCCTCACGCAGCCCGAGCAGCGTCGCCAGCCCGAGCAGCGGGTCGAGCTGGAAAAAGGCGTTGACCGGATACCGGATGATATCGAAGCCGCGGTATTCGGTGCGCAGGAGCAGGAACAGGAACAGGGAGAGGAAGAGCAACTGCGAGACGCGGCGCAGCAGGAGCCAGCGCTGTGTGCTCATTCCTGACCCGCTGTCACGCCCATCTCCCTGCTTTGACCGCTGGGAGCACAAATAAGTTCATTCGTGCCTCGATCACAGCGTTTCTTCTCTGATCGCGACTTTCGCCAGGTCCAGCGACCCGAGCCCCCGCTCCGCGGCCCGCACGATGTGCGGCACCTCCCGGGGCGTCTTGTTGAAGAAGCGCGTCGCGTAGGCGTCGACGGCGACGACATTCGTCCCCGCCACAACCACGCCGGGGTACGCGACGTCCGTCAGGTTCCCCCCCTGCGGGCCGTGGGCCAGCAGCACGCGCGTCGCGTCGAGGACGACCAGGTGCGTCGGCCGCCCCAGGTTCAAGTCCACGATCTTGTCGTCGAAATCGGTGTGGATGCGCCCGCGGTTTCCCCCGGCGACACCCATGACATTCTTCATGCTCATCGTCAGGACGGTCAGCCCGTGGTGCTTGGCGATCGGCACGTTGATGAAAACATCCGCGGCGATCGCCTCCTCGTAGTACTCCCAGGAAGTCAGGACCTTCGCGCCCGGGATGGTCACGGCGCGGTAGCGGCGCTCGTCGGGGTGGACGAGCCGCACCCGCCGGTCGGTGATCGCCTCGACGGCCGCCTCGATCCCGCTGCGGCGATAGCAGAGACGCTGGTCGTTGCAGGTGCGGTCAAAGACGAGCACTTCCCCCGCGCCGGCGTCGAGACACATGCGCACCACGGCGACGACGACCTCCGGGTGGGTGTTCGCCGCCTGTTCCACCGTGCGGTCCCAGCCGATGTTCGGCTTGACGACGACCTTCTGGCCGGGTCGGACGAACACGCCCATGCCGCCGAGCAGGTCCACGGCGCGGCGGGTCGCCGCGGCGGGTGCTCCCTTTACGGCCGCAAGTGCGGATGCGGGCGCCCCACCCATGGCTCCT
>Ga0315271_10000720_pt1 | contig 19081 bp, 15 predicted proteins | sample C3_top_MG_FD_204664 | JGI IMG/M metagenome (GOLD analysis project Ga0315271, IMG submission 204664) | Sediment microbial communities from Yellowstone Lake, YNP, Wyoming, USA - C3_top | ecosystem: Environmental > Aquatic > Freshwater > Lake > Sediment | place: USA: Wyoming | collected 2017-08-01
TATGCAGTACCGCACCCAAACCGGCCCGGTTCCCGCCGCCCGTTGCCTTTTTCCCGCCCCGCTGTCCTTGGATGCATGCACTCGATGCCTTCTAACGCCCACGGGCGTCCGTTCCGGTGAGCCAGCCCATCACCACGCCAGCCGCCGGCGACGTCACGAGCTCCGCCACCGGCGCTCTCGATAAGCGCATCGCCGAATTCCTCCTGGACTTCGGCGTCGCGGTGCAGAAGCACGCGATCTACCCGGCCGGCCACCCGCAGCTCGGCGCCGCGGTCGAGCGCGTCATGAAGCGCCTCGATGCCGCGATGGCGGGACACCACGCCGTTTCGATCGGCATCGCGCGCAGCCAGGTGGTCATCGATAACGTCGCCACCGATCCGAACAACCCGCTCATGAAGGAGCTGGCGCAGCGCTTCCACCGCCACCGCATCGGGTCGATCACGATCAGCCCCGAGCTGCTGCGCGATGAGCTCGCCGACTTCCTCGCCGCTTCCTCGATCGAAGAGAACGAAGGGCCGCAGATCGCCCTCGCCGCCCAGACGGAACGCTGGCCCCACATCCAGCTCGTCTCGCTCACGTACGACAAGCTCGAGCTCATGGGCGAGGAGAGCGGCCTCACCGACGACGAGGCCAAGCGCGCCGGCGCCAAGCTCATCTGGCTCGCCCTCGCGCGCGCGACCCTCCTCCTCAAGGAAGGCGACGACAGCGGCGAGCTCCTCGACCCCCGCGTCCTCGCCAGCGCCCTCAACGACCGGAAGGCCGACGCCGGCTACGACCAGTCGGTCATCGGCGCCCTCATGGCGATCACCGAGGCCCTCAAGGGCGGCCAGGGCGAAGAGGCGGCCGAGACGGCCAGCAAGATGACCGACCTCCTCAAGTCGCTCCAGCCGGATACGCTGCAGCGCCTGATGGAGATGGGCGGCGATGTCGAGAAACGGAAGCGCTTCGTCCTCGATGCCTCGCAGTCCCTCGCCGCCGAAGCGGTGCTCATCCTCGTCGAAGCCGCCTCCAAGGCGTCGCGGCAGGGGATCTCGCACACGATGCTCCGCCTCATCGGCAAGCTCGCCCTCCAGGCCGAGAAGGGCGGCTCGGTGATGCGCGCCGGCGCCTCGCGCGCCCTCAAAGAACAGGTCGAACAGCTCGCCGACGACTGGGACCCGCGCCGCCTCAATCCCGAGAGCTACCAGGACGCGCTCGACCGCATGGCCCAGCGGCGCGTCTTCACGCTCATGCTCCAGCGGCAGCATCCCTGCGAGCCGAAGCGCCTCGTCATGACCTCGCTCGAGACGGACACCCTCGGCGCGCCGGTCTGGCTGGCGGTGAACCAGCTGATCTCGCACGGCGGCATCTCGATGCTCCTCGACCTGCTCGACCGCGCCCCCGCGAACAGCAAGGTCGCCGAGGAGCTCTGGCCCCTCGTCGCCACGCCGGACAACCTCCGCCACCTCCTGCGCGAAGAGCAGATCGACCCGCAGCTCCTCGAGCGCATCACCACGCGCCTCGGCCTCGACGTCATCGAGCTCCTCCTCGAAGGCCTCGAATCGAGCGAGACGCGCACGATGCGCCGGAAGCTGCTCGACCTCCTCGCGAAGTTCGGCGCCGACGCCGGCCCCATGGTGGTGAAGCGGCTCGAGCAGGAGGACACGCCCTGGTACGTGCAGCGCAACCTGCTCACGCTGCTGCAGCTCCTCCCGAAGATGCCCGCGGGCTTCCAGCCCAAGCGCTACCTCACGCACAACGATGAACGTGTGCGGCGCGAAGCCCTCAAGCTGATGCTGCGCCTCCCCGAACTGCGTGAACAGACGATCGTCGCCGCACTCGGCGACCGCGATGACGGCATCGTGAAGCTCGCCATGCAGGCCGCGCTCACCGACTGCCCGAAGGGGGCGATCCCGCTCATCCGGCGCCACTGCGAACGGCGGTCGATCAGCTCCGAACTCCGTGCCCTCGGTCTCCGCATCGTCGGCTCCGCCAAGGACCCCGAGTCGCAGAGCTGGCTCCTCGGCTACATCGTGACGAAGACGCGCTTCCTCAAGCGCGAGAAGCTCATGAGCAAGTCGCCCGAGATGCTCTCCGCCCTCACCGGCCTCGCCGCCGGTTGGGCCGATGATCCGGGCGTCCAGCGGGTGCTCGACATGGCGCAACGCTCCAAGGACCTCGAGATCCGCGCGGCGGCGACGCCCCGGCGGAAGCCCAATGATCGAACCAATTCGCTTCCTTAACGCCTTCGGCAAGACGCTGTCGGCGATGGCGCTCTACGCGCCATCCCACCCGGCGCGCGAGAAAGCGAGCGCCCTCGCCCTGGAGCTCATCCAGTCCCTCCAGCAGACCGAGGGGACGGTGAAGTTCTCCTTCCTCGGCGACGAGGTCGTCTACCAGAACAAGACGCTGAAGGAGATGCGCGACTGGGAGTGGTCCGACCGCTTCACCCGCGCCGGCATCCAGCGTCTCGAGTTCGTGGACGTCGTCACCAAGGAGGAGTTCGAGGACTTCCTCTACGAGGCGATGAGCCAGGTCTCCCCCGGCTGGCGCGACCCGCGCCACGCGCAGCGCGCGCCGGCGATGGAGTACAAGAGCATCCGCTACGGCGCCATCGGCATCCGCGGCGACGGCGACCAGTTCCTGAACGATCCGCTCCCCGTCATCGGGATGAACTTCCCGCTCGACGAGGAGATCGAGACGATCACCACGATCTACAGCGAGGTCGGCGCCGGCCACCCGCTGCCCGCCCAGGAAGTGGAAGCGGTGGTGACCTCGCTCTCGGTCGCGATGCACGGCGACAGCGAGATCATGATGCCGCTGCTGCAGCTCAAGGAGTTCGACCAGTACACCACGGCGCACTCCCTCAACGTCTCCGTCCTCGTCATGGGGCTGGCCGAGTTCCTCGGCCTCGGCGGACGCGATACGCGCGCCATCGGCGTCGCCGGCCTGCTCCGCGACGTCGGCATGACGCGCGTCCCCAAGGAGATCGTCTCCAAGGCGGGACCACCCACCGACGCCGAATGGGAGCTGCTGCGCACGCATCCGGCCGAAGGGGCGAAGATCATCCTGGCCAGCGAGCCGCAGCTCGACCTCGCGGCCGTGGTCGCCTACGAGCACCACATGCTCCCCGGCGGCGGCGGCTATCCCAAGCCGCACTTCGAGCGCGACCTGCACTTCGCCACCAAGCTCGTGCAGGTCTGCGACTGCTACGATGCGCTCCGCACCCGCCGCTTCCACCGCGGCGCGTGGACCCCCGAGAGCGCCCTCCGCTACGTGGAGGAGAAGGCGGGCACGGCGTTCGATTCCGACATCGCCAAGTCCTTCATCACGATGATGCGCCGCTGGGAGCGGCGGATCATCCCGGTGGACGAGGGGATGGCGGTCACGCCGCCCCCGCGCGAACCGGGAGAGACCCCGCCGATGGGTGTGAAGACCGTCCGCGGCACCCCGTCGGGCAGCATGCCCGCCGTCGGCAGCATTCGCCCCACCCCCAGGGGAACGGGCACCGTCCGGTAGTGACCCGACAGCAGGGCTGACGGTCTTCATCCGGGGGGAGCCGCTTCGCTCCCGACCGTGGGGAATCACGTCCGCAGCCCAAGGCCTCGATCGTGCCACTGACCCAGGAGAGCGTCGAGAACACGACGCTCCCGCGCGAACTCGCCGATTTCCTCGTGGAGCTCTCCACCGCGCTCCACAAGTACGCCATGTATCCCGACGGCCATCCGCTCCTCGAGACGGCCGTCACGGGCGTGGCGCGCCGGCTCAAGCCGATCCTCGCCGAGCGGCCCACCTTCGCGATCGGCGTCGCACGCGACCACCTGATGATCGACGGTGTCGCCACCGACTCCTCGAGCAGCGTGCTGCGCGAACTCTCCGGCAAGCTCTACCAGCGCGAGATCGGCGGCGTGCGCATCCTCGAAGGGGTCGAGGACGCCGAACTGACCGCGATGCTCAAGACGGTGGCGCGCGACGGCTCCAAGGGGCGCACGAGCGCTCCGGTGCGTTCCGGCCCTGAAGGAACGGAGCCCGCGGTGGCCGAGCGCGAGTGGCCGCACGTGCGGCTCCTGCCGCTCTCCTACGACCAGCTCGCGCTCACCGGCGACGAGGAGCAGCAAGCGGACGACGAGCACGCCACCGCGACGAACCAGCTCTGGATGCGGCTCGCGAAGTCCGCGGTCGCCGGCACCCACGGCGGCGCCCCCGGGGCAGGGGAGGACCTCCCCGCGGATCCGCTCGCCTTCGCCGATCTCGTCGCCAAACGCGCCGCCGATCCGGACTTCGACAAGGGGATCTTCACCCTCTTCGGTTCGCTCATCGACGAGATCAAGATGAAGGGCGGCGCCGTCGCGCGCGGGCTCCGCCGGAAGGCATCCTCGCTCGTGAAGGGGATGACCCCCGAAGCGCTGCAGCGCGTGCTCAAGCTCGATAACGGCTGGGCGCTCCAGAAGCAGCTCCTCCACAACGCGTCGCACGCCCTCGCCGCGGACACGGTGCTCGATCTCGCCAAGGCGGTCGCGAACGCCACGCAGCACACGATGTCGGAAGCGCTGCTGCTCCTGCTCGCGAAGCTCTCCAAGCACTCCGACAACGGCTCCAAGGCGCGCAAGGACAAAGCCGATGCGGCGCTCCGCGAGAACGTGCGCCAGCTCATCACCGACTGGGACAGCGCGGCGCAGCTCCCCGAGGACAACTACTGGCAGACCCTCGAGAAGCTCATCGCCGACCCGGGGAAGGGGGCGACGAACACCGGCGCCCACGAGGTCCCGCCGGAGCACGTCCTCGAACTCAGCCTCGAGACGGAGACCTTCGGCGTCACCGCCAAGAACGCGGTGACGGAGATGGTGAAGCGCGGGATGATCGCGCAGCTGCTCGCGATGGTGGACGCGACGCCGGCGGACAACAAGGTGGTGTGGACCCTCCGCCGCCATCTCGACAACACCGGCACGATCCGCCGCCTCCTTCGCGACAAGCCGATCGACTTCGACGTGCTCTATCGCCTCGTCTCCCGCGTCGGTTTCCCCGCCGCGAGCGCGCTCCTCGACGCGCTTGAGAAGGAGGACGACCGCACCGCGCGCTGGAAGCTCTTCGAGATGCTCTCTCAGCTCGGTCCGAAGGTCGGCGACGCGGTGGTCGCGCGCCTTCCGAAGGCGCCCTGGTTCGTGCAGCGCAACCTGCTGCTCCTCATGGGCCGCCTCCCCGACTGGCCCGCGGGCTTCTCGCCGACGCAGTACTCGCATCACGCCGATGCCCGCGTGCGTCGCGAAGCCTACACGCTCCTCCTGAACGATCCCAAGAGCCGCGACCGCGCGATCGTCGATGCGGTGGCCGACGGCGACGAACGGATCGTGCGTGCCGCGCTCAACGCCGCCCTCGAGCGCGGCTGCCCGCGCGACGCGATCCCGGTGCTCACCGCGCGCCTCACCGCCCACTCCCTCGACGGGATGCTCGGCGTGCTGGCCGTCAAAGCGCTCACGCCCGCGCGCCTGCCGTCGGTGCTCGAATGCCTCGTGGCCGCGACGCTCGCGCCGCGCCGCCGCTTCCAGTTCCGCCGCCGGCTCGCGGCCAAGAGCCCGGTGACGCTCGCCGCCCTCGCGACCCTCGCCACCGTCTGGGTGCAGGACCCCGCGGCGCTCAAGGTGCTCGCCCTCGCCGCAAAGGAGAGCGACCCCGAGATCCAGGCCGCGCTCCGCGGCTCGAGGCCCGCATGAAGGCCCCGGGGAAGTTCCTCACCTCGCTCGCCCAGAGCCTCTCCACGATGATGCTCTACCCGCGCGAGCACCCCACCTGGCAGCGCGCGGTGGATGCGTCCTTCGCGCACCTGCAGGAACTCCAGAAGGAAGACCCGGCGCCGAGCTACTCGTTCATCGGCAACGACGTCGTCTATGGCGAGACCCCCCTCCACGAACTGAAGGACTGGCCCTGGTCGCAGCGCCTCTCCGAAGTGGGCGTCCAGCGGCTCGAGTTCGCTGACGACGTCACGCGCGATGAGTTCGAGGAGTTCGTCGCCGATGTACTCAAGCGCCTCGTCCAGATCGGATCGGGCAATGCGGTCGTCCCCTCCGACCGCACGGCACACGGCCGCCAGAGCATCCGCTTCGGCACGGTGACGGTCCGCGAGCGGGAAGCGCCCGTGCTCACGGGCCCCGAGGATGCGGCCGAGGACGCGGGCGGCGAATCCCCCGCGCTCCCCTTCGCCCTCGAAGAGGAAGCGGGCGCCGCGACGTACATCTACGAACAGGCGCAGACGGGCGACAAGGTGGAACTCGTCGAAGCGGATGCGGTGGTGCGCTCCCTCTCGGTGGCGATGAAGGGGAGCAGCGCGATGATCATCCCGCTCCTGCGCCTCAAGGCGTCGGACCCGTACAACGCGATCCACGCGATCAATGTGTCGGTGCTCGTGATGGCGCTCGCCGAATTCCTCGGCCTCGGCGGCAAGGACGTCCACGAGTTCGGGATGGCCGCCCTCCTCCACGACCTCGGCATGGCCCGCGTTCCCCGCGAACTCGTCGCGAAGCCGATCGAGTTGACGGACGAAGAGCGCAAGGTGGTCGAGCGCCACCCCGTGGACGGCGCCCGCATCATCCTGCAGAGCGACAAGCGCATGGAACTGGGTGCCACCGTGGCCTACGAACACCATCTGAAGCCCGACGGCTCCGGCTACCCGCAGGGATTGTTCAAGCGCCCCATCCACTTCGGCAGCAAGCTCATCCGCGTCTGCTCGGTGTACAACGCCCTGCGGATCGAGCGCGCCCACCGCGCCGCGTATCCCTCCGTACAGGCCCTCCTCTTCATCGACGAACGCGTCGGCCGCGACTTCGACCCCGAGATCGCCCCCGCCTTCACGAGGATGATGCGGAAGCTGGAAGGCCAGGTGACGGAAGTGACGAGGGATGAGAGGTTGAGGACCCCGGTCTCAGGCGTTCCAGTCGTGATTCCGGCTGGCGAAGGAGAGTATTAGGGGCAGTCGGGACAGTCTGAAGTCCAAAGTCCGAAGTGGGTGATAAGTGGCCAGTGACGGCACACTCATCACTCATCACCTACTTCGGACTTCAGACTTCTGACTGCCCCGATGTGCAAGGATTCGTGTGCGGCGCGTCTATACTGTGAATCCCCCTTGAACTCGAGCCCCATCGCCCCTTGGACGCCGACCGCCTCTTCCGCACCTACAACGAGATGCTCACGCGCTATCTCACTCGCCGGCTCGGCGATCGGGATTGGGCGGAAGAGGTCGCACAGGAGACCTTCGTTCGCGCGCTGCGGCAGGAGTCCGTCACCAATGAACGCGCCTGGCTCTTCACGGTCGCCAACAACCTGATCCGCGACGAGGCCCGCAAGGATTCCCGTCGCCGGCGCCACCTCGAGCTCCTGCGCGAAGAGACGCGCGATGATGTGGTCGAGATCGAGATCGATGAGGGCACCGATGCCCAGCGTGCGCACGAGACGGCGATGGCGCGCCAAGCGGTGGATTCCCTCGCCGAGCGCGACCGGCTGGCGCTGCTCATGCGCGAAGAAGGGCTCGATTACGAAGAGATCGCAGCGGCACTGAAATTGTCCGTCGGCTCGGTGGGGACGACACTCTCCCGCGCTCGCCGGCGGTTGGTCGAACATTATGAGGCGCTGCAGAAATTGCCGCGCCGGAGTGAGGGACATGCGGCATCTTGATGAAGGCACGATCCACGCCTGGCTCGACGGGGCGCTGAACGCGCAGAAGGCCGGCGAGGCCGAGAAGCACGCGGCGCGGTGTACGCAGTGCGCGATGGCGGTGGCCGATGCGCGAGGGTTCATCGCGGCGTCGTCACGCATCCTCCTTGCGCTCGATGATGTGCCGGGTGGGGTGGTGCCGAGGGGCGCGGGCTCGGCGCTCGGCGCTCGGCGTTCGGCAACTTCAACGGCTTCGGGGCAGCGGGTCCGGCCCTGGATGCTGAAGGTGGCGGCTTCGATCGTCGTGGTCGCGGCGACGGGGGTGCTCATCTCGCGGTCGGGAGTGCTCGAACGACCGATGGCAGCCGTTGGCGAGTCCAAGGTGGCACCCATCGCGGCAGCGAATGAGTCGGTTGCCGGGGCGCCGTCGGTCACCGTTGCCGCGAATGCGCCGGCCCTCACGGCCGACAAGAAGACGGATGCGCTGCTCAAGGCCAAGGCGGCGGAGAGCACGAACGTCGTCAGTTATGCCGCCCAGCCCGCCGCGGAGCCCGTGCAGGCGCCAGCAGCCGCGCCTCCGGCTCGCCAGCTCGCGGCCGCGCCCACCGAGTCCGCACGGCCCGACACGAATGCGGGGCCGGTCGCCAACCAAGTGGCCACCGTCGCGCCGAAGATCACACAGATGCAGTCCGGAGTGGCCGACCGTGCCGCCGCCGGAGGGGCGGCGAAACGCTCCACCGGCTCGCTGGAAGTGGGGCTCCCGCCGGGGATGCGCATGGTGAGCGAGAAGACGGTCACGGCCCAAGCGCGCGTCGTGCAGAAGCGCGTCTACGAGGTGAGTCCGGGAATCGAAGTGATCTACTCGATCTTCGAGCCCGCCGCGGCGCGCGACCGCGCGGAAGCGAGCGCCGCGCCCGCGAACGACAGCGGTGCCGCGGAGAAGGATGAGAGCGCCGACAGCGATCCCGGGGTCAACACGATCAAGTGGAGCGACTCCACGGGAACGGATTTCATGCTGAGTGGGCGGCTGCCGCTGGATTCACTGCGCGTGATCAGGCAGAGGCTGACGACGGTGCATCGGCAATGAGGGGCCGGGCTCGGCGCTCGGCGCTCGGCTCTCGGCAACGGCGGTAACGAATACCAACACCGACACGAACACGAGCACGAGCACGAGCACGGGCCCTTCCCCCCTCTTAACGGGCGTCGGAGCGCAGTGCTCGCAACACTGTTCCGCCGGCGGCGAGGGCGCCCAACAGCACGAAGATGTAGAAGGTGTAGAAGCGCCACCACACGAGAGCGGCGCCGAAGATCTGGGCGGGGATCGCGCCGCCGAGGGTCGCCCTGAAGGCGAACTCGATCGCGCCGCCGCCGGCGGGGACGGGGGCGACCACCCCGCCGTACGTCAGGGCGACCGGCCAGAGGATCAGTGGCGCGAGCGGCGCCTGAGCGCCGAGGGAATAGACGATCACCGGCAATACGGCCAGCCGCAACGCGACGTGGGCGAGCGATGCGAGCAAGGCGCCCCCCGCATAGCCGGCCCGCAGGCTCTTCATGCCATCGATGCCGGCGCTCAGCTGCGCGAGTGCGCGCTGCACGGCGAGCCAGCGTCCGCCCTTCAGTCCCACGTACTTCGCCCACGCAGGTGCCGGGCCCACGGCGTGCCGCTTGGAAAGAGCGAAGCCGATGGCGCCGCTCCCGAGCACGAAGAGCGCGTACACCGCCACGAGCCCCACCATCCCGAGGATCATCGTCCCCGAGCCCCGGAAGGCCAGGAACATCACGACGGCGACGACGGCGAGGGAGATCATCTCCAGGAAGAGCTCGGCGAAGATCACGAGCATGATCTCGGCGGCCTTCATCCCCGCTTCGGTCATGATCAGAAAGCGCGCGGGCTCGGCGCCGGTGCGCGCCGGCGTGATCGCGGCGCCGAAGTCGCCCCCCGCGCTCGCGCGCAGCGACGTGCCGTAGCTCATGTCGATGCGCAACGCCGCCGCGCTCAGCCAGACCTTCGCGCCGCGCGCTCCGAGTTCGGCGAGCGCGAGCGCGAGCAGCGCCACGTGGATGAGCCAGGGCAGGGAGATGAGCGCCCGCTCGTCCGGCCAGGACGACTGCACGATGTACAGCGACGCCAGGATCGCTGCGGCGAAGGAGAGCGCCGCCAGCGCCCAGCGGAAGGGCGTCACCGGTCCCGCGCCGCCTCGAGCGCCGACATCCGGCGCACGCCCGGGTAGGGGAGGTCCGGTCCCTTCAATGCGAGCCAGAGCTCGCGATTGAAGTCGTCCTCATCGGCCCGGTCCGCCGCGCTCAGATCGAGGGGACGCCCGCTCCGCGACGAGGTCTTCGCCGGCGGATTCAGCTCGTCGAGACTCTGCGCCGGCACGATCGCGGTGTACGGCGTGAGGTCCGCGCTGTCACCGAACGCCGCGCGCAGCGGCCGGCCGTAGAAATCGAACTGCGACAGCGAACCGAGATGGAGCACTTCCACGATGGTGGCGATGACATCGGTGGTATTCGTGAACCGGTGCTGCACGCCGCCATGACTGTACGCCGAGATCGCGAGCATCACGCTTCGGTGCGAATCCACGTGGTCGGGGCCGTTCTGCGCGTCGTCCTCGACGACGAATACCACCGTGTTCTTCCAGAACTTCGAATGCGAGAGCGCATCGACGAGACGTCCCAGGGCGAGGTCGTTGTCGGCGAAGGCCGCGCGCGGCGACGGCGCGCCCGCCCGCAGCCCCGACGTGTGATCGTTCGGCAGCGTCATCGTCACCAGCGCCGGCATCACCCCCGTGCGCTCCCACTCCCGGAAATCCTTCATCCACACGTCCATGCGGTACTGGTCGCGGATCTCGGAATTGAAGCCGGGATACGTGGTGTTCACGTGCCCCTCGAGGACGCCCTTGTTCGGGGAGTAGAAAGGCGCCTGCGGTGTCCCCCGGTTCTCGGTGTCCGCCGTCGTGAACTCGCCGTAGTCCCGATAGGTGATCCCGGCACGCGCGGCGGCGTTCCAGAGATAGCCACTCGCAGGTTCGTTCACATCATCAACAGCGGGCTTTCCCCAACCGCGATTGGCCCCTTCGTAGTCGTAGTCGCGCCCCTGATCGCCATACATCAGTCCGACGGTCTTCTCCACGTAGTCCGCCGCGTACGCCGCGTCGCTCCAATTGTGCCCATCGGCGCTCACCTCGGCGTTCACGAAGAAGCGGTCGTACGCGCCGAAGCGCTCGGCGAGCGCGTGATGGTTCGGCGACGCTGAACGCGGGAAGAACTGCAGCGACGTGTCGCCGTCGACGTTCGGGACGTCGCTCAGCACCTGGTCGAAGGTGCGGTTCTCCTTGATGATGTAGATCACGTGCTCGAAGGGCGGATACTTCGCCGCCGTCCGCGGAATGTCCCACCCGTTCGCCTTCGCCACGCGCGCGGTGGGCAGCGCGAGCGACAACGAATCCCCCATCGCACCGGCGATCGTCGAAACGGTGCCATTGAGCATGCCGAGCGTGTACGATGCCGGCACCTTGCTGCTCGGCATCCCGGGATACGGACCGCCGGGGTTCGCGAGCGTGCCGCGCCCCTTCGCGTTCACCACGACAAGCGTGTCGCCGCGCGCCGCGATCGCGCTCGGATACCACCCCACCGGGATCCGGCCCACGAGCTTGTCGCGCCCGGCTGCCGACCTCACTCCCGACGTCGCCGCCGAGAGATCGAAGACTGCCACCGCATTGTTGTCCGCCTCGGCGACGAACAAGCGCGTCCCGTCGCTGGAGACGGCCACCGCGTCCGGAGTGCTCCCTTCACCCGGCCCCGCCGGCGGCGGATCGAGGAGTTCCGTGACCACGGCGCGGCGGCGCGTGTCCACCACGGCCACGCGGTCGGTGCTCGCGCTCGCCACGTAGAGGCGGCTGCCATCGGCGTTGAGCGCCATCGCCGAGGGATGACGCCCGACGGTGATCCGCCCGGTGGGGATGAGCGCGCCGCCGCCGCCATCGATGAAGGTGGAGACCGTGCTCCCCCCCCACGCCGAGACGTACACACTGCCGTCGCCGGCGACCACGACGCCGTACGGATAGCGCTCCGTGGGGAAGCGCTGGATCACCTGCCGGTTGCCGACGTTCACCACCGCGAGCGAGTCCGCGAGGTTCTCGGCGACGAAGAGCAGGGCACCGCTGCGCGACCAGGCGAGCCCCGCGGGATACCGCGTGCCATCGCTCTTCGGCGGCTTCTTTGCGAGGACGATGCTGTCCGTGAGCCACACCCGCCCATCGTGCCAGCTGAAGAGATAGACCGCATCCGAATTCCCACCGGATGCGGCAAGCGTCTTGCCGTCGGGCGAGAAAGCGACGCCGATGAAGGCACCGGCGATCGGGAAGACATCACCCGCCTTCCCACTCTGCCGGTCGATCACCTGCACCCCCTGCTCGCGGAATCCGTTCAGGAGGAGAACCGCACTGTTCCCATCGGGAGAGAGCGCGAGGCCGAGGGGAAGACTCCCCGCGTCCACGGAAGATCCCGCCGGATCGAGCCGCGCCCCCGTCGGCAGCCGCCGGTGCGCATCATCGCCATTGGGTGTCGGCACTATCCCTGGCGCACCGGAGCAAGCCGCCAGCACGAGGAGCAACCCGAGCCCCGCCCCCCGGCCGCCGAGCGCCGAGCGCCGAGCGCCGAGCCCGGCCCTACTGCTCACACCGCCACCGGAGTCTGACCGAGAGTTCCGCACGATGACTTGCCCCCTTCTTCGCGCCCATTTTGATGAAGTTGCTCGCGGTGAGCGAACCGGTACGGCCATAGGGATCGGTGAGAGCCGCCTTCCCGCCGCCATCGGCGAACGAGTGCGAGTTCACGGTCACATCGAGATTGCCGAGCCGCGTCTTCGCGCGCCGCTTCGTGTAGTAGTTGCCGATGGGCGCCGAACCTTCGCGAGCGCCGTAGATGGTGAAGTTCACGTGCGCACCGCGCGCGATCCCCTCGACCTGCAGCAATTGCTCGCCATTGCTCTCACTCGCGATGCAACTGACGGTGAAGGCACTGTCCGCATACCGCTGCTGCCCGCTCGCGCTCAGGGCCATCGGTGCCGGGGGAGGAGCGGGCTTCGGGGCGGTCTCGACCACCACGGTGGTGTCCGGCTGCTGAACGGCGTGCTGCCTCTTGGGTGGCTGGCAGCCAACGGCAATGAATGCGGTGGCGATGAGGATGACGTCGCGGGGGCGCATGCGCATCACGGCGTGACGGGTGGAATGTCCCAGAACTCGACGACGTTCTTGTCGTAGAGCGGGATCGCGAGGCGGTGGCGTCGCGTGTCCACGCCGAAGTCGGCGGCGCCGCCATCTAAGCCGCTGACCACCGTCTCCTCGTCGGCGTGGTGGACGATCAGCGCCTTCTTCGCCTGGCTGGTGAAGATGAGCCGGCCATCGGCGAGCAGTTCGACGCCGTCCGATTGCGTGGCGCCGAAACCGATCGTGCGCACCACCTTGTCGCCCGGCTTCCAGGCGACGATGCGCGAGCCTCCCCACTGCACGATGATGAAACGTTGGTTGCGCTGGTCCCAGGTGATGCCGTTCGGCGAGCCGAGCGTATCGCTGTGTACGGCGACGGACCCCTTGTGGCCGGGTCCGACGCGGAAGATCCGGTTCCCTTTCGTGGCGGTCGAGACGCCATCGGGGCCGGTGTCGGTCACGTAGATGGAGCCATCGGGCGCCGCCGCGACATCGTTGAGGAACACGGCGCCGAGTTTCTGGAAGTCCACCGTGGCCACGGGGGCGCCGGTGCGCTTGTTGAAGGCGCGCATCGCGTCGATGTCCGCCACCCAGATCGTGTCGCCGATGATCACCGACCCGTGCGGCGAATGCAGCGTGACGCCGCCGCGTCCGCCGGCGATGAACATGAGGGAATCGATCGTGCCGTCGCCCTTCATGCGGGCGATGAATCCGTTGTCATCCTTCGCGAGCTCATCGCCATTCACATTGGAGACGTAATAGAGATCGTCCGCCGAATCGTAGCGCACCGACTCCGGCGACTTGAAGCCGGGAATGACCTTCCCCGGCGTCGGCGCATCGACGAGCGTCGCCGCCCGGGCCGCGGAATCCGCCGCGGCCTTTGCTGCGGCCTCCTTCGCGCGATCCCCCGTGCAAGCGGAAACGAGCACGAACACGATGAAGCCCCCCCGAACTCGCCTCATGCCGTCGCCTCCAATGCCTTGCTCCGTTCCACCATCGCCGTTCGGAGCAGCCCGAACGCCGTATAGACGACGACCACGATGACGCCGATGCGCACATAGGTCATCGAGAGGTTCGTGATGATGTACACCGCGATCAGCACCGCGGGCACCCCGCCCAGCAGAAGGCTCAGGGCCGCGCGCGGATCATAGCGGCGCGCCCTGATGAATCGTGCGCTCGCGATCGGCATGAGGAAGGCGCACGATCCCATCATGATAGGGAAGGCGGCGGTGGGATTCATCCCCAACAGGCTGACGAGGATCATGCACGGCCCGTAGAGCCCGATGCCGAGCGTCATGAGCGCGCCGAGGGCGAAGTTGACGCTGACGCCGATATACAGGCGCGTCCCGGTGAGTTCGAGGAGATCGCCCCCGGCGGGAACGAGATGGAGTTGCGCGAGCAGCATGAGCGTCGCCGCCGCGAGGAGCGCCAGCCCCATCCCCACCTGGATCCACCGTCGCGGCCAGCGCGAGACGATGCCGGCGCCGAGGTAGGAACCGGAGACCGCCGCACCGATCATGAGGATCAGCGTGCGCGCATCCACGGGCACGAGCTTCGTGAAGAGGAAGGCCTGCGTGATCGCGGGCAGGGTGTGTCCGATGTTCAGCGTGCCTGGGATCCACTCATCGCGCACCATCTTCCATTGCCGGAAGATGGCCGTGGTGGTCGCGAACGACCCGATCCCCCACGTGTCGATCAGGTTCGTGATGAATCCCGTGCCGAGCAGCGCCGGCGTGGGCGTGACCGTGTCCCCGAGCGCCGAGGCCTGCTTCTCCCCCCGGAGCGCCGTTCCGAACCGCACGATGTAGAAGATCGTGAACAGAGCGAGCGCCGCGAGGAGCACATTCTTCGGATCGACAGTCATGAGGGCTGGGTTCGGGGTTCAGCTTCCTGGCTGATCATCGCAGAACAGGGTCGTTCAACTGATCGACAGGATGACAGGATAGGAGCCAGGATGCGCAGGATGACTGCTCTTGCGTTCTGATCCTGTTCATCCTGCAGTTATCCTGCCCATCCTGTCAAAGCTGTTGACCTTTGCCGTTGAAATGCCCCAAGACATTGGCCCTGTGACCGCTCGCGCGCCAGATGTGGGAGGGGCATATTCCGAAATGCGACGACTCCTGGTGGCGGCCCTCCTGCTCCCGGCCCTGTTGGCGGTGCCGGCGAGCGCGCAACAAGCGGAATTCCCCCGGCCATCGCTCCCCAAGGGAGCGGATCCGAATGACTGGGAGTCGTACTACACCTATGGCGTGGACGTCATCATGCGCGCGTCCAGCAAAGCGGACGCGGCCTTCTACTGGGCGATGCGCCTCGACCCCACGCGCGCCGAACCGATCTACGGACGGTGGGTCGCCTTCTGGATGAACGACATCAGCGAGTTCCCCGACTACATCGATGGGAGCCCGCGCGTCCTCGAGGACCCCCACATCATCGCGTCCGATTCCCTCCGCTACCGCGCCTGGCTGCGGAACCCAATGGTGAACCAGGCGCTCCTCGTGCTGCTCTACCAGAAGGCCGGTGCCAGCCTGAGCGAATCGCCCGCCAATCGCGGCTGGATCGCCTATGCCAACGGTTTCTACCCGCGGGCGATCGACTACTTCACGACCGCCGTGCGCGCGACCCCGGACCGGGTCTGGTACCGCTACGACCTCGCCGTCGTGTACTCGCAGATCGGCCGCTACGACAGCGCCGTCTCCGAGATCACGCAGCTGCTCGACGCGATGGAGAAGACCGACCAGAAGCAACTCGTCTATTTCTACGAATCGAAGGAGATGTACCAGTACGCGGTCGGGCTGCTCAACGCGGCGCGCGGCTACATGGGCGCGGCGCGCGCGGCCCAGGAGAAGGCCCTGCAGGAGAACCTGGCCTTCGCCCCCGCGCACGCGGCCCTCGGCCAGCTCGCCGCCGCCCGCCGGGACCCCGAGGGCGCCGTGACCGAGTACGGACTCGCGGTGGAACTTGCCCCGAAGGACGCCGTCATGCACCAGCGCTACGCCGAAGCGCTCCTCCGCGCCGACCAGCCCAAGGACGCACTCCCCGAAGCCCAGAAGACCGCGCAACTCGAGCCATTCTGGGCCGATGCCTATGTCACCCTGGGCGACGCCTACATTGCACTGGCCGACACCGCGCACGCCGTGACCGCGTACGGCGACTATCTCAAGCGCGCCCCACTCCGCTCCGCCGAGAAGATCGCGACGGTGAAGGACCGCCTCGCCAAGCTCGGCAAGAGTCCCTGACCCCTGACCCCTGACCCCTGACCCCCGTGCCATCAGACCCTCGCTATCCCATCGGCAAGTTCGAAGAGCCGAAATCGTACACGCCGGAAGTTCGCGCGAAGCTCATCAATGAGATCGCGTCACTCCCCGTCGCGATGCGCGGCGCCGTCCTCGGACTCAGCGACGCGCAGCTCGACACCCCCTACCGCGACGGCGGCTGGACGGTGCGGCAGGTCGTACATCACGTGGCCGACAGCCACATGAACGCCAACATTCGCATGCGCCTTGCGCTCACGGCCGAGCTGCCGACGGTGCCCTCGTACGATGAATCGAAGTGGGCCGAGCTGGTGGACGCGCGCTCGCTGCCCGTGGAGGTGTCGCTCTCACTCCTCGACGCGCTGCACCACCGGTGGACCACGCTCATGCGCGCGCTGACCGACGACCAGTTGCACCGCCAGTACAACCACTCCGAGAACGGGAAGACGCCGCTCCAGTGGGTGCTCGCGCAGTACGCCTGGCACGGCCGCCATCACACGGCGCAGATCACCGCGCTCCGCGCCGCGAAGCGGTGGTAGGCGGAGCCGCCCGATGACCGCCCCCCACCTGAAGATCGTCCCCGCCGAAGAGGAGAAGGACCTCGGCTTCGGCGCCATCGTCACCGGCGAACGGAAGCACCGTCTGCTGAACCGGGACGGGAGCTTCAATGTGGCGCGCGAGGGCATGGGGATCTGGGAAGCGCTGAATCCGTACCACTCCCTGCTCACGATGAGCTGGCCGAAGTTCCTCGGCGGACTCACCGGTGCGATCCTGCTGCTGAACGCGGCCTTCGCCGTGATCTACTTGATGTGCGGCGATGGCGCGCTGGCGACGCCGGCGACGGGAATGCCCGGCGGGCCCTTCCTGCAGGCGTTCTTCTTCTCGGTGGAGACCTTCGCGACGATCGGCTACGGCCATGTGTACCCGGTGAGCGTCGCGGCGAACACCGTGATGACCGTCGAGTCGATAATCGGATTGATCGGCGTCGCCCTGACGACGGGGATCATGTTCGCGCGCTTCTCACGGCCCTCGGCGAAGCTGCGATTCTCGAAGATGGCCTTGATCGCCCCGTACCGCGGGATCACTGCTTTCGAATTCCGCCTCGCGAACGTGCGGAACAGTCAGATGGTGCAGGTGGAGGCGAGGGTGCTCTTCTCGCGCTTCGAGAGCGAGGACGGGAAGGCGCGGCGGCAGTTCACGGAACTCACTCTGGAGCGGAGACAGGTGGCGTTCTTCCCACTCTCGTGGACGGTGGTGCACCCGATCGACGACACGAGTCCGTTGTGGGGCCTCACGCGCGAGGATCTCGTGCGGAGCAACGCCGAGTTCCTGGTGCTGATGACAGGGTATGACGAGACCTTCGCTACGACGGTGCATACGCGGACTTCGTATCGCGCGGAGGAGATCGCGTGGGGGGCGAGGTATGCGTCCGTTTTCGAGAAACCGGGCGACGACGGGATGATCAAGATCGATGTCGGACGACTCGATGAGGTTGTGAGGGACTGAGGGGGGATCATCGGGAGGCGGGAAGCGGGAGCCGGGAGGCGGTATGGAATGACATCAATGGTGTCACTGCAGTTGCAGTACGTCATTGATGTTCTTCCTCACCGCCTCCCGGCTCCCGCTTCCCGCCTCCCGGCTACATCACCGCCATCCCCATCGAGTGATATCCCTTATCCACATAGACCACCGTCCCCGTGATCCCACTCGCCAACGGTGAGCTGAGGAACGCCGCCACATGCGCCACGTCCTCCGCGACCAGCGGTTCCGTCAGCGGCGCATTCTTCGAGACGTAGTCCACCATCTTCTCGATGATCCCGATCGCGCTGGCGGCACGTGATGCCAGCGGCCCCGCCGAGATCGTGTTGACCCGCAGCCCGTAGGCGCGCCCCGCCTCGTAGGCGAGCACCCGCGTGTCGCTCTCGAGGGCGGCCTTTGCGGAACTCATCCCGCCGCCGTAGCCCGGGATCACCTTCTCGCTCGCCATGTACGTCAGCGAGCAGAACGATCCGCCCGGTCGCATCAGCGGCGCGAGCCGGTTCACCATCGCCACCAGCGAGTACGCACTCACGCTCAGCGCCGTGAGATATCCGTTCCGGCTCGTGTCGAGCAGCGCCTTCTTCACTTCGGGGCCGTTCGCGAGCGAATGGATCACGATGTCGAGCGGCTTCTCGCCGAAGTCGGCGACGAGGCGCGCCTTCATCCCCTCGATCGAGAAATCGCCGTTGTCCTTGTAGCGCTTGTTCTCCCTGATGTCCTGGGGCGCCTCATCGAGCGTCGTGTAGGCGGCGTCGAGCGGATAGATCTTCTCGAACTCGAGGAGCTTGCCATTCGAGAGCTTCCGCGACTCGTCCATCTTCCCGCGTTCCAGGAGATTCAGGAAGATATTGAGCGCCGGAGGCCAGGTGGCGACGGACACGGCGGCGCCGGCCTCGGCCAAGGATTTCGCGATCGCGAATCCATATCCGCCGTCATCAGCGACGCCGGCGACGAGGGCTCGCTTGCCTCTGAGTTCGATGGGTAGCATGTAAGGCTGGCTATGGGGTAAGGAAGGCAGTCACAAGTCACAAGTCAGAAGTGGGTGACCAGTGAGAAGTGAACTTGAAGCCGCACATTACGCAATCACACGTGTGCCCTGAACCCTGAACCCTGACCCCTGAACCCTGACCCCTGACCCCTGTACCCCGCCTCATCCCCCAATCATCCTATCCACCGACCACGCCCCCGATCCCCGGATCAGCACCGCCACCGCCATTGGCAGTGACATCGCCATGTACTCGATACCGCCGCCACCATGGCCGCTCCAGCCGTTATGGATATGCACCAGGAACAGCGCGCCGAGCTGCATGCCGATGATGCCGAGCGCCGAGAGGCGGCCGAAGAGGCCGAGCATCAGGCCGATGGAGGCGAAGAACTCGGTGAAGATCGCCAGATAGGCGAAGGGGGCCGGGATATGCAGCATCCCGTTCATGAACCCGAACGTCCCCGCGATCCCGC
>Ga0315271_10000721_pt1 | contig 19081 bp, 21 predicted proteins | sample C3_top_MG_FD_204664 | JGI IMG/M metagenome (GOLD analysis project Ga0315271, IMG submission 204664) | Sediment microbial communities from Yellowstone Lake, YNP, Wyoming, USA - C3_top | ecosystem: Environmental > Aquatic > Freshwater > Lake > Sediment | place: USA: Wyoming | collected 2017-08-01
CGGACGCGTCTTTCGAATCTCGATCTGCGCCACCGCTTCGTATCGCGGCCGCGCCGTGTAGTTGTAGGCGGTGGCGAGCACCATCGACACGATCACGCAGGCGACGATGAGCCAGCGGCTGTGCCATAGCGAATGCGTGAACCGGACCCACTCCGAGGCGGCCTCCGAAGGCGGCTGCAACTCCGGGCCGAGCGGACGCCGGTCGTCGGGAGGGGGCGGCATGACGCGCAGGACGCCGCCCGCCGAGCTCACGCGCTCCCCCGGTCCGAAGTCGGTCGCGTCGTCGGGCCCATCAGAAGAACCTCTCGCCGACGTTGAGGGTGTCTCCGGGCTTCAGGAGGTCGGCGAGCTCCGCCTTGATCTCCTTGCGCTTCCCCGCCTCGAATCGCACGATCTTGAGACGCTTGATCGAGCCGCGGTCGGAGATGCCGCCCGCCAGCTGGAGCGCGTCCTGGACGGTCATGCCATCGACGTACTTGAAGGCCGCCGGCCTCGCGGCCTGACCGGTGACGAAAATCTGGGCCGCCCGCGGAACAAAAACGATGTCGCCGCCTTCGAGGATCACATTCTGTTCGGCGTTCCCCTTCATCAACTCACGGAAGCTCGCGCGAAACACGTCGGAGCCCTTGATCGCTCCCGGGGGCAGCGTGTCCGCGTCGGGCATGCGAACCGCGTCCGAAAGGCCGGGAACAATGGGCATGGACGAGAACTGATCGATCGCGGCGTTTTCGCTGCCTTCCGGGGGACGAGCCACCAGAAACTCATGCCCGGCGTTCGCGGTCAGACCTCCGGCCTCCGACAGGGTGGTGAGAACCGAGCGATCGCCCTTAAGGGAGTAAATCCCGGGTCGCACGACTTCACCGAGGACGAGCACGGGGCGGGAGCGGTATTCCTTGACCCGGACGGAGACTTCCGGCTTCTTGAGGAAGCCGGCGCCGAGCATGGCCTGCAGCTTCCTGGCCAGGTCCGCGGGCGACAAGCCGGCGGCCTCGACCCGGCCAATCAGTGGATAGTTGATGCCCCCATCCTTGTCGACCACGAAATCGGCGGACAGCGACGGCTGACCCAGGACCACGACATCCACCACGTCGGCAGGGCGCAGCGCGGACGGGTCGGGAACCTGCGCGCCGGCAACCAACGCGATAATCAGGCATAGCAATGCCGGGCGGAAGGAGGACCACTTCATCAAGTCTGTATTCTCAATGGGGACTCGCTGTCGCGTCAACTACTCGGAAATCGCCGCGAAGCCCGCGGACCGCGTTCCAGGGCGGCCAGGCGCCTACTTCTGCGAGAGAAGGCCCGCGGCGGGAATCCGGGCCAGCCGTCCCGGCACGGGCGCGGCCATCGATTTGATCCCGTCGACACCCACGCCGCGTCGGACCGAGATCATCCGGGCCACGATGCTCACCGCGATCTCTTCGGGGGTCTCGGCGCCGATCTCCACTCCGACCGGCGTCTCCACCCGCGCGAGATCCTCCGAAGTGAAACCTCTTTCGGCAAGATCCGTAAAGACGTGAACCATCTTCGCCCTCGACCCGAGGAGTCCGAGGAATCTCGGTTGCCTCGGGAGACACGAGGCGATCGCGGTGGCGTCGCCCCGATGGCCGCGGGTCACCACCACCACGAACGATCGCGGGGTCAGGCGAAGGACCTCGGCCGCCGATTCGAAGGGCGAGACCAGGACTCTGACCGCTTCGGGAAACCGCGCCTCGGTCGCGTACTTCTCCCGATCGTCGAGGACGGACACCTTGAACCCGGCCGTGGCGGCGAGCGCGCACAGCGGCCGCGCCACATGCCCCGCGCCCAGGATCGCGAGGTCGGGGGTGGCTTCGAGCGGCTCGATGAAGACCTCCATGCGGCCGCCGCAGACGAGCCCCTCCTCGCCCGCCTGTTCCGGGGTGAGATCGTAGGTTGTGAGGACCGGTCTCCCGCTCTCGATCGCGACGCGGGCCCGCCGCGTCATCTCGGCCTCCACGCAACCGCCGCCGATCGTGCCATGAACCGCTCCGTCCGCGAGCACCAGCATCCTCGCCCCGGGCCGCTGCGGGGTCGATCCCTGGGCTCCGACCACAGTGACGAGGGCCGCCGGCACGTCGCTCTCGATGCAGCGGGCGGCGAGAGAGAGCAAGTCGGCGGCGCGCGAGCGGCCGCGGCTCCGGTCGACGGCGCCTTCGTCCGTGGTCATCGGTCGCGGCTTGCGCCCGTCCCCCCGGGAGGCTTCGGGGCGGGGCGTGCGGTCAGGGACTCGATGTCTGCCGGGGTCATGACCACATCGCCGAACTTGCTGTAGTAGCGAAGCTGCCGCCGGTAGCAGCGCGCTGCTTCGAGATCGAAGGCCACGCAGGAATCGATCGGCCGCGAGTAGATGTGGACGGACACCACCGGCTCGTCGCCGATCACCGCCACCTGATGGATGGTGCGCACCCGATCGATCGCGTTCACCTCGCCGCCCCGCCCGCAGGTCTCAACGCTCTCGCGCGAAAGATGGATCTCGGTGGCGCCCGCGAGGCAGTCGAGCCCGCCCACGTTCTGGCCCTCCGCGGCGTTGCAGCCCTGCCACTTGAAGTTCGTCACCTCGGCGATGCCGCGATTCACCATCATCCAGCCCAGCTGGCCGTTGTGGGTGTGCAGCACCGTCTTCTGCCCCTTCTGCCAGCACACCGCCATGATCTCGAACAGGTCGTCGCGGTAGATGAGATTCCGCGTGTAGAGCGCGTCATTCCAGTGGACGTACGGGGCGATCGAAGAGTCGTCGAGGTCCGTGTCCCGGCACAGTTCGAGAACCGGGGCGCTGGTCAGGGTCCCGGGCGTGAAGCCGCGGAGCAACTGGACAAAGTCATCGATGCGTCTGGTCTTGGGCATGGAGATCGTTCAGGGCGGCGGACCGCTCACTCAGCCGATGAACATGTGCTCATCGGAGTCCTCGGCCCGCTGCTTCGGAAGCCCGCCCGAGCGTTTCCTCGGCTCGGCGTCGCGATAGGTGTCCACGCCACGCCTCAGGCCGCTCCAGAACGCGGAGAACTCGCCGATCGAGGCCATGGGCTTGATGACCAGGGCGCGAACGTTCTCGATCGTGGTCTCGACGCTTTCGAGGGTGGTGGAAAGCAGCGCCTCCACCCGCGCCGCCTGCTCCCTTCCCGAGTCGGAGATCGCGCGGAGGTTCGAAGCACCCTTCCGCAGATCCTCGAGGGTCGGCTTGATCTCCGCGTCGAATCGCCGGCACAACTCGGTGACCCTCTCCCCGCTCCGGCGGAGACTCAGGGCGGCCATCACCACGAAGACGCACTGCACCACAGCGGTGAGTGCCATGACTCCTAGGAAGAAGACGGCCCACTCATTCATCGATGCGAAGCCTCGCGAAAATCAACTTCAAGGATGCCTGGATGGAAAACCCGGGGTCAGGTGCGGTCGCGCGCCTCGCGGTAGGCCTGCTGCCCCGCTTCAATGGCCGAGCCGAGACGTTCCTTGCGCTCTTCCAGAAAATCAACGGCCTCGTCCCGCAGGTGCTGGGACCGGCTGACCACTTCGTCCTTCAGGTCGCGGCCCCTGGCCAGGCCGTCCTTGACCCGGTCCGCGATCATCTCCCGCGTCTCCCGACCGGCCCGGGGAGCGAACAGAATAGCGAGCGCTGCGCCCGCGAGTCCGCCCACGATGAACGAAAGCAGCACTCCGGACGTTGACGAATTTTCCTGATCAGCCATGGGGACGCCTCCAACTTTGTTATCGAGTCGACTTCGACCCGCAAAGGGAGTCTAGCGCCACCGGGCCCCGGCCCGCATAAGATGCCCCCAATGGCATCGGATCACGCCCTGCCCGCCGCGGGTCTTCTCCTGACCGCGCTGCTCTCTTCCGGGTGCGCGCGGTCGTCGCTCACCGACCTTCCCCTGTGGCGCGTAGAGATCGGCCCGGACGGCCGGGAGGTCCGGTTGGTGACCCTTCCCTTTGAGCAGATTTCCTACGACATGAAGTCGCACGCCGTGGTCAGGGACGTTCAGGATCGAAATCAGGACGGCGTGTCGGATCGAATCATCACCTACGGAGGATTCGGGGGCGCCCGGACCGTAGAAACGGACACGGACTTCGACGGCGCCGTCGACCGCTGGGAGACCTTCGGCCCCGAGGGTCAGAGGATGCGGTCCGCCACGGCCTCGAACGGCACGCGACCGGATCGAGTGGCGACCTACGACCGCGCGGGAAGACTGAGCCGCGTGGAGGTGGACACCGATCGCGACGGCCGCTTCGAACTCACCCGCATCTACGAGGCCGGAAGGCTGGTGGAGATCCGCATCGACAGCGACGGCGACGGGCGAACGGACCGCATTCAGGATTATCGAAAGGGCTATCTGAGCGCCGAAGACTTCGACATCGACGAGGATGGCACGCCTGATCTGCGGATGACCTTCGGGAAGGACGGCGCGCTGCTCAAAGTATCGATACTCGGCTCCGGCCCGAAGACAGGGGGCTCGACCCGATGACCATTGGCTCTCGGCTACCGATCAGGGGTTCGGAAGGCGTTGCGCTCGTGACCCTTCTCCTCGCCCCGTTCGCCTTCGGGGCCGTGAACTCCACGACCTGGGCGCCTCTCGCGTGGCTGTGGATCGGCCTCGGCGGCTGGTCCCTCGCCCAGCATCGCCGCTCCCCGCGCGATGGCTCGCAACCGTTGTCGAGGATCACTCCCGCGCTCCTCGCCATTCACGTGCTCCTGGCCATCCAACTGATTCCCCTCCCGTCCGCTCTCCTGCGCGTGGTCTCACCCGGTTCCTACGCGGCCAGGTACATCCCTCCCGTGGCGGTCGAGAGCTGGGCTCCTCTGACCGCGAGTCCCACGGGCACAGGCCAGGCCTGGCTGTATTTCGCGGGCCTTCACGGTCTTGTCATCACCCTGTTCGGCACTTCGGCGTCGGCGTTAAGGAGCCGTCCCGCTCCGCTCTTCAACGGGATGGCGGCGGTCGGGGCGCTTCTGGCCGTCGAAGGCCTCGTGCAGGCGGCTTCCGCGCACCCCTACTGGCTCTATGGCGTATTTCCAGTTCCCGGTATTGGTGACCACGAACGCGGGCTCTTCGGGCCTTACTACAACCGGGATCACTACTCGAATCTGATCGCCATCGCCGCATCGGTGGCTGCCGGCCTCCTCGCGAAACGAATCCCGCGAGCGACCCCGGCCTCGGCGCTCTCCATGGTCAACTCGCCCGACTTCCCCGGAAGCCTTGCCCTCGTGGCGAGCCTGGTGCTCATGTTGGCCGCCAGCGCGGCCTCCGGATCGCGGGGAGGCCTCGCGGCAATCGGCGCGGGCGTGCTCGTGGGGCTCTCTTCTCCTTTTCTATCCCGGCCGCGACTGGCCCTGGGTTCAGGGATCCTCCTGATCATCGTGCTCTTCGGCACCGGCGTTCCCTCAGCCATCGCGAGGATGAGCGACGTGGACTTCGAGACGAGCCGGCTGATGGTCTGGCGCGACACCCTGCGCCTCCTCGAGTTCTTCCCGGTCTTCGGATGCGGAGTCGGCGCCTTCGCCCCCGCCTATTGGCCCTACCAGCGGGTGGTGCGGTTCGAATACTGGCCCCACGCCCACAACGAATATCTCCAGTGGGTCCTGGAGGCGGGCCTGATCGGAATCCTCATGGCCCTGTACGGACTGCGCGCGGCCTGGCGCGCCGCGCCGCAGGTCATCCGGAACGAGGACATCCGACCCGCGCTCGCCGGCCTGACCGCGGCGATGGTCCACGCTCTGGTGGAATGCAGCCTTCGCATTCCTGCGAACGCGGCCTGGGCGGGAGTTCTGCTGGGTTGCGTGATCGCCGCGGCGGCCGCGGAACGCGAGCGCGTCGCGCGAAAGGCCTAGGCCCCCGAGGAGCCGCTCACGGAAGCCCCGCCTACGGACGGAACGGCAACCGGCAAGTCGAGGCGAACCCGTAGGGGCTGGGATCGCATCCGCATTCGAGCACAACAGTCGAGAGGCTGGGCAGGGTGGGCGCAAGAGTGCAGGAGGATGTTTTGGCATCGCCCGTACACGCACCGCCCCAACTCGCAGCGTCGATCCCGGGGAAGATGAATGAAGCCGGCGGACCGATTTGCGCGGACATCGTGACCAAACTGTCGCAGGGAACGCTGAAGGTCTGAGACGTGGTCACGGTCGTGGCCGGCCCGCCGGAGGTCACGACCACCGCGCAGGGGTTGGAGCCAGGGGGGTTCACCGACACCTGCACCTGGCAGACGGAGGGGGGCGGCGTGGGCGTTGGCGTGGGCGTGGGAGGAGGCCCGGGTGCACGCGGGGTCGGCGTAGGAGTCGAAGTCGGAGTCGGGGTCGGCGCAGGCGTTGGAGTGGGCGTTGGGATCGGCGTAGGCGTAGGAGTGGGCGTTGGCCCTCCGTCCCCACCCGCCGCTCCCTCCGCCACCACCAGAGGCACCAGGCCCGCTCCCGCGACGAACAGATCGGTCGCAAGGCTCAGGCCGATCGAAGTGAAGCCTGCCGGCGCGCCGGCCAGACCGCCGCTGGTCAGGACCGCCAGGCCCTGCGCGGGCGCTCCTGCCGGAGCAGAGAACGCGCCGCCCTTGCACGCCTGTCCCTTGCGCAATACCCTCGTCGGGATTTCACGGGTGCGGGACTCGGTGAAGTCCGCGAGGGTGATCTGGATGTAGTACGTGACTTCCGTGATGCCCGACCCCTCCTGGATCTTGGGCAGGAACGCGCGATGGGTGGGAGGCACGCCGGGATCGATGGACACCGGCTCGTTGAAGTCCGCCCAACGGCGGCGGATGTCATTGCCCTCGGTGGCGGCACTTGGGTTCGCGGGATCCGGCGCCATCGTCCACTTGTACTTCGGGAAGTTCCCGGACAGGGTCTGAAACTCTGTGTAGAACCATTCGTCGCTCAGGTTCGACTTGAAGTAGAGGCGGGCGCTGACCACGGAGCCGGCTGGCTGGAACGCGAGGTCGAAGACCGGAAACTGGTTCGACGCGACGCAGCCGATGGGATTGTGGAAGATGGACGTCCCTCCCGAGGCGGCATCCTGAACCATGGCCCGGGCCAGTTCGACGTTTGCCGACGCGAACCGGCCGGAGGTGACCTGGATCAGGAGCGGAGCCTTCCCGATCGAGAGCCCGCGGATACCGGGGCTCGAGACCACGTACGATCCGTTGGGCAGTGAAACCGAGTAGGACCCGTCCCTGGCGGTTCGCACGGAGAACGCCTGACCGGTCGCCACGTTGACGAGGGTCAGGGGAATGCCTTCGATCCCCTGGAGATTCACGAGCACCCGGCCCTTGACCCCGCCCTGAGTACCGCCTGCGAGAATCTGAGCGGAGAAAAGGACGGCGACCAGTAACGCCGCAACCGAGAATCGATGCTTCATTGCACTGCCTCCCTCTCCTGACGCGACACCACCGCGCATCGGGGTCATTCTAGCGTCACTTCTCGCTGCCGGGTAGACTCCTGCCACCGGGGGTTGTGGCTACCCTCACAGGGACTCCGAAAGATCACGGAGCAGTTCCTCCCGCATCTTTTGCGTGAACAGCGCCTCAGCGCGATAGCGCCCGTTGTTGGCGGTAAGACGGGCGGGCAGGTCCGGGTCCGCAAGGGCCGCCCGCATCGCGGCATCCACCGGGAACTTCAAGTACTGGACCGCCGCCATCTTCTCGTCGTTGCTGAAGCCAGCTTCGAAGACGCCCGCGGACTGCGCGGAGCCGGCCTCGATCACGATGCCTCCCGCGTCGAAGCCCTGGAAATGGTTGACTGCCTCGATGGCCTTGTCGTGCGACATCTCAGCTATGCCGGGAATTTCGATGAACAGCGTCGCGGACAATTCCCCGGCCCTCGGGACCAGGTTCTGATACGCGTCGATTTCGTCCTGGATCTTGCGATCGTCCACCAGCCGCTCCGTCCGCACCATCTCGTGGATCTGGAAGAGCACGGTCTGCCGGTTCTCGAAAACCAGGCTGAGATTCGGGCCCACTTCGAGCCGGCGATTCTTCTTGAGCGCAATGATCTCGGCGCGCATCGCCTCCCGGACCTTCTCGTATTCGGCGATGTTCCGTATGTCCTCGAGGTGGATCTCTCGCAATGGGTCTCCGCTCGTCTCAGTGTTCTTCAGGGATTCCGTAGGCTTCGCGGAGGAGGGCGATCGGGTGAACGGGCTTCTTCCCGCTGGCCTCCTCGATCTGCAGGGCGGAAAGAGAGCAGTCGGTGGAGAACACGTCGGGCTTCGCCGCCTCCATTTCGTCCGCGGCTTTCTTCGCGAACTGCATGGAAATCGGGAAGTACTCCTTCTTCATGCCCCACGTGCCGTCCATGGCCGTGCACTTCTCGATCACGCTCACCGTCGTGCCCGGGACCGTCTGCAGAACATCCCGGGTCTTGAAGCCCATGTTCTGGGCGCGCAGATGACACGGCATCTGGTACGACACCCGTCCGGGAGGCTTCCCGACAAAGTCGGTATTCAGCGTGCCCTCGGCCTTGCGCGAGGCCAGGTATTCGAAGATGTCCATGGTGGCGGCGGCCACGATCTTCGCGTCATCGCCGGGGACGAGCAGCGGATACTCGTTCTTCAAGACGTAGGAACAGGTGGGCTGCGGGACCACGATCTTCTCGCCGCGGGCGGCCGCGGCCTTCAGGGACTCGACATTCCTGCGAGCGTTCTTCCGGGCGTTCTCGATGTCTCCCCCGTCGAGGAACGGCATGCCGCAGCAGACCTGCTCCGGGCACCTCACCGCGCAGTCGTTCTTCTCGAGCACCGACACCACGTCGCGCCCGACCTGCGGCTCGTTGTAGTTCACCGAGCACGAGTAGAAAAGGGTGACGCTGGTCTTCGGATTCGAGGGCTTGGTACCCCGGGCGGTCATCCAGCTCGCGAACGTCCGCCGGTGGAACGTGGGCAGCCGGCGCGACTTCTCGATGCCGAGCACCTTTTCCATCACCGCCCGGTGCGGCGGGAACGAATTCGCCCAGTTGGAGAAAGGGGCGGTCGCGCTGCCGATCGTGCCCACGAGGTCCACGTCGCCGAGGGCGCGATCCTGCAGGGTGATCCCCTCGTGCTTCGCCCGCGCGGCCTTCGCCCGGAGCATGAGCCGCGGGAAATCGATGTTCCACTTGTGCGGCGGCGTGTAGGGACAGTGATTGAAGCAGAGCTTGCACTGCCAGCAGAGGTCGACGATCTTCCGATAATCGGCCGAGGTGATCTTCGAGATGTCGCCGTCGTTCTTGTCGACGCAGTCGTCGAGCATGAAATCGAAAGGCGTGCACAGCCGGTAGCAGCGGCGGCAGCCATCGCACAGTTCGGTGACACGCTCGAGTTCCTTCTCGACCGCCTTCACGTCGTAGTACTTCGGATCGTCGAAATCGAAAGTCATCGACCTGCCCTCTCGCACCCTGGGTGAGAACGAAGGAGCCGCGCCCATAGCGCCGGGCGCGGCCTTGCTGGCGAACTACAGTTCCTTGAGAGCCTCGATCGCCTTGTTGAAGCGGCCCGCGTGGGACCGTTCGGCCTTCGCGAGGGTCTCGAACCACTCCGCGATCTCCGCGAAGCCTTCTTCGCGCGCGGTCTTCGCCATCCCCGGATACATCTGCGTGTACTCGTAGGTCTCGCCCTCGGCCGACGCCTTCAGGTTCTCCTTGGTACCGCCGATGGGAAGATGAGTCGCGGGGTCGCCGACCTTCTTGAGGAAGTCGAGATGCCCGAACGCGTGGCCCGTCTCCGCCTCGGAGGTGTCCCGGAAGAGACCGCCCACTTCGGGGTACCCCTCGATGTCGGCCACGCGCGCGAAGTAGAGGTAACGGCGGTTCGCCTGGCTCTCGCCGGCGAACGCGTCCTTGAGGTTCTGATGAGTCTTGGAGTCTTTGAGGTCCATGATGATTTCCTTGTCGATGTGTGGGTTCTGGTTACTTGGGACTTAAGAAGCTCGTGAGAACTGTTCTCGTTCGGAGAGCGAGGCGCGCTGACAGCCCGGGCATACGCCCTGGACCTCGACTTCGTGGCCGACAATGGCGTAGTTGGTGGCGTACTGGGCCCGCTGTTCGATGGCCCGGTCGACCGAAACCGGGAGGTCGCTGACCCGTCCGCACGAGATGCATCGGATGTGGTAGTGCTCGCCCGTGTTTCCGTCATAGCGGACGGCCTCATCGGCGCTTCGCACTTCGCGGATCAGGCCTTCGTCCACGAGGGTCTTAAGGTTTCGATAGATCGTGCCCAGGCCGACCCTGGGCAGGCGCTTCCGGGCCGTCTTGAAGATCCATTCGGCCGTGGGGTGCTCGAAGGTCGAGCGAACCGTCTCGAGCACCACGTCGCGCTGCCGGCTGCTTCTCACAAGTGAGAATTATTATCGTGTCGCCTCCGCCTGTCAAGGCAGGCGATAATCCCCCATGGCCACAGCGCTCGCGTGCATGGACGACCTCATGTTCCTCTCGAAGATCATGGAGGCGACGAAGGCTCTCTCCGTCCCCCTGCGGTCGCTCAAGACCGCGGACAAGCTGGTCGCCGCGTGCCGCGAGAGCACGGGCGCCGTGGTGTTCCTCGACCTGGATGACCGGAAGCTCGACGCCATCGCGCTGGCTCGCGCCATCCGCTCCGCGGACCCGGCGGTGAGCGCCACCATCTACGCCTTTGTTTCGCATGTGAACGAAGACCGGATCGAGGCGGCCGGAGCCGGCCTCTTCGACCAGATCTTCTCCCGCGGGCAGTTCGTCCGCGTCCTGCCCGAACTGCTGCAGCCCAGGGCCGCCCAATAGGGCTCAGCCCTTCTTCGGTTCTCCCATGAGGACGAAGAACTCCACCTGGACCTTCTCGTCCTCCTCGGCGGAGAGCTCGCGCTCCACCGCGGCGGAGTCGAACGTGGTGATGGCTTCGATAAAGCTCTGAAGGTCGTTGCCGACCAGGACGTCGGCACGGGTCCAGACCACGGCGGCGGGCATGGGAACCCGGTCGAGGAAGTCCGCGAACGAGTCAATGAAGGCGTCCCAGTTCTTCCCGAACTTCGCGGGAAAGTCGAAAGCATCGGCGGCCGCGGCCAGGAACGTGATCTTGTCCCGGGCTCGATCACCCGCGATCATGTGGAGCGAGAAACCGGCGCCCTTCAGCTTCTGAACCACCTCCGCGGCCTTCGCCGTCTCCACCACGTGGATGGACCTTCCTCGAAGTCCCGGCAGCAATTTCCCCAGATCAATCACAGTCTCACCTCAATCGCACAAAAGTCTCATAGTGGTCGCGCGTCCAGTAGACCTCGCGCTCGCGGCCGAAGATCAGGCGCTCCGCGTCCCGCGGCCCGTCCTTCGGCCATACATCGGATTCGATCCAGTATCCCTGGACCTGTCGCGGCAACCGCCCTTCCGCGTTCTGGAAGACTCCCTTCCTGCCGCCGCGGCGGCCGCCCTGAGCCACGCCCTCGGGAGGCGCGCCGGTCCGATCCATCGCCTCGATCACCCGCTGGATCTGGGCGCGATGCCGAGGATCCCCCGCCCCACGGAGATCGAGCGTTCGCGCGGAGCCATCGGCCGGGATCGTCGAAGCGGGACTCGCGACAGGGCGAGCGTCGGCGGCCGATGATGGAGGCAGCGCCTTGGGCTCGGCCGCCCCCGGCTCCGCTCCGTGCGATCGTCCGCAGGCCACCGCCGCGATGATGATCAGGACGGGAACGAGCCTCCGCAGGCAGGACCGGACGGGCTTCATGGCGGGAGTCTAAACTCTCCGTCCTTTCAAGAACGCGCCCGGAACGGCGCCACAGGAGTGCATTCCATGCCCGATCCTAACGTCCTTCTGAACATCGAAGGCCCGCTCGCCATCGTCACGGTGAACCGGCCCGAGAAGCGGAATGCCCTCGACCTCCCCACCGTCGAGGAGTTCCATCGGGCCCTGGCCGAGATCGCCCGGGCCAGGTGCACGGTCTTCATCGTCACGGGCGCGGGTGACAAGTCCTTCGTGGCCGGCGCGGACATCAACGCCATCAAGGCGCGGCGGCGCGAGGACGCGCTTGCCGGCATCAACACGAAGCTGATGTCCGCCATCGAGAGTCACGATGCGGTGGCGATCGCCGCGGTCAACGGCTTCGCGATGGGCGGCGGGTGCGAACTGGCGCTCTCCTGCGATCTGAGGATCGCCTCCGACAACGCGCTGTTCGGCCTGCCCGAGCCCACCCTCGGCATCATCCCCGCCGCGGGCGGGACCCAGCGCCTCCCACGCGTGGTCGGCATGGGACGGGCGAAGGAGATGATCCTCACCGGGGCCAAATGGGACGCGAAGAAAGCGCTGGAGTTCGGCCTGGTGAGCGAGGTCGTGCCCAGCGCCGAACTCATGACCGCGGCGCGGGCCATGGCCGGACGGGTGATCGCCCTCGGGCCCCTGGCCATTCGCCTGGCCAAGCAGGCGTTGAACGCGTCCGCCAACATGCCGCTGCAGTCCGGCCTCGTCTTCGAGTCCATGATTCAGGCGGTGACCTTCGAGTCGAAGGACAAGCTCGAGGGCGCTTCCGCCTTTCTCGAGAAGCGCAAACCGAACTTCACCGGAGAATGACACCCATGATCCTCGCTACCCTGCTTCTCGCGGCCGCGGCGGTCGCCCCCGCGGCCCCGGTCACTCTGATCAAGGCCGGCCGCCTGATCGACGGCACGGGCCGACCTCCGATGGAGAACGTCACCATCGTGGTTCGCGGCGACGTCATCGAGAGCGTCCTGCGCGGCGCGCCGAGCGCCGAACTGCAGCGAGACGCCCGCGTCGTCGACCTCTCGAAGCAGACCGTCCTTCCCGGATTGATGGATTGCCACGATCACATCACCGGCACTCCGGGCGACGGCGGCGACACCCAGATGCTCCAGGAAACCGACGCCCACCAGGCCCTGTGGGGCGCGATGCACGCGAAGATCACGCTCGACGCCGGCTTCACCACCATCCGCAACGTGGGCTCGGGCAGCTACGCCGAGGTGGCGCTCAAGCGCTTCATCAACCAGGGCCTCTTCCCCGGTCCGCGAATCTATACCGCGACCCGGGGACTCGGGATCACCGGCGGCCACGCCGACATCAACGGCTGGAGTCCGGATGTCCCGCTTCGCGGATACGCGCAGATCGTCGACGGCGTCGAAGCCATCCGCCACGCCGTCCGCGAGCAGATCAAGTTCGGCGCCGACCTCATCAAGATCACGGCCAGCGGCGGCGTCCTTTCCTCGGGCGACTCGGTGAATCACGAGCAATACAGCGAGGAAGAGATCCGCGCCGCGGTCGAGGAGGCCGCGCGGCTCGGCCGCAAGGTCGCCGCCCACGCGCACGCCGCGAAGGCCATCGTGAATGCGGCCCGGGCCGGGGTTGCCTCCATCGAACACGGGAGCCTGATCGACGACGAGGGCATCGCCCTGATGAAGCAGAAGGGCACCTACATGGTTCCCACCCTGTACACCCTTGACTTCATCATCAACGAGGGGAAGGAGAATGGCGTCCCCCAGTACGGAATCGACAAGGCCAGAGAGATCAGCAAGGTCCAGCGCGCCAACCTGAAGAAGGCCTATCAGGCCGGTGTGAAGTTCGCGTACGGCACGGACGCCGCGGTCTTCCCCCACGGCCGCAACGCGCGGGACTTCGGCATCCTCGTCGATCAGTTGGGCGTTCCTCCGATGGAGGCGATCCGCATGGCCACCCAGTACGCGGCGGACCTCATCGGCATCTCGGACAAGGTCGGGACGATCGAGCCGGGCAAGTGGGCCGATCTCATTGCCGTGACCGGCGATCCCCTTCAGAACATCCGGCTCCTCGAGGACGTGAAGTTCGTGATGAAGGGCGGCGCGACCTTCAAGCCGTAGCTAGATCTTCCGCAGCCGGACTTCGGCGATGCGGTGATCCGCCGCCTTCTCGAGGATCAGTTGGGCCCGCTCCCTCGTGGGCAGGACGTTCTCGTGGAGGTTGAGCCCGTTGATCTCGCGCCAGATCCTGCGGGCCTCGACCACCGCCTCGTCGTCCGACAGCGAGGCGTACTTGTGGAAGTACGAGGCCGGATTGGAGAACACGCTCTCGCGCAGCGAGAGGAACCTCTCCACGTACCATCGTTGAATGTCGCCTTCGTCCGCGTCGATGTAGATGGAGAAGTCGAAGAAATCCGACACGAAGGATCGGGCGGGCTTCCCCGCCACCTGGGCCGCGGTCTGCAGGACGTTCAGGCCCTCCACCACCAGGATGTTGGGAGCATGGACGCTCTGGACGCGGTCGGGGACGATGTCGTAGGCGATGTGCGAATAGGTGGGTGCTTCGACATGCGGCTCGCCCGATTTCACCGCGACCATGAACTCGATCAGGCGCTTGACGTCGTAGCTCTCGGGAAAGCCCTTCCGGTCCATGATGCCGCGCTCGATCAGGACCTTGTTCGGAAAGATGAAACCATCGGTGGTAACCAGGTCGACCTTTGGATGGTTGGGCCACCTGGCGAGCAGGGCCCGCAGGACGCGCGCGGTCGTGCTCTTCCCCACCGCCACGCTTCCGGCGATGCCGACAATGAAGGGCACGTGGGCGGCGGTGTTCCCCAGGAACGTATCGGTGACGAGCCCGAGCTGCTGCGAGGCTCCGACGTAGAGATTGAGAAGCCGGGAGAGAGGCAGGTAGATGTCGCGGACTTCGTCGAGGTCGAGGCGCTCGTTGAGTCCGCGCAGGTCCTGCAGGTCGCTCTCATTCAAAGTGAGGGGCGTCTTGCCCCGCAATGGCGCCCACTCATGGCGGGTGAACGACAGATAGCGCGAAAGATTCATTTCCGCCCCTTTTCATAAGCTTCGCTCACCCACGGAGGGGGATCGGGCGCGCCGGTTCGCGGTCGGCCCATGGTCTGCTCCCAGTGATGCATCCACGAAATCCCCCAGCGGCCGACATAGGCGTCGGGCGATCCGTAGGCCGGGTCCTCGAGCGCCCGCGAGAGGGTCACGAACTCGTAGTTCCGCTTGCGAAGGCGCTCGAAGAGCTTCCCCGAGTAGTCCGCGTTGAGCTCGTTGGCGTGCAGCAGGAGAACGTGGCGGATCGGCCGGCCGAAGAGCGAGAGCGAAAGGCCCTCGTGGAAGTCGAACACCGCGTCCATGTACTTGAGGTACGCCTCCGCGGCTCTTCGGGCCGACTCCGGGTCGCCCGCCTTCAGCGCATTCGCGTAGACCGCGGCGAAGATGTAGTCATCGTTGTCGATGGTGACCGGCGCCACGGCATAGCCGCGGGAGAGAAGCCACGCCTCGAAGGCCTGGCGCTTGCCGAGATCCAGGCCCACGTGGAGAAAAGGATGGCGGAAGTAGCGCAGCTTCCTCCCCTGGCTTCCCATCAGGGCCGCGGTGGCCGGCTCACCGCGGACAACATCGGCTTCGAACTCCTCGATCGCGACCTGGTTCAGGCTTCGATGGGAATACGTATGGTTCCCGAGTTCGAACCCCTTGGCCAGCCATTTCCTCAGGAGAGCGAGGCGCGCGTCCTGGCCATCGAGTCCCTCGCCCGGAACCGTGAGTTTCCCTTCATTCACGAAGCCCACCACCGGGACCTGGCTGGTGGCGAAGTTCAGCAGGAGACGGTCGGTGAAGACGGCGAGGGAGGCCGGATCCCCTTTCGCCACGCTGACCGCGGGGAGATCGTCGAAGGTGATGGCAATTTCCCGGGCCGGTGCCGCCGCGGAGGCGGGTTGAGAGCGAAGACCGGGATCCCGAGACCACGCGGAGCTGGCCGTGAGACCGAGCCCCGCGCACAGCGCGAGGCAGGACACCGCGCGCGACGTCACTCGAACGCGTCCGCCAGGGGCACGGTTCGGGCGAGGGTTGGAGCCTTGCGATGCTTCGTGGCCTGTTCGAACGCGTAGGCATACCTGATGAGCGCCCCCTCCGACCAGGCCGGACCCATCAGAGTCATGCCGATGGGAAGTCCGGAGACGAATCCGGCGGGCACGGTGATGGCGGGATACCCCGCCACCGCGGGCGGCTGCGAGCTCGAAACCCCGCTGAACGAATCTCCGTTGACGAGATCGATCAGCCACGCCGGCCCGCCGGTGGGGGCCAGGATCGCGTCGAGCCGATCCCTGGCGAGGGCCTTGTCGATCCCGTCCTCGCGCGAGGCCTTGAGGTTTTTCGCGAGTGCGTCCTTGTACTCCTTTGAATCCAGGCCGCCCTTCTTCACCGCCTGGAGGAAGATCTCCTGGCCGAAGAACGGCATCGACTTCGCTTTGTTCTCGTCGTTGAAGCGAATGACGTCCTCCATGGTCCGGATGCCGAGGCCCGGATCAACGGTGGCGAGGAATGCGTTCAAGTCAGCTTTGAACTCGTAGAGGAGAACCTCGAATTCGCTATCCCCGTACTCTTGGCCCGGCGACAGCTCGCAGTCCTCTACCATCACGGCACCCGCGTCCTTCATGGCCGTGATGACGCTCTCCATGATCTGATCGACTCGCGCGTCCTTGCCGAAGAACTTCCTGCCGATTCCGATGCGGGCCCCCTTGAGCCCATCCTTGTCGAGGAACGAGGTGTAGTCGGCAGCCCCGCGACCCGAACTCGGTATCGTCGCGTTGTCGCGCGGATCGACGCCGGTGATCGCGGTCAGGAGCGCCGCGGCGTCGGCCACGGTTCGGGCCATGGGACCGGCGGTGTCCTGCGAATGGGCGATCGGGACGATCCCCGCGCGACTCACCAGGCCAAGGGTCGGCTTGATGCCGACGAGGCCGTTGCCGGAGGAGGGGCAGACGATGGAGCCATCGGTCTCGCTTCCGATCGCGGCCACGCAAAGGTTCGCCGAGGTCGCCGCACCCGAGCCGGAGCTCGATCCGCAGGGATTCCGGTCGAGCGCGTAGGGGTTGCGGCATTGGCCCCCCCGGCCGCTCCAGCCGCTGCTGCTCTTGGTCGACCTGAAGTTCGCCCATTCGGAAAGGTTCGTCTTGCCGAGCACCACCGCTCCGGCCAGTCGCAGGCGCTCGACGATGAACGCGTCCTTGCGCGCCCGGTGCCTGGCGAGAGCCAGGGAACCGGCACTCGTGATCATCTGATCGCCCGTCTCGATGTTGTCCTTCACCAGGATGGGCAGACCGTGCAACGGCCCCCGGGTTCGGCCCGCTTTCCTCTCGGCGTCGAGGGACGCGGCGATCTTCATCGCCTCCGGATTCGTCTCGATGATGCTTCTCAGGCCGAAGGCACCCCGATCCACTTCTCCGATGCGATCGAGATAGGCGCGGGTCAGGCCCGCCGAGGTGATCTCGCCTCTGGTCATCCGGGATCCGAGGTCCGCGACGGTGGCTTCCTCGAAGGGAAAGCGCGCACGCGCGGCCGCGCTTTGCCCGGGGCCTGCCGAGGGTCGTGGCAGCGCGCGGGTCGGAGGCTGCACCGCGGCAGCCACGCTGAGTTTCAGGAATTCACGGCGCGCGGTCATGGACTTGGTCTCCCCTTCCTACTTCTGCGCCGCCATCGCCTTCTTGAGCGCCTCGATGGTGGCGTCGATTCGATGCTCGACCATCTTTCGCGCGTTCGCCTGGGTGGTGGAGAGCGGCTGTAGCTTCACGCCGTTGATGGTGTCCTTGCCCTTCGCCGCGCGCTGCTTCAGACGAATCGACGCCGGGTCCACGAGCGCCATCATCGAACTGATCGCGTAGTCGTCGTGCAGTCCCTCATCGACCTGCTTGATGCCAAGCCCCCTCTCGATCCATTCCTGGAGTGCCGGGTACTGGTAGTACTCGGGTATGAAGTAGACGCGGGTGGGAGCGCCCGCGGCCGCCCAGGCCGCGGAAAGCGCCTCGGCCACCTTCTTCATTCCCGCCTGGTTGCCGCCCGAATCGCCGATGAACACGATGGTCCGGAAGCCGTTCGTCTTGAGCGACGAAGCCACATCGGTGAGGAGGGCCTCAAAGGTGGCGGCGGTCAGGCTGATCGAGCCCGGATACTTCATATGCCCGGTGGGCGGATCGATGTCCCCTTCCGGCACGAACTGGATGATCGACGAGACGAGCGCGTTGCCGAGCTTCCGGGCCAGGGCCTCGGTGGTCGCCCGGAGGACGATGTTGTGCTTCGCGGAAACCAGGTACGGACCGTTCTGCTCGAGCCCGCCGGAGCCGACGATGACCGTGTCCTTCCCTGCCTTCATCGCGTCCCGGATCTCCATCCAGGTCATCTCTTCCATGAAGACGGTGTCGACGCCGTCGATCACCCGCGGCGAGTTGGGGTCCGGCGACCCGGCGGAAGCACTCGCGCCGGGGACGGTCGGCCGGGCCGGCGTCGCGGTCTGGGCGCGGCCTGGGGAAGCCGCCAGGGCAAGGACCGCGAACAGCAAGGGTGTGCTTGGCTTCATCTCGAAAATCTCCAGGATGTAGGTCCGCGCTCTCGGAGAGGGACAGCCGAGGCAGGCGGGATCTTAGCCCGCGTCCCGGCCTCCGCGTGTTCAAATCACGTCCCCGTGAAGAACGCCCCGGAACTCGCACAGCTCTCCCCGGCCCCGCACCCTCGCACGCCCTGGGGCACGGCGCTGCGGTTCGTCACCCTGGCCGCCGTGCTCTTCACCCTGGGCAATGCCACCTGGGCCGCGTGGGATCAGGACATCACCTACGACGAACCCTTCCATCTCGGCTGGCCGCAGCGCCTCCTGGAGGAAAGGAACGACGGACGCGAGCCGTTCCGTTTCGACTCGAAGACTCCGGCGCTCCTCCCCGCGGTCATCCTCCGGAAGTCGCTGGAACGAGCGGGGGTCGAATCGGACCAGGTGCTTCGATTCTCGACCCGCCTTCCATCCGTGGCGCTGCTGGGTCTCGCCCTCCTCCTCGTCTTTCGGCTAGCCCGGACCGAGGAACCCGGGACCGCCTGGACCGGGCTGCTCCTCGCGGCGCTCGACGCGAATCTCGCGGCGCACGGCTCGATCGCCACGACCGATCTCGCCTATGCCGTGGTCGTCCTCCTGTTCGCGACGATATGGACGCGCCGGGAGGCCTGGCTCCCCTTCGCGCTCCTCACCGGCGCCCTGCTTGGCCTGGCCCTCGCGGTGAAGTACACGGCCCTGCTGCTGTTTCCGATCGCCCTGTTCGCCCTGTTGAGACGGGGCGCCTCCGGCCGGGAGTGCATGCGGTCGTGCGCCGTGACCGCTCTGGTCGCCTGCTTCACGACCTGCACCCTGTATCTGTGGGTCGGAGT
>Ga0315271_10000722_pt1 | contig 19058 bp, 18 predicted proteins | sample C3_top_MG_FD_204664 | JGI IMG/M metagenome (GOLD analysis project Ga0315271, IMG submission 204664) | Sediment microbial communities from Yellowstone Lake, YNP, Wyoming, USA - C3_top | ecosystem: Environmental > Aquatic > Freshwater > Lake > Sediment | place: USA: Wyoming | collected 2017-08-01
CCGGGAACCACGTTTTCTGCACCATCGTCGGCACGGTATACCATCCCCGCCATGCGTCGCTGGAGCCAGCTGGCGGAGCGCCTCGCGGCGACGTCGCGGACCTCCGAGAAGACCGCCCTGCTTGCCGCCTACTTCCGGAGCCTGGACGTGGACGAGCTGCCGATCGCGGCCGTCTTCCTGACGGGTCGGCCATTCCCCGAGGCCGATGAGCGAGCGACCGGCATCGGCTGGGCCGCGATCTCGACCGCGATCACCCAGGTCGCGGCTGTCACGCGCACGGACCTGGCTGCCGCCTACGACCGCTCGTCCGACCTTGGGCTGGCGGTCGCGGAGGTCCTGACCCGGGCCGGCCACGAGCCGGCGCCAGAGATGGCCCCGTCACTGCCGGAGGTCGCCGCCGCGTTCGCCGCCATCGAAACGGCCTCCGGCCCCGCCCGCAAGTCGGCCGTCCTGCGTGACCTGCTGGCCCGCGCGGACCCGGTCACGGCCAAGGGCATCGTCAAGGTGCTGGGCGGCGAGCTGCGGATCGGGCTGCGAGAGGGCCTCGTGGACGCGGCCATCGCGCGTGCCTTCGACCGGTCGCTGGACGACGTCAAGTGGGCCGGCATGCTGGTCGGCGACATCGGCCGGCTGGCCCAGTTGGCCCGCGATGACGCCCTCGCAACCGCGCAGCTCACGCTGTTCCACCCACTCAAGTTCATGCTCGCCTCGCCCGCGGAGGACGCCGACGAGATCCTGACGCGCCTCGGCCCGGAGGTCTGGGTGGAGGACAAGTACGACGGGGTCCGGGCACAGCTGCACAAGCGCGGAACGGACGTGCGGCTCTACTCGCGCGACCTGCACGAGATCGGGGGCCAGTTCCCGGAGATCGTGGACGCGGCTCGGCCGCTAGCCTGGGACGGGATCCTGGACGGGGAGATCCTGGCCTGGAAGGACGGGATCGTCCTGCCGTTCATCGCCCTCCAGGGGAGGCTCGGCCGCAAGTCGCCCTCCGACGCCATCCAGGCGGACGTGCCGGTGATCTACGTTGCATTCGATGTGCTGGCGCTTGGCACCCGGCCGGACGGCGCCGCGTCCGAGGGCGGCGCGCCACCCGTCGAGCCTCTGCTCCGCGAGGAGCTCCGTGTCCGGCGAGCGCGGCTGGACGCACTGGACCTTCCCATGACCACGGATGGCGGACGCTTCATCCGGTCGCATCTCGCGGTCGCCGTCGACACCGACGCGCTGGAGGCAGCCTTCGCCGCATCCCGCGCCCGGCGCAACGAGGGATTGATGGTCAAGGACCCGACCAGCGGCTACTCGCCGGGGCGTCGCGGCCTGGGCTGGCTGAAGATGAAGAAGGCGCTCGCCACCATCGATTGCGTCGTCGTGGGCGTCGAAGGCGGCCACGGCAAGCGCCACGGTGTCCTCTCGGACTACACCTTCGCGGTCCGCGACACGAAGAACGACACGCTGGTCACGATCGGCAAGGCCTACAGCGGTTTGACCGACGCGGAGATCGCCGAGATGACGCGCTGGTTCGAGGACCACACGATCGCCCGGTACGGCCGCTATCGGCAGGTGGAGCCCACGGTGGTGGTGGAGATCGCGTTCGATGTCATCGTCCGGTCCAACCGGCACAAATCCGGCTTCTCACTCCGCTTCCCGCGCATCGCCAATCTGCGGCCGGACAAGTCGCCAGACGAGATCGACACGGTCGAGACGGTCACGGATCTCTACGAGGGTCTCCAGCACGGGACGGAGCTATTGGTGACGGCCGCGGCGCGGGACGACCCCTAACGGTCTACCGGCAGGTCCAGGCGGTTGCCCCACTCTGCCCAGCCGCCGTCGTAGACCGCCACCTCCTCGTGTCCGAGCAGGGTGAGGACGAGGGCGAGTTTCGTCGAGGCCACGCCGGACCCGTCGTAACAGACCATCCGACGGCCGCGACTGACGTTGGCCGAATGGAGCAGGTCGCGCAGCGCGGAGGCATCACGCAGCCGCTGGCTACCGGGCAGGCTGGTCGCCCCGACCGGGACATTGATGGCCCCGGGGATATGCCCCAGGCGCTTCGTGTTGCCCTCGAACCCGCGGAACTCGGCCGGTGCACGGGCGTCCAGCAGGGTCACGTCGGGTGACCCGAGCAGCGCGCGAACATCCGACGTCGTGACTCGAAGGCGCGCCGGGTCGCCAAGCGTGATCGTGGTCGGGCTCGGCATGGACGCCGCGTTCGAGATGGCCCGGCCCTCGTCCACCCAGGCCGGGAAGCCGCCGTCGAGGACCCTGACGGACCGGAGTCCGTAGGTTCGCAGGCTCCACCACGCGCGCGAGGCGAACAGGCTCTGGCTGTCGTCGTAGACCACGACGTCCGTCGCGTCGCCGATCCCGAGTCGAGCCGTCAGCTCCGCGACCCGGTCCGGACCGGCCAACAGCAGCGCCTCGTCATCGCTGGGGTCGATCAGGTCCGTCCGCCAATCCAGGTGGACGGCGCGCGGGATGTGGCCCATCGCGTGGACCGCCTGCCCGCTGCCGTCGGGCCGCCACCGGGCATCCACGATCCGAAGGCCGGCCTGATCGATGTTGTCTGCCAGCCACTCCGTCGTGGCCAGATGCCTGGAACGTGACCGGTCATCCATCGCCCGTATGATACGGCCGTGGTGAGCCCGTTCCAGCCCGATGCGGACAAGCTTGCCGCGATCCGTGAGGCGATCCCGTCGCTTGCGGCCGGCATCTATCTGAACACAGGTTCCGCCGGACCGATCCCTGCCGAGACGGCCGCCGCGATGGCCGAGATGGCGGCCTGGGAGCGAGATACCGGCCGAGCCCACATGGACTCTTTCGCCGATGCCCTCCAGCGCAGGGACGAGGCGCGTGCCGGGGTCGCCGCGGTCATGGGCACGGACGTGTCCTCCGTCGCCCTGACGCATACGACCACGGATGGGATGAACGCCGCCACCCTGGGGCTCGACTGGCGGCCCGGCGACCGCGTCGTCACCACCCGCTCCGAACACCCGGGCGGGATCGGCCCGCTCTACGCCCTGCGCGACCGTGGCATCGCCGAACTCACGCTGGTCGACGCAGGCGATGATGGCGACGACGAACGGACGCTGGCCGCCTTCGACGCGGCGATCGTGCCCGGTACCCGCCTTGTGTCTGTCTCGCATGTCACGTGGACGACCGGCGCCGTCCTGCCGCTCGCGGCGATCGCGGAGATCGCCCACGCGCGCGGCGCGCTCGTGCTGGTGGATGGGGCCCAGGCTGCCGGTGCCATCCCGGTCCGCTTCGACGACCTGGGCGTGGATCTGTACGCCTTGCCGGCCCAGAAGTGGCTGCTTGGGCCCGAGGGCATGGGCGCCCTCGTCGTCGGGCCGCGGGCGCTGGAGCTCACGCCGGCGCTTGCCGGCTGGCGCAGTTTCGAACGCGTGGACGGCCAGGGCACCGCCGACTGGTGGCCGGATGCCCGTCGCTTCGAGTCGTCGAACTTCCATCGGCCGTCGGTCGTCGGGATGGCGCGCTCCATCGGCTGGCTGTCCATGTTCGTGGGCCTGGACTTCGTGTATGGACGCGGGATGACCATGGCTGGACGAGCGGCGGACCGGCTGGCCGCCATCCCGGGCGTGACGGTCGTCACGCCACGCGATCGGATGGCAACGCTCATCTCGTTCCGGATCGCCGGCTGGTCCGCCGGGGCGGTCCTCGAGGAGCTCGGGAAGCGTGTCTTCGCCATCGCTCGGACGGTCGTCAGCCTGGATGCGATCCGGATCAGCGTGGGTTTCTTCACGTCGGACGAAGAGCTGGAACGGTTCTGTCAGGCGGTGGAGTTGCTCGCGGCCCATTCGCCGGAAACCCTGCCGCCGCGCCGGACGCTGACCATGCTGGACGAGTCGTGACCGGGTCTCGGCCCACGCCGACCCGCCGTCCCGGGCAGCCGGTCCGGCCCGGGCAGCCGGTCCGTCCCGGGCAGCCGGTCCGCCAGCGATCGTGGGCGGAGATCCGTTGGCGCCAGTTCCGCCACGCCCCAACGCCGGTCGTTCGAGCCGTGGCCTCCAGCCTGACCGTCGCTGTCCTTCTGGCCGTGGCCTACCTCGCCTATGACGTCGCGCTTTCCCGGGGGGTCCCGATCCCGGGAGGCGACCTTCGGGTGCTGGCAGTCGTCGTCTACGTCCTGGCGGTCCTGGTCATCGGGAGCCTCGTGACCTACCTCGTCGTGCCGCAGCCCGGTGGATCCGGCCCCGGTGGATCCGGCCCCGGTGGGCGCCGGAGCGTCTGGAGCGCCGCGCTCGGATTCTTCGCCGCAGTCCCGATCGCGTACCTGGCGCTGGTGGTTGCCGTCCAGATCGTTCGCCCGCTGTTCGGCTAGGGCGTACGGCGCTTCGCGCTGATCGTTCCCGGCGGCCATTCGTGGCCCACGTTGCGGGCCCATGTTGCGCAGGAAGAGACAAACCGTCGATCGAGGGTCGGCGGCGCGGTTGCAGCCCGTCCGGATCCGTCGATCGTCGCCGCGCGGGCCAGGGTCTCGCCACCAACGACCTCAGATCGACTTCCACGTGAGCGAGCCAGCGCCCGCCCGCCGCGCTACCACCGTGGATCGGCCCGAACGACGGCGTATCACGACTCCGGATCCGGTCGGATAGGCCGTTTGTCGCTCTGGGCGCAACGCGGGCACTGCTCGCAGGGCCTGCCGACCTCGCCGGGCCTGCCGCCCGTCCGCCGGGCCTGCCGCCGCTGCACCCGGTACCGGGGGTGTGGCGTTCTGGCACCACTTCCGTGCGTATCCGGCCATGACACCCTAGCCCATCAGTACCATTCCGCAGTACGCTCCGCTCGATATCATCACTCGGTGAGGGTCGGGCATCCGGTCCTACCGGCATCGTGCTTCGAGGTCAATCGTGTCTATCGATGAGCAGCACATCGCGCTGCCGAAGCTCTTTGGCGCTCCTGCATACGCCCGTCCTGCGGCACCCGTCGCGACGGCGCCGCGGCCGTTCGATCCCGATGACCTGCCCCTGGTCGTGCATCAGAGCGAAGACGAGCGCGAGTTCAGCTCCTCGATCGAGGCCAGGGCGTATGCCGCAGACGGTTCGCTGCGTGCCGGTTCTGATGGGTCGGGTTCCTCGACCGGTGTCAACCACCTGCAACCGCGCTCGTTGAGTCTGCGCGCGATCGCTGGCCGACTCATGGGTTCGGACTGAGGCTGCGCCTCGGACCGGCGCCCCCGGACCTGCACATCGGACGGGTGTAGCATCCGTCGGGCGGGGGAGTAGCTCAATCGGTCAGAGCGGCGGGCTTATATCCCGCTGGTTCCAGGTTCGAGTCCTGGCTCCCCTACCAGTGCACGCGCCCTGATCCGGTCCGCGCGCCCTCATCCGTTGCGCCGGTCCGCGCGTCAGGCGCCTTCGACCGCCTCGCGAATCTGGCCCACGATGCCCTCTCGCCGCGACGTCGTGAGACTCCGCTGCGCCGGCAGAGAGGTGATGAACGCCGGCACCTGCTCTATCGTGAGGATCGCGCACGTCGCGGAACGTGCCAGCGACACGTTGGCCGATGCGATCACGGCCGCGTATGTCTTGACCAGGAAGTCGCGGTCGTCGTGGGCAAGCCAATGGCGGACCCGCTCCGCATCACGGGAAGCCCGGTCAAGCGGATTCTCGATCGGCGCCCAGCCCTGTGACGTCCGCACCTCCCAGTGTGAACCGGAGACCCGCGTGACGGCGGACGGCGGCGCCTCGCGCAGGACGATCACCCCGAATGGGCCGACCAGGAGGCCGGGGATCGTTCGCCCGTCAGGCAGTGTCACATCGGACGCAGCCACGACATCCGGGGGCAGCGAGGCGGCCAGCTGTTCCATGGTCGTCTGCCGCCCGGCCCGCCGCCGGAGGGACGCGAGCAGCTTCGCGAGGCGATTGGTACCGACCGCGACGAAGGTCGCCGGGGCAACGAGGGCGGCCGCCATCACGACCATGCCCGTCGCCATCTGACCGGGTTCCAACCGACCACTTGGGAGGATCAGACCCAGGAGTGGCGTGGCGAAGGCCAGGTAGGCCAGCGACAACCCGCCGGCCACGAGGACGGCACCCACCAGTGTCGCGACCACGATGGGACCGATCGGTCGACGAGCAGGCGCCGTCGTGGTCGAGATCAACTGCATCGCCGCATCGTGACCCCGCCGGTGGAGACCGCCAATGACCAAACCGGGGTAACACCGGTCGCCGGTCGGCCCACCGACCGCACGTGACCGCACCTGACTGCCCGCCGTCGCCGGACGGCTGGGACGACCCGGACCCCCGTACCATTGCCGGTTACCACGCGCCGCAGCCATCCTCCGAGTGAGACCGGGTGTCCGCCCGGGCGTGGAGGCAAGCTTTCGTGCGTACAGGCAGACGAGGCGACCAGCGTGTTGCCGTCCGAGGGATCGGGGCGGTCGCCGTTGCGCTGCTCGTGGTCCTCGTCCTGGCGCTCCCGGCCCTCGCCGGCGCGGGCCCCACAAGGTTGACCGATGGCGCCCACTCGCCTGGCTCCGGGACCACGGCCACCACGTTTACGATGTCGGTCACCTACAAGAGCCTGAACGACTCGCCGGCCGACTACGTTCGCGTCAGGATCGGTAGTCAGTCGTACGCGCTGGCAAGGGGCTCCAGTACGGACTGGAAGCACGGCATCCGGTTCACCTGGTCGGGCAAGCTTCCTGCAGGCACCCACAGCGTGACATTCGAATCGCGCAGCCGGGATCGGTTCGATGCGACGTTGATCGCTGCAGCGGTCACCGTGACGGTCCAGCCGACACCGAAGCCGACACCCGCGCCGACACCGAAGCCAACCCCCGCACCGACCGCGAAGCCCACGCCTGCCCCGACCCCGAAGCCGACCGCGAAGCCCACGCCTGCCCCGACCCCGAAGCCGACCGCGAAGCCCACACCGAGCCTGGGCACCGCTCCCTCCGCCCGGCCGACGGTCACCCCATCGCCGATACCGGCTGCGGGCTCGACAGGCCAGCCGACGACCGTGCCGGGACCCACGCCGGCAACAAGGTCGGGCGGGACGCCGACGGACGCGCCTGTCCCGACCGATGCCTCGACGCCACCCGGCCTGTCCGGTTCGGGGCCGTCCCCGACGCCCACCGCAGATCATGTGACCGCCGCGATCGTCGGCACGACCGGCGGCTCCGCGGGCGGCACGACCGGCGGGGGAACCGGTGGGAGCGATCCGAACTCCGCGACAGGCAGCTCAGGGTCAGGCTCAGGGTCAGGCGCCGGCTCAGGGTCAGTCCCCGGCGGATCGTGGGGTCCGCTGTCCAGTGCCATGGCGACCTTCGGGATCAGCGGGCCCAGGTTTCCACCCCTGACCCTTGCCCCAGCCCTCGTCACCACGACCGGTGCCGTCACCGCGGCGATGGCCTTCGGGGTCTTCGGTCGGCGCCGCCGAGATGGTGAGCCGCCGGCGCCAGATGAGGTGATGGCCGCCGAGGCCGCGCTCGGGGTCAGCCTCGCATCTGCCGGCCTGCCCTCGGACCGTCCCGGGCCGCAGCACAATTCGGGTCCCGGCCGACCAGCGGCGCTGGCCGCAGCGGCTGCTGCCTCCGCCATCCCAGGCCCGAACGACGCAGAGGCGGCCATGCCCCGCTGGCGCCGGCCATCGCTGCTGGAGGCGCGCAGGGCCGATCCCATCCGCGATGTGACCGGGCCCGCGCGCCTGTCATTCGATCATGGACTGGTGGGGCCGCTGGATGGTCGCGAACGCCGACTCATCCGCTACAACGTGGTCCGGCTGCTGGACGTCCCGGACGAACTGCGCGGCGTTGAGATCGGGTTCCTGGACCAGGGCGATGAGGTCCAGCTGCTGGAACGGCACGGGACCTACTGGCTGGTGCTGTGCCCGAATGGCGGTCAGGGCTGGATCCACAAGATGACCCTGGGCGACGTTGTCGTTGACGATGATGCTCCGGCTACCAACGGCGCCACGGCCACGATGCCGACCGCAGCAGACACCTGGACGATGGGCGACGTTGACGACGACGTCCTGGGCGCCTACCTGGCCTCCCACCAGCGCCGGGGCTGAGCCGACCCGCCCGACACACCCGACCCGACCCGACGCACCCGACCGACTGCGCCCATCGGCGGACGCAGCCCCTAGAATGCCCGCATGCCCGTCAGCTACACGAGCTCGAGGTTCGTGGGTCGTGAGGTCGCTTTCGCGCGACTCGCGGCCGTCCTGGACGACGCGGCCGGTGGACGAGCGCGGACCATGATCCTGGGCGGGACCGCCGGCGTTGGCGTGACTCGCTTCCTGGACGAGGGAACGGCCCGCGTCGCCGAGTTGACCGCGCCATGGACGATCCTCCGCGGTGGCGCCTGGCCGTGCGCGGCGGACGATCCCTACGGGCCGGTCGTCCGGGCGATCGGGCCGGCATTGCGCGCGCTCCCGGACGATGAACTCGTGGCGGTCCTTGGTCGGGCTGTGCCGGATGTCGTGCGACTCCTGCCCGATCTCGCCCTTCGGCTTGGCGAGCCGCCCGATGAGTTTCTCAGCGCGCCCGAACGGCGACAGGCACACATGCTGGAAGCGATCCTGGGGATGCTCGGTCGGCTCGGCGAGCGTCGGCCCGTCGTCCTGGTCCTGGAGGATCTCCACCGCGCCGACGCCGCGACCCGCGCCCTGGTGCGCTTCCTGTCACGGATCGCCGGCGACCAGCGTCTCGCGATCATCGTCTCGGACCAACCTGACATCGTGCCTCGCGACGACCCTTGGGCGATCGACCTCGCCGCCATCGCGTCGGTCCGCCGGCCTGTGGATCGACTGACGCTCGCCCCACTCGATCGCGACGACCTGGCCGCCCTCATCGAGGGGATCCAGGGCGAGCGAGCGTCGGCCAGCCTCCTGCTCCTGGTGGTAGAACGATCCGGCGGCCTGCCACTCCTCGCTGAGGAATTGCTGGCCGCGCGCCGGGAGCTGCCCAGCGTCTCTCTCACAGGATCCCTGGACGAATTGGTCATCGCCCGCCTGTCGGCACGGTCGCCGGAGTGTCGGCGCGTGCTGCGGTTGATGGCGCCGGCCGGGCTGCCGCTGAGTGCGCAGCAGCTCGCCGATGTGTCGGAGGCGTTCGAGGCGGAGGCGGACCGGTCGGCTCCGCGCTCTGCGAGCGGCCCGCGACACGGGGACGGCGTGCTCGACGCGGATGTCCTGGCCGGTCTCGCCGAAGCCCGGGAGTACGGCTTTGTCGTGGAGCGCGACGGTCTGATCTCATTCCGGCATGAGGCTATCGGGCGTGCCGCGGAACGCGACCTGCTGCCGATGGCGCGGACTCGCCATCGAGTCGCCCTGGCAACCGCGCTGGCTGGACCGCCGGCGTTGCTGGCCCAGCTGTGGTCTGGTGCCCACGATCCGACGCTTGCCCGCGCTGCCTCGATCACGGCCGCCGGGACGGCAGCTGCGAGGCACGCACCGGCCGATGAACTGGCGGCTCTGGAGACCGCGCTGGCCATCCCGGAGCGCCCGACCGGTGCCGCGAGATCGAGACGGCGAGCGGACCGGACGTCCGCCAACCCGGACCTGCAGATCCGAGCGGCAGAAGCGGCCTTCGCGGTGGATCGTGCGTCCCGCGCGACGGCCTACCTGGAGGCTGCGATCGGCGCGCTCGACGCACGCCGGGATCGCGCACGCCTGGGCCTGTTGTACGAGCGGCTCGCCCACATCCGCCGTGCGGCCGGCGATCGTGCCGGCGCCCTGCAGGCTACCCGACGCGCCGTCGGACTGGTCCCCCGCGAGACGACTCCGGAACGAGCGACGGTGGTAGCCGGCCTGGCCCAGCTCAAGATGCTGGATGGGGCGTTCACGGACGGGCAACGTATGGCCAAGGAGGCCATTCGCATCGCTCGGGCATGCGACCCGGTCGCTCGGGCACAGGAGATCCACGCCACGACGACGCTCGGCGTGGCCATGGCCTGGGGCAGCGACCCGGAGGGCGCCATCGATCTCCTCCGACAGGCCGAGCGCTGGGCGCGCGACCTTGGCGATCCCGAGGCGCTCTTCCGGATCACGGCCAACCTGACCACCGTGCTGGACCTCGTCGGCCGTCGGACCGAGGCCGTGGACGTGGCCTACCAGGGCATCGACGACGCGCGCAAGGCCGGTCTGGAGGCCGTCTACGGCAACTTCCTGCGCGGCAACGTGTCCGAGTCGCTGTATCTCCTGGGTCGCTGGACGGAGGCCCGCGACGTGGCCGAACGAGCGCTGGACTGGCTCTCGAGCGGGGTCATCTTCCTGCAGGCGGCCGTCCAGCTCGCGATGATCGAGATCGAGACCGAGGCGGGCGAGCGAGCCGCCCGATATCTCGGCCGGACGACCCTGGAGCTCGATGCTGCACGAGAATCGCAACTGGCCGGGTCATATGATCTGGCATCGGCCTCATTCGCGATGTGGCGTGGCGACGTCGCCGATGCTGCGCGGTCCGTCGATCGTGGCTGGGCCGCGGTTCGCGAGACCGAGGACTGGGTCCTGGCCGCGCGGATGGCGGCGATGGTGGCCCGTGTGGACGCCGCGATCGGGGCGGAGGCGCACGACAAGCGACATCTGGCACCGCTGGCCGCCGCGCGTGAGCGGACCGCGGATGTCGTCCGAACGGCGGCCGGGCTGGTGCGGGCCAGCGGCGCGCCAACGTCGGCCGGATCGCGCCGGGTCGCGGAGGCCTACCTGGCCACCGCGCGCGCCTTCCAGCGCCGTCTTGAAGGAGATGACGACCCCGCTGTCTGGGATCGGGTCGCCAGGTCGTGGTCCGAGCTGTCTGCTCCCTACGACGTCGCGATGGCGCGCTGGCGACAGGCCGAGGCGACCCTGACCTCCGTGGCCGGCCGACCTGGTCGCGCAGATGCCCGTACGCCGATGCTCGAGGCGGTTCGCCTTGGTGTCGCACTCCAGGCCCGGCCGCTCCTGCGCGAACTTCGCGACCTGGCCGGGCGTGCCCTGATCCCGTTGCCGCCCGAAGTGGAGATCGTCCTCGCGGAGCGAGCTGAGCCGGCCACCGCAGGGATCCCCATGGGTCCGGCTGGCGAGGCGTCTGCACCGGGCACAGGCATCCGGTCCGACCTGATCCGGGTGATCGCAGGCGAGCCGTCGGTGGTCAGCCGCCGGTCAGATACGTTCGGCCTGAGCGGACGCGAACACGAGGTCCTGCTCCTCGTCGCTCAGGGACGGACCAACCGCGAGATCGGCGAGCGCCTGTTCATCAGCCAGAAGACCGTCGGTGTCCACGTCGGGAACATCCTGTCCAAGCTGGCTGTCTCGGGTCGCGTGGAGGCTGCTGCCGTCGCGATCCGCCTCGGCCTCACCGAGCGGGCCTGACCCGGCGATCTTGGTCAACGCGCACATCGCCCGTGACTGACGGGCACACCGCGAAACCCGGAGGGAGGGTCTCCGGGCTTCGATCGGGTTTCGCGAGGATCCTCGTCCAGGCTGTGGGCCGGACGAAGTAGCGTGTCTAGGTCTGGCCGACTACCAGCGCCAACCGGCTGCCAGGCTCAACGCGATCGCGGCGAGCGGGCCCACGGTCAGGGCGATGCGGCGAGTTCGGGAAAACAGGTCCTTGGTCATCGTGCTGGCCCCCAATGTGGTCATATCCGCGCTGGTTCTCCCGACGTTCGGGAGCTGGACGGCGAGAGTAGGTCCGGACCTGGCGCTCAACAACCGGCTCGATGGTACCGGTCACACCAGGCCGGTAGTACCCCTCCAAAGGCGCGTCCGTTGGCAGATTCGGGGTGGTCGCGGTAGATTCCCGGTCACTTCCAACACACATCTGACATCCGTCTGGTCATCGATCCGGTCACCGTGACCCCACGAAAGGGCCCTTCCGCTCATGCGTCTTCCGCGTCCCACCCTGCTCGTCGTGCTCGCCCTGTCGTCCGTGCTCGCCCTGGCGGCATGTACGAGCGCGCCTGCCGTGACCCCCACCCCGAGCGCCGGCGCTACGTCGGACAACGTCCAGATCAGCGCCCGTGGCATCCGGTTCGAGCAGGCGTCCGTGGACGTGCCCGCAGGCAAGACGTTCAAGATCGACTTCGACAACAAGGACCCTGGGACACCCCACGACATCGTCATCCACAGCGGCGATGCCAACGGCCCGGAGGTCTTCAAGGGTGAGGTCTTCAACGGCGCGATGGTCAAGACCTACGAGGTGCCTGCCCTGGCGGCCGGTACCTATACCTTCGTGTGCTCCATCCACCCGGGCCCGATGGTCGGGTCCATGACCGCGAAGTGACGCCTCGGGGTGAGCAGGTCTGCTACGCGGACGCGTACGCCCGCAGCGTCCAGGCGCGCGTGCTGGAGGTGGTCCTGGGCGAGTCGACGCTCGTCGTCCTGGATCGGACGCCGTTCTACCCGGGCGGCGGTGGGCAGCCATCTGACCGGGGCGCGCTCCTGCGGGCCGCCGATGGTCGGACCTGGACAGTGCGTGGAGCCCGCAGGCTGGACGGCGAGATCGCTCATGAACTGGAAACCTCCGACGGCGATGCGCCGGGCGTGGGCGATGTCCTCCAGGTGGACCTCGAATGGGCCCGCCGGCTGGCCCTGATGCGAACCCACACCGCCCTACATGCGTTGTGTGGCGTGGTCTGGCGCGACTACGGGGCGCTCGTCACCGGCGGCAACATGGAGCCCGGCTCGGGACGCATGGACTTCGAGTTCGAACGCATGTCCGGCGACCTGGTGGACGCCATCGAAGCCTCGGTCAACGTGGAACTGGCCGCCCAGCGCGATATCCGCGTGGCCGTCCTGCCGCGCGACGAGGCGTTCGCCATCCCGGATCTCATCCGGACCAGGATCAACCTGTTACCCGAGGGGATCGAGGAGATCCGCACGATCGAGATCGTCGGGTTGGATCTGCAGGCGGACGGTGGGACTCATGTCGCCAACACGCGCGAGGTGGGCCGGATCAAGGTGACCGGCTACGAGTCCAAGGGCCGCATCAACAAGCGCATCCGGATCCGGCTGGAAGACCCCGACTGATCGGACTCGCGCTCTTGGTGCACCGAGTCAACTTGGATCTCAGGTCGTGACGTTTGGCCCTGCCGGGACCGCACGACCCCGACTCCTCGTCGCCAGCCCGACCAGGCGCCGCCAGCCCGACCAGGCGCCGCCAGCCCGACCAGGCGCCGCCAGCCCCGGCTCGAGCGATCAGAGGGAGAAGCCCGGCGGTTTCGCGAGTTCGGGATGCTCTGCCTCGAACCGGCGGGCGGCCTCGAGCGTCCGGATCCATTCGTAATAGATGCCTTTGGCGTGGATGATCTCGACGCCGAGAGCAGCCATCCGGCGCAGGCCGTGCTCGTGCATCTCGCCCGGCGCAAACGTGGCGTCGCTGGCCACCGCCACCCGGTAACCGCGGCCGAGCAGGCCGATCGCCGAGTGGCTGACGCAGACGTCGGTCTCGAGCCCGGCCAGGACCGCCGTCCCACGACCTAGCGTGGCCACGGCCGTGAGGATCTCGTCGCAGTCGGCCAGGCCGAATACTGGCTTGACAAGGACCGGCGTCCCGGGCGGCAATCGCTCGAGGACGGCCGGCACGGTGGCCCCATTCGCAGCCGGGTCCTCCTCGGTCACCACGGCCGGGACCCCAAGTGCCTTGGCGACTCCGGCCAGCCACGCGACGCGCGCCTGGATGAGCGCGAACTGCGCCCGGTCGACCGTCCGGTCCGGCGGATAGAAGTCCGGCTGGGTGTCGACGACGATGAGGACCGAGTCCGATCGGTCCAGGAGGGGCATCAGGCCTCCTTGACGGCGGCGTACCAGATCCGTTCCGCGACTTCGGTGACGTCGTCGCCGATCCGGGCAAAGCGGCGGTAGAGCTCGCGGCGGCCCATCACCTCGCGCAGGTCGCTCACCTCCAGGAGGCCGGACATCCCCTGGCGGTAGACACGCTCCAGCTGACGCTGGGTCTTGACCGCCTTGTCGGCGGCATCCGTGGCGGCCTGGCCATCGCCATTGTCGCTGGACCCGAGTCGGTCGAACGCCTCCGAGAGTTGACGGATCCCCTCGGCCAGGCAGGATGCCATCCCGGCCACGGTAGCGTCCGGCGGCACGGCCATGACCTCCGACTCCCGGACGGCGTCCTTCGCCCCGTTGAGGACGGCATCGAGCCGGCCGGACATCACGAACAGGTCTTCGGCTCCGATCGGGGTGATGAACGCAGTCTTGAGATGGCTGCGGAGCTCCTTCTTGAGGTCGTCGGCGCGGTGCTCCGCGTCGCGGACGCGGTCGCTCCCGGTGGGATCCCCGTTGGCCCATTCGACGAGGGCTACCATCCCTTCCATCGTCACGTTCGCCTGCCTCCGCAGTGTCCCGAGAACGTCCGGGTTCTCGGGTAGGAACCAGCTCATCTTGCCCGGCATCGGCTCAACCTCCCTGCAGGAATTTCCAGATGGGCAACGACACGGCGGCGATCAGACCCGCCGCTGGCATCGTCGTCAGCCAGGCCAGGGCGATCTCGCGGACCACCCCCCAACTGACGTGTCGCCAGCGCGAGCGGCCGATCCCGATGCCCACGATCGAACTTGACACGACCTGTGACGTGCTCACCGGCGCGCCCAGGAATGACGCAACGAAGATCACACTGGCCGACGACGACTGGCTGACGAGCCCGTCGAGGCTCCGGATCGGGAAGATCCGTTTGCCGACCGTCTTGATGATCCCCCAGCCCCCGAAAGCCGTCCCGATGGTCATCGCGAGGGACGCTCCAAGCACGATCGGCAGCGGCGCGACCAGGCTTGTTGCGTTGCCACTCGCGAAGAGCAGGCCGGCGATGATCCCGACGGTCTTCTGGGCGTCGTTCGATCCATGGCTGAAGGCCAGGAAGGCCGAGGTCGCCCATTGGACGCTGCGGACCGGACCGCGCAGGCGTGCCGATGCCCGTCGGGTCGCGCGGAGCAGGATGCGCTCCAGGAGCAGGGCGACCGCGAACCCCAGGCAGGTCGCGATGAGGAGGCCGACGAGGACACCGAGGACGCCATAGAGATGGCCGTCCTGGAACGGACCCAGGTTGATCGATCCCGGCCCCGAGTCCAGGAGCGCCGCGCCGACGAGGCCGCCGACCAGGGCGTGGCTGGAGCTCGACGGCAGGCTACGACGCCAGGCGACGGTGTTCCACAGGACCGCCCCGGTGAGCCCTGCGCCGATGACCGGGACCGCGTGGGTCGGGTTCACGGTAACGAGCTTGCCCACCGTGTTGGCCACGGCCGCCCCGAACAGAAGCGGCCCCAGGAAGTTGAAGACCGAGGCCATCACCACCGCGGGCAGCGGGCGCGCGACCCTCGTGGCGACGAGCGTCGCGATCGAGTTCGCGGCGTCGAGGAAGCCGTTCGTCAGTGCGAACGCGAACGCCATGAGGATTGCCAGGACGAGCGTCAGGTCGGCCGTCATGGGCTACCTGGGATCCCGCCTAGACCCCGGCCTCGGCCGTGATCCGGCCCGACTTGGTGGCCGCGCTGAAGGCGTCGAAGTCGCGCTCCGTCTGGTCGGCATACGTCTCCGCGAACGAGCCCATCGCCTGGTCGAAGGCGGCGTCGTCCCCGAGATAGCCGGCGATCGTCGCGGGCTCGCCGGATCGCGCGTGGCCTCGGGCCAATGCCCAACCGCACAGCTCGCCCCAGGTCACGAGGTCGTCCTGGGTCATGGCTTCCACCACGGCACTCGCCTTCTGGTCCTGGAGCTGGCGGATGTAGACATGGCGCCCGCGTGTGCCCACGGCGAAGCCCAGGAAGATGTCGCTGGCCGCCTGGAGCCGACGCTGGCCGGCCACGACTCTGGCACCGTGGCTGGGCTGGAGGCTGGGACTAAGGAACCGCTCGTACACGGACGCCTCGGCCTCCTTGACCTGCAGGAACAGCGGATCGTCGCCTGAGCCGCCGTCCAGCAGCACCGCGAATGCCCCGAGTCCCACGCTCCCGACGCCCACGACCTTCATGGCATAGTCGACGATCTCATATCGATCGACCAGGACCCGGCGATCCTCCTGCAGGGATTCCAGATACCTCGCCAGGATCGTGGCGACAAGCGGGTTGTCGACCTCGGGGCGATGGACGATCACCGGCGGCCGGTCGACGATCACGCGCTTCCCATCGACCACCGCCGTCAGCTTCGATACGTCGTGGAGGGCATCGTGATGGGCGGCCGATCGGACCGCGCTCTCGATCATCGGGCGGGCGCGCTTGTTGACGAAGGTCAGGATGCTGGCTACCGACACGGACGAGTAGTAGACGTCGATGGCGCGCATGGAGGCGTACTCCGCCATCCGCTGCCGGTAGGACCGCATCGCCCGATGGACGGCGTGCCGGCTGTCGTGGGCTGAGAAACTGCGTGATCGTCCGGCCACGGTCAGGCTGGCGGCGAGTCGCTGGAGATCCCACTCGAATGGTCCGTGGAGGGTCTCGTCGAAGTCGTTGATGTCGAACAGTTCCGAGCGCTCCGGGGACGCGAACAGCCCGAAATTCGAGAGATGCGCGTCTCCGCACAGTTGGACGACGATCCCGGTCGACGGGTTCGCGGCGAGATCCGCGGCCATCGGCAGCGCAGCTCCCCGGTAGAACGTGAACGGCGAGACGCCCATCCGCCCGTAGCGCACGGGCACGAGTTCCGGGATCCGGCTCAGCGCCTGGCTCTCAAGGAGCGCGACCGGATCCGGCCGGTCGGCGGCCGGGCGCCAAACCCCCAGGGCGGCCGGCGGTCGCGTCGTGCGAGCTGCCTGGCCGGCCGCCTTCAGGGTGTCCGTTGTCGGTCGCGAGGTCACGTTGGTCCGCCTATGCCGGGCCGGCTGGTGCGTCCCCGGCTGTTGGTGCCGCGGCGCCCGGGCCGGCCCGATAGGCCGTCACCGCGTCGCCGATGGAGTCGTAGAAGTTGCCCTCGCCGATCAGGGCGCTCAAGCCGTAGTCGTCGACCAGCTTGCGGACGAGCGGGTTGAGATCCACGACGACGAGGGTGATGCCCTTCGCGGCGAGTTCCTTCTGGACCTGCCGGAGCGTGTCCGCACCGGAGTAGTCCACGTCGCCCATCGCCGAACCCGAAAGGACGAACCAGCGCAGCGGTGGATCCGGGTCTTCGACGAGATCCATGATCTCTGCCGTGAACCGATTCGCATTCGCGTAGTAGAGGCTGGCTCCGAAGCGGTACACCATGAGCCCGGCCGTCAGTTGCGCACCGGAGCCCTCGGATGCCACCACGAGCTCACCGCCACTCGACTCGATGACGAGGCTGTCGTATGGCTTGTAGCTGTGGTAGATGTGCAGGATGACCGAGAGGATCATCGCCAGGATGATGCCCTCTTCGACGCCCACCACGACGACCGTCGCGGCGGTGATGGCGGCGACCGCGAACTCGGCCGACCTGACCTTGAGGATGTCGCTCATCCCCAGGTAATCCACGAGGCGAACGCCGATGATGAACACGACCGACGCGAGGACGGCGTTCGGCATGTAGGAGAGTGGACCGGTGAGGAAGAGCAGGACCACGACGACGATCGCGGCCGCCGTGAGCTGCGAGATCTGGGTTCGGCCGCCGGCGCTGTCCACCATCTCCGTCTTGGTCGGACTGCCGTTGACGACAAAGGTCCCCGTCACGCCGGCCGCCGCGCTGGCGAGCCCAAGTCCGATCAGGTCCACGTTCTCTTCGAAGCTGTCCGAATACTTCATGGCGTATGCCCGGGACGTCGCGGCGCTCTGGGCGAGGATGACCACGACCAGCGAGATCACCGTGGGCAGGAGCGCCTGGACGTTGGCCAACGTCATGACCGACGTCGGAAGGCTCAGGGCGGGCAGGCCGCCCTGGACCGTGCCAAGGACGGTCACGCCCTTTGCGGCCAGATCCAGGAAGTAACTGGCCGCGATCGTCACGATCACGGCGATGAGGGCGCCCGGGATCTTCTTGTTGACCTTGCCCAGGCCAAGGATCAGGCCGAACACGACGAGGGACACTGCCAGGGTGGCGGTATTGGTATCGGTCGGGATGAGCTTGACCGTGTCCACGAACTTCTGGATCGTCCCGCCGGTCTGGGCGGGAATCCCGAAGATCCCGGCGACCTGGCCCATGGCGACCTGGATCCCAACGCCGGTCAGGAAGCCGATCAATACGCTTCGGGACAGGAAGTTCGCGATGAATCCGAGCTTGAGGACGCGGGCCAGCACGAGGAGCACGGCGCACAGGAGCGCGGTCAGCGATGCCAGCGCGACGTATTCGGTCGAATCCGCTACCGCCCCCATCGCGACCAACCCGGTCGCCATCATCGCGGCCGTGGCCGAGTCCGCCCCCACGACGAGGTGGCGCGACGACCCGAAGATGGCGAACGCAATGATCGGCAGAAGGATCGTGTAGAGACCGGTGACGACCGGCATCCCCGCGATCTTCGTGTAACCCATGACCTCGGGGATCGCCAGGGCCGCCAGCGTCAAGCCTGCGACGACGTCCCCGCTGACCCGCGACGGGTCGAGCGGCAGGATACCGCCGAAGAACATCGGCGCGCTCTTGCGCTTCTTGTCCACGCTTGCCGTCACGCCAGATCCTCCTCACGCCCCCTGCGTCGGCCCGCACTGTAGCGGGTCCGGGGCCTCGAGCGCGACACCTTGTTGGGGCTAGAGTTCCTTGACGGCCGCCGTCAGGGCCTCCAGCCCGACCTTCGCGTCGGCGAAGAGCATCCCGGTCTTGGGGTTCGAGTACAGCTCGTTGTCGATGCCGGCGTAACCGTGGCCCATGGATCGCTTGATCACGACGATGGACTTTGCATGGTCAACGTCCAGGATGGGCATCCCCGAGACCGGCGATCCTGGTCGACGGGCAGCCGGGTTGGTCACGTCGTTGGCCCCGATCACGAGCGCCACGTCGCAGCGATCGAACTCCGGGTTGATCTCGTCCATCTCCTTGAGCTGGGGATAGGGCACGTTGGCCTCCGCGAGCAGGACGTTCATGTGCCCCGGCATCCGGCCGGCCACCGGGTGGATGGCGTACTTCACGTCCACCCCACGCTCCTCAAGGAGCTCGGCCAACTGTCGCACAGCGTGCTGGGCCTGGGCGACGGCCAGGCCGTAGCCGGGTACGACGATCACGGAATTGGC
>Ga0315271_10000723_pt1 | contig 19011 bp, 11 predicted proteins | sample C3_top_MG_FD_204664 | JGI IMG/M metagenome (GOLD analysis project Ga0315271, IMG submission 204664) | Sediment microbial communities from Yellowstone Lake, YNP, Wyoming, USA - C3_top | ecosystem: Environmental > Aquatic > Freshwater > Lake > Sediment | place: USA: Wyoming | collected 2017-08-01
TTGGGCGTCCCCTATATGGAATTGCGATCCGAGGGGGGTTGATCCGTACCCGGGGGCTAGTATAATTCGACTCCTGCCGTGAAAACCGCAGGTGATGCCCCTTGGTGTAACTGGCAACACGTCTGCCTCTGGAGCAGAAGAGTCCTGGTTCGATCCCAGGAGGGGCAACTCAAAGCGGGCCAACCATTTGGTTGGCCCGCTTTGCTTTCAACGCCACGATCATCTCTTGGCTATCTCGGCGACCCACAAGTCGCTCTGGCGGTCGTCGAGCGCGAAGTACAGGCGCTGAGCGTCGGCGGCAAAATCCGCACGTGTTGACGGGTGGGCGAGATCGTCGAATCGAACCAGCAGGCGCGGCCGACCTCCCGCCGCCGCAATGGACCAGATCGACGCGCGACCACGGTCGTCGTGGCTCTTGAAGTAGCAGACAGAGCCGTCGCGACGCCACTGCAGCCAGTCCGCCTGTGGATCTGTTGCGCGCAACGGCGCATACAAGGTTCGCGGCGGACCCGAGTCGGCCGGGACAATCTCGATGGCCCCGTTTCGGGTGAATGACACGGAGCGACCGTCCGGCAGCCACTCGGGTCGGCTGTTCAGGAACGAAGCGCGCTCCACGGGAGCGCCCCAGGTCCCCGACGCGTTTCGGCGAACGACGCTCAGCCGGCGTGTACCTCCTATCGTCCAGAACGCGATGCTCCGGCCGTCGGGGGCCCACACCGGACCGGCCTCCTGCGCCGGACTCGACGTCAGCTGCTGCACGGGGCCCCCGGCGAGCGGCTTCACGAAGATGTCCCGCGATCCCGTCTTCCAGCTGTGATAGGCGATGTCCTTGCCGTCCGGCGACAGGTCGGCCTGGAACTCGTCCGCTGGATCACTCGTCAGCGCCTCGGCGTTTCCACCCGATACCGGAATCCGGTAGATGTCGAAGTTCCCGTGAAGATTGGAATCGAAGACGACCCACTGTCCGTCCGCAGACGCGCGCATGCCTTCAACGATCTGGCTTCCGGAGGTGAGTGCTCGCGCCGTTGTCGCCGAGACCGGTGTGCCCGCAGGGATCGACAGCGCGTACAGGTTTGCCCGCGCAGCGTACACGGAGTAGACGAGCCGACGTTCATCCGCCGACAGCGCAAATGACTGGACGCCGAGCCCGGTGGTGAGACGCGCCGAGATCCCACGTGGGCTGGCGTCCGCCGAGATCTCCAGGACGTAAAGGTCGCGCGTACCCTGCTGATCGGACACGAAGTACAGCCGGTGGCTGTCGGCAGCCCACGCCGGGCTTCCGTGGAACGAGGCGCGGTCCGTGACCACCGTGGTTCGTCCGTCCGGAACCGAGACCACTACCAGCGCCGTCGGTGCCAGGTTGCCGAAGGCGGGGCCTGGCTGCACGTAGTTACGGTTGCCGGAGACGCAGGCAATGCGTTTTCCGTCGGGTGACCAGTCGCACGAGTGCAGGTCCTCGCTCACGGCAAGCAGGCGCGGCGCGCCGTCGCTCACCGACTGCAGCAGCAGGCTGTCGTGCCGCGCGATCGCGATGTCGCGCCCGTCGGGCGACCAGGCCGCCGAGGCCACGCTGTCCCCGGACTCAGTCACTGGCGTGATACGCCGCGCCGCGCCGCCCAGCGTGGGAGCAATCCACGCGGCGCCGCGGGAAAGAAAGAGCACCTGATTGCCGTCGGGTGACCAACGCGGCTGCGTCTCGATTCCCGTGGTGTCGTCCGACAGCGCAATCGTCCGGCCGCCGGTGACCGGTCGAATGAAGATCCGCAGGCGCGCATAATCACCGGCGGCGTAGGCAATGAACTTGCCGTCCGGCGAGATCGACGGGAACAGCTCCAGTCCGTCGTCCCTCGTGAACTGCGTTGACTGTCCAATCACGAATGCCGGAGCCGAGGGCTTGAGCATCCGCAGCAATGGAGGCGTGCCTCGCCAGAGCATCGCCGCGCCAAGGGCAACGCCGAGCGTCCCGATGGCCCACACGCGTGGCCGTGCCATTGCGATGCGGCGTTTCCGCTGTAACGGCGTCGTGCCACCACTCGGGGTCGCCAGCGCCTCGAGCTGCGCGAGCAGCTCCTCGCCGCCCTGCCACCGGTCCTCAGGCCTCTTTTCCAGGCATTTCATGAGCACGTGCTCGAGCGCCGGGGCGAGCCCGCTTCTCCGTGTGCCGATTGGCTCTGGGCGGGCAGCGATTTGATCGGCGAGGACCTGCTGCGGTGACCCTCCCACGAATGGCGGTCGGCCGGCCAGCAACTCATACCCCAGCACACCCACCGCATAGAGGTCCGCCCGGTGATCGAGGAGCGGATCGGCGGCTGCCTGCTCCGGCGACATGTACGCCGGCGTGCCCAGCGCGATGCCAACCGACGTCACTGCATGCCCGGATGTCGCGGCGCTCACGGCGCGCGCCACACCAAAGTCGGTGACGAGCGCGTGTCGCCCCGAGAGCATCACGTTGTCCGGCTTGATGTCGCGGTGTACCACGCCCTGTGCATGAGCGTACGCCAGCGCGTCCGTCACTTCCACCAGAATCCGCACCACCTCGGCGACCGGCAGCGGTCCCTCGCCCTCGAGTCGTTGCCGCAACGACCGGCCTTCGACGAACGGCATGACATAGTAGAGGAGACCGTTCGCCTCCCCGGAGTCGAGCAGCGGCAGGATGTTTGGGTGCTGCAGCCTTGCCGCGATCTCGATTTCCCGGAGAAATCGCGACGCGCCGACCACCGCAGCGAGGTCTTCGCGCAACACCTTGATGGCCACCATACGGTGGTGCTTCAGGTCCTCGGCCAGGAATACCGTCGCCATCCCGCCCGCACCGACCTCGCGGTCAATGCGATACCGGCCGTCCAGGGCGGCGGCAAGTCGGTCGTACGGCGCGTTCAATGGAGAGTCATGATGGGGGACCTGAGGCCGGTGCCGCCTGCCGAACGTCCAAGCTTGGCCATCGCCCGCGCAGTGTCAACCACAGCGGGCCTGGCGACGGCATTCAGTCCGTGCGGGGCTCCAGCAGCAGCCAGTCCTGGGCGCCACCCCGCGGCTCTCGCACGGCCGCAAGGCACCGCGCGTGAGCCAGGGCCCGGAGCACGGGCGCGAGGGCCGAAGGAAAGTCCGCGAGCGTCCGAGGCGCGGTGGCGATGGAGTGTATCGTGTGGGTGGCCTCGAATTGCGAGACGATCGCCTCCCGACAACCAGCGCGCAGGAGGTCATGCGTCTCGACAAGAAGCGTCGCGTGCCGGAGTGAGGGAACGTGCTGCAGGTTGGCCAATTCGAGTTCTGCGCCCTCGACATCCATCACCACAAGCGTGGGTCCCGCTTCCCGGCAGGCGGCGTCCAGGCCCTCGGCATCGGCGGCGGCGAATAGCTGCGTGCGCGCTGACAGCCCGTTCCGTTCCATGGTCTGCGCAATGACATCGCGTGCCATCGGGTCAAGTTCGAAGACGATGAGTGCCGCGTCGGGAACGCGGCGCCCGAAGCCCGCGATGTAGAACCCGTTGCCTCCGCCCACGTTGACGATCCGGCGCCACGGTCGTGCGCACAGTGCCTCGATGACTCCGTGCAACTCGCGCTCATAGGTCCCGAGCAGGTGAGGCAGGAACGGACTCGGCGCGAGTGCGAGACCGGCGAAGGGGCCCGAGTAGACCTTGCCATCCGCGGCGCGCCACAGGGCAAGACGGAACAACGCGTCGAGCGGGTACGCCAACGGACGCAACCGGGCCCTCTGCTCCTCGGAGAAGAGCGCTCAGTAGAACGGGCGGAGCCTCGATCGAATCGGCATGGCGGTGGCGAGGAGGTCGGCGCAGCAGCAACGGTAGGGTGAAAAGATATCTCGCGGGCTCGGGTCGATGGCGGCGCCGCACGCCCAGGGGTGCTCGCGCGCCAGGTAGAATCCCGCAAGGGCGACCCCGGAAGTCGTTGTGGGACATCAGGAAAGGCGCCTCCCCCGTGGAGGTGTCGCGCTTCTCGCAACCGAGTTGGATGACGCACGCAGTTGCTCGCCCTGACGCTCGTCGGCCGCATGGCCCCATGGCCGGGAGCGAGAGGGACCCGTATGCTGTAGAAGGGGCACGACGCGCACGGCCAGCACTTGCGACCGCCCTTCAGGACACAGCGCGACGCGGCTCCGAATCTCCTGCTCGGAGGGCGCATGAAGTTCCGCAAAGACAAACAGACGAGCCCGCCTGCCACGGCGGAGAAGCGCGATCGTCCGGAACTGGAGAAGAAGGCCAGGAGCGTCCCGAACCCGCCACGTACGACGACCGGCTGGCTGACGAGCCCCAAGTTTGGCAGCGCGGGAAGTGGTGGCGCGGAATTCGAACCGGGGCTGGACAAGGATTAGGCGCTGGTCGCACGAACGTGCGGGTGGCGAGCCTGAGGCGTGGACGGTAAGTATCTGAGTCCACGTCTCGAGGGCGCCGTGCACGAACCGCAGACCAACCGGGACTCCTGATGCCGAAGGGCCTCGAACGCCGCCGCGTCCTCCTGCTGGGCCTCGGCGCGCAGGGCAGGGCCGCCCTGCATGACCTGGTGACGAGCGACGAGAGCACGCACGTGGTGGCGGCCGACGGCGACGCCGGTCTCGAGGCGTACGTTGCCCGCTATCCCGCAGCGCGCGTGCGGTCCGAGCGCCTCGACGCCGGCGACGAATCACGCGTTGCGCAGCTCATGCGCGAGGCCGACGTGGTGGTGGAGGCGCTGCCCGGACCGTTTGCGCTCCCCATGGGCCGGCTGGCGGCCCACTGCGGCGTGAGCCTCGTGAGCAGCATGTACTACCGCGACCCACAGGAGACCGACGCGCGCGTCCGCGAGCAGACGGAACGGGAGATCGCCGGCGTGGATCACGCGGCGCGGCACCACGGGCGCGTGATCCTCACGGAGTTCGGGCTCGACCCGGGACTCGACCTCATCCTTGGTGCCGAGGCGCTGCGCGCGTTCGACGAGGTGCACGAGTTCCACGCGTACGGTGCCGGCGTTCCCGGTCCCAACGCGCGCGGCAATCCGCTCGACTACAAGTTCTCGTGGTCGGCCATCGGCGTCATGCGGTCCTACCGGCGACCGGCGCGCGTCATCACCAGAGGCGCGGTACAGGAGCTCGAGGCCACGTCGCTGTTCGAGCCAGGGCGGTACCATCGGCTCGACGTGGAGGGCATCGGCGCGCCGCTCGAGTGCTATCCCAACGGCGACGCGGTGCACTACGCGGAGCTGTTCGGCCTGCGCGACACCGTGCAGGAGATGGCGCGGTACACCGGGCGGCTGCCCGGGCACTGCGCCTTCTGGGACGTGATGGTGAAGAGCGGCTTCCTCGACCGCGCGCCGGTGCGCGTGGGCAGCGTGGAGGTGTCGCCCATCGAGTTCACGGCCGCGCTGCTCGCCGGGCAGCGCCAGTTCCAGTACACGGATGACGAGCAGGACCTGGCGTTCATCCGGGTGGACGTGCGCGGCGTGCGCGGTGGCAAGCGCGCGCGCGTGATCCTCGACCTCGTAGACCGGCGCGACGCGACCACCGGCTTTACGGCGATGCAGCGGACCGTCGGGTTCACGCTCGCCATTGGCGCCCGGCTCATTCTCGACGGGGCACTTCGAACGCGCGGCGTGCTGACGCCGCTCGACGTGCCGTACCAGCTGGTCTTTCCGGCGCTTGCGACGCGCGGGGTGCACGTGGTGCGGCGTGACCTCGCGTGGCCGTAGCGGACGGGAGGCAACACAAAGCGGGCCAACCAGCAGTGGTTGGCCCGCCTTCGCTTGACGCTGCTACGGTTTCGTGCCGAGCACTGGCGTGACGCCCACGCTCTTGAAGAAGAAGGCGTACAGGTCCGCCGACTGCTCGAGCGCCTTGGTGGTGCTGCTCGCGCCGTGCCCCGACTTGGTGTCAATGCGAATCAGGATGGGCTTGTCGCCGCCCTGCGCCGCCTGCAGCGCGGCGGCGTACTTGTAGTTGTGCGCGGGCACCACGCGGTCGTCGTGGTCGGCGGTGGTGATGAGCGTCGCCGGATACCTGGTGCCGGGGCGCGTGTTGTGTATCGGCGAGATGGCGCGCAGCGCCTTGAACTCGGCTTCATTGGCGTCCGCCGACCCGTAATCGGCCACCCAGTTCCAGCCGATGGTGAACTTCTGGAAGCGGAGCATGTCCATGACGCCCGCCTGCTCGATGACCGCGCTGAACAGGTCGGGGCGCTGGTTCGACACCGCGCCCACCAGCAGGCCGCCGTTGGAGCCGCCCATGATGGCGAGGCGCGCCGGTGACGTGTACTTGCTGCTGATGAGGTACTCGGCGGCCGCGATGAAGTCGTCGAAGACGTTCTGCTTCTTCAGCTTGGTGCCGGCCTCGTGCCACTTCTCGCCGTACTCGCCGCCGCCGCGGATGTTCGCCGAGGCGTACACGACGCCCTGCTCGAGCAGCGCCAGGCGCAGCGCGCTGAACGAGGGGTTGGTGGTGATGTTGAAGCCGCCGTAGGCGTAGAGCATGGTCGGGTTGTTGCCGTCGAGCTTGATGCCCTTCTTGTGCGTCAGGAACATCGGCACGCGGGTGCCGTCCTTGCTGGTGTAGAACACCTGCTCGGTGACAAAGTCCGCCGCGTCGAATCCCGGAATGACCGGCGTACGGAAGACCGACGACTGCCGGGTGGCGATGTCGTACTTGTAGATGGAGGGCGGCGTGTTGAACGACTGGTAGGTGTAGAACACCACCTTGTCGTCGTGGTTGCCGCCGAAGCCGCCGGCGGTGCCCAGACCGGGCATGGCGATCTCGTTCTCCATCCTGCCGGTGAGGTCGAACACGTAGGCTTTGGTGGCCACGTCCTTCATGTACGTGGCAAACAGCTTGCCGCCGACGGTGGAGGCGCCCTCCAGCGGTTCCGGGCGCTCGGGCAGCACGTCCTTCCAGTCCTGCGGCTTCGGGTGCTTCGGGTCGAACAGCACCACGCGGTTATTGGGCGCGTGGAGGTTGGTTTCGATGAGGAACTTGCCGTCCACGTTGTCAATCACGCGGTAGCGATCGTTGGTGATGTCGGCGACGATGGGCGTCCACTTCTTGCTGCCCGAGCGCGTGTCGCGGAAGTACAGCGCGTTGCCGTCCTTGCCGCTGCCGCGGTCGGAGACGTTGAGTATGGCATACCGCTCATCCTCGGTGGTGCTCACGCTGTGGAAGTTGAGCGGATGCTTCTTGTCCTCGAAGACCAGCACGTCCTTGTCCTGCGACGTGCCGATCGTGTGGAAGTACACCATGTGATTCTCGTTCTTGGCCGTCAGCGCCTTGCTCGAGTCCGGGGCGGGGTAGCGGCTGTAGTAGAAGCCGTTGCCCAGCCACTGCGCGCCGCCGAACTTGGCCCACTTGATCACGTCGGGAAGCACGCGGCGCGTGGCCACTTCCATCACGTGGAGCTCGGTCCAGTCCGAGCCGCCCACCGACTTGCCGAAGGCGGCGTACTTGCCGTCCTTGGAGAGCTCGAAGCCCGCCAGTCGCGATGTGCCGTCGGCGGCAAAGGTGTTGGGGTCGAGCAGCACTTCGGGTTTGCCGTCCAAGCCCTTCTGGATGAACAGGACGCTCTGGTTCTGCAGGCCGTCATTGCGGGTGAAGATGTAGTGCTCGCCCTTCCGGCTGGGCGCGCCGTACTTGGCGTAGTTGAACAGCGTCTCGAGCCGCGCCTTGAGCGCGTCACGGTACGGGATGCCGGCCAGGTAGCCGAACGTCACCTTGTTCTGCGCCTCGACCCACGCGGCCGTCTCGGGGGACGTTTCATCTTCGAGCCAGCGGTAGGGATCGGCGACCTTGGTGCCGAAGTACGTGTCTACGTGGTCCACCTTCTTCGTGACCGGGTAGGTGACCTGCTGGGCGCCGGCGGTGGAGACGGCAAGGGCGAGCGCCACCGCCAAGGCGGCGCGTGAACTGATCGTTGATCGAAGCATGAACCCACTCCTGCAGGTGCGTGAACGCGCCGACGCGGGGGCCAGCGTCGGCGCAGGAAATCAGCGCCGCGGCTTCTCGACCGTGTTCAATTTCGCGAGCCGCCGTCTGGCGTCCGCGACGCGGGGCTGCAACTCGGGGTCGGCGTTCTTCCAGAGGTCAATGAACGCGCGGTAGTTCTCGGCGGCCTTGTCGGGCTTGCCGAGCGATTCGTACAGCTGTCCCAGGCGCTCGCGAATGGCGGGGACGCGCACGGGGTCGTTTTCGGGCCACAGCTTGCCCCAGTACGGCGTCGCGAGATATCGCTCGAAGTTCGCGACGGCGGAATCCGCCTGCCCCGCAGCGTCGAACGCGCGCGCCAAGTCGAAGTCGAGGCAACCAGCGCACTCGCCAGAGGGCAGGCTGTCGGTGGTGAGCGCGGCGCGCCGGAATTCAGTGATGGCCTCGCGCGGCGCGTTGGCCGCAAGGGCGATCTCGCCGAGCGTGTAGCGCAGTTCGGGTTCCTTCCACCGGCGAATCGCCGTGTCGGTGACCTCGGTGCGGTAGCGTGCGACCATCGCGCGGGCCTTCTCCGACTGGCCCGCGAGGGCAAGCACGGCCGCCGCCTCCAGGTATGGCCGATCGGTCATGGGCAGTTCGCGAAACGGAATCCTGGCGATCGCCGCGTCGAGTTCCGCCGCGGTTGACGTCGTGGGGCCGCGTACCGCGAGCCTGAGGGATAGCTGGTAGATGTCGTGGTCGGGGCGCGCGGCGTCGTTCATGAACTCGCCGCCGGTGCTGAGTCGCTTCGCATCCGCGAGGCGGCCGTCCAGGAGCGCGAGGCTGCGGAAGCTCGCCGCGGCCAGGTCGCGCAGGCGCTTGGGGGCGTCGGGGCGGGACAAGGTGTCGGCGACGGCGCGGATGCCGGCCACATCGCCGCGCGCCCAGCGCACGACGATGTCGCGGCTGTAGCCGTAGGTCGTCGAGATCGTCCGCAGCTTCGTGACACTCGCCGCAGCGCTGTCGAGCTTGCCGAGGTTGACTTGCATCTCGATCATGTTGCCGAGCGACGTGCCGTTGGGCACCGGGCTCAAGCGGCGTGACGAGGCGTTGAGCGACTCCGCCTTCGCGTACTCGCGGATGCGCCGGTACTGCTCGCCGAGGTTCGCCAGGAGGGGCGGAATGGTGTCGCCGCGCCTGAGGATGCCCTCGTACGCGGCGATCGCCTTGCGCGTGTCGTGGCCGGGGCCGAGCGAGAAGTAGCGCGCCGTCACCGCGTCGCGCTCGATGGGCGGTAGCCGGTCGCGGAGCTTGTAGGCGCGCGTGATGGCGGAGTCGATGGCCGACTGCGATCCGCCGTAGTTGGACAACTCGGCGGCGAGCGCACTCCATGCCGAGGCGAACGTCGAGTCGAGGGCAATGGCCTCACGCGACATGCCGATGGAGCGGCTGTCGCCGAGCGCGTTGGCGCGCACGGCATCGCTGTACTTGCGCAGGGCCTCGAGCGAACTCGTGGTAGCCTGGAAGAGCGGCACCGTGGCATTGACGGACCGGAGCGACTCGCCGGCCTTGGCCCGCAGGGCGCGCGCCAGCTTGTCGGCGGCGTCAATGAGGCCGCGCGGGCCGTCGCCCGTCTCGCGGAACGACGCGAGCTCGAGGCCCGAGTCGGCGCGCACGAGCTTCACGGAGACGATGTAGCCGCCCGGCACGCCGGTGATCTCGCCGTCAATGACGGCCTTGAAGCCCTCGCGCAGCGCGATCTGCTGGGCGATGCGGGAGTCCACGCGCGTGTTCGGGTCGAGCTTCATGCGCGTGAGCGCGCCGGGCATGGCCGACGGCGGCACGAGCGTGAACGTGGTCGAGCCCGACAGGCCCGCGCGCACCGCGTCGGCCACGACGCGCCCTAGCGTGGAGTCGGCGTTGGTGGTCTGGAAGTCGGCAATGAGGATCGGGTCGCGCCGGTTGAGCTGGCCGCTGGCGAACAGCGAGCCGAACGGGCCGATGCCGAACGCGCGCATCAGCATGAAGATGGCAATCGCCCCGATGAACGTGCCGAGCGCGTACATCCCGCCGCGGGCCGTGCGGTACCAGCTCACGTGCGGCGCGGCCCGAAGCGCCATGGTGGCCATGGTGCCATGCTGTATGGACGGCGTGCCGCCCGGCGTGTACGTCGGCGTCGTTGACATCGCACGGCGTGTCACGCGTTGCACATACCCGGTCCAGAGGATCACCGGGAGCCCCAGCGCCATGACCACCAGCGAGCCGGCGAAGACCCACTCGGGGAGCCCGATGCCGACGATGGCGGCCTTGGCCAAGACCGCAACCGCCACGAAGGCGCTGGCGTAGATGGCGAGCGCCTTCCGGAACATCCCCGGGCCGCCGAGCAGGGCCTGCGGCATGGCCTGCATGCCGCTGCCGCTCGTGATGGTCTCGAGCGCGCGCACGAGCTCCCCGGCCGACTGCGGGCGCGCGTCGGCCTCCTTGGCGAGGCAGCGCATCACGAGCTCGGCCAGCGGCGCCGGCACGTCGGCGCGCAGCTCGGTGATGGGCTTCGGCGCCTCGCTCATGTGCGCGGCGAGCATTCGCTGCGGCGTGCGGCCGCCGAACACGGCCTGCCCGGCGAGCAGCTCGTACGCCATGGCGCCCAGCGAATACAGGTCGGCGCGATGATCAACATTCGGGTCGCCCGCCGCCTGCTCGGGCGCCATGTACGCCGGCGTGCCGATGGACGTGCCGATCTGCGTGAGCGTCGCGCTGCCCGACGAGGTGCGGGCGGCGCTGATGGCCTTGGCAATGCCGAAGTCGAGCACCACGGCCGTGCCGCCCGAGAGCATCACGTTGTCGGGCTTGATGTCGCGGTGCACGACGCCGCGCTGGTGCGCGTACGCCAACGCCTTCGACACGTCCTTCATGATGCCGATGACGTCCGTCACCGGCAGCGGTCCGCGCGCGAGGTGCGCGCGCAGCGACTCACCCTCGACGAACGGCATGGAGTAGAAGGGCAGGCCGTCCGTGTCACCGGCGGTCAGCACCGGGACGATGTTGGCCTGCTGCAGCGCGGCGGCCGTGCGGATTTCGCGCTCGAAGCGATCGATGCTCAGTCCCTGCGCGAGGTCGGGCGACAGCACCTTCACCACGACCTTGCGGCCCAGGCGCAGCTCGTCCGCCAGGAAGACTCGGCTCATGCCGCCGCCGCCGAGCTCCCGCTCCAGGCGATAGGCGTCACCGAGGGTCTTCTGGAGCTGGGCGCGCAGGTCGGTGTTCAGGGGCACTCCTCGGGGGGGACGCGACCCGAAGAAACTACCCTGCGCGCTGGTGCCGGGCTAGGAGAACCGGCACGCCTACCGCCCCCGCAACGCCTCGGCGATCGCCCGTTCCACCAGCCCGGCCATCACCCCGTAGCCGGCCTCATTGGGATGCACGCCATCCGTCGAGAACCTGGCGGGCAGGCCCTGCCGCTCGTCGGCCATCGCCGAGTGATAGTCGACGTAGACGGCGTGGTGGCTCGCGGCGTACTGCCTGATCCACGCGTTGAGCGCGACGATCTTCGGCGCGGGCTCCAGTCCCCGCTTCCACGGGTAGTCGAAGACCGGCAGCACCGACGACAGAACCACGCGGATGCCGTGCGCCTGCGCCAGCTCGGTCATGGCCTCGAGGTTGTCCTCGATCATCTCGAGCGTGGACGGGCCGGTGTTGCCGGCGATGTCGTTGGTGCCGGCGAGGATGACCACGACCGCCGGCTTCAGTGCGATGACGTCCTGGTGGAAGCGGAGCACCATCTGCGGCGTGGTCTGCCCGCTGATGCCGCGGCCGACGTACGGCTTGCCTGGGAACATCGCCGCAAAGAGCGGCGCCCAGCTGTCGGTGATGGAGTTGCCCATGAAGACGACGCGCTGCTCGCCGCGGGCGGGCGCGGGGAGCTCGGCGTTGGCCTGCTGGTAGCGGTGCAGGCCGGCCCAGTCGGGCGCCGCCTGCTGCGCGAGCACGGGCCCGGCCGACGCGAGCATCAGGATCATCACGGCCGGTGCCGTCCAGCGATGGCTAGTCATTGTCGGTGTCGCCGCTCAGGTGAGTACGGGCCGTCTCAGAACTTGATGACCTGCTCCGTGCGGTCGCCGGGCTGGAAATACAGGCTGCGTCGCTCGTCGCCCGGCTGCTTGTTGAGCACCACCACGTTCTGCTGGTCGCTGAACGTGTCGAACAGCAGGTGGACCTTGAGCCCGATCGTCCGCACGGGCCGTGCCGCCTTCCACTGCACCAGCACCCACCAGATGGGCTGTTCGCCTTCGGTGTCGCCGCCGCTGTCCGCCAGCTCGGCGGTGAGCCGCGCGCCGTCGGCAGTGACGCCAAAGCTGCCGTTGATGTAGGCGCGAAGGGCCGCCTGCGCTGCGGGTTCGTCGCTGACCGGGCGCTTGAGCGCTTTTTGCAGGTCGTCGCGGAACATGCGAATGCGCGCCACCACCATGGTGCCCTCCACGACCATCCGCGTGTGGGCGATGTGCGTGTTGTGGCGCGCGGCCGGCGTCGGTGCCACCGGCGCCGCGCGTGGCGGTGCGGCGCCCAGCATCAGGAGCGCACCGGCCACGAGCGCGACCCGTCGGGTCACGGCACCACCTTGGCCACCGGTTTCCAGGTGTTGTTGTCGCGGTTGATGTCCGCCAGCACTTCGTTGGGGTCGAGCACCACCTGCAGCAGTTTCTGGCTGGAGAAGAAGCCGTAGGTGAAGGTCTTCTCGTTGTTGCGCCAGACGTCGGCGGGCAGCTTCACCAGCGTGCCGGTGCCGTCGGCAAAGGTGACGCCGATCTGGATGGGCATCACCAGGCCACCCTTCTGCTCCACCGTGATGCGGTGGTAGAACTCGCCCTTGCTGGTGTTGCCCACCAGGTCCTTGGCGTCCTGCGTCTCGACGTTGCCGAGCGCCTGGTCGTTGGCGTAGGTCGTGTAGAACATGCCGCGCCAGAACCAGTTGAGCTGCTCCCCCGCGCCGTTCGCCAGCGTGCGAAAGAAATCGGCGGGCTGCGGCTTCTTGAACGCCCACTTGGCCGCGTACTCGTGGAACGCGCGGTCGAACGCGGGCGTGCCGAGCACCTGCTCGCGCAGCATCACCAGCGTGGCGGCCGGCTTGGCGTACGCCTGCGGGCTGTAGTTGGCGTAGACGAGGTCCGACTCGGTCATCATGGGCACCTGCGCCACGTCCTTCATGTATGCCACGATGTTCTTGGCCGGGCCGCGGTTGGACGGATACGCGGGATCCCAGTCCTTCTCGGCGTAGTACTGGATGAACGAGTTCATGCCTTCGTCCATCCATCCCCAGCGGCGCTCGTCGGTGGCGAGGATCATCGGGAACCAGTTGTGCCCCACCTCGTGGATGGTCACCGAGATCAGGCGCCACTTCAGCGACGGGTCGAAGGTGCCGTCGGGACGCGGGCGCGCGCCGCAGAAGGCGATCATGGGATACTCCATGCCGCCCACCGAGCCGTGCACGTTGCTCGCCACCGGGTACGGATACTCCAGCACCATGCGTCCGTACGTCACCATCGTCTGCTTGATGGCCTTGGTGCTGTACTGGTCCCACAGCGGCATGGCGTCGCGCGGGTACACCGAGTGCAGCTCGATGAGCCGGCCGCCGGGCTTGTAGCGGAAGCCCATGGCATCCCAGACGAACGTCTTGGAGCTGGCCCAGGCGAAGTCGCGCACGTTCTTCGCGGCAAAGTGCCAGCTGATGGGCGCCGAGCCGGCGGGGCGCGTCTCGGGCTTCGCGACCTCGCTGGGGCGCACGATGAAGACGGGCGTGTCGGCGGCCATGGCCTGCGCCAGGCGCGCGCGCTGCGTGGCGGTGAGCACGTCGAGCGGATTCTGCAGCACGCCGGTGGCGCGCACGATGTGGTCGTGCGGCACCGTCATGGTGACGTCGAAGTCGCCGAACTCCTGGTAGAACTCGCCCTGCGAGTAGAACTGGTCGTTGGTCCATCCGCTGACGTCGTCGTACACGGCGGCGCGCGGATACCACTGCGCAATCTCGTACTCCCAGCCGTCCTTCACCTTGTCGCGCGCGTTGCGCTGGGTGTTGCGCCCGGTCTCGGGTACGGCATAGGCCCAGTCAATCTCGAGCTGCGCCGCCTGGCCGCTGGCGAGCACCGCCGGCAGCTCGACGCGCATGGACGTGCCGTTCACGAAGAACGGCGCGTCGCGGCGCACGCCGCCCGCGCCGACCGTGCGCACCTTCACGATGCGCATGCCGAGCTCCGGTCCCTGCTCGCTGCCCAGGCCCACCGCCCGCAGTGCGGCCGGTGACAGTCCGGCGAGCGACTTGGGGAGCGGCCGTGCAGAAAGCGCCGCGCGCGAATCGGGGCGCTCGACGTTCTGGTCGAGCTGGAACCAGAGGTAGGGCAGGGCGTCGGGCGCGTTGTTGTGGTAGGTCACGCGCTCCGTGCCGGTGATCTCGTGCTTCACGGTGTCGAGCGACGCCTTGATGACGTAGTCCACCTTCTGCTGCCAGTACTTCGGCCCCGGCGTGCCGCTGGCCGTGCGCCATTCGTTTGGCGTCGGCCATTCCCGCAGTTCGCGGAAGTTGGACTGGTTGACCTTCTTGGTGGTGTCGGCGTTGAGCCACTGCGGTCCGGCAGTCTGCGGCGGCCCGAACTGCGCGCCCAGTGGCGTCGCCGACGGCAGCGCGACCGCGGCGGCAAGCGCCGCCACGGTCAGGCCAAACGACGAGCGGCTCACGGAATGACCGGCGGCTTCGGGGCGGCGGGGGCTTTCCACGTGTTGTTCTCGCGGTTGATGTCGATGAACACTTCGTTGGGGTCAATCGTGACGCTGCTGAGGCCCTTCTTGCTGAAGAAGCCGTAGGTGAACGTCTTCTCGTTGTTGCGCCAGATGTCGGCGGGCAGCTTGATGAGGTCGCTCGACCCGTCGTCGTACGTGAGGCCGAGGTGCAGCGGCATCACGAGTCCGGCCTTCTGCTCGACCGTGATGCGGTTGTAGAACTCGCCCTTCCGCTTGTCGCCCGCCAGCTCCTCGGCCTTCTGCGTCTCGACATTGGTGAGGGCCTGGTCGTTGGCGTAGGTCGTGTAAAACATGCCGCGCCAGAACCAGTTGAGCTGCTCGCCCGCGCCGTTCACGATGGAACGGAAAAAGTCCTGCGGCTGCGGGTGCTTGAACATCCACTTGGTGGCGTACTCGTGGAAGGCGCGGTCAAAGGCGTCGTTGCCGAGGACACTCTCGCGCAGCATCACGAGCGACGACGCCGGCTTGGTGTAGCCGTTGGCCCCGAAGTTCGCGAAGATCTCGTCCGACTCCGTCATCAGCGGGGCCTGCGCCGCCGTCTTGAAATACCCGACCATGTTCTTGCCGAGGCCCGGCAGCTGCTGCGGCGGCCACTTGGCGTCGTATTCGAGCTCGCCGTAATGCTCGAGGAACGAGTTCAGCCCCTCATCCATCCACGTCCACTTGCGCTCGTCGGTGGCCACGATCATCGGGAACCAGTTGTGCCCGACCTCGTGGATGGTGACGCCGGCCAGGGAGTATTCCGCCGACTTGTCGAACGTGCCGTCGGGGCGCGCCTTCACGCCGCAGAAGGCGATCATCGGGTACTCCATGCCGAACACGGGCCCGTTGACGTTGCGCGCCACCGGGTACGGGTACTCGAACGCACGCGCGCCGTAGACCTTCATGGTCGTGGCAATCGCCTTGGTGCTCACCTTGCTCCACACCGGCGCCGCTTCGCGCGGATAGGCCGAGTGCATCTCGATGACGCGTGCCGGGTTGGACTTGTAGCGATAGCCGGCGGCGTCCCAGCCGTAGCCGCGGAAGCTCGACCAGGCGAAGTCGCGCACCTTGTCGGCCTTGAAGTGCCAGGTGATGGGCGCCGTGCCGGCGGGCCGTGTCATGGGCGTGTTGATCTCGTCGAGGCGCACGATGAACACGGCCGTGTCGCTCTTGAGCGCCGTCGCCAGCCGCGCGCGCTGCGTGGCCGTCATCGTCTCCAGCGGGTTCATGAGCTGCCCGGTGGCCTGCACGATGTGGTCGTGCGGCACCGTGATGCTGACGTCGTAGTTGCCGAACTGCAGGTAGAACTCGCCCCGACCGTAGAACTGCACGTTCTGCCAGCCGTTGACGTCGTCGAACGGCGCGGCGCGCGGGAACCACTGCGCCACCTCGTACAGCCATCCGTCCTTGAGCTTCTCGCGGCCGCCGCGCCCGTTGCGGCTCTGCTCGGGCATCACGAACGACCAGTCAATCTCGACCACCGCTGTCTTGCCCGTGGCGAGCGGCGCGGCGAGGTCAATGCGCAGCTGCGTGCCGTTCTGGTACGTGGCCGCCTTGGTCTTCTTGCCGGCGGCATCCACCAGCTCGACGCGCGAGAGGGTGTAGCCGGGGTTCTTCACCGCATTCTCGTCGGGAAACAGGAACCGGCGGGCCATGGGTGACATGGTCTTGGGCAGCGCCTGCGCCGAGAGCGCCGCGCGCGAATCGGTCTTGTCGATGTCCTGGTCGAGCTGCAACCAGATGTAGCCCAGCGTTTCGGGCGAGTTGTTGTGGTACGTCAGCCGCTCGGAGCCGGTGATGCGGTGCTCCGTGGTGTCGAGCGACGTCTTGATCACATAGTCAATCTGCTGCTGCCAGTACTTGGGGCCCGGCGATCCGCTGGCGGTGCGGTACTCGTTGGGCGTCGCCCAGTCCTCGATGCCGCGGAAGTTGGACTGGTTGACCTTCTTGGTGGTGTCGGCATTCAGCCACTGCGGTCCGGTGGTGGGCTGGGGTCCGCGCTGTGCGCGGAGCGGGAGCGTCGTGGCGGCCAGGACGAGCGCCACCGACAGGAACCGGACAACCAAACGGACGGGACGGACAGGCTGCATCATCGCACCCACGGAATCGAGGGAAGGGGGCACAGTTACATCAGAGAACTACAGAGAACTACAGAGAACTACAGAGAACTACAGAGAACTGCAGAGAACTGCAGAGAACTACAGATGAATACGGATGAAGGTCACGAAGGGTTCGCGAGCCGGTCCAGCAGCAGGGTCAGGCCAATGCCGGCCGCGGCTCCCGACAAAATCAGCACCCAGTCGCGCCGCAGGACGCCCAGCCAGCGCTCGGCCACCAGGCCGAGCAGGAAGATTACCGTCACGACCATCGCCTGCCCGCCCTCGAGACCCAGGTTGAAGCCGAGCAGGGGCACGGCAATGGCGCTCTCGGCGCCCAGCAGGGCGCGCAGGCCGCTGGCGAAGCCGAGGCCGTGGATGAGGCCGAAGCCGAGGGCGGTGGCGTAACGACGGATCCGCGCGGCGTGCGCCGCCGCCTCGGTGACCGGCACCAGCTGGTCGCGAATGGCGGCGAGCGCCGTGACGACGATGGTCGCGGCAATCAGCGGCTCGACGACCGCGGCGCTCGCATGCACCAGCTCGAACGTGGCGAGCGCCAGCGTGATCGAGTGGCCAATGGTGAAGGCGGTGACCAGGATGGCGATGCGCTTCCACTCACGCGGGCCGTAGGCCGCGGTGAGGGCCGCAACGAACAGGATGTGATCCCACGCGCCGATGGCGGCGATGTGGTGGTAGCCCATCCGGAGGTAGATCGTGAACTCGTTCACGGCCGGAAAATAGCGCGCGGCGGCTTTCGCCGCCGCGCGCCTGGTTCAGCCGACCATCGCGAAGTCCCGAAGGGTCAGTCGCCCTTCTTCCACACCTCGCGCTTCGGCCGCTCGCCTGCCAGGGCGTGGTGCGTGCCCGTGGTCCGCATCTCGTCCGACAGCTCCACCTCTCGGTTCTCGTCCACGAACCGGTGCTTGACCCAGTTCCCGAAGTCGTCGAAGTAGCTGTACGCCACCGGCACCACGATGAGGGTGAGCATGGTGGACGTGATGAGTCCGCCGATCACCGCGCGGGCCATGGGGGCGCGGAACTCGCCGCCCTCGCCGAGCGCCAGCGCAATGGGAAGCATGCCGGCAATCATGGCGAGCGTGGTCATCATGATGGGGCGCAACCGCACCGAGCCGGCCTCGACGAGCGCCGTGAACCGGTGCGTCCCGGCCCGCCGTCGCTCGTTGGCGTTGTCCACCAGGAGGATGGCGTTCTTGGTGACGAGGCCCATGAGCATGATCACGCCGATCATGGACATGATGTTCAGCGTGGAGCGCGTGAGCAGCAATGCCAGCAGCACGCCCACCAGCGACAGGGGCAGCGACAGCATGATGGCCACCGGCTGCGTGAACGACTCGAACTGCGACGCGAGGATCAGGAAGATGAGGATCACCGCCAGCGCGATGGCCTCCACCACATAGCCGCCGGTCTCGGCGAGCATCTCCGTCTGGCCGCCAAGGTTGACGGAGTATCCCGGCGGTAGCGCGAGCTTGGCCACCTCGGTGCGAATGGCCGACGATGCCTCGGACAGCGACAGCTCGGGCGACGTGTTGCCCGAGATGCTCACCACGCGCTCCAGTCGCATGCGGTCAATCTGCGACGGGGCGGTGGCCACGGTGACCTTGGCCACGTCTCCCAGCCGCGCCGATGCGACGCCGTTGGGGCCGACCTTGGAGGTCGGCACCGGCAACGCGCTGACGTCGGCCACAGAACGGCGCAGTTCGGGTGCCACCTGCACGCGCACGTCACGTTCCTCGCCCGTGGGGTCCTCCCAGCGGGTCACCACCTCGCCGGCAAAGAGCGGGCGGATGGTCGCGGAAATGGCGCCGATGTCGAGCCCCACCTGGTTGGCGACGTCGCGGTTCACCTCGACGCGCAGCTCGGGTTTGGGATCGCCCAGCGACGACTTGACGTCCACGATGCCGGGAATGCCCGCCACGGCGGCGTACACGAGCTTCGACAGCCGCTGCAACGTGTTGATGTCCGGGCCGCGCAGCTCCACCTGCAGCGGCGCCTGCGTGCCGCCGGGGCCGGACTGCACCAGCACGAACGCGCGCACGCCGTACAACTGCCCGAGCCGGGCGCGCGCCACCATCATCATGTCCTTGGCGGCCAGCGGACGCTCGCGCGGCGGGACGAGGCGCACATAGATCTCGCCGGTGCGCACCGTGCCGGTGGCCCCGGCGCCGATGGTCGTGTAGGTGTACGTCACGCCCTCCATGGCGCGCAGCGTCGCCACCACCTGCTCCGCCTTGGCGCGGGTCTGCGCGAGGC
>Ga0315271_10000724_pt1 | contig 19007 bp, 17 predicted proteins | sample C3_top_MG_FD_204664 | JGI IMG/M metagenome (GOLD analysis project Ga0315271, IMG submission 204664) | Sediment microbial communities from Yellowstone Lake, YNP, Wyoming, USA - C3_top | ecosystem: Environmental > Aquatic > Freshwater > Lake > Sediment | place: USA: Wyoming | collected 2017-08-01
GGGGCGCACGGAACGCCTGGTGGACGGCGTCGAGCACTGGATCGGCGAGAAGGCGCGCGTCGTCCTCGCGTCCGACCAGGCGCCTCGGCTCGCAGAGCTCCTCGGCGACGCCGGGCACGCGGTCGGCATCGTCAGCCGCCTCACCGCCGCCCCGCCGCCCGGCGCCATCGCGCTGATCGAGCGCAGCCTCGGCGGCGGCTTCGTGGGCGGGCCGGACGGGCTGGCCGTCGTCACCGACCGCGAGCTCTTCGGCTCGGTGCGCGTTCGCCGGCCCAAGGCGATGCGGCGCATCGTGCCGCGCGACATCCTCGAGCGGCTCACGCCCGGCGACCTCGTCGTCCACATCGACCACGGCATCGCGCGGTACGAGCAGATGCTGCGCCGCGGCGGCTCGGGCGAGGAGCGCGACTACCTCGAGCTCAGCTTCGCCGCGGGCGACCGCATCTTCGTCCCGGTCGAGCAGATCAACCGCGTCTCGCGCTACTCGGGCGGCGAGAGCCCCACGCTCTCGCGCCTCGGTGGCACCGAGTGGCTGCGCACGAAGCAGAAGGTCCGCAAGGCGGTCACCGACCTCGCCGACGAGCTCCTGCGGCTCTACGCCAAGCGCGAGGCGGCCGAGGGGTTCGCGTACTCGCCCGACTCGCCCTGGCAGATGGAGATGGAGGCGTCGTTCCCGTACGAGGAGACCCCCGACCAGCTCCGCGCGGCCATCGAGGTCAAGGCCGACATGGAGACGCGCCGGCCGATGGACCGCCTGGTCGTGGGCGACGTGGGCTACGGCAAGACCGAGGTGGCGCTCCGGGCCGCGTTCAAGGCGAGCCAGGACGGCAAGCAGGTGGCGGTGCTGGTGCCCACCACGGTGCTCGCGGGCCAGCACTTCAAGACGTTCAGCCAGCGGTTCGCGGCGTTCCCGATGTCGGTCAAGCTGCTCTCGCGCTTCGTCTCGGCCAAGGAGCAGGACGCGACCGTGGCCGGGCTTGCCCAGGGCACCGTGGACATCGTCATCGGCACGCACCGGCTGCTGTCCAAGGACGTGGCGTTCAAGGATCTGGGCCTGGTGGTGGTGGACGAGGAGCAGCGGTTTGGCGTGGCCGCCAAGGAGCGGCTCAAGCAGCTGCGCGCCGCCGTGGACGTGCTGACGCTCTCCGCGACGCCCATCCCGCGGACGCTCAACCTCGCGCTCGCGGGGATCCGTGACCTCTCGGTCATCGAGACGCCGCCCGAGGATCGCCTGCCGATCCAGACACGCGTGGCGGAGGCGTCGGCGGGGCTCGTCCGCGACGCGATCCTGCGCGAGCTTGACCGCGGCGGCCAGGTCTTCTACGTGCACAACCGCGTCGAGACGATCGAGGCGCAGGCCGACCAGTTGCGGCGGCTGCTCCCCGGCGCGCGGATGGTCGTGGGCCACGGGCAGATGGCGGAGGGCGCGCTCGAGAAGGTGATGCTCACGTTCGCGGACGGCGCAGCGGACGTGCTCGTGTGCACGACGATCATCGAGTCGGGCCTGGACATCCCCAACGCCAACACCATCATCATCGACCGCGCGGACACGCTCGGCCTCGCGCAGCTGTACCAGTTGCGCGGGCGCGTCGGTCGCTCATCCCGGCGGGCGTACGCGTACCTGCTGTACCGGCGGCGCGAGCGCATGAGCGAGGAGGCCCGCAAGCGGCTGCAGGCGATCTTCAACGCGTCGGAGCTCGGTGCCGGCTTCCAGATCGCGCTCGCCGACCTCGAGATCCGCGGCGCGGGCAACATCCTGGGCGGGGAGCAGAGCGGGTTCATGGCGTCGGTCGGCTTCGACCTGTACTCGCGCCTGCTGGCCGAGGCCGTCGAGGAGGCGAAGGCGCGCCGCGACCACCGCGAGCCGACCCGCGAGGTGCCCCAGGCGGTCGTGGACCTGCCGATCGACGCGCACCTGCCGAACGGCTACGTCCCCGACGAGGCGCAGAAGCTCGAGCTGTACCGGCGGCTGGCGCGGGCCCGGAACACGGGCGACCTGGCCGCGTTCCGCCAGGAGGTGTCGGACCGCTTCGGGCCGATGCCGCAGCCGGTCCTGCGCCTGGTCGAGGTGGCGGAGCTGCGGCTCTCGGCCGAGACGGCGGGCGTGGCCTCGCTGGCACGGGAGGAGGGTTGGCTGGTCGTGCGGTTCGGGGCGGCGCTCTCGCGGGCGACGGCGATGCAATTGCTCGCCCCCGGCGCTGCCGGCGGGGCGGCGCCGCTGCCTGGCGTGCGGCCCGGCGACATGACGTTCGCGTCGAATCAGGTGAGGATCCGGTTGCCGAAGGACGCGCTCAAGTCGTGGACGCTGACGCAGGCTGTCGTGGCGCGGCTGGTGGCCGCGGCGGGGGTCGAGGCCCCGCCGGCATGAGCTGGCTCCGGCGTCGGCGGCGATCGGCCCGGGTGGTGCTCCTCGACCCTGACGGGCGCGTGCTCCTGTTCCGCCAGCAGTCGACTGCCGATCTCGCGGGCAGCCCCTACTGGTACCTGCCCGGAGGCGGCGTCATGCCGTTCGAGGCGCTCGAGGCGGCCGCCCGACGCGAGCTGCGCGAGGAGACCGGGATCCGCGACGTGGCCCTCGGCCCGGTCATCGGCGAGCGGGCGGACGTGACGTTCACGTTCCGCGGCCGGCGGGTGGTCCAGGACGAGTGGTACCTTGCGGCGCGCGTGCCCACGGCGCACGTGGGGACCGGTCGGCACGGTGACGGCGAGCGTCGCGCGGTCGAGGCGCACCGCTGGTGGTCCCTCGCCGAGCTGGCCGCGAGCGGGGAGACGGTGTTCCCGCCGGGACTCGATGAGTTGGTTCGTGCCGCGGCCGCGTGGATCAGCGCAGGTGCGCGTGATGAATGACGACAATCCCTGGGAGCACCTGCCATCCGTCGCCGACGTCCTGACGCCGGTCGCCGACGCGTGCCCCTCCTTCGGCGATCTGTGGTCGGGATGGACCGAGCGGAACCCGAGGTTCGCGGCCGGGGCGGACGGCTGCTATGTGCTGCTCGAGCTGTCGCAGCATCTCCTGGACCGCTTGCGCGCCGGCGACACGGGGACGTTCGCAGCCACATTCGCGGTCCTTGATGACATGCTCGAGTCCGCGAACACGGCCTTCGCCGAGATGCTCGGCGTCCACTTCATCCGCGACCTGCAGCACGCCGGGCTCAGCTCTGGCGACTGGGGACACGCCGACCTGTTCGTGCCGTTCCTCGGTCCGAGGCTGTTGGCCGGGTGGCGCCTGTCGCGGCGATCCTGGGAGGTCGAGCAGGGGATGCCGCCCTCGATGCGCCCGCTGGCACCCGGCGGATCGAACCGACGCCAACGACGTCGTCGCTGAGCCCTCGGGGGTGACGACGCCCGTCCAGTCGGTTAGCCTGCCGCGCATGAACGACATCGACGCCATCGACGCGTACATCGCGGCCCAGTCGGACGTGCACCAGGCCCTGCTCCGGGCCGTTCGAGCCACCGTGAAGGACGTCTGCCCCGAGGCGGTCGAGGTGATCTCCTACGCGATGCCCGGTTTCCGGCTGCGCGGGAAGCTGCTGCTCTCATATGCCGGGTACAAGCGCCACTGCGCGATCTATCCGGCGAGCGGCTTGGCGCTCGCAGAGCTCGGCACCGACCTCGCCCCGTTCGTCACCGAGAAGGCAACGATCCGTTTCACGGCCTCGCACCCGCTCCCGGACGACGTGCTGCGGCGCTATGTCGAGGTGCGGGTCCGCGAGAGCGCCGAGGCGACCGGCGCTAGCTGAGCCCTACGCCTTGCGGATCGCGTCGCCCAGGCGGACCGCCCCGCCCTCGAGCACGCGGACGTAGACCCCGCGCATCCGCGCCGCCTTGCCGACGGGCGTGCTGATCCACCGCAGTGCGTCGAGGCCGAACCGCTCGGCAAACTGCGAGCAGCCGGTGTGCGGCCGCTCGGTCACCTCGACCAGCGCCCCGCCAATGTGCAGGCGCGCGCCGGGCGGGAGGTTCTCGACCCCCAGGTCGAGGTCGGCGTAGAGCTGGTCGCCCGCGAGGGGCCAGCGGGACCGGTCGGGCTCGATCGCCGCCAGCACACGGGTGCTCATGATCGTCAGCTGGCTGAGCGGGTCGGCCGAGCCGTCGGCCGTGGACTTGCTGCCGCGGGCGAGCCATCCATCGCCCACGAGACCGTCGACCGGGTCGAGCCGCGCCTCGGTCACGACCTCGCGGCCCAGGCGCTCCGGGCGGCGGACGATGAGCTCGACTGCGGCCTCGTCACGCGGGGACGCGAGGACGAGCGCGGTGTGCGCGGTGAAGTCACGGGCGGGGGCGGCGGTCGGCAGATCCATGCGCGAAGTGTTGCACGGGTATGCTCGGGCGATGGACGACCTGAGGGCGCGCCTTCTTCGGCTCGAACTGGCGCTCGCCCAGCGGCGGTTGGCGGACCTGCCCGGCGGCACCTGCGAGGCCGTGCTGCACGAGGCGTTCCGCGAGATCGGCGCGAGCGGGCGCTGGTGGACCCACGATGACACGCTGGAGATGCTCGGGGGCGCCGAGGCGAGTGACGTCCCGATCGAGCGGTTCGAGATCGAGGAGCTTGCGCCAAGTGTCGTCCTCGCCACCTACGACACCGGCGGCTCGCGGCCGGCGAGACGCGTGTCGGTCTGGGTGCTCGACGGCGACCAGTGGCGGATGCGGTTCCACCAGGGCACGCTGCTGACCCCCGTGTCGTTCCGCGAGTGCGCCACGGACGACCTCAGCACGACCGCGCTCGCCCAGATTCTCGACCTGTGCCGCGCCTGCTGGCCGGACGGCGACTTCACCACCGACGACCTCGAGCACGCGCTAGGGGGCCGACACTTCCTCGCCGAGGCCGACGGCCGGGTGGTGGGTCACACCGCTGTGGTGCCTCGCATGCTGGAGCTCGAAGGGCGCCCACTCCGCGCCGGCTACGTGGAGGCCGTCGCGACGCTGCCGAGCTTCCGTCGGCGGGGCATCGCGAGCCGGCTGATGGCCGATGCGAACCGGCACATCGAGACGACGTACGAGCTGGGCGCGCTCTCGACGGGCGAGCACCGGTTCTACGAGCGGCTCGGCTGGCGGCGATGGACGGGCGAGACGTGGGTCCGCGAGCCCGACGGGCCGCTGGTGAGGACCGAGGATGAGGATGACGGGGTCATGGTCCTCGCGACTGCGGCGTTACCGCCGCTGACCCTGGCCGAGCGGCTGACCTGCGGGTGGCGCCCGGGCGACGCCTGGTAGCTCAGCCGCCCGACGCCGACGGCCCGGGAGACGCTGACGTGACCGGCGACGCCGACGAGGATCCCGAGGGCGAGGAGCCTGACGGCGACGGGCGTGGCGACGACGAGCCCGGCAGCGCCGGCGACGCGGTGGCCGGCGCCAGGGTGACCCGCGGGCTCGGGTGCGGACCGGAGTTCGGGTAGACGCCCAGAATGGCCCCCGTCGTGTCGTCGATGACGATGGTGCCGGACCCTCCCGGAGCGCTGCACACCTCCGAGCCGCTCGGCGTGGACCACGCATGCGTTGCGAGGTTGAGGTACCCGCCGCGGCCCTTGGTGACCCAGACGATGCCGCCGCCCTTGCCGGTCGGGATGCACCCGTCCAGCGCGGCTGCCTGGTCCGCGGTGACGGCCCAGATGGACGTGAGCGACGGCGCGACCGTTGTGCCCGGCTCGGCCTCGGCGCTCGCCTGCTGGAGGTAGTCGAGCGTGATGCGGTAGGCGTCCGACCCCTGCAGGCGCGGTGCCAGTCCGGCGGCGACGTGGGCCGGGAACGTCATGGCGTCGTACGTGCTGCCCGCCATGTTCCACACCCGCAGGCCGCCCACGACGCCCAGGGCGACGAACAGCAGCACACCCAGAGTCCCCACCAGCTTGCGCACGGGGGCAATGACGCCGCAGGACGCCAGGTTGTTTCGTGGGGCGAAGCGTCCCCTGCCGAGACGCGGCATGATGCCCCCATGACGACACCCTGGTTCGGCCTCCACCTGCCCAGCTACACCCACCCCGGCACCACTTCGGCCGACATGTTCGCCAAGACGATCGCGCAGGCCAAGGCCGCCGAGGCAGCTGGCTTCAGCCTCGTGACCGTGATGGATCACCTCAACCAGATCCCCGGCATCGGCGTGCCGGACGAGCCCATGCTGGAGGGCTGGTCGGTGCTCGCGGCGCTGGCCCGCGAGACGAAGACCGTCCGCCTCTCGACGCTCGTCTCGGGCGTGACCTACCGCAACCCGGCGCTGCTCGCCAAGACCGCGACGACGCTCGACGTCATCTCCGGCGGGCGCGCGGTGTTCGGCCTGGGCGCCGCCTGGTACGAGGAGGAGCACGCGGCCTTCGGCTTTGACTTCCCGCCGATCAAGGAGCGCATGGACCGCCTCGACGAGGCGCTCACGATCGTGCGCGGTATGTTCGCAGACGAGCGCTCGAGCTTCGAGGGCGTCCACTATCACACCGCCGACGTGATCAACGTCCCGCGGCCGGTGCAGGCTGGTGGGCCGCGGATCCTGATCGGCGGGGGCGGGGAGCAGCGGACCCTGCGGATCGCGGCCAAGCACGCGGACCTGACGCACTGGTTCCCGCTCGGCATGGAGGCGCTCAACCGCAAGACCGACCTGCTGCGCGAGTACGCCGAGGCGATCGGCCGTGATCCGGGCACGATCGAGCGGACGATGGCGGCGCCCGTGCTCGTCGCGGCCGACGAGGCGAGCGCGAGCGAGATCCTGAGCCACCTGCCCCCCGAGCGCCGCGCCCACGTCCGCGGCGGGACGCCCGAGCAGGCGGCCGACGCGCTGCGGCCGTACCTCGACGCGGGTTTCACCGGTTTCACGTTCAACAACAACATCTACCGCACGCCCGAGCAGATCGCGGTCCTCGGCGAGCTGCTGCAGGTTATCGGTGGCTGACGCCGCCGCGCGCCCCACGCCCAAGCCCTTCCGGTTCCTCGCCGACCCGGGAGACGTCGCCGACGGCGCCGCCCTGCGCGAGGTTGCCCGCCGGGCCGAGTCGATGGGCTACTCCGCGCTCGTCTACCCGGACCACGTGATCGCGCCGCTCGGCATGGTGCCGGTGCTGGCGTCGATCGCCGCGGTGACGGACACGCTCCGCGTCGCCCCGTTCGTGGCCAACAACGACCTGCGCCACCCGGTGCTGCTCGCCCAGGACCTCGCCACGATCGACGTCCTATCGGGCGGTCGCGTGGACGTGGCGATGGGCGCTGGCTGGAACAGGCCCGAGTACGAGGCGCTGGGCCTTGCCTTCGACCCCGTCGGCGTCCGCGTTGCGCGGCTGGCGGAGGCGGTCGCCATCGTGAAGGGCTGCTTCGGCGACGGGCCGTTCTCGTTCGAGGGCGAGCACTACACGGTGACCGAGCACGACGCCCTGCCCAAGCCTGTGCAGCGGCCGCATCCGCCGTTCTTCATCGGCGGGGGCGGGCAGCGCGTGCTCACGCTGGCTGCTCGCGAGGCTGACATCGTGGGGCTGGCGCCGCGGACGATGCCGATCGTGGCGGACGGCATCACGGTGCGGTCCGACCCGCGCTCGATCACGATCGCGGCGACCGAGGAGAAGATCGCCTGGGTTCGCGCTGCTGCAGGCGACCGGTTCGAGGCGCTCGAGTTCAACGTCTACCCGACCGGCGTCCCGGCGATGATCACCGACGACGCGCGCAAGATCGCCGCCGACACGCTCGGCGCGATCCGCTCTCGGACTGGCGTCGGGATCTCGGTGAACGACTGGCTCGCCTCGCCGCATGTCTTCGTGGGGACCGTGGGCGCGCTCGTCGCCAAGCTGCTCGAGCTCCGGGAGCGGCTCGGCATCACGAGCTTCATGCTGGGCGATATCGACGGGATGGCGCCCGTGGTGGAGCGCCTCGCCGGGACGTAGGGGAAGGGCTGGACGGCGCTGCGCCGCAGCAGATCGTCGCGCTGGGCGTCGATCCACGGTTCGACCTGCACGGTGCCCGGGTGCGCGAGGTGCGCCTCGATCGCGACCAGGAAATCGGCCACCTTCTCGTCGGGATGGGCGCCGAGCGCCGCCTGCGTCTGGGTTCGAGGGTGCGCTGATGGCCCCGGACAACCTCCAGGTGCTCGCTTACGCGTCGGCACGACCCACGTGACGGACCACTGGGGATCAACGCGGACGGTGGTCGTGCGACAGGAGCTCGGCACCCCTGGCGTCGGCACCTTCGTCCTTCGCCTCCCGCGAGGCCGCTCCTCCGGACGACGGGAAGCCGGGGATCCTCCGCTTCTGATCCGCTCGGGCCGCCCGGCGGCCCTACCGTAGGGCGCGGCGTCGATTGGGCCGGGGGCTCGGCCTGATCAGCGTCTGCGAGCGTCGGAAGGCGACACATGGGCCACCGGGCGGTCCATTCGACGGAAGACCCGTCCGTAGGGCCACCGGGCAGCCGCGTGCGAGAGCGAGCCGGGCACCCGGTGCGAACCGCTCGCGGACTCGCCTCCCGATCCCGATGGCTCGGCGCGCGGTGACCGCGGCTGCGACGGAGGCCGCGCCACGGGATCGTCATGGTCGGCGGCCCCCGTCCTCGCTATCGTGTAGGTCTGCGTGACGGCCGGTCAGCGGCCGACCTGGGGGACGGGGCCCAACCGTGGACATCTCACTCGGCGAATCGCGAATCATCGCCCTCGAGCCGCGTCACTACTACGACGACGCGCTGCGCAAGGCGGAGGAGAAGAAGACCGGCGCCCTCGGCACCGGGATCGGCGGCCTGCTGTCACGCCCCAAACCCGAGGACGTGGTCCTGGTGGCAACCCAGCGCCGCGTCGAGCCGTTCTGGCACGTCGCCTGCACGGCCCACTACAGGTACGACCGCACCCGCACCTACACGGTGCCCGCCAGCGCCCCCGATGTCCGCGGCGTCACGGTCCTCACCGAGGACTACAAGGTTGTCGCCTCGGGCAAGAACCCGGCCTCGTTCGCCATGCCAGTGCTCGAGCACTGCACCGAGGATCTCCGCGAGGAGGTCTGGATCGACGGGATGACCGGCTCGGCTGTGGGCAACGGCGCCGCGCTGATGACCGGCACGAGCTACGACGTGGGTGAACCCGCCACGCTCGAGGCGGACGAGGTCATCGTCGTCCCGCCTGATCACCGCGCATCGGCCATCGTGCGCCAGCTGCTCGCCAAGCTCATGGTGCCGCTCCAGGCGGACCAGATCTTCGAGGAGCAGCTCGCGGTCCCCGTGCTCGAGCTCGTCTATCGGCCCATCTGGGCGTTCGAGTTCGAGCTGCCGGCAAAGGGCAAGCGTGGCGTGGTCGAGGTGGACGGCCTGACCGGCGACACGAAGGTCGCGACCTCGCTGCGGCTCCAGATCAACCGCCACGTCAGCCGAGACGCCATGTTCGACATCGGCGCGGACACGATCGGGATGATCGTGCCGGGCGGGAACATCGCGCTCAAGCTCGCTCGCGTCGCGCTCGACCACAACTATTGAGCCGCGCTCAGACCGTTGACGCTCGGGTCCCCGCACGCACGGGTGACCTCCTCGCGCCCGAGTACCGGGGGCTGACGCTCGGCCTCGTCACGACGATCACGCTGATCGCCGTCGAGTCGCTCGCCATCGGCACGGTGATGCCCATCGTCGCCCGCGAGCTCGGCGACCAAGAGCTCTACGGCTGGGTCTACGCCGCGTTCTACCTGGGCAACATGCTCGGCATCGTGCTCGTGGGCGCGGCCCTCGACCGCGTGCCCATCCGCAGGCCGTTCGCGATCGGCGTGGGGCTGTACGCAACCGGGCTCCTGGTCGCCGGCCTCGCGCCTACGATGCCGGTGCTCATCGCTGCGCGCTTCGTCCAGGGGTGCGGCGGCGGCTCGCTCTCGCCGACCGCGTACGTCGCCATCGGGCGTCGCCTGCCCGCGCACCTCCAGCCGCCGATGTTCGCGCTCATGTCCGCGGCTTGGGTGGTGCCCGGGCTCATCGGCCCCTCGATCGCGGCGTTCATCGGCGCGACCGTCGGCTGGCGCTGGGTCTTCCTCGGCCTACTGCCGATCCTCGCGGTTGCCGGGACCGTCGCGTTCCAGGCGCTCGGCTCGGTGCCGAACGCCAAGCGCGGCGAGGAGGACCCCGAGCACCTCGCGATGGCCCAGCGGGTGCCGTACGCGATCCTCTCGCTGTTGGGCGCGGGCCTCATCATCGCCGCGCTGACCGCGCCCGAGGTGGCGGTGATGGCCGGCGGCGCGGCCGTGGGCCTCGTCCTGCTCTTCCCCGCGCTCCGGCGCCTGACACCGCCGGGCACGCTCCGGGCGGCCGAGGGCGTGCCCGCCGCGGTGCTCCTGCGCGGCGCGATGACGTTCAGCTTCTTCGCGGCCGACGGCTACGTGGCGCTGCTGCTCCAGACCTGGCGCGGGACGTCACCGGTGCTCACCGGCGTGGTGTTCACGGTGACGACCGTCGCCTGGTCCACCGCGACCTGGTTCCAGGCCAAGCGCATCGACCGCTGGGGTGTGGTGCGGTTCACCCGCCTCGGCTTCATGTGCGTGGCGGTCGGCGCGCTGATCTCCATCCCAGCGGTGATGCCCGGCGTCCCGCCCGAGATCCTCATCGTCACGTGGGCGCTGCCGGGGGTCGGCATGGGCGTCATGTACTCGGCGGTGACCCTGGTCGTGCTGCGCCGCAGCCGGCCCGCGGAGCAGGGGAGTGCCACGGCGTCGCTCCAGCTGACGGACATCCTGGGCACGGCGCTCGGCGTGGGCGTGGGCGGGGCGATCGCCGCCGCGGGGACCCGAGCGGGGGGGAACGGGCTGGGCTGGGCGCTCGCAGCGACGTTCGTGATGACTTCGATTGTGGCTGCGCTCGGGGCGCTGGCGTCGGGGCGCCTCGGCAACGCGCCAGCCGACGGGAGCGAGCGTGCGGCTGCGGTAGACTAGCCGTCCGGCGCGGCCCACCTTGCCCGAGGCGATCGCGCACCTTCGGAGGTACTCCAAGTCGATGTCCGCCGAGACGCTTCGCGCGAAGATCCGCGAGATCCCCGACTTCCCGAAGCCCGGCATCCTGTTCTACGACATCACGACCCTGCTCAAGGATCCGGCCGCCTACCGCGAGGCCATCGAGCTCATGCTCGAGCCGTATCGCGGCGAGCAGATCGATCTCGTCGTCGGCATGGAATCCCGCGGCTTCATCTTCTCGTCGCCGATGGCGTTCGAGCTCGGCACCGGCCTCGTCCCGGTCCGCAAGCTCGGCAAGCTCCCGGCCGACACGCTCACCGTCGAGTACGCGCTCGAGTACGGCTCGAACACGCTCGAGATCCACCGCGACGCCATCGCCCCCGGCCAGCGCGTCCTGATCGTGGACGATCTGCTCGCCACCGGCGGCACCGTCCGCGGCACGATCGAGCTGATCGAGCGGCTCAAGGGCGAGGTCGTCGGCCTCGCGTTCCTCGTGGAGCTGGAGTTCCTCAGCGGTCGGGAGCGGCTCGAGGGACGCAAGGTCACGAGCGTCGTCAAGTACTGACGTCCGGGCACCGCCACCGCGCCTGCAGATGACCGAAGACGAGTCCGTCCCGCCCGTCCCCACCGACCCGCACCGGCGGCGGTTCTTCCGCCTGTTCGCCGGTGACGTGGCGACGTCGGTCGGGTCGATGATCGGCGCGGCGCGCACGCTCCAGGCCGAGTCCGCAGCGACCGCGCAGGAGCTGCTCGGCGCGGCTGGCCCGGCCTCCCTGCTCGACCTCGAGGAGCCGGCACCGCCGCCGCCCGTCGCCCGCACGCAGGGCCCCTACCTCGCCAGCACGGCGGGCTACCGCGCACCGTTCCGGTTCGAGGACGACGCCGTCTTCGCCTGGGACCAGCGCCAGCTGCCGGACATCCTCGCGGAGATCGAGATCGCCGGAGCGGCCGATGCCGTGAGCGCCATCAACGACGGCGCGGTCCACGGTGCGGCCGTCCAGGCACAGCTTGCCGCAGCGACGGTCGCGCTGGTCGCGGCTCGGGCCTGGGACTCGCGACCGTTCGCCCGGCGCGCCACGATCCGGGGCTCCGCGAACGCCTTGCGGATGAACCGCCCGGCCTCGGCGCAGGTGGCCCTCGCGCTCGACCGCCAGCTCGCGATCCTCGACGACTTCCCGCTCGACGCCGACGGCAAGGTGCTGGCCGACGCGATGCGCCGCGAGGCCGAGGAGATCATCGTCGAGGCGACCGAGGACCACGGCAAGGTCGCCGAGCACGCCCCGGACGCGCTCCCCGGCGACCGCGAGACGTTCCTCCACGTGCTCACGACCGGCAGCACGGGCGCGATGGGCAGCGGCGTCTTCGGTACGGCCCTGGGCGTCATCACGAGCCGCCACCACGCTGGCCAGCCGATCCACGCCCTCGTCGCCGAGTCGCGGCCATGGCTCGCCGGTGCCCGCGTCGCCTGTTGGGAGCTCGGCCAGGCGGGCGTCGCCCACGCCCTCGTCACCGACGCCGCGGCGCCCGGCTGTGTCGCCGCGGGCGAGGTCGAGGTCGTGCTCGTATCGGCCGACCGGATCGCGGCCAACGGCGACATTGCCGCGCCCGTGGGGGCGTATGCCATCGCACTCGCGGCGCAGGCGGCGGGCGTGCCGTTCATCGTGTGCGTGGCATCGACGGCGATCGACCTCGCCGTCGCCGACATCGGCGACCTCACGATCGAGGACGCTCGCCCGACGATGGTGCTCAGCGTGCGCGGCATGCGCATCGCGCCCGAGGGCGTCCACATTCGCAACCCGGTCACCGACGTGATCCCCGCGGGCCTTGTCACGGCATTCGTGACGGACGAGGGTGTGCTCCGCCCGCCGTTCGGACCGGCGCTCGCGGCGGCGGCTGAGCGCTCCACGGTGCGGCGTCTGGCGGCGCGCGGCATGCGGGCGCTTGTCGAGCAGCGACGGCGGACCGCCGAGGAGGCCGCCGCAGCCGATGCGGCCGCCGTCGAGGGCACGATCTCCGAGCGGCGGACCGAGATCATCGAGGCGGCGGCGCCCGCGATGACCGACGAGCCCGCCCCGGTCCACGACCCGACGCCCGCGGCCCACGAGGAGGAGCCGTTCCCGGGGGAGGGCGAGGCTGAGGCCCCCGAGGCTGAGGCTCCCGAGGCCGCCGGGTGACCGCTCTGGCCCCGCCCCGCCCCATCGTCGCGCGGTCGAGCACGGACCGCGCTGTCCTTCGCGGGTTCCTCGAGCGCGACCGCATCTTCGCGGCGTACGCCGTCTGCGACCTCGACGAGCGTGAGTTCGGCCGCGCCAAGTGGGCGGTCGCCATGGCCGGGAACCACCTGGTCGCGGTCGGGATGGAGTACGCCGGGCCCACGCCGCAGTCGATGTTCGTGCTCGGCCACAACGACGGGATCGTCGCCATCCTGCGCGACGTCCTCCGACCGCGCGCGGCGTACATCTCGGCGGCGCCCGTGGCGATCCCTGCGATCACGCAGTCCTACAAGGTCGAGCCTGGCCCCCAGATGATCCGGATGCGCGTGGATCGCGCGTCATTCCGCCCCCACCCGGCCCCGGTCGAGCGGCTGCTCCCGGTCGAGGTCGGCGAGCTCAACCGGCTCTATCAGCTCGGTTTCGCGGCGTGGCTGCCGTCCGGCGCCGTGGCCGAGGGCGTCTACTTCGGTGTCCGCGTCGGCGGGCGGCTCGTGGCGTCGGCAGGCACGCACGTCATCTCTCGCGAGGCGAGGATGGGCGTCGTGGGCAACGTGATGACCCACACGGAGTACCGCGGTCGCGGCTTCGCGAAGGCCGTCACTTCCGCCGTGACCGCCGAGCTGCTGCGCTACTGTGACGATGTCGTCCTCAACGTCCGCGCGGACAACCCGCCCGCGATCGCCGCCTACCGAGCGCTCGGCTACGAGGAGCACTACCGGTTCGAGGAGCGGCTCATCCGCCGCAACGCGCCGACCTGGCCCGCGATCCCGGGCCCCTTCCGCCGCTTCTTCGGGACGCGGGCAACCGCCGAAGTCCAGCTGACCTACGATCAGGCTCATCCCATCGAGCCGCCGGCCGACATCTCCAGCACCCCCATCGCCGAGAGCGGCGAGCCCATCGCCGAGAGCGGCGAGCCCACCGCGACCGACGACGAGCCCATCGAGCCCACCGCACCCGAGGGCGCACCCACCACCGGGCCCGAGCCCGGCACTCCCGAGGAGTCTTGATGACCGACAACGCCAGCCTCGTGCCCCACGACGTGACCGACCTCGGCCTCGCCGCCGAGGGCGTCCGCCGGATCGAGTGGGCCGAGCGCGAGATGCCCGTGCTGCGCCTGATCCGAGAGCGGTTCGCCCGGGAGCGGCCGCTCGAGGGCCTGCGGATCGGCGCCTGCCTCCACGTGACCACCGAGACCGCGAACCTCATGCGCACGCTCAAGGCGGCCGGCGCGGAGGTCCACCTCGCGGCCTCGAACCCGCTGTCCACGCAGGACACGACGGCCGCCGCGCTCGTCGTCGAGTACGGCATCTCCACGTACGCCCGCCGGGGCGAGGACCGCGATACCTATTACGCGCACCTGCGCACCGTGGCGGACACGCGGCCGCAGCTCACCCAGGACGACGGCTGCGATCTGGTGACGCTGCTCCACAGCGAGCGCCGCGATCTCCTGCCGGGTGTCCTCGCGGGCACCGAGGAGACCACGACCGGCGTTATCCGCCTCCGCGCGATGGCCGCCGACGGCGCGCTCGCCTTTCCGGTGGTCGCGGTCAACGAGGCGCTCACCAAGCACCTGTTCGACAACCGCTACGGCACGGGCCAGTCCACGATCGACGGCATCCTGCGCGCGACCAACATCCTGATCGCCGGGCGGAACGTCGTGATCGCGGGGTATGGCTGGGTTGGCCGCGGCATCGCGAGCCGCATGGACGGCCACGGCGCCCACGTGGCGGTGGTCGAGGTGGACCCGACGCGCGCGCTCGAGGCGCTCATGGACGGCTACCAGGTGATGACCGTCGCGCAGGCAGCGCCCTGGGGCGACCTCTTCGTGACCGCCACCGGCAACGTCAACGTCTTCCGCCGCGAGCACTTCGCCGCGATGAAGGATGGCGCGATCATGGCCAACTCGGGCCACTTCGACGCCGAGCTCGACCTGCCCGCGCTGCGCGAGATGGCCGAAGGGCACATCCGCGAGGTCCGGACCAACGTCCAGGAGTTCGACATCGGCGGCAAGAAGCTCAACCTCGTCGCCGAGGGCCGGCTCGTGAACCTCGGCGCGGCCGAGGGGCACCCCGCGGCGGTCATGGACATGAGCTTCGCAAATCAGGCGCTCTCGGCGGAGTACGCTGCCAAGCACTACGCCGAGCTCGAGCCGCAGGTGTACAACGTCCCCGAGGCGATCGACGCCGAGGTTGCACGGCTCAAGCTCGCGGCGATGGGCATCACGCTCGACGCGATGACGCCCGAGCAGCTCGAATACGTGTCCAGCTGGCAGCACGGCACCTGATCCGCGCTTCCGACTAAGGCGGACACCACCGGGAGGGCACACCAGGGTGGGCACGACGAACGCGCCGTATGGCAGCTGGCACTCGCCGATCAGCGTCGAGCTGGTCTCGGGCGCGGCCATATCGATCAGCGAGTCCTGGGCCGGGCTCGAGGACCCGTACTGGCTCGAGAGCCGGCCAACCCAGGCCGGGCGCCGGACGCTGCTCCGGCACTCGGTGGACGGGGTCACGCACGAGCTGACGCCAGAGCCCTTCCGGGTGGGCAACAAGGCCCACGAGTACGGCGGCGGCTCGTTCGTGACCGACGGCGACGTGGTCGTCGTGTCCAACCAGGGGGATGGCCGCCTCTACCGGATTGACCGCGAGGGGATTGCCGCGCCCGCGCCCATCACGCCCGAGGGGCCGTGGCGGTACGCCGACCTGCGTCTTGACCCGGGGTCGCCGCGCCTGGTCGCGGTCCGGGAGACACATGACACGGAGCGACCGGACGACCACCGGCTCGTCGTCAACGAGATCGTGGCGATCGCGCTCGACGGGTCCGACGGCGCGGGGCGGGTCCTCGTGAGCGGCCCCGACTTCGTGTCCAACCCGAGGCTCAGCCACGACGGGCGCTGGCTCGCCTGGCTCGAGTGGGACCTGCCGTTCATGCCCTGGGACGCCTCGCGGCTGCGCGTGGCGCTCATGGGCGAGGACGGCACGCTCGGCGAGGCGCGCACGCTCGCGGGCGGCGACAGCATCTCCGTCGCCCAGCCCGAGTGGTCGCCATCGGGCGTGCTCCACGTGGTCTCCGACGAGACCGGCTGGTGGAACCTGTACGCCTTCGACGCGGACGGGACGAGCCATCCGGGCGGGCAGAAGCGCGCCGTGGCCCCGATGGCCGCCGAGTTCGCTGACCCGGCCTGGGTCTTCGGCCAGTCCTCGTACGCCTTCACGCTTGACGGCGCCATCCTCGCGTCGCCCCGGGCCGACGGCCACGACCGCCTGCTGCGGATCGATCCCGACGGGACGGTCCACGAGATCGAGACCCCATTCACCGAGTTCGACGGGCTCCAGGTCCGCGGCGAGAACGCGGTCGTGACGGCCGCCGGGCCCCATGACGGCGAGGCCCTCCTGAGGCTGGACCCGCGGACCGGCGAGCCTGCAGGCGTCCTGGCGCGCTCGCTGCCGTCGCCGATCGACCCGGGCGTCCTGCCCGTGGGCGAGCCGATCACCTTCCCGACGACCGACGGGGCCGTCGCGCACGCGCTCTTCTTCCCGCCGGCGAACGCGGCCTTCTCGGCGCCTGAGGGGGAGCAGCCGCCGCTCGTCGTCCTGGTCCATGGCGGCCCCACGAGCTCGGCCAGCGCTTCGCTGAAGCTCGACCGGGCGTTCTTCACCTCGCGCGGGATCGCCGTCGTGGACGTGAACTACCGCGGGTCGGACGGCTACGGGCGCCCGTTCCGCGATGCGCTCAACGGCGGCTGGGGGCGCGTGGACGTGGACGATGCGGTGGCCGCGGCCCAGTACCTCGCCGACCGCGGTGACGTGGATCCAACGCGCCTGGCGATCCGCGGAGGCTCCGCGGGCGGCTTCACGACGCTCGCGTGCCTCGCGTTCCGGCCGGAGGTCTTCGCCGCCGGGATCAGCCTGTTCGGGATCGCCGACCTCGAGCTGATCCACGAGGACACGCACAAGTTCGAGTCGCGGTACGAGGAGGGCCTCGTGGCGCCGTGGGACGACCGTGCGGTCTGGCGCGAGCGCTCGCCGATCCACTCGCTCGACCGGATGACGGCGCCGCTCCTGCTGCTCCAGGGCCTCGACGACCGGGTCGTCCCGCCGTCGCAGCTCGACGTGATCGAGGCCGCCTTCAAGGCGTCGGGACACCCGTACGTCGCGATCCGTTTCGAGGGCGAGGGCCACGGTTTCCGCCGGGCGGAGTCGCGCCGCGCCGAGTACCGCGCCGAGCTCGGGTTCCTCGGCCGCGTGTTCGGGTTCATGCCGGCGGACGGGATCGCCCTGCTCGAGGTTCCGGGCCTGCGCTGATCCCCCTGATGGGGCAGGCCGCTGGCCGGGCCGCTCTGCTACGCTCCGAACCGAAGTCGAAGTGGCGCGCCCGCGCCGGGAGTCCCATGAGCATCGTTGACGCCGCGCAATACCTGTTCACGTCCGAGTCAGTCACGGAAGGCCACCCGGACAAGATGTGCGACCAGATCTCGGACGCCATCCTGGACAGCATCCTTGCCCGCGACCCGCGGGCGCGCGTCGCCTGTGAGACCGCCACCACCACGGGCCTCGTACTCGTATTCGGCGAGATCACCACCGATACCTATGTCGAGTTCCAGGACGTCGTGCGCGAGACCGTGCGCGAGATCGGCTACACGCGGGCCGACTACGGCTTCGACTGGGAGACGTGCGGCACGCTCGTGAGCATCAAGTCCCAGTCGCCGGACATCGCCCAGGGCGTCGACGCCTCGGCGATCCACGAGCAGGGCGCGGGCGACCAGGGGATGATGTTCGGGTTCGCCTGCAACGAGACGCCCGAGCTCATGCCGCTCCCCATCGCGCTCGCCCACCGCATGGCGCGCCGGCTCTCGGAGGTCCGCAAGGACCGCTCGATCGGGTACCTGCGCCCGGACGGCAAGACCCAGGTCACCGTGGAGTACGCGCACGGCAAGCCCGTTGCAGTCCGGACGGTCGTCGTGTCAACGCAGCACGACCCCGACGCGAGCCACGACCGCATCAGCGCCGACGTGATCGAGCAGGTCATCCTGCCATCGATCCCGGTCGAGCTCCGGCCGCACGACCCGGTCATGCACGTCAACCCGACCGGCCGGTTCGTGATCGGCGGGCCGATGGGCGACGCCGGCCTGACGGGTCGCAAGATCATCGTCGACTCGTACGGCGGCATGGCTCGTCACGGCGGCGGCGCGTTCTCCGGCAAGGACCCGTCCAAGGTGGACCGCTCGGCCGCATACGCCGCGCGCTGGGTCGCCAAGAACGTCGTGGCGGCCGGGATCGCCGACCGATTCGAGGTCGAGGTCGCCTACGGCATCGGCATCGCGAAGCCCATCTCGGTCTCGATCGAGACCTTCGGCACCGGGCGGATCCCCGACGAGCGGATCGCCGACATCATCGACCGGCACTTCGACCTGCGCCCGGGCGCCATCATCCGGGACTTGGACCTCCTGCGGCCCATCTACCGTCAGACTGCGGCGTACGGCCACTTCGGCCGGACGGACGTGGACCTGCCGTGGGAGCGGACCGACCGCGCCGCGGCGCTCGCGTCCGACGCCGGGCTGCCCGAGCCGCCGAGAGCCTGACCCGGCGACGACCGGTCGGATCGGGGGAGGACGCCGTTGGCGGGGGATTGGGCCAGGAAAGCCCTCCACCGACGGGAGGCCCAAGGCCGGAGCCGCCCTGCTCTTCGTCGATCAGGAGGCTCGTCTCGCCGCCCGCGTGGCCGACCGGACCGGGCGCTACGCCTGTAGGCGGGCGGAAGGGGTGGCTCACCTGCCTGGGAAGGACGTGCTCCCTCGCCCTTGGTCTGGCTTGACGGCGCCCGGCTTCGTGCAAGGATAGGGGCATGCCCGACGCACCCGATCCCAAGTCGATGGTCCACCGGCGCGGACCCGACGGCCGCATGCAGGTCGGTCCGGACT
>Ga0315271_10000725_pt1 | contig 18994 bp, 24 predicted proteins | sample C3_top_MG_FD_204664 | JGI IMG/M metagenome (GOLD analysis project Ga0315271, IMG submission 204664) | Sediment microbial communities from Yellowstone Lake, YNP, Wyoming, USA - C3_top | ecosystem: Environmental > Aquatic > Freshwater > Lake > Sediment | place: USA: Wyoming | collected 2017-08-01
ACCAGGATACTTGGCCTTAGTTCTTTGTCTATAAAGCTTTACTCTTTCAGGATTTCTTTTCGCCCAGGCATTGTTATATTCTTTAGAAGACATTGATTCCTCCGACGTAAAATGCACCCATGCCGGCCTTCTTGATCAGGTCCACCAGGCGGTGCATTACCCGGATCCCTCCGGACTGGTGGTTCCAGTCAGGGCACCACACCACGAAGCGCGTCATGCCACCTTCTTTGTGCGCGGCTTGGCTTTAGCTTTGGGCGTGGGGGTAGGGGCGAGGGTGGAGGGCACAGCGTCACCATACCCGACGTAGTATTCCGGGTGGGCCGCCTCGTAAGCCTTGGTCCACTCCTTGTCAAAGATCTGGGCTTCAGTCCAGCCCCCGCGGTGGTCTCCTGTAAAGTATACCCCGTAGTCCTCTGGGAACTGGTGGTAGTAGCGCCGGGTGGACTCGAGGCTCCAGGCCTGCTCTATGGGCTTAACAGGGTGGCTCTGCGACTGGATGTGGTCCACAAGTGCATCTCCAACGCAGGCGTGCTTGATACCAAGGTGGCGCAGCATCATGGCGTAGTGGATGTCCTGGTGGAAGTAGAAATAGCGTTCGTCCAGATGTCCTCCGGGGAACTGCTTGAACACCGAGCGCTTCGTCATGATGCAGAAGCCCATGATCTGCCCGCAGATCCAGTAGCCTTCCTTGACTCCGTGGAACTGCGGGAAGCAGGTGTTGATGGTAGTCATCGGGCTGACCGAGTCGTAGCCGGCCACCAGCAGCTTATCAAAGGCTCCGGGGTACACGAAGATGTCGTTGTTGGCGACCACGAGCCATTCCGCTGTGCCGTGGTCAATGCCGTAGTTGACCGCCTTGTTGTAGTTGAAGTCGTCAGGCAGGTTGACCACAGTGGCTCCGAGATAACATACAGGGCCGTCCTTTTCTACTTGAGGGATCGTGGGCACTCTCTTACGGATGGAGCACACTTGGTTGCCCACTCGGCAGATGCACTCCTGCGCGTTCTCGTCCACCCAGACCCTGCGGCCGCCGCAGCCTGCGATAATGTATCGATCGCCAGAGGCCATGAAGCCGCCTTCGCTGTCCAGTTCCCTGCCATAAGATTTGAAGCCAGGCCAGGGGCGCCCCACGTCCTTGAAGCTGGGCATCTGCTTGGCTGTCTCGGCCACTGTGATATTGAACTTGATGTCTGAACTGGAGCAGTGGATGGACCGGATGGCCTTGGCCGTCATGAAATACTTGTCCGCGGTGTTACTGTTTGCCAGTATGATTACGTCTATATCTTTCATTGTGTTCTCCTATTCCTCATCCGATTCTCTGCGTACTTGGGGCTTCCTCCACCCGAGGGGCTTGCGCTTGTCGCGAATGTAGCCCTCGAGGCGGAACCAGGCTTCAGCCATGGGAACTGAAATACCTTTAGGGAGGCTGCGGTCCTGCACCCAGGCGCATTCCTGCCGCTCCACATAGCGGCGCATCTGAAGATCGAACTGGACGGAGTTAGGGCTGTCCTTGCTCATTTGGTTGTCTCCTTCAGGTTCCAGTAGAACAGCTTTTCCACGTTGGTGCGGATGAACAACTCCCCGGACTGCTTGTCCATCTCTGATGGGCGGTCTATATCAGGCAGCATGTGGTGCCGGGGCCAGCAGTTAATCGCGCTGGAGGCACCTATGTTGATGGTGGATTTGCAGTTGAGCCGGGAGTAGCTATCCAGGCCGATGATGTCAGGGATGGGCTGGCAGACCGTCTCAACGCAGTCGTAGTGCTTGGCAGTGTGATCGATGCCTAGGACGAACGAGGCGTTGTGGAGCTGGGCAGCGAAGCTGTCAGAGATCTTGGTGGCGATCTGCCCTGACAGCCTGGCGTATTCCACGATCTTGTGGGGCAGCACGATAAGGTCCAGCTTGAGCTTCTTCAGTACGTCCCAGTCCCGGGTGACTATAGGTTTGGACAGTTTCTTTAGTTGAACCTGATTATCCAGTATCCACTGATAGTCAGCGGCCACCACTATGTCGCAGGGGAAGTCGAAGCAGGCGCCGTTCACCGCGAAGGTGAAGTTAAGGCGTGCTGCCTTCTTGATGTCTTTGAATCGATACCCATTCACTGACGGTCCGCGTCCAATTACTAGAGGCATGTGATCTCCTATGCTTCGGATCTAACCCGGAGCTTCTTTATAAGGGCGTGAGCTTTGAAGCGGTCGATGCCCAGGATCTTGGCGCTGTCTACCCGGCCCTTGCCGGCGAGGATCAGGCGGGCCATTAGAGCCGCGTCGTCGATGGGGAAGATCATGTGGTCCACGGTTTCTTTGGCGATGAGCTTGTCGAGGGCGTCCGAGCCTTCCTCCGCCTTGTTGAAGACGGTCTCGAGGCTGCAGCTCTGAGTGTCCTGCCGCACCTTGTAGTGCCGGTAGCGCTTACACAGCATGTTGCGAGCGATGTGGATGGCGTGATTGATGAACTTGCGCTTAGGTTTGAAGTTATGGCAGGCCTTGAAGATGGCGAGCAGCACCACCTCCTCTACATCCACAACCGTGCTGCTGTTCCATGAGCCTACACCCTTGGTGACTTGAACAATAGCCAGAGCCCAGGTATCCGGGTCTCCTGACGATATGCGCTTGGCGTAGGCTGTTTCTTGCTGGGGGTTCATGCTTGCTGTTCCCGGTTGAGCAGTGCGTACTCACCGTAGAGCAGCTCGGCAGCGATGTCGTATATCATCCCGCCAGTCTCCTGGTCGTCCACAAACGCCAGGTGCTGGTTCATGATGTGGACCAGATATTTGCCGGTGGGCTTGTGCAGAGAGACGCCCTTGAATAAGCTGGTCGCGTCTTTGGTTTTGTTCTGGAGGTTCTGTTTCCGAGTGCAGACCCGGAGGTTGCCGTCGGTGTTGTCGAGTGTGTTGTGGTTGCGGTGATCTACGTCGAGGTTATCTGGTGCGTTCTTGATCAGGCGGTGCATGCCTATCAGTTTTTTGTTTATGGAAGTTACTGCGTAGAAGGTATCTTTTTTGTAGACCCTCTGCGCGCACCACTTGTAATTCTTGACTCGGGGGTAGTCCCGCACGTTAATCTGCGTCCACTGACCTTGCGTCAGCTCTATCTCCATCATGCCCGCCCCATCCCAAATCAGCCTGGTGTTATTCTTTGCCATGGTGTTCTCCTATCCCATGATTATTATACACGATAAACGCGTATAAAGCAAATTACAAGGCTGGTGTCAAGCTGGCAGATAGCACGATGGGGTGGGTGTCGATGTGGAGAATCGGGCAGCAAGTTGACGTAGGGCTGTAGACTGCGCGCTCTGCGTAGTCCACCTTACCCATCAGCATCCCGCCGCGGAAGGCGCCGGCATTGATCAGGTACCCCTCTTCGGTGACGACCTTGTCGATGGTGTCGCGCCACCAGGTGAACGGAACGAACTTGGGTTTGTGGCTGTGGCCGCGCAGGAACACGGACACGTTGCGCCACTGGTGCTGGACTGCGGTGAGCTCGCGGAGATCCCCAGCTTCGCTGACGCCACCGCCCTTGCCGTGGTGCGTGTGGATCCGGAGAACGTCATCGCGCTTGCCGTTGAGCATGTGGAGGCGGATAAGCGCCTGGCCCTGGCCGAGGTAGGGGATCTTGGTCTTGGAGCACACGTACTGGACCGAGGATAGCCCGTTGGCGTAAACACGAAAATGGTCTCCGTCGAGCATGCCGAAGCACCTGGTGGGTTTGATGACCTTGAGGAGCTTGGGCACCACGAACGAGTCCATCCAGTTGATGTGCTGGAGATCCTCTTGGACCATGGCTTCCTCACGGTCGTTGAACATGGCACGTCGGAGAACCCTGGTGGTTGGCCTATCGTCCTCGGTAACGTCACCGACCTGGATGAAGTAGGCGTGCTTGTCACGTCGGACTATGTCGGCGAGCTTGTCGAAGGAGTTCTGAAGAAAAACAGGCGAGCCTATGTGCAGGTCGCCGATACAGTACAAATTGATGCGGGGCGTGTCTTTGACTTGGATGCGGAAATCCTTCAGCAGCATGGTGGCTCCTACCTGGAAATTAAGGTGTTCTTCAGGTCATTTACATCGCGCCTGGTTTCGCTGACCGACGTCTCGATGCGTGACAGGCTGTTGTTGATGGACTTGAGCTGCTCGGACTGGCTGGCCTTCTCGAACTCAAGGGTGGTGAGACGGGCCTCATGCTTCTCCACTTTGGCTGGGAGAGCGGCCATGGTGGCCCAGATAGTAGAGACGCTCCACAGGACCACGGCGGCTAACAGTGCCAGCAGGAGCTTGCGATTTTCACATATCTTGGCTATCAGATTGAGGAGCGCGATGGGCATACGTTACTCCTTCAGCTTCTCACGAGCCATGTCGCCCACGACTTCACTGGCGCCGCTGATGGCGGCCTTACCTACCTCTGTCTGCGCAACTTTGGCTGCGGTGCCGGTGGTTAAAGCCATAAGTTTAGGGCTGCGCGCGAGAGCAACCGCAGCGGCCCCAGGATAGGAGAGCAAGCCCCATGCGGCGGCCGCGCCACCGTAGCTGCCCAGGTCAGAAGGCATCAGCTGCGACATATCATAAGCAGCTTTCTTCACGACGTAGTTGCTTAATGGCTTGGAGATGGCGTCATTGGCCAGAAGCTGGTTTATCTCGGTAGCAGATAGCGGCTGCCCTGCGCGAAAGGTGGCTGACTGTTTGGGTAGGCGCTTCATTGCCCACTGCATGGCCCCTGCCGGATCCTTGGATGTCCGCACCAGTTCCACGGCTTCCTGCATTTCAGGAGACATGCTCTTGCCAATCTTGGACATGGAACTGGCCAGCTTTATAGCTGCTAAGTCAACCTCTTCCTTGCTCACATTCCCTATAGCTTTTATGATGGCGTGGGGGCTGTCCATGAGCATATCGTAAGCACCGCGTTTCAGGCCGGCTGTGTAATTCCACACGGGCCCAGCCACTTTGGTGAGAACAGGTAACGCGGTTGTGACAGCTCCTGTGAGGGCGACATCACCTATGGTTTCAGCGGCAGTCTCATCCTTGTGCCCTTCCATGAGCTGGCTGATGGCCTTCTGCACGGACCGGCCGGCAGCTGCGCCTGCGCCACTAGCAACGTAAGTGGCCGCGGGTCCGGCGGGGGTGAGCCATGCTGGAATGCTGGAGAGCGCGCCGATGGCCGCACCGGCGGCCGGGAGTGCTTCCTGCCCAATAAAGTGGCCCACGTCGGCAGCGTGAACACCAGGCGCTGTCTTGACGGGCTGCTGCATGAAGCCAGCCTTGAGGCCTTCCATGAATCCGGGTTGGTCGGAATTAGGAAACTCCACCGCGTCTGCTGCCTGGTGGACAGTTCCTACTGTGGTGGGCACTTCAATGGAATCGCCCGCAGGATGAATATCGCCTATAGCCATTATTCTACCTCCGTTACGGATCCGTCCGCGTTCCTCACACCCCAGTAACCTACGTTGGTTTTCTTGTTGAGATAATATTTGCGGGTGGCTTCCATCTTCTCGGGCTGGTCGCCTACAATGAACTTTTCACGAGCCGTCTGGCCCTTAATGAGCGGGGAGTCCGCGAAGCGCTGACGCTCGGCAAGATAAGGCTGGTACACTTCGTTCACCTTGGCGTTTGCAGCAGCCAGCATCTCCCGCGCGTCTTCAGGGCTGATCTTGATCTTAGCCCCCGGATTGATGGCAAGTTCCTTAAGCTGTGCGACCACATCTTTGTTCTCTAGCAGTTCGAATGTCTGCTCTCCAGGGCGTGCGGTCTTCATCATCAGATTCTTGAAGGAGTTGGCGAACATCACCTGCTCCGGGGGAGTAAGCGAAACATTCTGTTCCACCTTGCTCTTAAGCCCAGATAAAGTCTTGGCGTCATCCTTGATTGCGCTCCAGGCCGCAACGGCCGGCTGGGTGTCGAAAGCTTTCTTGATCTGCATCATCTGATCCTGCTCTTTAGCCGCGGCTTCTCCGGCAGCACCCACAGCTACGCCCTTGAGCTTGGCCAGCTCGATAACATCAGCCTTGCGCATGCCCTCAACGTTGATGCCCGGCATGGCCTGCTTGTAGGCCTCGACTTCTTTAGGGGTAAGCACGGTCTCCACATTGGCGGTCTTCTGGATCTGGGCCTGCTTGGCGGCGTCCTCGGCCTTGAGGTGTTCGGCGTCTACAGCGATGTCCTGGATGGTCTTAATGGCCATGGCGGTGGGCATGGAGGCCAGGACAGGGTAACGATCGGCGAGGTCCGGCATGGTGGCAGCCAGCGGAGAAGCATCAAGGGTATCCTTGAGCTGGTCCTGCTTCTGCTTGTAGAGCATCGCCGGGATCTGGAGGCCGGCGGCCGTGCCCTGCATGAAAGCAGCGAGCGGATCGGTGCTGCCCTGCGCGGCCTTCGCGCCGGCGGCTCCCCCGGCCACTACGTTCTGGGCCACAGAGCGGAGAGACCCTCGGCTCTTCTGAAGATCGGAGATGGCCGCCAGTGCTTGGGGAGAGTTGGCGCTGAAGCCGGTCGGGATGTTGGTCGGGTCGAACTCCGTCACCGGAGGGACCGAGACTGCCGCTTTGTTTTCCGAGTTGATGTCTGCCATGTGATAGCTCCTAGATTAGTGCCGCGCCGACAGAGGCGATGGTGCCCCATGTCTGCATCTTTCTCTGTTCTTTAGCCTGCTGTTCCTGGTACTGGAGGTTGCCCAGGTTCTGGTAGTAGGAGACCTTCTGCTGGGAGATCTGCCCCTGGGCGGTCATTTGCTGCCCCGCCAACTGAGATTTGCCGGTAGCGTATGTATTGGCAAGTGCCGTTCTCGTCCTATTCAACGAGTTCTCGCTGACCGGTGAATCAAATACCCCGCTTCCGGCCATGGAGTTGATCGCATCGGTCATCTCCTGTCCATAGTACTGTCCGTACTGGGTTTCGAAGGCAGTGTTCGCGGTATTGAAATAGTCGTTCAGGTTGCGGCTCTGGTCATTGATGAGCGAGAGGGCCTGATCCATGGATGCTGAATAGCTTGCCATATATTAAACCTTTGACTCGTCTTGGGGCCCAGTAGGTGCTCCATACTGGGTATCGTTGGTCTGTGGAAGGGGAGTCTCTTCCTCTTGCTCGTGGGAGGCGTTATCCCCAGGTGTGTTTGACCGGGGTGCACCTTTGCGCAGCATATCCGGGATAGATGCCACACCGGCCGCCGCGGCCCCGGTAAGGGCTCCGTAGATGCCGGCTTTGACCCGGGCCTGGTTGACCGTGGATTCGAACTGCTTGGCTGCCATGTTCTGGAAATAAGTAGATTTGGTGGCTGCGAGGGTGTTGGTGGCGTTGACCTTGGCTTTAGCGAGGGCGTCTGCTGCAGCGGCGTAGGCACCGGATAAGCTGGCGCCATATTGAGCCTGGCTACCCGCCTGCTGGCCGGGGTCCGTGAGTCCGCGGGCCGACATGCTTGAGGCTATCTGCCCCTTAACGTTGGCGAAGTTGGCATCCAGGCCGGTGGTCAGACCGGCTGATATAGCTGCCGCGTCCTTGTTGAAGTCTTCGGTCAGTGATGCCACCATGCCACGGGAGCCGGCGGTCACGTCCTCATAGGACTTCATCTTGCCGGCGGCCTTGAGGCTGCCTATCAGCCCTACCCCCCACAAAGCCATACCCAGTCCGCTCTGCGCGAGGCTGGGGTTGTGCGTCATGGGGCTTGTCTCTGGGCCCACCACTACGCGCCGGAGAGATTCTTTGAATGTGTCAGCCATTGTGTTTATCCTTCATAGTTAATACCCCGGATTTAACCTTTTGTGGGTCGTGCAGCGCCTCGGCAACCAGCAGTCGAAACAAGACCAGCATGCTCTCGAGCGCATCAAACAGGTCCGGAGGGCGGTTCTTTTGCTGGTTTTTCTGCTTCATCGCTGATCCTGATGTGTGCTCCTGTCATAGGCTCGAGCTGCACTAACTGCGCGCCAATGCTGTCGAGAACTGGCTTAAGATACTTCTCCGGCACCCAGTACTGTGAGTAGACCCCATGCCCGGCGGACTCCACCGTCAGGTAGTAGCCATACCCCGACCAGATGCTCAGGGTGATGACCAATGGGTTCCTACGCGGGTCCATTAGCCGCTCCGTGCTTGGTCTCGGCTTCATGAGCGGCGGCCATAACACGATCGAACGACTGTTGGAATAAAGTCACGGCTTCCTCGCGTGACTTGGCTGACACGAACAGCCGGTACCGCACCGGCAGCAGGCCCAGGATCTTATCGACCACCAGAGCGGCCTTGGCTGCCCCTGTGCCGGGCCCCAGCTTCGCTTCGGCCCATGTGATGGTGGCGACCATCCAGACGTCGTCAGCGGGGTCCCCAGCCTTAAATAAGGCCTCCAGAGCAGCCCGGACCCTGGACTCGAGCAACTGGGGCAGCGCTTTGAGAGCGGCGCCGATAGCCAGGCCTACCCCGGCCGTCACTGCGATGTTAACTAGGTTGTGGTTGATGAACTCGAGCATAAGCCCTCCTAAAAACGCAAGGCGATGGATGCCCCACCGCGGACCTTGTTCTGCATGAGGATGGGGCCTGCGCCCGCCTCCAGAGTAGGCAAGGTGGCTGAACTGATGTGGGCCTTGACCCACTTGGAGATCCTGAGCGCGCGGTCGAGCAGGTTGTCCACCCGGAAGCCCACGGCCACAAAGGCATAGCCCTGGGTCAGATCGCCAGGTGCTGCGGCGCCCACGTCCAGGGCGACATACTCTATGCCAGAGCTGTCATGGATCCAGATCAGGGGCGTGTAAACGGTCTTGAACGTCTTCCCGCCGCTGAAGGGCAGCCAGACCCCGGCCCGGGTGTTCTGCAGGATCTCCCGCACGTTAAGGCCGTAGACGGTGGTGTCCTCCGCTTGGGCTATGGCCGGCAGTGCCAGCAGTATCGCGATCAGAATCTTTTTCATGTTTTCTTTCCTCCCCAGTACTTATCAAGCATTTCCCTGATTGTCGGTTTGGCCTTGGCCTTCTTGAACTGGCCCTTGGCTTGGCCCTGCGCCTTTTTTCTTTGAAACTCGTCGTACGCCTTTGACAGGTTCACTGGGCACCTCCACCTTTACGATCTTGTCCCTCATCCATAAATACGCCCGAATGAAGGAATTGTGGCGTTTGCGTCTTGGCATGTTAATCGAACAAACCCATCATCCCGGTGGAGGGCATGTGAACTCTTACAATGACTACACCCGAACCTCCGGCAGCTCCGTGTTCGGCATAAATATATGGCACGCCTTCGAACCCCAGACCGCCTCCGCCACCGCCGCCACCCCTGTTTGTTTGCCCTGGTTGAGCTAATGTGTAGGTATCTACTCCGATATCCTGTGCGCCTGCCCCACCTACGTCGCAGGAGCTGCTGTCGTATGCATCCTGTGCTGGTCCAGCACCACCTCCGGCCACTATGGTTCCGGTAATCGGTTCAGTAACTCCACAGCCAGCTTTAGGGATGTACATCTGCAACTTTCCTGCGCTGCCTGCGCCACCACCGCTGTATGCTAACCCACCGCCGCCACCGCCAGCGTAACCCTGTCCTGTTGGGCTGGTGCCTCCGGATGAAGTTCCTGTTGTGTTCCGTCCGCCGGCGCCTCCGCCGCTGCCACCATTGCTGCCATTCATGCGTGAACCACCACCGCCTCCGCCACCATAAACTGTGGTCGATGCCCATACCCCATCACCGAAGTAAGTATTCGCGCCGTTGTTCCCATTCCCAAAACTGTAATCTTCAGTGTATCCCGCTCCCCCCGCTCCGATAGTGACGGTAATGTCATACCCTTTGTGCATAGGGTAGTTGGGATAATACGTGTAGCCACCGGCGCCGCCACCGCCACCTCCTCCATCGAGAGGATAATCGAAACTCCAGGAACCATTGCCCCCGCCTCCTCCCCCGGCAACAGCAACCACATCAGCAGCTAAGGTCTTGTTAACAGTCAGTGTGCTGTTGCCTGTGATGGTCGCGATCATGTAACCACCAACCACCTGTATAGTGCAGTTGGCAGAGCAGATGAATGGGCCCGAGGCCGCAGCAGGGACGGCCAGGATAATCCCAAGGATCGCAGCGTAGATCTTGTTCATATTAAAAGTTGTCCACGTATCCGAGCAGGTCCCACTTGTTGGAGTAGGCGCTGTACATGAAGCCCAGGTACATAGTCTTGTTAACAACCGTTGCGGTGGGCAGCAGGATGTCGCCTGCGCGGTAAATAGCATCGAAGGTCAGGCCGCGTACAGTGCCATCATCTTTGATGCGGATGATCATCTTCTGCCCGTTTACCGGGGTTCCCGTGGGTGCGTTGATGGTCATGTTGCCACCGGACGCAGTGGTGAAGTAGACGTTGTACTCGGAGTTGGGCGCGGCTGTCTGACCACTGTAAGGGGTCTGCTCTGTGGGCTTTATTGTGCGCACAGTCAGGCTGCCTTGGATGGTAAGGGCACCGGACAATGTTCCGCCGGTGTTGGGCAGTGCGTTTGTCGCCAGGGTTCCCTGCCCCGACGTAGCATAATTGCTTGTAGGGGTGAACGCGGCAGTACCTAATAGTCCAGTGACCGAATTAAGGTTGGTGACGGTCGCGGTCATGCCTGTAAGATTGGTGGCTGTACCCGCGTTGCCTGTAGTAGATAGTGCGTACATCCCTGTAGCTGTTGATGGGATGATGCCTGTCATTTCCTGTGGTGTCACCAGGGTGGCAGCGTGCAGACCCGCAGGCATGAGAAGAATAACTATTAAGATTTTTTTCATATTAGGTTACCTCGAAGTGATAGCGATCCAGCATGGCCCAGGTTCCTCCCCAGACCACATGCCCATCGTACCCGAGCTCGTGGACAGCGGTGCTGAGATCCTGAGCCACAGATACAGACCAGTCGGCCTTGCCGTTGATCACTACGGCCACGTCAAAGGCTTGGGCCGGCACGTAGTTGTGCTTGCTCTTGTGGACGAACCCGTCCAGGTTGGTCACGATGGCGCCGGGATGGTCCGGCAGCCGGCCCTGAACGAACAAGGTCAGCTGCTCCACCGGCGTGCGGTCCACGTGGGTGAGGATTAAGGTCCGGCCGGGATACTTGGCCTCATACCACGTCTTGAGGCGCGGCCATACTTCCTGTAGGAACGGTACTGCTTTGGTTATGTCTTTGCTCATATTAATCTCTACCCATGTGCACGCCATACCCCAGCTTGTAGATGCGCATGAGTTCACCTCCGGGCATGGCGCGGCCGTTAACCACAAACAACTCGTCTATCCCGCCTTTGAAATAAGACGGGTAAGTAGTCCACATAGAGCGCCCTATTACCGCAGACACAGCGGTAGTATCGGTGACCGCGGCCGTAGCTGCTGTGCGATATGTTAGATCCTCAACTCCGTCGACAAACGCGCGCATGAACTGTCGGTCATACGTGTAGCAGATCATATGCCACTGATTGGCCGGATACTTCTGTGTGCCAGCCTTGGTGCCTACGCTCTGATATTCACCATACACTGTGAAGGTCGCCCCTCCGGCGCTGGGCTGGTTGATCATGAACTGGAAGGCACCCGTGCTCGACCCTGATTTCTTGCTCAAGAAGTCAATGCCCGTGGTATAACTAGACGGAGGATAAGTGGGCTTAATCCAAGCGCATACTGTGCTTGAAGATGTATCTAGCGCGAAGCCGGTGCCTAGATCCACGTAGCCATTTGTTCCGGCAGCTGCCAGACCCTTGCCCCACAGGCCCGTACCCCAGGCCATGGTGCCCACGAAGGTGCCTGTAGACGCTCCGGTTCCCATCCAGGTTCCGGCCGCAGACTTGGTGATGGTACCTGTACCTTCATTAAAGTGGAACAGGGCGTATAGGCCTTTGGTCTGCGATGACAGCTGCCCCGCCCATACGGACGGGGTCAGCAGCATTAGCGCGAGTGCTATTAGCTTCATGGTACGTCGAGCCTCCGCCAGTATCTTATCAAGCAGCCGTATTCACTCGGCAAGGTACCTGACGCAGGGATCGCGTAGGTGTGTAGCGCGAGCAATGTCGGTGTGGTCGTTATGGTCGCGTTAGCATTCGGTGTCACCCAGGCTGAATACATCTGGTTCTGCTGGACAGTGACTGAGCTGGTGAACATCATGGTGAACGTCTTGGTGTTTCCGATATCACTGGACACCGCGATGTTGAACGAGGTTGGCCCCACGGTGCTGGTGTTCAGAGTATAGCACTTAACCCCAGTTATATTCCAGGTACTGCTCTCCACCACCCCATAGGCGCCCATGTTCGGGATCATAGGGCTGGCTCCCACCGCTGTGGAGGACACGAACACATCACCACCGGAGGCCAGGAAGGTCGCAGTGAACGTGGAGGACATTACAGGGTCGGAGTCAACTACGTTGACTGTAACGTCCCCTGTGCCGCCGACTGGACTCAAGGATATGTGGGTGCCGGCTATGATGCTGCTTACCCCACCAGGTGCGGGCCAGGCGACCTTGGTCACTCCGCCCAAGGTTATGGACGTGGATATGATAGAGCCATAGGTCTGCGGCGCGGTGTAGTTGTTGGTGCTGTCCAGGATGCTGTAAGACGTGTTGGCAATGGTGTAGTGCGCGACCAGGTGCGTGCCTGTAAGAGGTGCAGCGCCCATAGTTATCACAGCGCCTGTGAGCGTGTAGTCTGTAGTGATAGCTTTGGCCACACCGTTCTGGTAAACCACCAGAGAATAAGGCATCGGGGTGTGCGTCAGGGTAAACTGGGTCTGCACGCCATTGGTCTGGGCAGTGAAGTCAGACTGCTGAGCCGCCACACCAGCCAAACCTGATGTCATGCCGGTAAGGTTTGAACCATCCCCATAGTAACCCCCGTCCACGGTCATAGATGAGGTGAAGTGGCCTCCTCCGGCCACGTCAAGTTGATATGTGGGGGAATTGTTGTTTATGCCGATCAAGCCTGAATTAAGTATCGTCATGCGTACGGTGCCATTATCAAGTGCTGATCCACCCGTCATGAAGTTGAGCCTCTGTGTGGTACTACCGCCGGGGCTGTATGCTTGCAATGTTGCGTTATACCACCCTGTAGACAGCGCGCCACCTGACAGATAAAATCCGGAGTAGATTGAAACAGCATCTCCGAGGTTACCTGTGACGATACCTATGCTGCCTGCGGCTGTAATAGATGAAGAGGTGATGGTTCCCGCCGTGAGCTTGTTTGTGCCTAACGTCAAGTTTCCGGTCATCGTGTCGCCCGCACGATTCACCTTGTTGGACTCCAAGGTACCAGTAGACACAGCGATGGCATTCTCGCGCGCGGTGGCGCGGGAGATCTCAGCTGTCAGCGCGGCCCCTGTAGACTGGAGCTGTGCATACGTGGCATAGCCGGCGGAAGCGTGGTTGCCCCAGCTGTAGGCGGTGTTCCAGTTGCTGATGTCTCCGGCCGCAATTCCGTGCGCAGCGCTGCCCACGAATATAGGATCTGACTCTGTGAAACTGTGGAGGACACCGGTGAGCGCGGAGCCGTTACCAGAGGTGGTTAGGTAGTTTGGCTTGTCAGCAGTCCATACTGGGTCGGTCTCCGTCCGCAGGGCTGCGTTCCAGTAAGCGGCGCTGGAGGCAACCACATCATACGTAGCAAGGGTTGAGGCAGTAATGCCGTAAGCGGCGCTGGCAGTGAACAACGGATCAGATTCCGTGAAACTGTGTAGGACACCAGTAAGGTTTGAACCATCTCCAGAGGTAGTTAGGTAGCTATGTTTGTCAGCAGACCATATTGGGTCGGTCTCCGTGCGCAGGGCCCCGTTCCAGTAAGCAGCGCTGGAGATCACAGTAGCCCCCTGTGTTCCGGTCACATCTCCCGCCAGGTTGCCTGTGAAGTTGACCGCGTTGTCAGCTGTTGCGTGCAGGCCCAGATATAGGCCCGCATGGTTGCCCCAGGAATAAGCAGTGTTCCAGTGAGTGATCGAGGAGGCGTTTATTGCGTAGGCGACATGGCCTGTAAATATAGGATCTGTCTCCGTCCGCAGGGCTGCGTTCCAGTAGGCTGCGCTGGACGCCACCAGGTTGTAGGTGGCAAGTGTGGATGCTGTAATACCATAAGCAGCGCTACCTTTAAAGACAGGATCCAGCTCGGTGTGGATCACTCCGGTGAGGTTTGTGCCGTCTACTGAGGGTAATGCGGAGCTGCCATCAAGCAGTACGAGCTTATTGGCCTGGTTGAAAGTGTTTCCGCGCAGAGTCACAGATGAGGATACAGCGGAGAACACCGTCCCCGCCAGATGTAGACTGGCCTCATCAGCTGTATATGTAGTCCCTGCTGGGCTCCAGCACCCCACCGCGTTGCCAGCAGCATCAACACCGGTGGCTGCCTGCGTGCCCGTGCACGTGGTTCCTGCGGCCGCCAGGGCCGAAGCCTTAACCGCGGTTCCACCGATGGGAAGATACACGCCCGCTGGATTTCCCCAGCTGTAGGCGGTGTTCCAGTGGCTAGTGCTGGTTGCCGTGATATTGTAGGCTTCCGAGGTTTTGAAGATAGGATCCAGTTCAGTGACCAGAAGGCCAGTGATCCCGGTCCCATCACCATACAGCTTGGTGGCGTATACTGCGTGCCATGGCTTTGTGGACAGGCCGATGTTGCCTTCATCAGCTCCGCGCGGGACGAAGTTGCGGGTGGCTGCGGTAGCAGTGCCGGAGAAAGCGATTAAGACTAAGAGTGCGAGTTTCTTCATAGTTCCTCTATAGCGGCATGATGTCATTACCTGTAACGATCAAATACGAGTCCTGCACCACGAGGTCGTCAGGAGTAAGATTACCAAAAGCGTCCAGCTGCAGCACTCCGGCACCCCCAATTGTATCAATACCGGTCAAGGCTGACCCATCGCCTATAAACTTAGGGGCCGCCACGGCGGTGACGAACGTGATTGTGCTGCCCACAATCATACTTCCTGTGATGGCGTTACCTATGTTAAGGTACTCATCGGTGTCCATGGTGTCCGCTGAAGAACCTAACAGAATATTATTGTTACCGGCAGATAGCGCCGCTCCTGCGTTGTACCCCATGACAACGTTATTGTTTCCTGTGGTATTTGAACCTCCAGCATTAGATCCTAGGAACATGTTCCCATTTCCGGACTGGTTATTTGCTCCCGCGCTACCACCTATAAATGTGTTATAGCTGCCTGAATTTGCAGCTAATGCTGTGTACGCACCTATAAACGTATTTTGATCCCCGGTGTTACCGCCTGCCGCAGACTGGCCTATAGCTAGGTTAAGGGAACCTGTGCCATCAGTGGCAGCTCCAGCCATAGAGAAGCTATCTGCTGATCCTGCGGTGGATAATGCTACGGCCCAGTTAGGCATCACAAGCTGCTGCATTTGAACAGTCCCAGACGCAGTGATTGTGGTCGCCACAATTCCATAGTTGGCGGTCAAGGTCTTGGTGGCAATGTGGTTTCCCAGGTTGTCTATAGGGGTGAAGCAGCCAACAGAACTACCATAAGCGTTTACCCCAAGGGGCGCTTGTCCTGCGGAACAGGTTACAGGGGTAGTGGTAAGCCGGTCCGCGGTCTGGGAGTTTAGGGTCGCGCCATCTACAGATATATGCCACAGGCCGGTGGCCCCGGTCCCGGTCACTGAAGGGGCGCCCAGGTTCGCCAGAGCCCCGCTGGCGGTCGTTGCGCCCGTTCCACCCAAGGACACCGGCTGAACGGTGGAAGGCGTCCCCAGGGTCGCGCTGGATGCCGCTATCGTTGCGATAACAGCGTCTACCTTGGCATCCAGGGCCTCAACCACGTCCCGGGTGGCCGGATCCGTGATCTGGTCCGGCAGTGCGGCCCGCGCAGCGGTGGCGGCGAACAGCAGGAAGGCAGCGGTTATGAGCTTTTTCATGTATTAATTACCGATAAAGTTCGAGGCTGACCCATAGTTGTGCATGCCGTAGATGGTCCAGCCGCTGCCCAGAACGCTGTTATCTACACGGCTGCGGAACTGCAGGGCCCTGTTGGCGTCCGGGTTGATGTTGCGGGTGGTCCGAGCAAGGGGCAGCAGGCCCGTATCCACAGGCTTATACTGCCAGGTGGCCCCAAAATCAGGCGACAGCCCTATCTGGAGGTTGTTGTTGGCCGGGGTGCTGGGGTAGTCAACGATCATCTTGTTCACGCTCTTGTAGGCCAGGGGGTTGTCGTAAAGCTCATCCCGGCTGGTCCAGTGGCTATGTATTGCCTTGCCGTTATCCGTGCTGCCGTAGTCCATGCGGGCGATATAAGGCGTCCCGCTGATGGCGCCGTAGAGGAGTCCGTTCCACATCGCCATGGCTGATATGCCTAGGTCGTACATCGTGTGGCTCTCCACCGGCGGCTTGCTCTCGACCATCACCACGTCATTGTACAGGCCACCTGTGGTTGTGCTGGCGGCGACCCAGTATCTGCTCTTATAGTTAATACCCGACAGCAGCGACTTTGTGGGAAATCCGGTCAGCCAGTTGGCCACCGCGCCCTGCAGTATGGGTGGATCAATACGATTCGTGGTGGACCAGGCGCTAGTCCACTGGAGCCACTGGTTGGTGCTGCCCGGGATAGTGTCGCCGGGGTTTATAGAGGCATATGAAGCTGACGCCAGGCCAGCCTGTGTGGCCGCGGTGCGGACCTTCAGCCCGATGGTGCCGCTATTCAGGGTCTCGGTCACGTCAAAGGATCTCCAGCTTGTCAGCTGGGCCGCGTGCATAGCGTTGCTGGTGTAGGTGCCAGTGATGGGGTTTACCAGGCCGGACTCGTCCACGTCAAAGTATGAGTAGTTGCTTCCGGCCGGGCCCTTATACATAGAAGCGTAATCTACGCGGATGTCTTGCCGGCCGTCCCAAGCTGTGGAAGCCCCGGGAATCACCTTAACGTAAGTCAGGTCTCCGGTGTCGTTACCGTAGTTAACCGAATAGTGGAACACCACCATCACTGTTGGTCCGGGATCTGCAGTTCTTCCAGAACAGATAAACGTCTTCCACACACCGATGGTGTCTCCCGGCTGGTTATTGCAAGTGCCTATCACGTCGCCGTTCATCTTCTTGATGATCACGGTGAATCCCGGATAGAAGTTGCTCGTATCGCGGATGTTGGTCTTCCACGCCCGGGTGCCATAATAATGTTCGGTGCCTTGGTTATCGAAGCCCACGTTGGTCACGTTGGTGTTGTTCATCAGCTCTGCGCCCATGTTCGGACCAACAGTTGTGTACTGGAATAGACTCAGCTGTGCTGCAGCAGACAGCGTGCTGACGTATACGCCCACGCCTGTGTTGAAGTCTGGGATGGTGTTCCACGCCCGGAAGTTAAGGGCCAGGCCATTGGGCTGCTGGAACTTCTCGAAGGTCGGGGTCCACTTGGTTGACACGCGCTGGGGCGTGCTGCCGTCGAACCGGTACTCACCGTCGCGTCCAACGTAGCGCAACAGCCCGTCGTCCATTTCGACGATGCTCTCCTGGAAGCGGGAGCCGATCTCAGTGACGTTCTTCACCACATTGAGCTGGTACTCCGACTGGAACACGAGGCGTGAGATCCCCGTGTCCTTGAAGCCATAGAGGTTGTCCCTGTAGACCTTCAATCCATACAGCTGGCTGCCGTCCGACCGGTTGAAGTAGACTAAATTGTTGACGTTGGCCCAGGCCATGGAGGACAAGGCGGGATCGAGCACGTTGCCGGGCGCGCCCAAGGGATCGCTGAGTGAGCTGAAGTAGAGCGCCGAGGGGTCTGAGCTGATGTTGCCGAGCCACACCCGGTTCTTCCACCAGGCGATCAGCTTGGCCTTCGGGGCGGTCGGCAGGGTGCCGGCTCCGTTCAGCGCGAAGCCGGTGGCCCCGTCCCAGACATATGGGTAATCGAACCCGTTCACGATCCAGAGGTTGTCGTTAATGGTGGAGAAGCGCGGCGTGGCGATGGGGTCATGCCCGGTGCTGATCAGGGTGAAGTTGGAGCAGTCCGCGGTCTGCCAGATGGAGATGTTGTCGCTCACTATCATGTTCCGGGTGCCATTGTTCTTGGCGTATTCGTACATGTTGGTGATCGTGTTCCCCGACGGGATAGATCCGCACACCTGCCAACCGTTGCGCTGGCTGATGGAGCCCAGAGGCTCGTCAATGACCACGTTGAGCAGGTCAGGGCTCTCGTTCTTCTCCAGGTAGACGGGCGACTTGTAGTTGTTCAGACCACCGCTGAAGTCGATGTAGTGCTGCTCCACCGGGCTTTGCTGCGCGGCGAGCGTGCTTGTTAACAAGATCAGGGTGGCGGTCAGTATGGTTTTCATCTTAATTGCCTTGGAAGTTGCTCTCGCTACCGAACGTGTGAACCCCGAGCACACTGAACCCAACGCCTGGCGTGCTGTTCAGGATCCTGCTGCGGAACTGGAGCGTGCGGTTCGCGTCCATGTTGATGATCCTGGTGTTGCGCGGCAGGGTGAACTCCCCGGTGTTCAGGGTCTTGTAGCTGAAGCTCGTGCCCAGGTTGTTGGACAGGCCGATCTGCAGCCCGCTGTTGACTGGCAGCCTGCGGTAGTCGACGATAAGGCGGTTGACGCTCTTGTAGATCACCGGGCTCGTGTAGATCTCGTCGCGGCTGTCCCAGTAGGAGACAATGGTGGCGCCGTCGTCCGTGGAGCCAGTGTCCATCAGGCCGATCTTGTCGGTGCCACCGATGCCGGCGTAGAGCTGGTTGTTCCAGCGGGTCATCGCGGTGATCGGCAGGTCGAACATGGTGTAGCTGCCAAGGGGTGACTTGGACTCGACCATGGTGAGGTTGTTGTAAGGCGTGGTGGCCGAAGTGCTGACGGACATCCAGTAGCGGCTCTTGTATGGGAACGCCACGACTCCGGACTTCTGCAAGGATCCGGTGACCCAGTTGGCGACCACCCGGTCGATGTAGGGCGTCACGTAGTTCAGGCTGGTCTGCATGGATGCTTTAACCTTGAGCCACTGGTTTGTGGTGGCTGACACCACGGCTCCCGGGGTGATGGGGTAGTAGGAGGCCGCGGCCAGCCCGCCCTGCGTGGCAGCCGTCTTGACCTGGAAGCCCAGGGTCTGCAGCTTGGGGTCGCTCACGGTGTCGAACAGGCG
>Ga0315271_10000726_pt1 | contig 18987 bp, 17 predicted proteins | sample C3_top_MG_FD_204664 | JGI IMG/M metagenome (GOLD analysis project Ga0315271, IMG submission 204664) | Sediment microbial communities from Yellowstone Lake, YNP, Wyoming, USA - C3_top | ecosystem: Environmental > Aquatic > Freshwater > Lake > Sediment | place: USA: Wyoming | collected 2017-08-01
CATTCGCCACTGTGCGAGTCCTGCATGGGTCGAGGTTCAATAATCGCTGGCATGGTCAATATTGAAATTGTACAGCTTGCGCGCGGAACCGTAGCGCCGGAATCTACCCGGATCAGCTTTGACGCCCGAAGCTGACAGAAGCTCAGCGAGGCTTTGCAGGTGCTGCGCAGTCATTTTCTTTTCCACGCAATCTGCGCCCAGTGAACTGACGCTGCCGCCCACGTAAATGACCGCTTCATAGATCGAATCGCCGAGGAAATCTCCGGCGTCATCACAAACAACCAGCCGGCCACTCTGCGCCATGAACGCACTCAAGTGACCGATGGACCCCACCACGACAATATCCGATCCTTTCATGGAAATGCCGCAGCGCGCGCTCGCATCGCCCTCCACGATCAACAGTCCGCCGTGCCCTGATGCGCCGGCGCAATGGGAAACATTACCCTTGACCCGAACGGTTCCGGACATCATGTTTTCCGCCACGCCCGGGCCGGCACTGCCATTTATGCTAATGCGCGCCTGCTTGTTCATGCCGCCACAGTAGTAGCCGACGTGGCCCTCGATCTCGATGTCTATAGGTGCATCAACTCCTGCAGCAATACAGTGGCGTCCGTCGGGGTGCAGTATCGACCAGTGACCCTGGGGGGCGTTGTGCAGTCGCTGGTTCAATTCGCGCAAGGGCGCCTGCGCCAGATCGAAGGTAGTCATGCATCACCCCAACTGTATACCGTCGCCGGTGCAGGTTCCCAGACCCTGGCTTTTTCGACGCCCGGCAGCTGGGCGATGGCGCGGAATTCAGATGCCATGGCAACCCAGTCATCGTTTTCCGCCATGACCGCGGGCTTGCAGGCAATGGGATCACGCAACACCGCAAAACCATTACGCGTGCCCACGGCAAAGGTATAAAAACCATCCAGATCCTTGAGCGCGCTGGTGAGAGCCTGTTCCAGGGTAGCCCCTTGCTGCAATTGCCACATCAGGTAGCCGGCAGCGACTTCGCTGTCGTTGTCGGTCTGGAACTCGATGCCGTTGCGTTGCAGGCGTTCCCGCAGTTGGTTGTGGTTGGACAGTGAGCCGTTATGCACCAGGCAAAGGTCCAGTCCGGTCGAGAACGGGTGCGAGTGCTCCGTGGTTACCGCACTTTCAGTCGCCATGCGCGTATGACCCAGGGCATGGCTGCCGTGAAAGTCCTGCACGTGGAAGCGCTTTATGAACTCCAGCGGCGTGCCTTTTTCCTTGTAAATCTCGATCGTGCTGCCCGCACTCATGATGCGCAGTCCGGGTTCATGTGCATTCAGCCAGGTTTTGAGATCCGGCAGAGGGGCCGCAATCGAAAAAACTGCATGACTGGCACGAATTTCAATGTCGACTTCCGCGCTGAATGCACGGGCACAGCGCACACGCAGTTGATTCCAGTCGTATTCAGCGTCAGCACTAAACAGGGTGAGTTTGATCTTTGACGGGTCAACCGTATTGCGGTAAACGGCAATGCCGGCGGAGTCCGGGCCGCGCTCACTCATCTGCGCCAGCATGGCGGCCAGCATGGTGCCAAGATTGTTATTCAATTCTTTGTTTTTAAGATATATTCCAACAATTCCACACATCGTGCACTGGCCTCTGCTTGGTCGGCTTAGTGTATGCCGGAATGAACTCGTGGTAAAGTTTGTTTCTTCAAGGGAAATAGTGAATGTGAGAAATTCGTGACCATAAGGAAGAATCGGCCTGCAGCAAAGCCGGGCGATCCAGCGCATGTTCAACCGGCAGGCAATGAACTGGAGCGATCTATCGGCAGCCAGGTTAAGCGCTATCGCATCGAGCTCGGCCTCACGGTTGCGGAGTTGGCCGATGGCGCCAATTTGTCTTCCGGCATGTTATCCAAGATCGAGCACGGCAACATCTCACCTTCTCTCGCCACGCTACGCTCACTTTCCGCGGCGCTGAATGTTCCGGTCACCGCGCTGTTCCGGCAATTCGAAGAGCAGCGGGATGCAACGTTTGTGCGCGCGGGGCAAGGTTTGCCCATCGAGCGGCGCGGCACGCGTGCCGGCCATCAATACCAGTTACTCGGTCACAGCATCCACAGCGATGTTTCGGTTGAGCCGTATCTTATTACGCTCAAGGAAGGTTCAGAAGTGTTCCCGATCTTCCAGCATGCGGGCGTGGAATTCATCTACATGCTGCAAGGTATCGTCGTTTACCGTCACGCGGACACTACCTACCGCTTGACTCCGGGTGACTCGCTGTTCTTCGATGCCGATGCACCGCACGGACCCGAAGAACTGGTTGAACTGCCGGTGCGTTTCCTTTCGATCATTACGAATTCAAGCCGCGCCTAGACAGTGCACCATCGTGCCGAGAGCCTATTCTGGCTTGATGGCAGGGGTTTGCCTGGATTGTGGCATGGCCTTGTCCCGGTGTACTTCATGCAGCAGCCAGTCGCGGAAAATACCGATTTCCGGGCTGTCCCTTTTTTCACTGCGGCAGGCCAGGTACCAGTCTCCGTGCGTGTATATGCGGCGCCCGGGAAAAGGCTCGACCAGGCTGCCGTTTTCCAGTTCCCGGTTGACGAAGGGTTCCATGCCCAGGGCCACGCCCATGCCTTGCGCTGCCGAGTACCAGGCCAGGTCATAGCTGTCAAAGCGCAATCCCGAATTGGGATCCACGTCATGCACCTGGTTTTCTTCCAGCCAGACCCACCAGTCCTGCTCCGAAGGATAGACCTGGATGATGTCGAAGCGGGAAAGATCCTGGGGCTCCTTCAGCCCGATAGCTCCGTTGAGTAAGTTCGGGCTGCATACCGGGAACACGCGGCATGAGAACAGGTAGTCATAGTGCACATCGGTATGTGCCGGAGTGCCTATCATGACGCACAGATCCACATCCTCATTTTCGAAATCCACATCCTTCTGGGAAGTCAGCAGTCGCACCATGACACTGGGATACAGGGCCTGGAATGCCGGCAGCCTGGGGATCAGCCAGCGGATGGTAAACGTGGAGTAGACCTGTACCGTCAGAATCCCCGGCACCTTGAGTGAAAGAATCAGGTCCGTGCCTTCTGTGATGCGTTCAAAAGCGGCGCGAATGGTCAGGTAATAGCCCCGGCCCGCGCGCGATAGTTCCACGCCCCTGGCAGCGCGGGTAAATAACTCCACGCCGAGGTACTGCTCCAGGTTCTTGATCTGGTGGCTGATGGCGGAATTGGAAACGCAGATTTCATCAGCCGCTGCCTTGAAACTGCAGTGCCTGGCGGCCGCTTCGAAGGCGCGCAGTGCATTCAGTGGCGGCAGGCGTCTCTGCATCTATCTTCAGGCCAGCATGCCTTCGAGCCGCTCGCGTATCAGTGCAGTGGCCTCGCTCATGATGCGATCAATCAATTGTTTGCAGGTGGGCACATCGTGAATCAGCCCGGCGACCATGCCGCAACTCCAGGCGCCGGCGTCCATTTGTCCTTCGCGCAACACCTTGCGATTTTCGCTGCCGGCGACCAGGTGCCGGATATCGTCAATGGCGACGGCCTCGCCTGCAGCCGCCTTGTCATGTTCGATGCGCAGAATTTCTTCCACCGCACCATTGCGCAGCACCCGTTCGGTATTCCTGATGGGGCGCATGATCAGCCGGGTGTCCAGTTCCGTGGCGGCAACCAGCGCCTGTTTCACATTTTCATGGACCGGGGCTTCCTGCGTGGCAATGAATCGCGTGCCCATGTTGATTCCTTCCGCGCCCATGGCCAGGGCAGCCACCAGGCTGCGGGCGTCGGCCATGCCGCCGGATGCAACAAAAGGTATGCGCAATTCTTCGGCTGCGCGGGGCAGCAAGATCATGTTGGGCACATCGTCTTCGCCCGGATGCCCGGCGCATTCGAAACCATCCACGCTCACCGCGTCGCAGCCAATGGACTCAGCCTTCAATGCATGGCGCACCGAAGTGCACTTATGGATGATCTTGATGCCTGCAGCCTGGAGGCGCGGAAGGTGTTCCGCCGGATTCCTGCCCGCGGTTTCCACAATACGTATGCCCCCTGCAATGATGGCGTCTATGTATTCGGGGTAGGGCGGCATGATGAACATCGGCAGGAAGGTCAGGTTGACTCCAAAGGGCTGGTCGGTCATTTCATGGCAGCGGGCAATTTCTTTTGCCAGGGCCTCCGGGGTCGGCTGCGTCAGGCCGGTGATGATGCCCAGCCCGCCGGCGTTGGATACCGCGGAAGCGAGCTCGGCATAGCCCACGTAGTGCATGCCACCCTGGATGATGGGGTGCCGGATGCCAAACAGCTCGGTGATGCGGGTTTTCATTCTGCTCAGGACCGGTCCGGTCCCGACCAGTCAATGGCGCAGAGTTCGGCGCTGCGGCCGTCGAAATCCCAGGCCCGGCCAAAATCGCGCACCCGGCCCTTGAGCGCCCGGCTGACGGTGATGTCCGGTCCCATCCAGTACTGGGAGTTGGTGATCACCTGGTCCTTTGCGGGGTCCTTGCCGGGTACCGGTTCTATGGCACCCTCGATCAGTTTTGGGATGGAGAAGAAGCGCTTCTTGCCTTCGCGGCGGAATTCGATGGGCACTTTCTTGATCGCCAGCACTTCGCTGACCAGGACCTTGAACAGGCCGGTGGTGCCCTTGGCCTGGCCACTCATGATCAGGGTCAAAGCTGCATCTGCGGCTGCGTCCCCTTTTTCATCGAGATACAGGCCAACCTTCCAGTCACCGCGCGACATGTTGCCCGGAATCTCCAGGAACATGCCCACGTTAAGTCCGGAAAGATTGGTGTCACCGTAGTGACCCTGCGCAATGTTGATGCCCAGCCAACCCTGGCATTTGCCTTCAGTGGGCGGGTGGAAACCCAGTGAAATGACGCAGGGACAGAACACGTCACAGCTGCAATTGAGAATGAGTTCACCTTTGATACTCCATTGCTCGATCATGTTGAGTTCCTGTAGATGCCCGTAATGGTTAATGTTTGGTAGTTGAGTCTAATAGTTACTTCAAATGGGGTACGGTCAGCATCAGGCCGCCGACGCCTGCCAGCACCAGTCCGCAGGCCCGGTCAAACCAGCGCCGCTGGATCCAGTTTTTTTCAGCATACATGTACAAAGTCAGCAATCCCATCCACAGCAGGTTCATGACGCCCAATGCAAACATCAACAGCATCATGGCCCAGCAACAGCCCAGGCAGTATTTGCCCATGCGCAGGCCCATGTTCCAGAATCCCCGGTCACCGTTCTCCCAGTGGGCCATAAAAAACGCCATGGGCGAACGGCACTTTGATAAACAGGACTCTTTCAATGGCGTCCACTGATAAAGGCCGGCCAGGATGAACAAAGCTGCGGTAAGCTCTGCGCTTGCTGTGCTTGCCACCGCGGTCAGCAGTGCCTGGTTGTGCAGAGCCCATTGCAGCGCCGCGGCCAGAACGCCGAAGCCAAACCAGACCGTCACGAAACCGAGAATGAACAGGGCACTGCGCCCTGTGGTTTCACTTTTGCGCCGGGCTGTGTCGATCAGCTCCTCCAGCACATCCAGTGCCGGCAGGGCAGTGGGCAGCATCATGGCGATGGCCATGCCCCACCACATGGGCAGCATCAACAGGAAGTCCATTCCGCCCAGCGGCATGTGGTGCGTTGCCGGCATGCCATGGCCCGGGCCATGGTCCGGGTTGTAGAGAAACATGAGCAGCAGTGACAACCAGGCCAGAGCAATCACGGCCATGAGCGGCAGGCGTCTTCGCCCTGCGGCAGTGGTGAATATCAAAGCATCGATTCGTTTGTACTCAATGTTCAGTAGTCCAATTGCAGGCAAGATGCAGGAAAAGCCTGCTCTAAGCGAGTGAAATATTCTCAACAGCAATGTACTGTTTTTCGCTTGAGTTTGCACCCGCATCAGGCAGGATGTCTGTCCAACACCTTAATACTAAATCGTTTTTTTCCCAAGGGGCTGGCCGTGACCCCAACCGGGCAGTCGGCATTACGTTAGATTTGATAAAGCACCCACGTCAACTGATGAATACGGGACAGCGGTTGACTGGTTACCATGGGGCAGAAGAAATACCAACAGTGAGCAGAGCTATGGACCAATCGGCAAACACACCCACCATCGGTTTTGGCAGCAGGGTTCGGAAATCGCCATTTTTTGCATCGACGCGCAGCTGGGGCTGTAACGCGTTTAGCGTGTACAACCACACCTACATGCCGATTCACTACGGCGATCCCCTGCAGGAATATCAGCAATTGATCAGCGCGGTGACGCTGTGGGATGTGGCCTGCCAGCGCCAGGTGCAGATCAGCGGCCCGGATGCCACAAGGTTTGTGCAGTTGCTCACGCCCCGGAACCTCAGTTCGCTGGCCGTGGGCCAGGTCAAGTACGTGCCTTTGGTGGACGAGAACGGAGGCATGGTCAACGACCCTGTGCTGCTGCGCATCAGGGAAGACATGTACTGGCTGTCCCTGGCCGACAGCGATGTGTTGTTGTGGGCAAAAGGCCTGGCCTGGGGACACGATTTCAATGTCCAAATCACGGAGCCTGATGTATCGCCCCTGCAGGTGCAGGGACCGATGGCAACCGATGTCATGCAGGCGGTCGTTGGCGCATGGATCCGGGATCTGAAGTATTTCTGGTTCCGGGAAACCGACATCCAGGGCATCCCGGTGGTGGTGTCGCGCACTGGCTGGAGCAACGAGCGCGGCTACGAAGTGTTTCTGCGCGATGGCACACGTGGCAATGAGCTGTGGGACATCATCATGGCAGCGGGCAAGCCCTGGAACATCAGCCCGGCCTGCCCGAGCCAGATCAAGCGCATGGAAGCAGGCTTGCTGTCATATCACAACGACATGAACCTCTCCACCAATCCGTTTGAATTGGGCATGGGCAAGTTTGTCGACCTTGATCAGGAAGCAGACTTTATTGGCAAGCAGGCGCTTAAAGTTATAGCCCGCGATGGCATTCGCAATCGGCTGCTCGGTGCCTACATCGACGGTGCGCCACTTCCGGTCAATGAACATCGCTGGCCGGTTACAGTTGATGGCAAGGCAGTCGGCGAGCTCACCAGTTGCTGTTACTCACCTACGCTGGAGCAGAACATTGCCTACATTTACCTGCCGGCAATTCTGGCCACGGCAGGGCGGAAGGTTACGGTGCAAACGGTCGTGGGAGAGCGCGCGGCTGAGCTGTGTGAATTACCCTTTGTGAAAAATCGTGCGGGTGATAACGCCAGCTGAATTGCTGTCCGGATTCGCGCAGAAATGGCAAACGAAATAATGAGTCCGGCCACGGGTTCTTTCCGGCAGCATGGTGCCCGGATATGAAGAGTAGTAGCGCAGTAATGGCCAGCCTGCTGGAACACAGCTACCTCGAGATTGTGCCGGTGCCCGGAATTGAAGACCGGCTCATGCAGCTACCAGCGCAGGCCTACGTGGCAATCACCTGCTCCCCGACCAAGGGTGTCGATGCAACGCTGGAGTTGGTGGAGCGTCTCGCAAGCCAGCATTTGCGGCTGGTGCCCCACATCGCCGCACGCATGGTCCGTGATCGCCACCACCTGCAAGATATTCTCCAACGGCTTACGCAGTCACAGATTGAGAGCGTTTTTGTGCCGGGGGGTGACGCACCAAGCCCCTTGGGAATCTATTCCGGTTCACTTGATCTGTTGCGGGACATGGCGGAAATCGGACACACCTTCAAGCACATCGGCGTCGCTGCGCATCCCGAAGGCCATCCCCTGATCAGCGAAAGCCAGTTACTACAGTTGTTGCTGGAAAAGCAGGTATACGCCAATTACCTGGTCACGCAGATGTGTTTCGACCCGGCAGCACTGATCCACTGGTTGCAAAAAATGCGCAAGGCCGGGGTAACGCTGCCCGCATGGCTTGGTCTTCCAGGCGTGGCCGATCGTGCCCGTCTGTTTAAACTGTCAACGCGTATCGGTGTTGGCCAGTCAGCACGGATTTTGCTCAAGCAGAAAGGATTGCTCAGAAGAATGCTGGGCATCAGGCCCTACCGGCCGGATGAATTGCTCCAGGGCCTCGCGCCGCACCTGGGCGAAAACGGCATCGGCATTCCCGGATTTCATTTGTTCAGCTTCAACGATATTGAACGCACCGAGCAATGGCGGCGCGATACCCTGGCGCATTACAGCCGCAAGGCCTGAATTAACCAGTTACAACCCGCTTAGTGCACGTCGAAGTGCCAGCGTACGGTGAGCTTGCCCGCATCGCCGAATTCGCCTTGTAACGACACCACCTCTTCACCGGACTGGCTGCGCGAATTTCCACTGAGCGCCACCGTAAATGGCTGGTCGTGCGTGACGTCGCCTTTGGCATTGACCCGGAAACGCAGCAGTTGCTGGTGCGGGCCGACCGGGGTGGGTGTGTCGTGGGTGCCTTCCGGCTCATCAGTGGTGATGGTTTCAGTATAGGGCAGCGGGAACAATGGAACCGGCAACAGCACCGTGAGGGTGTTCTTGCTGCTGTCGAGCTCGACCGATGAGAAGCCGGCTGCCGCCTCTGGATTTTTCTTTACATCCGGTGGCAAGGGGATGTCGCCCGAGCCGGTCCGCACTTCGTCACGCGTGCAGCGCGCGTGAGGCAGGCTCATGCAGATCGGGTCGGTGCTGGAAATGTGCACAGTCTCATCAATGCGGTAGGTGCCTGTTTGTGCGGTCGGGCGCCATGCCTGGTAGCGCGGTGCACCGGGCTTGCCCAGGCCCTGGGCGGCATCCCTGGCTTTCAAGGCAGTGTCCATTTCCGGCGTACCCTGCAACGCAGCACCCATCTTCATAGCCTCACGGGTGATGCACTCTTCGTCTTCGCCGCACTTGGCCATGATGGCTTCGGCATCGGCCATCATGGGCGCCATGTCGGTGGAGAGTTGCTGCGCCTGGGCGGCCTGGCTTTCAAGTGCAGCACTTTGCTCTGAGTCCGGGGCCTGTGTCGTGGACAAAGCGGTGGGTGCCTGTGCAACCAAATGTGCAACAAGGTTTGCGCTGCGCTTGACGCGCCATTCATAGGGATCGTACATGCCTTCGCTGCTTACTGCACCGGCTGACTCGTAAATGTAATCGACGCTAAGTGTTGCCTTGGCTCCAGCAGGCGCGAAGTCATCGGCTGCGAGGGTTGTAGAGGTCAAAGTTGCGATCGCTGGCAGCAGCGCTGCGATACCAATTTTTCGTACCCATTTGTGCATAATGTCTTCCCTGATTGTGTTGGCTGGTTGTCAGCGGGACTGCGGCCACTTTTGCGGCGGGCGCCAAGCGGAATAATCTCACCGCTGCACTCACAAATCCAGTGAGGGGGGATTCTTTCAGGACCGTCGCCAGCAGGGCAGGGATGTACTTGCAGCGTGTCCTGAAAGAACCCCCCCTCACCGGACCCCACAACAAGCGAACCAGAAGCAAGTCCCTGCTCAAGCTTCAACCATTGCGCCGGCATTGCCCTATACTTTGGGCAATTCAATTGAGGGCCGGCGCCTGTGATCATCGTCGATGCAACAGCGGTGACGCCGCAGCCATGGCGCAACGGCGGGGGCCAGACCCGCGAGTTGCTCACCTGGCCGGCGGGAGGCGACTGGAAGTTGCGCATCAGTCGGGCCGATATCGAATCCGACGGTCCGTTTTCAGTTTTTGCCCAGGTCCGGCGCTGGTTCACCGTGATTCATGGTGCCGGCGTTGTGCTTGAGTTTGCGGATGGCGAACGCACATTGCGTTGCGGGGACGAACCGCTGTGCTTCGATGGGGGCCAGGCCCCCGGATGCCGGCTGCTCGGTGGTCCCACCCAGGATCTCAACCTGATGGCCCGCGGTGGTTCAGCAGAGATGCGGAGGGCAGAACCCGGGCGGCGCTGGGACGAACCGTTCGCATGGCGCGGGCTGTACACTGCAGTGCCGGGCAGTTGGAGTAATTCCTCTGAACAGCGCTCGCTGGCAGCAGAAACGCTGTTGTGGGCAGATGATGCAATTGGCAGCGCATGGTTCTTTACACCCGCTGATGCTCACTCACTGCCGCCTGCCTGGTGGCTGGGATACACTGGCAACATGACTCAACCGGGGTGCACTGATGAAAATCCCTGAACATAGAAAGTATCTGCATGACCCGGAAGGCAGCCGGCTCCCGGTAAAGCTCGACACCACGACCAATGGCGAGTACCTGCCGCGGCCCTTGCCGGGGCATGTGCGCAAGACCATCGCAATCGCGTCCACGTGGGCCATGGAAAATGCCCGGCGACTCAACCAGGGTCGGCGTGAGTTCCTGGTTTCACTCAGCGGAGCTGCTACTTGCCTTTTGGCCATGAATCGCGCCAGTGCGGCGGTCAACCAGACCGGAGGTTTTTTCAATCTGCCTGAGGAGGCGGTGCTGGACGGGCAATTGGCCGCCGCAAGTATAGGCAAAAAGGAATTTATTTTTGATATCCAGACGCACCACTTCAATCCGGTAGAAAGCTGGCACACCCCTACCGGATGGACTGACTCAATAAAAGAGACGGCCAGCACCACTGGCTGCAATATCCTGCCCGACGAGGAATTCGGCTACATGAGTTGCAGCGATGCGCGTGCATTCGTGCGTGAAATTTTCCTGGACAGTGACACGGACGCCGGCGTGCTGACGTTTGTACCCACGGACGAGGCCTCCATGCCCCTGAGCCACAAGGAGGCATCTGCAACCCGGCAGGTAGTCGATGCCCTGCCAGATGGCCAGCGCCTGCTGCTGCATGGCCGCGTGATCCCCAATCTGCCAGGTGACCTTGAGCGCATGGATGAATTGCAGGAGAAGTGGGGCTTATCCGCATGGAAAACCTATACGCAATATGGAGAAACCTACGATAGCGGATGGTGGCTCAACGATGAAAGACACGGTCGGCCGTTTTTGGAAAAAGTGCGTGCCTCGGGCATCAGGATCGTCAGTTGCCATAAGGGTTTGCCGCTGCCGTTTCCATTGATGGGCGAGGGCAATCTGCAGTATCGCCTGAGCCACGATGTGGGCCCTGCAGCGAAGGAATACAGCGATATCAAGTTCATTATTTTTCATTCCGGCCACGATCCCGCCATGCCGGAGGGCCCCTATACGGAAGGGCCCGCTGCCTCCGGCACGGACAGCCTGGTGAAATCGGTGCTGGACAGTGGACTGGGCACCGGCTCAAACGTGTATGCCGAGTTGGGGTCCACCTGGTGGCAGGTCATGCGGGAACCGGACCAGGCCGCGCACCTGATTGGAAAACTGATCAAGCATCTGGGCGAGGATAATGTGCTGTGGGGCACGGACTGCCTGTTCTACGGTTCACCACAGGACCAGATCCAGGCCTTCCGTTCCTTCCAGATCTCCGAGGAATTCCAGGAAAAATATGGTTATGCGAAACTCACGGATGAAATCAAGGCCAAAATATTTGGCCTGAGTTCAGCAAAAATTTATGGCATTGAACCGGTTGAAGTGACGAGACTTGCACAAACCGATGCCATTGGCCGGGCAAAAGCCAGCTACCTGGCCCACTCAGACCCCACATTCAAGACCTACGGGCCCAAGACCCGGCGGGAGTTTTTCCAGTTTGCGGGTATGGATCACTGAAGTTCATCGTGATCTCAGGTGGTGCGCGAGACTGCTTTACATCTGAGCGTTGAATATGCCACATTGAACGCAGTTCCATGAGCCAAAAGAGTGTCCATGCCGGGCCAAGCACACCTTGCTGACCATTCCCACCCCAAGCCCATAAGCATCAGCAATGCTCTAGCGGCTTGGCATGACCTGATTTGCGATTCGCCCGGGGTACCTTCTCCGGCTTCGAGTGCGGGCACCGGGCGTGATATCTGTTTTCTGAATTCAAGAATTTCCCCCAGCATGGGGATGGGTACGCTGGACCTGGTTGCCCTTGATGAAGATTTTATCCTGCTGGGTATGCGCGGGAAATTCCACAACGACCTGCATTACCAGGTGGTTGGCGAGGGCTGGACACGGCTGCATTTTCGTAAAGCGGCCCGCACGCTGATGGATTTCGACGGCATCAACTGCAGTGAACTCGAAGGCCCCTTGTGCCAGATCTTGCATCAACCGGTTGGCGTGCCTGACGAGGAATGGGTTGAGGGCGGCGCCAGTATTGATTGGGTGACCGTATTCATGCGTCCGCAAATGTTGGTGCAGCGCTTCAAGCTGGACTCCATCCGCCTGTCTGACCCGGTGCGCAGGCTGGCTTATGGCGCTGATGAGTTCCTGCTGCAAAACTGGTCCTTATCCGCGGAAATGTCTTTGGCAATGGACCAGATCCTGGGCACGGCCTACCGCGGAGACCTGAAGCGGGTGCACCTTGAGGCCAAGGCGGTAGAGTTGGTCTGCATGATGTCGCAGGTGTTGAGCGACCGCCCCGCGGAAGGATTTCCAGTCAAGCTCAGGACGCGGGATCTGGAGGCTTTGCACGAGGCGCGGCAAATTCTGGCCCGCTCACCGGCGGAACGGCCCAGTATCGAAGCGCTGTCCCGTAGTGTGGGAATCAACCGCAACAAGCTGACGTTTGGTTTCAAACACCTCTTTGGGCAGACCATTTCCGAGTATTGCCTGGAAAACCGGCTGCAGACCGGGTGGAAGCTGTTGCAGGATACGGAACAACCGATTGCCGTAGTAGCGAACCAGGTCGGCTATGCCCAGGCAGCGGCTTTTTCTACCGCGTTTCGACAGCATTTTGGCGTCACCCCCACGCAGGTGCGCCGGCGCTAAACCTTCTAAAAAATGTCGCCAGCGCAAGAAAAAATGCGGCAGGCAAACGTTTATCTGTTAACGACTCCTTAACATCGTGTGCTGGACCGGTCGGTGGACTGTTCACCGGCGTGGCTACTATCACTCGTTGGCGCAGGACCGCGCCCAAGGAGCCAGTCATGAATACGCAAGCAGAACAACGGCATCAGCACCAGCCATTGCAAATCATCCCGGCCCGTCATATATCCCGGCTCATCATTCCCCTGGTTGTGACCTTGTTCTGGGCTCTGGCATCGATCAGCGCCTGGGCGCAAAACACGCCACCGGGGGAGTCCGACGACACTCAGCAGGTGCCCGGCGTGCTGGAAGAAATCGTGGTCAAGGCCAGGTATCGCGAAGAAAGCCTGCAGGACGTGCCCATTTCCATTGCCGCTGTCAGTGGTGCTGACATCGCCGAAGCGCGCCTGAACACGGTTCAGGAACTAGAGTACTCAGTGCCCAACCTGGTGTTTGGTGAAACGGGGTCATCCGGTGAAACCTTTATTGGTATTCGTGGAATTGGTGATTTCTCGCGCAACATTGGTTTCGACACACGCGTAGGCGTTTACCTGGACGGAGTTTTTGCCGGTCAATCCCTCGCTGTCGACCAGGGGCTGGTGGACGTAAAGCAGGTCGAAGTTTTGCGCGGCCCGCAGGGTACCCTGTTCGGCAAGAACAGCACGGCCGGTGTCCTTAGCGTCATCTCCAATGCGCCGGTATTGGGGGAAAACAGCGGCGAGTTTCTTGCGCGTGGTGGCAACCTGAGTACCCTTTTTGGCTCGGGTGTCGTCAACCTGCCGCTGGGTGATACCGCCGCCATGCGTTTTGCCATCAGTGCGCAGCAGCAGGATGGTTATATCAAGAACCTGTTTGACAACAACAACCTGATGGGTAACGACTTCGTGGCAGGCCGGTTCCGCTTTCTGCTGCAACCCAGTGACGCCCTGGCTGTCAATTTCTCTTTCGACTTCCGCCAACAGGATAACAACCTGTTATTTCTGGAGCCAACTGCTGCGTTTGAAGACACTGTCGGCAACCCGCTGGCAGCACCTGATTTCATCGTCGACCAGGATGCTAACCTGGTGGACAACAACCACAGTTGGGGCACCAGCCTGACCATGGACTATGACTTTGGCAATGACTTTGTCTTGACCTCGATCACGGGCTACCGGACTGCTGATCGCAAAGTGGGCAGCGATGAAGACGCCACCAGCACGTTCAGCCTGGCTGCACGTTATTTTAAGGACGATTTTCAGCAATTCACGCAAGAACTGCGACTGGCCTCGCCGGGCGAAAATCGCTTTCGCTACGTGCTCGGCGCTTTTTACTTTGATCAGAATGCCAAAACCGACCGCGTCGTGGCGCTTGGCCCCGGTTTTGGTGGACCGCCACAAGGTGTTGATGCTGCAGTGCAGGACTCGGCAGTGGATACGCAGAGTTGGGCTCTGTTCGTCAATGGCAACTTTGACATCACCGACCGCCTGACTTTAAGTGCCGGGCTGCGCTACACCGACGAGCAGAAAGACGCATCAATAGTGCAAAACGTGTTTCCAGGTTTTGGCCTGGCAACACATATTTCTGAATCCTATGACCGCAGTGATAGCTATTGGACTGTTTCTACCAGCCTGGAATACGCAATCAATGACACGGTATCGACCTACTTCACCTACTCCAACGGCTACAAGAGTGGCGGCTTCAATGTGGACCTGGTGCCCGCCGTGGAAGATTTGCCGTACCAGGAAGAAACGGTCGACAGTTTTGAACTGGGCATGAAATCCGACCTGCTGGATGGCCACCTGCGGTTGAACCTCGACGTTTTTTATGCCAAGTACTCTGACTACCAGGTGTTCCAGTTCCGCTTTGATCCATCCAGTGGCACCACCTCCCTGCTGGTCTCCAATGCTGCCCAGGTTACTACCAAGGGCTTCGAGGCCGAAGGCACCGCCTTGCTCACCGACAACTTCAGCCTGGACTTTGGCGCAGGTTACAGCGATGCAACCTTTGATGATTTTCCGGGTGGTGCGATAGATGGCACTACCGGCGAACCCATCAACGTGGCCGGCAATGTGCTGCCGCGCGCTCCCAAGTGGACGGGAGACCTGACGGGTCGTTACCACTTCGATCTGGGCGAGGTGAACAGCTGGATAATGGTTAACTACGCTTACCGCGGCGCACAATATTTCAACCCCGACAACCGCGAGAACTCCCACCAGGGAGGGTATGGCTTGTGGAATGCAGCATGGAACTTTGACATCAACAAAAGCTGGGGCGTAGCGTTGTACGGCCAAAACCTGGGGGATAAGACTTATGCCACCATGCGCGGCATAAGTTTCCTTGGCGTGCCGTTCAGCCTGCTGGCCCAGCCGCGTACTTACGGCGTCGAAGTCAGCTTCCGCTACTGATTAAAAGCGGCATGATGCAGAGCCGCATGAAGCTGCTTGGACTCACATGCAACCTGCCAGGTGGCATGTTGCTGGCAGTGACAATGTTGTTATTCACAGTGCCAGTGTCTGGCTGCGCACAGGTTGAGCCGGGAGTGGCACCATCATCAACCCCAGTGCTGCTGCATTTTGCGATGCTGGTGGACGGCACTGGCGAACTGCTTGAGGGCCAGGAAATCCTGGTTGAAAGCGGGGTAATCGTGGCTATCGGCGATGGGCTGGCTGAACGCTATCCCGCTGCGCTGCGGGTAAACCTTGAGGGGCTGACAGCGCTGCCCGGCCTGATCGATGCCCACGTCCACATGACCTATGGTTTTTACGGACGCTCGCACGGCGATGCCTGGAAGCAGTTATTGCAGGAAACTCCCGCGCCGCAACGCCTTGTTGCCGCCGTCCGCAACGCGGCCAGGACGCTCGAAAGTGGAGTCACCACGGCACGCGATTTATTTGCGCTCGACGGGGTGGATTTTTACCTGCGCGAACTCATCGAGCAGGGTGTCGTTCCCGGTCCGCGCTTGTTCTTGTCCGGCAAGGGGATTCATCCCATGGTGATGCCACCGCAGGCGCAAGGGACACAAGCTGAACGCATTGCGAGCCTTAGCCAGCGCGCCGCAGAAGTCGCTGCCAGCGGAGCGGACTGGTTGAAGATATTTGCCACCACTGGAACCGCATCTGACCTTAGCGGCGAGCAGGTGTACTTCTATCCGGAAATCAGCGCTGCAACCAATGTTGCACATGCCAATGGACTCAAGGTTGCAGTCCATGCTTACGGTGCTTCGGCGGTGCCCGACGCCATCCGCGCAGGAGTGGATTCCATTGAGCACGCGGTGGATGTGGATGATGTAACTCTGGCTGCCTGGGCCGCCAGTGGCATTGCCTACGTGCCCACCATCGACCACAATCGCTACTATGCAGACCATCGCGAAGAGTACGGCTTCGATCCGCAGGCTGAACATGAGCTGCGTGATTTTACCGCCCGCAACGTTGAGATGCTGCGCCGTGCCCACGCCGCGGGTGTTCCCATTGTCATGGGTTCAGATGCCGTCATGAGCATGTTTGGTGAAAACACGCGCGAACTGGAGTGGTTCGTTAAAGCCGGCATGAGTAACGCCGAAGTGCTGCAGTCCGCCACCGTCAACGGCGCCCGGCTGTTGGGCCAGCAGGATAGGCTGGGCCGTTTGGCGCCCGGCTTTGCGGCGGATATTGTCGCGGTGCAGGGCCAGCCATTGCATGACATTGAAGCCCTGACTCGCCACGTTGTTTGGGTGATGAAAAACGGCGAAGTTGTTGTGGATAATCGCACAGCGCCGTGAAGTCCCACAGGAGATGAGCGATGAAGGATCGCGTAGCATTAGTAACCGGCGGAGGCCGCGGGATCGGCCGCGAAGCCGCGCTGCTTCTGTCAGCAGCAGGTGCGCGCGTGATGATCGTCGCGCGCAGCACCACTGAACTGGCCGCCGTCGGTCTCGATTATGTAGCAGTCGACCTGGGCACCGCTGAGGGCTGTGCGGAGGCCGTTGCCGAGACCGAGCGGCGACTGGGGCCGATTGACCTGCTGGTCGTTAACCACGGCATCGGCTCAGCCCACGAAAAACTCGTGTGGGAGCAGGATCCGGCTGTGTGGCGCGAGACGATGCGCATCAACCTCGACGCTCCGTTCGAACTCGCGCGGCTGACGGTCGGCGGCATGTGCAAGCGCGGTTTTGGGCGACTTGTATTTACCAGTTCGACCGCCGGCGAGAAAGCGGAGCGATCGGGCAGCGCCTACACCGCCTCCAAGCATGGGGTGATCGGGCTTGCCCGGGCCGTCGCCCAGGATGCGGGGCCGTTCGGCATCACGTCCAACGCGGTGCTGCCCGGCTGGGTGCGAACGGCCATGGCCGAGCGTTCAGCCAAGACCGAGGCCGAACGGCGCAGCATCAGCGTCGAGCAGGTGTGGCGCGAGCGCGCCGCTATTTACCCGCAGAACCGCGTGCTGGAGCCGCGCGAGGTCGCTGAGGTGATCGCGTTCCTGTGCAGTGATGCAGCGGGGGGTGTGAATGGAGAGGCGATTACGGTGGCGCTGGGGGGCGTATGGTAGGCTGATGCACCGGGATCTCAGGGCACGCACTGGCCGGTTCCCCGGTCTTCGAAGGGCTCACCCTTGGCCGTCACGAATTCCCAGTCATAGCTGTCCGGGTGCAGCGTGAATTTGATCACGCCATAGGACGTGTTTTGCCGCACTTCGCTGTTTTTCACCACATCCTTGAAAGCGTATACGCCGCCGCCGCCGGTACCTACCACAAACTCCCGGATACCCCGCTCCGGATCGGGCTTGCCCTTGGGGTCCTGCGGGGCAAAGCGCTCGTAGTCGTGGTCGTGCCCGTTGACCACCACGTCAACCCCGGCCTCATGCAGTATCCACCACGTATCGAGAATCAATTCTGGTGCGCCGCCATGCCCACCCGACGAGAACAGGGGAATATGCCAATAGGCCAGAGTACAGGTGCTTGGGTTTTCGGCCAGGTCCTCGCGCAGCCACTTAAGCTGCTTGGACTTCCGGTCCATTGCGATACTGCTGTTGAGCGAGATGATGTGCCAGGCCCCGAGGTTGTAGCTGTAGTAACCGAGTCCGCGGGGACCGGCGGCTGCGCCAAAATAATCGTAATACGGCTTGCCGTTCTGGGTCTTGATGTCGTGGTTCCCGACTGAAGGCCGTGTGCGTGCCTTGTGGCGGCCCCAGGAAAGGTTGTAACACTCGTCAAAACTCTCCTTGGCTCCCTTCGGATAGGCATGGTCGCCCATGGTAAAGACGGTGCCGGGGATGTCATCGAGAACGCGTGCCGTTGCCATGTGGCCATCGCCCACTTCGCAGTTGGCAATATCGCCGGCGCCAACCAGGACCACAGGTTCTTCCGCGGGGTCCTGGCTTTGCGCTAAAGCCAGTGCAGGAGCTAAAACCAGCGCGACGAGCATCAAACTGAAGAGTCTCATTCTTTTCATGGAAAATCCCGTTTCAGGTAAGCCCATATTATGCGGAAAAGTTTCAGTGGTAGTGAAAAATAAATAAAGCAGTGTCCCGGCCAATCCGGCAAAGTGTGTCGCGGCCGCCGGAGCCAGCTCTTTTTAGATATTCGAATTCCGTGCTCGGGTGATGAAAGACGGCGAAGTTGTTGCGGGTAATCGCAGCACGCCCTGAAACAAAAAATAGCGGAGACCACAAACAGAGACGCAAGAACAAACGCCTGCAGAGCATCGGGCGTCAAGGTTGGCCGCGGCAGGTCACCGGGCAAACCATTATGATCAGCAAGTTATAAATGGGCTTGCTGGTGGTAAATGAACAATGTTAGCCGTTGTTGTGTAATGACTTCATCCGCTTCAGGTGGAGACTCTGGTAATTCATCGGGATCATGAAGTAGTACCAGAGATACATCTCCTTCAACTCGTGCTTTAGCCAGCCATTGCGGGAAGTCAGTTTGGGATAAGGATTTGTCAGTCTGCGATGTCGTCTTCAATCCATAATCCAATTCGCCTCTATTGATATAAAGCCGAATATCATTGCGTTTCAGCTCCCACGCCAGGCTAACGGCTAAGCCTGAGCTGTTGCTCAATACGAATCGGCTCTGATTTAAGATTGGTTGATTTTCGGCAATAAAAACTTCAGGTAACTTTGCGTAGATGGTGGATTTGGGAATTGACCAGCCAAGCAACAAGCCAAATGCCAATGGGCATAATGCGCTTAGCCATAGCGTATGAGCTGGTCGATACAAGCTGGCTAAGCCCATGATGCACCAGGCAATAAAAATGGCAATTGCCAGCAAGAGTGCTGGCGTATCTTCGGCTTGGTAAAGCTGGGTGCGACCCGTTACAC
>Ga0315271_10000727_pt1 | contig 18983 bp, 17 predicted proteins | sample C3_top_MG_FD_204664 | JGI IMG/M metagenome (GOLD analysis project Ga0315271, IMG submission 204664) | Sediment microbial communities from Yellowstone Lake, YNP, Wyoming, USA - C3_top | ecosystem: Environmental > Aquatic > Freshwater > Lake > Sediment | place: USA: Wyoming | collected 2017-08-01
GCTCGTAGAGTTCTTCGGGCCCGCCCTGCTGCTGGATCCGGCCATCCCTCATGACGACGATGACGTCGCTCATCGTGAGCGCTTCCTCCTGGTCGTGGGTCACATAGACGAAGGTGATCCCCACCTCTCGCTGCAGGGCCTTCAGCTCAAGTTGCATCTCCTTGCGCAGCTTGAGGTCCAGGGCGCCCAGCGGCTCGTCCAGCAGGAGCACCGTCGGGTGGTTGATGAGCGCGCGGGCCAGGGCGACGCGCTGCTGCTGGCCGCCGGACATCTCCCAGATGCGTCGGCCCTCGTACCCGGACAGGCGAACCAGCGAGAGCGCCTCGCCGACGCGTCGTTTCTCCTCGTCCTTGCCCACCTTGTTCTGACGCAGCCCGTAGCCGACGTTGCGGGCCACGTCCATGTGCGGGAACAGGGCGTAATGCTGGAAGACGGTGTTGACGTTGCGCTTGTAGGCCGGCACACCGGCGATCGGCTTGCCATCCAGCAGGATCTCGCCCTCGGTCGGCTGTTCGAAGCCGGCGATCATGCGCAGCGTCGTGGTCTTGCCGCAGCCGGACGGTCCAAGCAGGCTGTAGAACTCGCCCCGCGCGATGCTCAGGTCCATCCGGTCGACGGCGGTGACCTCGCCGAATCGCTTGGTCACGCCCAGGATCTCGACATCCGGATGCGCGCCGGCGGCATGGCCGATGGGAGGCGTGCCGACTGGCGCGGTGCGACCTACCGCGAAAGTGGGCAGATCCGGCGTCGTGGAGGCGGTCAACGGCGATCCTCGAGGCACGCGCGACTGGGTGGCGTGGATGGTACGGGCGGGGACCGCCACCGTCAACGCAGGGTGGCGGGATGGGCCGTCTGGTGACACGCGGGCCAGGCTGGTTCGCCTAGTGAAGGGGCACGACCGGCTCCCTCGACCGCTTGACGCTGGCGACCGACCGCCTCGCCAGCCTGGCCCGGCTGCTCGCCGCCCTATACGATGGGCGGCATGTACGCCGTCATCATGGCCGGCGGCGGCGGGACCAGGCTCCACCCATTGAGCCGGCCCGAACGCCCGAAGCCGTTTCTGCCGCTCCTCGGATCGGAGTCGCTTCTCCAGGCGACCGCCCGCCGCCTGGGCGATCTCACCACGGACATCACGGTCGTCACAGACCGTCGCTACGAGTCACTCGTCCGGGAACAGCTACCGGCCGCCAACGTCCTCCTCGAGCCGTTGGGCCGTAACACGGCGGCCGCGATCGCCCTCGTGACGGCTGCGCTGGACCGCCCCGAGAACGACGTGATGCTGGTCCTGCCCGCGGACGCCCACATCGAACCCGCCCGCGAGGATGTGTTCCGGGAGGTGCTCCGCGCCGCTGGACGGGTGGCGACCGGGGCGTTCGAACTCGAGAGCCCACTGGTGACCCTGGGAACGCAGATCACGAGACCGGCCACGGAATACGGCTACCTCCTGCCGCGGCTGACCGCCAGGGACGAGATCGACGGCCTCTCGGTGTACCCGGTCCAGACCTTCGAGGAGAAGCCGCGCCCCGTCCGCGCCGAGGAGCTGGCGAAGCTGGACGGGGCGGCCTGGAACGCCGGCATGTTCGTCTGGCGACGGCGTGCCATCCGGGCAGCCCTGGAGCGTTATTCCGGGCTCATCCAGCTCATCGAGCCGTCGCTGCAGTCCCCCTCGCTGCTCCAGCATGCCTACGAACAGCTCAAGCCCGTCTCCATCGACTACGCGGTGATGGAGAGTGCCGCCCACGACGGCCAGGTGGTGATGGGTTCGATGGACGTCGGCTGGTCCGACCTCGGCTCGTGGACCGCGTTGCTGGAGGCCATCGGTGTGCGTGGCACGGGCGCCGTCGTGCAAGCCGGTGAGACAGTCCAGGTGGAGGATGGGGACCTGGTGGTTCGCCGAACCGGTGGTCACCTCGGGATCATCGTGCCGCCCGAGCGCGGTAGCATGACCGCCGTACAGCCGATCGCGGTGCTGCACGGGTCAGCCCCCGATCGTGCCGTCGTCGAGGCGCTCATCACACGCTGTTCGGAACCGGAGGATTGGACTTGAACGTGACAGGCTCGGCGCCCGCTCCCACGGATATCGTGTTCGGCACGGACGGCTGGCGGGCCAGGGTAGCCGACGAGTTCACCTTCGACAACGTCCGGCGCTGCGCCGACGGGGTCGCCCAGTACGTGGTGGATCGGGGCGAACAGGCGAAGGGCGTGGTCATCGCCTATGACCGCCGGTTCGCCTCGGAGCACTTCGCCCAGGCAGCCGCCGAGATCGTCCTGGCCCACGACATCCCCGTCGCCTTCGCCGTCCACGCGGTCCCCACCCAGATGAGTTCGTACGAAGTGGTGGAGCGCGGCGCGGCGGCCGGCATCGTCATCACCGCCAGCCACAACCCGTGGGTGGACAACGGGTTCAAGGTGAAGGCCCCGAGCGGGGCGGCCGCCGGCCACGACATCCTGGCGGTCATCGAGGCGCAGCTGGCACGCAACGGGGGGATGGCGCTGGAGCGGCGTCCATTCGCCGACGCCGAGGCGGCCGGGATGGTGGAGTGGTTCGACCCGTTCCAGGGCTACGAGCGGTTCGTCCGACGGACGCTGGACCTCGACGAGCTCAAGGCCGCGGACGTCCGGATCCTGGTGGACCCGTTGTGGGGTTCCGGGAGCGGCTGGATCTCGCGCCTGCTCGCCGGCGGCCGGATCCAGGTGACGGAGATCCACCAGGAGCGCAATCCGTTCTTCGGGGGCGTCAACCCGGAACCCATCCGGCCCAACGTGGACGAGGCCCTGGCGATGCTGGCCGGCGGCGGGTACGACCTTGGCCTCCTGCTGGACGGCGACGCGGACCGTGCCGGGGCAGCCGATGAGCGGGGCACGTTCATCCACCAGCTCCAGGTCACGGGCCTGCTGATGTACTACCTGGCCGAGCACCGCAAGCTGCGCGAGCCGGTCGTGGTCAGCGTCAACAACACGTCCATGGTCGCCCGGCTCGGCGAGCACTACGGGATCGCCACCCACGAGACGGCGGTCGGCTTCAAGTTCATCGGGCCGAAGATGATCGAGGCCGGCGCGATGCTGGGCGCCGAGGAGTCCGGCGGGTTCGGCTTCGGGATGCACCTGCCCGAGCGCGACGGGGTGTACGCGGACCTGCTCCTGCTTGACCTGTTCCTCAAGGAGCGAGCTGCCGGGCGCTGGCCGGTCTCGAGTGCGATCGAGCACTTTCACGCGCTTGCCGGGCCGTCCTTCTATCGCCGCATCGACGTCCACATCGACCGGCCGGCGTACCCGGAGATGAAGCGCCGGCTCCTGGTGGACCTGCGAGAGCAGGCGCCGACCGAGCTGGCCGGTCAGGCGGTGGCCCGGACGGTCCCGCTCGATACCAATGACGGCTTCAAGTTCTTCCTCGACGACGGGTCGTGGCTGCTGGTCCGCGCCTCGGGAACGGAACCACTGGTTCGGGTCTATACGGAGGCGACCTCGGGGGAGATCCGCGACGCCATGCTCGTCGCCGGCGAACGACTGGTGCGCGGCTCATGACGACGGGAAACCCGGGTCCCGCGGACGCGCGACGGGTCCCCAAGCCGTGGGGACACGAGCTCATCTGGGCGCACACGGAGAGGTATGTCGGGAAGATCCTGGTCATCGAGACCGGCAAGCGACTGTCGCTCCAGCGCCACGAGGTCAAGGACGAGTCCATCCTGGTGCTGTCCGGGCGGCTTGAGCTGACCCTCGAGGACGACTCGGGCGCGATCGTCGTCGAGGAACTCGGGCCGGGCGAGCATCGCCGCATCGCCGTCGGGCGGATCCACCGTTACGCCGCGGTCGAACGCTGCGAACTCGTGGAAGTCTCCAGCCCGGAGATCGATGACGTGGTCCGCCTGGAGGACGATTTCGGCCGGGAGGGCACCAGCGCCCCATAGGACGATTTCGTTGGGTGCCCGCGGTGCGCGCCGGGTGTACCCTTTGCTCAGGCGACCGCCGTTCACCGGTCGAGGTGCATGACCGGACGGCGGCCCCGTCAGCGCCCATGTGGCGACGGAGGTAGGTCAGCGATGCACAGTTCCCTGATCGGCAAGGTCGAAAAGGCAAATCGCTACGCTCGAGAGCTTGATCGAATCACATTCGACCGGCTCTCGATCACGTTTCGTGGCGATAACGACACACACCATGTCAGCCTCGACGCCGGTCAGTGGCGATGCACCTGCCACTACTTCGAGAGCTGGTCGTCGTGCGTCCACCTCCTCACGCTCCAGAAGGTCCTTGGCGTGATGCTGCCCGAGGAGGCCCAGGTCTCCATCTTCTCGGCCTCCCCGGAGCTTGCGAGCGCGACCGCCTGATCGAGCCGGCTGGCCGTCAGGGGACCTCCAGCAGCCAGGAATAGGTAGCACTGCCCAGGTCGCCGAACTCGATCGTGACGGCGAGGGTCCACGAACCGGCCCCGGGTGCGGTGACCTCCACCGCGGTGGATCCCGAGCCGGCGTTGACCGCGCCCTCGCCGCCGGTGCTCGCCGCGGGCGCGAGCAGGGCAGACCAGCCCGAGATGGCGATGTCCGGCGTCGGCGTGACGCGCAGGGTCTCGCCGGCGCCCACCTGGATCGGCGTTCCGGGCAGCCACGGGCTGTCCGATCCGCCACCGCGCCAGGCGAATGTCCCGAGGCGACCCGTGACCGGGTCGCCCCCCTCGACGCTGAGTTCCGCGTCCGGCGGCGCCTCGATCCCCGGCCTGCCGGTGGCCGGAACGACGCTGGCGGTCAGTGGCGGAGTCGTCGCCACAGCCGGTGTCGTCGCCGCGGACACACTCGGTGTGGTGGGCTGGGCGGCGCAACCCGCCACGAGGACGGCCAGCAAGGGGAGTGCGGCGGCGATCAGACGGGTTCGCGTCGTCGCCATCACTGACTCCCCGCAGGCGCGGACATGGGACACGGTGCGACCTTGCATGGGCCGACGTCGATCGTCGCGGTCGATGAGATGCTCCCGCCGAGCCCTTCATCCGTTGGCGCTTTGAAGACGGCGCGGACCTGGACGTCGGCGGTCAGCGTCAGGGTCCTCGCGTAGGTCCCGGCGGTGGCCCCGGCGGTCATGGTCCCGGCCACCAGCCAGGTCGTGGTCCCGGGCGCCCGTGTCTGGAGCGTGACGACACGACCTGAGAGCGGATTCGCACCCAGGCGCCCGTATGCGCTGGCGTCGGTGACCTTGAGGGTTGCCACCGCCGTGGCGCTGCCGCCATAGACGACGGTGGCCGGAGCGGCCACGGTGAGGGTCGTGGCGAGCAGGTTGCAGGTCGAGTACTTCGCGCTCCAGCTGAGCACGTCGTACACGCGCTGGAGCGTCGCGACATCGCACACCCCGAACGCATGCACGTTCCATCCGACCTGGGGCTTGGCATGGGAGAAGGTCTGGACGACCGCGTCCAGGTAGTCACTCTCATCGGGTTCGTTGACGTGATGGCCCAGCCCCTCGACATGGCCGAATTCGTCCAGCGCGATCGTCTCCACGTCGAAGCAGCCGCTCGGTGGCACGGAGTAGCTCTGGCACCACTTGAGGGAGCCCCAGTCGAAGACATGACCCTGTTCACGAAGCCACATGGTGAACGAGGTAGGTGCCGTGCGGGTGAAGCAGGCGATGCCGTTCACTCCGCATGTGGCCCCGAGCCCGTAGCCGATCGGGTTACCGCCGGTCGTGGCGTAGGTGAACGTGGCGGCCTTGCTCCCACGTGTGGCGGTCACGTCCGCGGCTGCTGCCTTGATGGCTGTCTGGATGGCTGCGACCGGTACTGCGCCGGACCGCCAGCTGAAGTTGAGGGCCTGGTTCTGGCCGAACGCCCCGCCGGCCAGGAACGGATCCGGGCCGTGCGCGACCGCACTGCCGGCCAGGACACTAAGGCCGAGAGTCAGGGTGGAGACCAGGACCGCCAGACGGCGGTCGCGAATGTGCTTCATCGGGTCACCTCATCGACGGCAACGGTCCGTCCATCGGGAACATGGCGGAGCAGGGGAGCGACGGCGCCGTGGATGGGCATCCGTCCCTCGGGTGCCAGCAGCACCCATCCGGCGGCGGCGTCCAGGCCGTCGGCCGAGCGGTTCGCGTCCATGTGCAGGCTGAGGCCGGCCGGGACTGCCCCGAGGTCGCGGCCCTCGGAGCCGTCGAGGGGCACGGTGAACAGGGATGTGCGTGAACCGACGACACGTTCGTGGACGAGGCGAGCGCCGTCGTCTGTCGCGATCACCACGGCAGGCCCAGCGTCAGGCGCCAGGGTCCGTCGCACGCCGGTCGACAGGTCGATCGCGACGATGGGGCAGGGCAGGCCGCGACAGGCCAGGTAGGAGACGAGGCGTCCGTCCGCCAGTCCGACCGCGGGTCCCAGGTCCGGCTCGTCCACTTCGTGCAGCGCGCCCGTCGTGGGTTCGAGCACGCGTGTTCGACAGGCGTTCTCGCCACAAGACTGGACGGCCAGCTCCCTGCCGTCCACGGTCCACAGGAACTCCGTCGACCAGGTCCTTCCAAAGCGTCCATCGGCCCCGATCGGCGGGATGAGCGGCTCTGCCGGCTCGTCCCGGTCCAGGCGCCTGCGCCAGATCCCCTGGTCCGCGCGAGACTCGCGCTCGACCCGGGACTCCACGATGGAACCGCCGTCCGGGCTGATGGTCGCGCGGCGGATGACGTCCGCAGAGGTGTCGATGGGCGCGGCGCACCCGGCCACCACATCCAGGACGAACAGCCGCGACCGGGCCCCGTCATCCGTACCGACCAGCACGGTCGCACCGAACGGACCCGCCGCGAAGGACTCCGAGGGGAGCTCCATCGTCCGTTTGCCAGCGCCGTCGACACGACCGATGACAAGCCGCTGGCCGGCGAGCGAACCATTCGCATCCAGGATGGGATCCAGTCGGAACCATGGCGCATCGCCGACATTGCCCTGGCTGGTCGCGCGGGCGGCTTGTGCCGAGGTCCCGCCGGCCCGGGCGTCCCCGGCGCAATCGGGTGGGACCCACGGCCGGTCGCGCGCGCCGAGTGTCGTTGACGTGAGCATCCCGGCCGCGCCGAGCGCCACGATCCCTGGTCCGGCCCTTCGAAGCCATGCGGACCTCACCATGGTGTAGACCTCCCCCGGCGGAAGAAACGGCGGGAGGGGCGAGGTGAGGATGGTCGCAGGCGCCGCTTATCGGTGGCTTATCAGACCGGAGTCACGTGCTGCTGCACCCCTGGCTTCACGGCTGACACGGGCGTCGGGGCCGACCCGAATGCCGCTCGTCGCGCCGTCCGACGCAGGACCGCCAGCACGGCCGGGCCGAGCAGCAGTACCAGGCTGACGTTCGTGATCGCGCGCACGATGTCCCAGCCCATCGATGTCGCGAGGCTGTAGAGCAGGAGCCGGTGCAGGTTCTCCTCGATCGAGCCACCCGGCAGGTATGAGATCGCGCTGTCGTCACCCAGCACGAACGGCCAGAACCACAGGTTCATGAGGAACCCGAAGGCCAGCGCGGCGAAGGCCGTGTAGCCCGCCAGCATCAGGATCTCCCACCGCCCGCGCACCGGAGGCAGGAGACCTGCCCCAAGGCCCACCCAGGACGCGGCGAGCATCTGGAACGGCAGCCACGGCCCCACGCCACCGGTCAGGAGTGCCGAGGCGAACAACGTGGTCGAGCCCAGGACGAACCCGAAGCCGGGCCCGAACACGCGGCCGGCGAGGATCAACAGGAAGAAGGTCAGCTCGATGCCGGCCGTTCCCGCCCCGAGCGGACGCAGGGCCGCCCCGATGGCCGACAGGACGCCGAGCATCGCGAGCGCCTTCGAATCGATGCCGCCGGTGGAGATCTCGGCCAGGACGACCAACACGAGCACCGGCAGCAGGATCACGAAGACAACGGGTGCATCGGTCGCATGACCGACGCCGTCCGCGGGAACCCGGAGCAGCAGGGGCCAGGCGAAGGCGATGGCCCCGGCGAACGAGGCAAGGGCGAGCGCCACCGCCGACCGTGAGCTGAAGCGGATGGCGCTCGTTCGGCCGTTCATGGCTCCACCAAGAGCGCCCGGGCCACGTCGTCCACGGTCAACCAGCGCTGCGGAGCCAGGATCCGGGCCACCTGGGGCGCGAAGGAGGGCGAGGCCACCAGGACGTCATCGGCGGATCCATCGGCGACGATCTCCCCGTCCGCCATGACCAGGACGCGGTCTGCGACGGTCGCCACGAACTCCACGTCGTGGGTGGACAGGAGGATGGCCCGGCCCTCACCGGCGAGGTCGCGCAGGATCCTCGCGAGGTGTCGTTTCGCCGCGTAGTCGAGACCGCGAGTGGGTTCGTCCAGGAGCACCACGTTCGGCCGGGCCGCGAGCTGGACGGCCAGCACCACGGCCAGTCGCTGGCCCTCGGACAGGTCGCGCGGATGCGCGTCGTCCGGGACGCCCGGCACGAGCCGATCCAGGAGCGCCCGACACGTGCCCGGGACCGCCCCCGACTCGCTGTCCGCCTGGCGACACTCGGCACCCACCGTCTCCAGGTACAGGAGGTCGCTCGCTTCCTGGGGGACCAGGCCCACCAGGCGCCTCGCTTCCCGTGGTTCGAGGTTCGCCGGATCGCGCCCAACCACCTCGACGGTGCCTCGAAGGCGGGGACCGGATCCCTGCAGGGCCCACAGGAGCGACGACTTGCCCGACCCGTTCCGGCCCATGATGGCTGCGATCCCGCCTGCGGTCAGCGTCAACGCGACGTCGCGAACAGCGACGAGCGATCCGTACGCCACGGTGATCCCCTGGGCGATGAGGGCGGGCGCCGATGCGCCGATCGGTCGTCGGCTCGATGCGCCAACCGTCTGCGTAGCTACGCGTCGTTCGTCGGGCGTGCGATCGGCGAGACGCCGCCGGAGGTCGGGCGCCAGGCGACGGGCATCGCGGATCGAGAGCGGGAGCGGTTCCCAGCCGGCCAGACGGGAGAGTCCCACGATCGGCGGGCCATCGGCGACCGAGGCCAGTATGGTCGCCGGCGGGCCTTCCGCGATCCCGCCGTCACCGGAGATCCAGACGACCCGATCGGCATGCTGGATCACCCGCTCCAGCCGATGCTCGGCGAGGACGACGGTCATCCCCAGGTCGTGGACCAGGCGGGTGATCGTCGCGATCACCTCCTCGGCCGCGGTGGGATCCAGGGCCGAGGTAGGTTCGTCCAGGACGAGGACGCGCGGATGGGCAGTCAGGGCGGCGCCGATCGCGACCCGTTGCTGCTGGCCGCCCGACAGCGTGCGCAGTGGCCGGTCGCGCAGGTCCGCCAGGCCGAGCAGGTCCAGGATCTCCTCGACCCGCTTGCGCATGACCGGCGGGTCCAGCGCGAGGTGTTCCATCGAGTAGGCCAGTTCCTCCTCGACGAGGTCCGTCACGAAGCCGGACACGGGGTCCTGCCCCACGTGACCCACGACGTCGGCCAGTTCGCGTGGCGGGTGCGTCCGCGTGTCGCGGCCGTCCACGCTGACCGTCCCGAGCAGCGTGCCGCCGGTGAAGTGGGGGACCAGTCCGTTGATGGCTCCGAGGAAGGTGGACTTGCCCGAACCGGTCGGGCCGATGACGAGGCACAGCTCGCCTTCATCGATCCGGACGTCCACGTCGCGCAGGACCGGCTGGGCCGCGCCGGCGTAGCCGACGGTCACGGCCTCGAACCGGATCACGTGCCGGCCCGGGAGGTCGCGCGCGCCAGGGTCACGTCGCGAGGCATCTGGACGGGCGGCGCCAGCCATGCCGGCAGTGCCGCGACCAGGATCCCGATCGTCGCAAGCGGAGCCAGCCCGGGCCACTCGAGTGGGACGAGCGACGGCTGCAGGGACGCCGGGTCGGAGAGGCCGGTGGCGATCATCAGGACCGCCGCCGCGATCCCGGAGGCCGCGACCATGCTCTCGGCAACGGTCCACGGATCGGGCCGGTACGTGGTTCGATCGAGTCGTCGTCCACCCAGTGCGAACCCGGCGATCGCCGCGAGCGCACCGGCCACGAGCATCGGCATGCCCAGGACCGGGGCGACCGTCTCGTCCAGGACACCGTAGGCGCCCACACAGATCCCGATGAGGCCGCCGATGACCAGGCCACCGGTCAGGTGGCGGGTCCGTGCCGGCACGTGGGCGGACCGACCGTAACCGCGTGAGTCCATGGCCGCCGCCAGCGCCAGTGATCGGTGGAGGGCATCCTCCAGCACCGGGATGAGGATCCCCATCAGCGCCCGAACGCCGCGACCCGACCCGCCTCGCAACCGGCGTGCCCGGCGGACCCGACCGACGCTTTCGACCAGTTGGGGCGCCACGCTGACCGCGACCACGAGCGTGGCTCCCATCTCGTACAGCGCGCTCGGCACGCTGCGCAGGAGCCGCCGCGGATCGGCCAGCACGTTGGCAGCGCCGATACAGATGATCAGGGTCGCGAGTCGCAGCCCGTCGTAGGCGGCCGCGAGGATGCTCTCAAGGGTGATCGCGCCACCCAGGGTGATGCCGACCGCCCAAGCGGGCAGCGGGATCTCCGGGAGCGTGATGAGCACGTGGTCGCCGTAGTCGCCCCCGAACAGGATTCGGTAGACGACCCGCAGGATGACGATCGCCAGGCCGGCGATGAGGTAGCCGCGGAAGCCGCGGGCCCACGGAGCTTCTGTTCGACGCCTGCTCACGACGAACGCCGCGACTGCGATGATCAGGCCCAGGAGAAGGGGGTTGGTCGTCCGACTGGCGGCGGTCGCCAGCCCGATGGCCCAGATCCACCAGGCGACCGGGTGGAGTGCGCGCGGCAACCGCCGACCAACGTTCGCGGCGCGGTCGATCTCGGCGCGCTTCGACCGTCGCGGGTCAGGCATCGCTGCCCCGGTCCGTCGATCGACGCGACCGAGCGGCGAGGGCACCACCCGCGACCAGCACGACCAGCCCGATCCCGAGCAGCGTGCCGAATGGCGGGCTCCCGCCCGGGGCGGTCTCGTCGGCGGCAAGGGCGGTCGTGTCCGCGGTGGGTGTCGGTGACGCCTCGGCTGCCCCGATCGCGGTCGTCGGAGTCGCGGCGGCCGTCGTGATCGACGGGATCGGAGTCGGACTGTCGATGGCTGCCGGAGTGTCGATCGGCTGCGCTGTGAACTGGGGCTTCGGCGTCGACGTCGTCGGTCGTGGCGTCGTCGCCGGCTTGGGCCTTGGTGTCGCGGTCGGCCTTGGTGTCGCGGTCGGCTTCGGTGTCGCCGTCGGCTTTGGGCTCGCCGGCTTCGGTTCGGCCGGCGGAGCGATGCCCGGCGCGACGGTCTTGCCGCCGTCCGAGAACGACCAACCGTCCACGCTTCCGGGTGGTGGCGTGCGGGTCATGCCACCCTCGGAGCTCGCGACCCACGAGCCGCCGCGCGAGGCGTGCCAGTACGACCAATATGCGCTGGCCGGCGGCGTGTTGATACATTCGTCGTCAGCTGGTCCCGGCTTCCCGTCGATCCGACACAGGAAGCCCGGCACGTTCCGGACCTCCTCGATGGCGAAGCCTGCCGCTTTCAATGCCTTGAAACCGGTCGAGGGTGACCCGGGAGCGCAGCGAACGACGATCCCGCCGCCCAGCGCGTGGTAATCCACGACGACGGTCACCCCGGTCGTGCTTGGACATGCGCCATCCGAACCGGCGGCGGCCGGAGCCTTGCCGGGAGCCAGCAACGAGCCGACCGCCAGCACGGCGGCCACGAAGATCGGAGAGCGCCGGGGGCGACCGATCATCGGCCCATGTCCGTTCGGGCCGCCGTCAGCGACGCACTCGCAGGCGGGCAGTCGCAAGGGCCCCTCCGGCGAAGACGGTCAGGAGCAGGAGCGCGATCGGAAGCGACGGCCCGCCGCTGTCGGACGTCGGTGTCGCCGTCCCCAGATCGGTCGGCGGGACCGTGATCGTCGGTCCTGCCCCGGATCCACCCGAGGCGGCCGGTGTCGGGCTCGACGTCACGGGTCCCGTCGGTGCCGGTGCCGGTGTCGGTGTCGGCTCCGGGCAATCGAGGATCGGCGTCGCGGCGGCAGCGCCCGCGATGCTGAGCTTGTCGAGCGCCGGTGCGCCGAGTGCCAGCACGGCCTGCGGGGTCGAGAAGACCAGGAAGCCGGCACTGGACGCCGCCCACGGGAAGGCACCCCGATCGGCAGCTGGTGCGTCGCAGCCGTACTGGAGTGTCAGAACGAAGGCCGCGGCGTCATCGGCCGCGGCCGCCTTGCCCGCCGCACGCAGGGCCTGGCCGGCGACCCCGCTGCTGTTGGTGTTCGCCGACCCATAGGAGCTGAACGATCCGTCCGAGCCCTGGATGTCCAGCAGCAGCTTGGTCGATGTCGCAGCCGCTGCCGTCGCTCCTCCCGCCAGCAAGGCCTGGAGCGCGAGCGAGGTCGTGTCCGGGTCCTCTGCGCCGGCGCCAGGACACGAGCCGTCCCACTGGAAGTCGCCATTCGGGCACTGGGCGGCCACGAGCCAGTCCACCGCCCCGGCCGGGACGCCGCCGCTCGTGCGCGCCAGACCCAGGATGGCCAGCGCCTGGTCCAGGTTCTGGGCGGTGCCGAAGCGGCCCAGGTCCGGTCCGGGGGTCGTGATCAGCAGGCTGCGCAGGTCCGCTTCCAGGTCGTGGCCGCCAAAGGCGTGGACATCGCCGCCGGCCACCTGGACGGCCAGCATGGTCTTGGCCAGGTTGCCGGGCATGAGGGCAGACGAGCCGTCGAGGATGTAGCCGTCGACTCCGGCCTCCAGCTTGCTCAGGGCGTCTGCCGCGGCGTTCGCCCCGACACCGGTGGCCGCGTAGGCGAAGATCGCATCGGCCAGGCTGCCGGGCCCAACGCCGGCCTCCACCTGTGCCGCGATCCAACCGGCCGCGGCAGCACCCGGGTCCGTGGTCGTCGGTGGATCTGCGGCGAAGACGGTGGCGCCGCCCACGTTCAAGGCCAGAGTCGCTGCCAGAATGACGGCGCTCGCGCTGCGCAGGAGGGTCCGGGGAAGGGCCATCGTCGATCCTTTCGAGGAAGGGTCGTCGCATCTGACTGGGCCCCGGGCTCGAAGGTGGATACGACAGACTCGCCCACCCGTAGGCCACGGATGGGCGAGGTCATGAGGCGCCATCTTGGTTCCGGGCTCCGTCCGCAGACCTCGACGGGTTGTGGAGCCGAGCCTTCTGGTCAGGTATCCCGGCTCGCCGTGACTGGTGGTCACGACTTACGGTTGCGGGTCAGCGCCGGTCTTGCACCGGCTTCCCCTGTCCTGTCAGGCTTGTTTCGATGCCCGGACTGTACACCCACCGGCTGGCCGCCACCGATCCACCAGCCGATCGCCCGTGATTCGCCTCCGATGTCTGCTCAGAGCCCGCGAAGACCCGGATCCGCCACCGATCCGCCACCGATCCGCCACCGATCCACCACCGATCCACCACCGATCCACCACCGATCCACCACCGATCCACCGCCGACAGCCCGCGGAGACCCCGATGCGCCCCCGATGTCTGCTCAGAGCCTGTGGATCTGGTCGATGAGCCCGTTCACGCCCATCGAAGACCCCGATGGGCCTTCGATGTCTGCTCAGAGCCCGCGAATCTGGCGGTTGACGCGTCAAGGTGGTCGCTATGCGGGCTATGAGCGGGCGTTCCGATGATGTCCGCCGCTCATGACAGCGTCTAGCGCCGTTTCTCGGGCTCTGAGCCAGAACAGAGACCGTGTCCCGGGATGGGATCCCTGCTTCGGGCACAAACGGCGGGATCCTCGGGCTCTGAGCGGATGGTGGCCCATCTCGCGCGTCCAGTGGGGCTTCGCGCAGGCCGAGTCGCAGGCCGGATCCGGGTCTCGTGCTACGCTCCAGACGTGACGCGACCTCGCCCGGATGCGCCGGGACTGCATCGTTCCAGCTTCCACCGGCGCCCATCGATTCCCGGCATCCTCCTTCCGTTCGCCGCTGCTCTGGCACTGATCGCCTCCGCCTGCGGGAGCGCACAAGGGACGGTGGCCCCGACCGCCAAGCCCGCGGCGTCCGGCGCGACGACCAACGGTGCGTCTGTGGCTCCAGCCGTGACGCTCGATCCGGGGACGACCGAACCGACCGATCCGGCGACGACCGCCGAACCGACCGATCCGGCGACGACCGAACCGACCGCCGAGCCGACCGCAGAACCGGCGACCGACACCCCGACCGAACTCCCGACGGCATCGCCAGTGACCGAGCCGGCGAGCGACTGCACCGGCACGGACGAGAACCGCACCTTCTACGGTTCCGTGGCGACCGCGGTGGCATGGACGGTCTACTGCCCGGTGCTGCCCGGCGGTTGGTTCGTCGAGTCGGGTCAGTACCGCCTGGCGGGTGGCGGCCGGCTGGCCATCGCGTACCGCGGCCCGGGTGGCGACCGGTTCACGCTCGACGAGGGCGCCTGGGCCAAGGAAGGCGTCGGCTGTGTGCCGCCCAGGAACGACATGGGGGCGACCGCCTTCGGCGATCGCGATGGAACGCTCATCGCCACGGACAACGGCAGTTTCGCCATCGTGGTGGACGACGGAGCGTCGGTGTGCTGGAAGTTGGCCGGTGACGGTCTGGACGAGGCCACGGTCAGGACCTTCGGTGCGGCGTTGATCGCCGTCGCCGGGTGACCGCAGCACACGGTGCGGATCGCTGACTTCGCCCTCGAGCGGTACTTCGCACGCTGGGAGTTCGCGGCCCGCCACCTCCTGTGCGCATCGGATGTCCAGGGCTATCCGATGTCGGACCTCCTGGCCCTCGCCGACGACGAGATGCGAACCCTGTGGGCGGATCTGCGCCTCGGCTACTCGGAGTCGACCGGTCATCCGCTCCTGCGCCGGGAGATCGCCTCGCTCTATGAGTCCATCGAGCCGGACGAGATCCTGACCTTCGCCGGGGCGGAGGAAGCCATCTTCTGCCTCGCCAACGTCCTGGTGGGGCCGGGCGATCACGTCATCGCGACGTGGCCCGGCTATCAGTCCCTGTACGAGATCGCTCGCGCGGCCGGGGCGGATGTGACCCTGCACGAGCTCCGCGAAGAGGCTCGATGGGTACTGGATCTGGATCTCCTGCGCCGCCAGATCACTCCCGCGACGAAGCTCATGGTGGTCAACGCGCCCCACAACCCGACCGGGATGCTGCCCGATCGCGCGACCTTCGAGGGCCTCGTGGCGATCGCCGCCCAAGCCGGCGCGTACCTCATGGTGGATGAGGTCTACCGCGGCCTTGAGTTCGATCCGGCCGACCGGCTCCCCGCTGGCGTCGACGCCACGACCAGGGGGATCTCCGTCGGCGTCATGTCCAAGTCGTTCGCGATGGCCGGCCTGCGGATCGGTTGGCTGGCAAGCCACGACCGCGAGCTGCTGGCGCGCGTCGCCGCGTTCAAGGACTACACGACGATCTGCTCGTCCGGACCGTCGGAGATCCTGGCGATCATCGCGCTACGAGCCCGCGACCAGGTCCTAGCCCGATCGCGCGGGATCGTGCTGGGCAATGTCGCGCGCCTGGACGACTTCTTCAAACGCTGGCCGGACGCCTTCGAGTGGGTGCGCCCACAAGGGGGTTCCATCGGCTATCCGCGATTGACCGCCCCGGGGATCGAAGTAGACGACTGGGCGGCCCAGCTCGTGGGGGCCGAAGGGGTGTTGCTCTTGCCGGGATCCCAGTTCGGCGACCCGGGCAACCACTTCCGGATCGGGTTCGGGCGTGAGGACCTGCCAGAGGCGCTGGCCCGGCTCGAAGCCTTCGCGGAGCAGACGCTGCGCTGAGTGCCCGCTGTGGTGGCGATCACCGCCTCGCGAGAGACTCGGTCAGGAGCGTTTGCGCGGCAGATCCAGGAACGGCAGCTCCACGACGGTCGCGCCGACGCGTCCGCGGCGTCCCTCCACCGTCCATTCCACGGACAGCTTCGATCCGGGCGCCTCGTGGCGAGGTGGCACGGATCCAAGGGCCAGGGCCTGCTTGAGGATGGGGCTCCAGCCGAGGCTCGTCACGCGACCGACCTGCGACCCGCCGGCGAAGAGTGGGACGGGCGAGCGGTCCACGACCGGGCTGATCGAAGGTGGCAGACCCTGGGCGGAATACAGCCCCTCGATGTCGTACCAGTCCAGTTGCAGGCCCACCAGCCGCCGCGCAGGCCCGCCGGCCGCGCGCTCACGTTCCAGCGCCAGGCGCCCCACGAAATCGCCCTTGCCGAAGTTGACCAGGCGCCCCAGCCCGATCTCGAAGGGGGAGTAGTGCTGCTCTGGGTTCATGGCATGACGGGCGGACGTGTAGTCCACCTCCAGCAGGATCAGCCCGGCTTCCAGTCGCACGACGTCGAGGGCGAGCATCCCGGCCGGCCGGATCCCGTAGTCCCCGCCCGCCTTCATAACCGCGTCCCACACGGTCACGGCCGACTCCGCCGGCATCCACAGTTCGTAGCCCAGGTCGCCGGTGTAGCCGGTCCGCGACACGTCCACCGCCACTTTGCCGATCGTTGACGCGCGTCTGCGGAAGTAGCCAAGGTCCGCGAATGACTCGCCCGCGGCCGCCTCCAGGACGTCCCGCGAGAGCGGGCCTTGCAGCGCCAGCGAGGCCGTCGTTTCGGAGTCGTCCGTGATCGTGACATCCAGCCCGGCGCTGTTCTGGCGGAGCCATCGAAGCTGGGGGTCTGCGGCGGTCCATCGGTACAGCTGGTCGTCCAGTCGATGGACGGTGCCGTCATCCACGACCTTGCCGTTCTCGTCGCACCACGGCGTGTACACCACCGCGCCGATCGCGAGCTTGGTCGCGTCGCGCGTGATGACGCGGTCGACGAGTCGCATCGCGTCCGGCCCGGCCACGAGGTACTTGTAGAGCGGGGAGACATCGAACAGCGCGGCTGCCTCGCGGACAGCGTTGTACTCGATGTCGTGAGCATCCGCGTACGCGCTCGAGGCGAAGTAGCCGGACCATTCGCGCCACTGCATCTTGCGATTGAGTGGGGCGGTCCTGGGGTGGAATGGCGTTCCGACGCTCACGTCTTGCTGACCTCCTGCATTCGTCGCGTCAGTATGCAGGAGTCGTATGCAGACTGGATGGTCCGGGTGTCTGCGCCGGCCCGGGGGTCCGCCTTGCCCTCCTGACCCAGGTGCCGCGTCACTCGTAGCCGAGGACGCGGACCCCCTGGACTTCGAAGTCCTCCGGGTTGCGGGTCACGACCGTGGCGTCGTTGAACCAGGCCACGCCGGCGATGATGGCGTCACCCAGGCGACGGGGACTGGTCTGGCGGAGACGGCGTCGGGAAGCTCCGGCCCAGGCGGCCGCGTCCGGATGGGTGGAGACATACTCAAGGGCATGGATCAGGGCGGCGATACCGGTGATCTCGTCATCGGCTCCGCCTGATAGTGCCTCCGCGACGATGGCATCGCAGATCAAGAGGTCATTTGGCTCGCTGAACAGCTCCCTCACGATCGCCACGGCGCCCGGCCACCCGCTTGCGTGATCGATCAGGACTGTCGTGTCCAACAGATACCGCATCCGTCTCCTTCTTCTCGTACGGGCCCCAGATCTTGCGCTCGCGCTCCGTGTCATCGCGAAGTTCGCGCAGGATCTCGAGCGTTTCCTCCGGAGTCCGACCCCAGGCGTCCGAATCCTTGAGGAACCCGGCGTACTTCTCGAACACCATGCGGGCGTTGTCGCGACGAACCTGTTTGGCCACGATCTCCGCGATGTAGCGACTACGGCCACGCGGGCCGGCGACCGCGTCCACGAGCGCGAGCGTTTCCTCCGGCAGGGTGATGTTCGTGCGTACGAGACCCATCGTATGACTCCATGTGTGAATCGATCGCACACACATTAGCACACGCTGCGCGCTCCGAAGCGGGTCGGGTAGACTCTTGCATCGAACCTATGCAGTCTGGATAGTCTCGGAGGGCGCGTCCCTTGGCCCAGAAATACGACGCGATCGTCATCGGTGGTGGCCACAACGGCCTGATCAGCGCGGCCTACCTGGCCCGGGCCGGGATGAAGACCGTGGTCCTGGAGAAGCGCCATCTGCTGGGCGGCGCCGCGGTCACGGAAGAGCTGTTCCCGGGCTTCCGGTTCTCGATCTTCTCGTATGTCGTGAGCCTGCTTCGGCCGGAGGTCATCCGCGACCTGGAGCTGCCGAAGCATGGCCTGGACATCCTGCCCCTGGACGGGACGCTGACGCCTCTGCACGACGACTACCTGTGGCGGGTCAACGATCACGGTCGGACGATCCGTGAGCTGCGCCGCTGGTCGGTGAGCGATGCCGAGGCGTACGAGGAGTACGGCCAGCTCATGGTGGAGATGGCCCGCTTCATCAAGCCCATCCTGGCCATCACCCCGCCGGACCCCACCAGCAACGACCCGCGGCCGTTCCTGCCCCTGGCCGGCCTGGCCCGGGCGTTCAAGGACCTCCCGCAGCGCCAGCAGGCCGTCTTCGTCCAGCTCATGACGATGAGCGCGTCCGACTTCCTTGACCAGTGGTTCGAGACGGACCCGCTCAAGGCGACGATGGCGGCATCAGGCATCATCGGTACCTACCAGGGGGTGAAGAGCCCCGGCACCGCCTATGTCCTGCTCCACCACTACATGGGCGAGATCGATGGGGCATTCCGGGCCTGGGGGATCCCCAAGGGCGGGACCGGCGGCGTCAGCAACGCGATCGGCAACGCCGCCCGCGCCCTGGGTGCGGAGATCCGGACCGAGGCCGCCGTGGAGCGGATCATGGTCAAGGACGGGCGCGCGCTGGGAGTCGTCCTCGAGAACGGCGAGGAGATCCGGGCCGACGCGGTCCTGAGTTCGCTCGACGTCAACCGGACCTTCCTCAAGCTCGTGGAGCCGGGCACCCTCGACCCGACGTTCGAGGAGGAGATCCGCCGCTTCAAGTTCCGGGGCTCGTCCGGCAAGGTCAACATGGCGGTGGATCGGCTGCCGGACTTCACCTGCCTGCCGGGCCCGGGTGAGCATCTCCGCGGGGCCGTCTCGTTCTCGCAGTCCATCGACGGCATGGAGCAGGCGTACGACGACGCCAAGTACGGGCACTTCTCGAAGAAGCCGTA
>Ga0315271_10000728_pt1 | contig 18980 bp, 18 predicted proteins | sample C3_top_MG_FD_204664 | JGI IMG/M metagenome (GOLD analysis project Ga0315271, IMG submission 204664) | Sediment microbial communities from Yellowstone Lake, YNP, Wyoming, USA - C3_top | ecosystem: Environmental > Aquatic > Freshwater > Lake > Sediment | place: USA: Wyoming | collected 2017-08-01
GACGGCGGAGCCCGCGTCGGGCGCGTAGCCGTCGGCGCCGATCTGCGCTGCGAACTCAGGGGTGACGGGGGCGCCACCGATGACGACCTTCGCGGACAGGTTCGCCGCGCGCACCGCCTCGACCACCGCACGCATGTTGGGCATGGTCGTGGTCAGCAGGGCCGACACGCCGATCAGGTGGGCATCGTGCTCGATCGCCTTGTCGACGAACGTCTGGGGCGGCACGTTGACCCCGAGGTCGATGACCTCGATCCCGCCGCCCTTCCACATCATGCCCACGAGGTTCTTGCCGATGTCGTGGAGGTCGCCCTCCACCGTGCCGACGATCGCGCGGAACTCGGGCACGACGCCCGCCGCGGCGAGCACCGGCTCGAGGATCTCGGTGCCGGCCTTCATGGCCCGGGCGGCGATCAGCATCTCGGGGACGAACAGCTCGCCCTCCTGGAACTTCTTGCCGACCACGTCCATGGCTGCGGTCATCGCGTCGAGGATCGTCTTGGGCTCGAGGCCCTCGTCCACCGCGGCCTGGGTGAGGACGGCGGCGTCCTTTCGGTTGCCCGCCTCCACGGCGGCGGTGAGAGCGGCAAGGTCAGCCATGGCGGGTGTGTCTCCTTGGGTCGGTTGTCAGTCCAGACGGACCGGATTGCGCAGCTCTCCCACGCCTTGAATGCGCACGACGACCTCGTCGCCGTTGCGGAGAAGACGTTGCGGCTCGCGGAAGTAGCCGACGCCGGGCGGCGTCCCAGTCGCGATCAGGTCGCCCACTTCGAGCGTGAAGCTGTGTGAAATGCGCGAAACGAGTTCGGCGACGCCGAAGATCATGTCGGCGGTCGAGGCCGACTGGAGGACCTCGCCGGAGACCTCACACTCGATGATCAGCGCCTGCGGGTCGGCGATCTCGTCCGCGGTCACGATCCAGGGTCCCACCGGGCAGAAGGTGTCCAGGCTCTTGCCGCGCACCCACTGACCGTCCCCGAACTGCAGGTCCCGGGCGGAGACATCGTTGAGGCACGTGTAGCCGAAGACGTGGTCGAGCGCGGCCTCCAGCGACACGTTGCGAGCCTGCCGTCCGATGACGACGGCGAGCTCCGCCTCGTAGTCGACGGCATTGGTCAGCGCGGGATCCCACGTGATCAGCTCCCCGGGGCCGATGATGGAACTCTGAAACTTCGTGAACAGGAGAGGCTCGGCCGGGAGGGCCACGTTGCCCTCCTCGGCGTGGTCGGCGTAGTTGAGGCCCACCGCGACGACCTTCCCGGGTCGCCGGAGCGGAGTCGTCAGGCGGACGTCGGCGAGCAGCAAGCCCGGTCCGCGTGAGGCGAGGTGCGAGTCGACCCAGGGGAGCCACTGGCCCGGGTCGGCGACGATGGCCTCGACCGAGCCGGGGGCGTCCGGCGTCTCCGGCAGCAGGTGCGCGCGCCCGCCACTGATGACGGCGGGGACGGTGCGACCCTTGTGGATGATGGCTGCAAGCTTCATCGTTCTCCCTCGTGCGGTTGCGACCGGCCGGCGAGCGCCTCCGCACCGACATACCTTCCTGACCCCAGCTCCTCCTCGATCCGCAGCAGCTGGTTCCACTTGGACAGACGCGACGAGCGCGTCACCGATCCGACCTTGATCTGGCCTGCGCCGGTCCCCACCGCAAGGTCGGCGAGGAAGCTGTCTTCCGTCTCGCCCGAGCGGGCGGAGACCACGGCCGCATACCCGTGGCGCCGGGCCGCGGCGACGACGTCGAACGACTCGCTCAGGGTTCCCACCTGGTTGGGCTTGACGAGCACCGCATTGGCGACCCCTGCGTCCATGCCCCGCTCCAGCCGAGCGCGGTCGGTGACGAACAGGTCGTCCCCGACGAGCTGGATGGAGCCCAGCTGGGTGGTCAGCGACGCCCAGCCATCCCAGTCGTCCTCCGCAAGCCCATCTTCGATCGAGACGATCGGGTAGTCCCGCGCCCACCCGGTGAGCACGGAGGCCATGCCGGACGGGTCCAGGATTCCGACGGAGCCCAGGCGGTACGTCCCGGCATCCCGGTCGAAGAAGTGGGAGGCGGCGATGTCGAGGGCGATGCCCGCAACGATCCCCTCGTCGGTGATTGCGCGGGCGACCCACTCGATCGCCTCGCGGTCGGAGGCCAGCGGCGGCCCCCAGCCGCCCTCGTCGGCGCCCAGGGGCGGATACCCGGCGGCCCGAACCATGTCGCCCACACGGTTGTAGATCATGACCACGGTCTCGAGGGCATCCCGGAAGGAGGTTGCGGCCAATGGGATCGCCAGGACGTCCTGGATGTCGAGCTGGCGACCGGCGTGGAGACCGCCGCTGACGATGTTGACCATCGGGAGGGGGATCGACGGCTCGGTGCCGCACAGGTCCGCGATGTGCCGGTACAGCGGGACACCCCGGCCGATGGCTGCCGCGCGGCAGGTTGCGAGGGACACGGCGAGGGCCGCGTTGGCACCGAGGCGCGCCTTGCGCTGATCGCCGTCGACGACGATCAGCGCGTCGTCGAGCGAGCGCTGGTCGTCGGCCGGGAGGCCGCGCACGGTCGAGGCGATCTCACCGCTGATGTTCGCGACGGCCCGCAGCACCCCGAGACCGCGGTACCGGGCGGGGTCGCCGTCGCGCAGCTCGACCGCCTCGTGGCGGCCGGTCGAGGCACCCGACGGCACGGAGGCGCGTCCCAGCGTCCCGTCGGCGAGGATGACGTCGGCCTCGACCGTCGGACGACCTCGGGAGTCCAGGATCTCGCGGCCCTTCACGGACACGATCCGCAGGTCAGGCATCGGCAACCCCCTCGCCTACTGCCGCAAGGACGGCTTCGGGAACCGGGGCCGGGTCACGAAGGATCCGGCCAGCGAGCGCCCGCACGAGGTCCTTGTCCCCGTCGGCCAGGTACTCCACCGGGGACTTGCCGTCGACGCGGGCGAGCATGAGCCCGGCGAGCAACCCTCCACAGAGCGTCCCGGCCGCGGCGTCGGCGACCGAGGACGCCGCGCGATAGGACTCGAGGAAGGCCATCGACGCATCGAGGTGCCTTCCTCCTCGATGTCGAACCGCCTTGAGGCACAGGTGGCTCAAGGCAAAGGCTACGTCGAACGACGGCTGTCCCCAGTGCGCGACCTCGTGGTCCAGGAGGAGCAGGCCCCCAGCGGGTGTGACGAGGAGGTTCTTGGGGCTGTAGTCCCCGTGGACGAGACAGATCCCGGGTTCGCTCGCCATGGCGCCCAGCTCGCCGAGTCGCTCGGCCAGCTCCGGGTGCCGCGACGCCGCGTGCTGCAGGTACGGCTCGATGCGCAACTCCGTGAAGAACGAGGTGTCCGCGAAATCGGCGGCGAGACTCGGCTCCGCCACGGTCGTGGAGTGGATCCGGCCGAGCAGCGTGCCGGCCGAGCGCGCCATCTCCAGGGCCACCACACCCCGCATCAACTGTGCCTTCCAGGTCTCGGAGCCCGCCGGGGCGCACTCCATCACGAACGCATGAGCCTCGGGCACAACGCGGAGGACCCGGGGAACGGACCCCGGCACCAGTCGTTCGAGAACCTCCGCGCACCGCGCCTCGATGCCCGATCGCTCGGGACGCGACAGCCAGGTTGCCTCGACCTTGAGCTGCGGGAGCGCCTGCTTGACCACGAAGCAGTCGCCACGGACCTCGACGCGCACCACGGCGCTGGACACGCCGCCGGACAGGAATTCGATCTCCGCGCCAGCAGGATCCACGCCCATGGACGTGGCCAGGAACGCACGCACGGCCGTGTCATCGGTGAGGAGCCCGATGGGGCTCGAGGACGAGGATGCCATCAGCGAGCCGAGAACCCGCCGTCGATGACGAGACAGCTGCCGTGGATGAACGCGGCCTCCGGGGATGCCAGGTACCGGATGGCGGCGGCGATCTCCTCCGGCCGCCCCAGGCGGCCGAGCGGCTGGCGCTCGACCATCGCTTGGCGCGCGGCGACCGGATCTGCCTGATCGCCGATGATTCGGCCGACCCACGGGGAGTCGACGGTGCCCGGAGCGACCGCGTTGCAGCGGATCCCGCGGCGCATGAAATCGACCGCAATCGACCGGGTCAGGGCCACCACGGCGCCCTTGGACGCCGTATACGCCGCACGGCGCTCCACCGCGGCGAGGGCCACGACCGAGGCGACGTTGACGATGACCCCGCCGCCCGCCTCGAGCATCACGGGTATCGCAGCCTGGCAGCACTGGAACACGCCCACGACGTTGACCGCGAATGTCCGTTCGAGGTCGGCCGCGCTCGTTTCGAGCAGGTCACCCGCCACGCCGACGGCTGCGTTGTTGACCAGCACGTCCAAGCCACCGAACCGTGCGACGGAAGCCGCGACCATCGCATTGACCTGCGCCCGGTCGCTCACGTCAACCGCGACCGCCAGCGTCTCGGCTCCGGTCTCCCGGAGCTCCGCCGCGACGGCCTCGGCCGCCGCCTCGTCGTAGTCCGCGATGACCACGCGGTCGCCGATCGCGGCGAACGCCGTCGCCGTCGCCCGGCCGATCCCGGACCCGGCACCCGTGACCACCACGACCCGTCTGAGCCCGCTCACGCCCCGTAGCTCCCGTGCTCGCGCAGCGTCTCCCACATCGCCATGAAGTTCTCCGGGGGCACGTCCGCCTGGACGCTGTGGACGGCCGTGAACACGAAGCCTCCGCCTGGCATCAGGTCGTCAAGCCGCCGCCGCACTTCGTCCCGGACATCCTGCGGAGAGCCGGCGGGCAGGGTGTGCTGGGTGTCGACCCCGCCGCCCCAGAACACGATGTCCGGCCCGAACTCGCGCTTGAGCTCGCCGGAGTCCATGCCGGCCGCGCTCACCTGGACCGGGTTGAGGGCATCCACCCCGACCTCGATCAGGTCCGGGATGATCTTCCGGATGGCACCGCAGGAGTGCAGGAAGACCTTGGCCCCGCTGTTCGCATGGATGAACGCGTTGAGCGTCGCCAGGCGCGGCTTGATCAGGCTTCGCCACGTGGCCGGTGAGATGAACATGTCCCGCTGGGTGCCGTAGTCGTCGGAGTCGTAGGTGACGTCCACGAGGTCTCCGGCAACCTCGAAGACCTTCGCCCAGTAGCCCATCTTGATCTCGAGCGCCTTGTCGAGGATGGCCTCTGCAAGCTCGGGCTCCGTCAGCATGTCCATGAAGAACTGCTCGTGGCCGCGCATCCACGAGGAGAGCTCGAAGATGCCCGTCGAGACGCCGCGGAAGACGGCCGCCCGCCGCTCGACGTCACGGACTCGCAGCGCCCGCTCGCGCATCCCCTCGAAGCGGTGGGGATCGGCCGGGTCGGGCCACTGGTAGGCCTCGACGTCGGCGACCGTGATGTCGCCCGCGAGCGGATTGCTGCACAGGTCGTAGTACAGCCCGCCCTGGCTCGGCTGGCGCCAGCCGAGCCCGTACTCGTCGGTGTACTCGCGGTAGTCGCCCGCCTCGCGGATGTCAAGCTTCCAGCGGTCCGGGTCGGGCCCGTTGGGAGCGACGATGCCGGCATCGACACCGAGGCGATCCCGGATGTCGTCGTCCACGAATCCGAGCCCGAGGCGGATGTCCATGATCCGGCCGTCGCCCGGCAGGTCGAGATGGCGGCGCAGGTTCCGGTAGGCGACGTGGTGGATCCCGGTCGTGTAGGTGGACCCGAGGTCGAATGGCACCCGGTCCGGCTCGCGGTGATCGAGGGTCGCGAGCATGCGCTCGCGGGGCGTGAGGGTCGTCAACGGGGTTCTCCGTTCAGGATGGCGTCGCGGCGAGCGCGTCGCGCAGGCGTCGAGCGGCGAACTGCCGCAGGCGCGGAAGGGACGCGGTGCTGAGGTAGGCGATGTGCGGCGTGGCCGTGACCCGCGGGTGGCTCACGAGCGCGCCGGAGAGGCCCGCCGGGGGCTCGAACGGGAAGACGTCGAGGGACGCCCAGCCCACGGTGCCCGCGTCGAGCGCGGCGAGCAGTGCCTCCTGGTCGACCACGGCACCACGCGCGGTGTTGACCAGGTGACCGGACACGCCGAGCGCCGCGAGGATCTCCGCGTTCACGACGCCGCGCGTCTCGTCATCGAGCGGCACATGGATCGACAGGTGATTGACGGCCCCGGCCAGCTCGACGAGGGACGCCATACGGGGGATCCCGCCGAACACATCGTCCGGCAGGTAAGGGTCGAAGGCCACCACAGGGTGCCCGAGCGCCGCGGCCAGGGCAGCCGTCTTCCGGCCGATGCGCCCGAACCCGACGATCCCGACCGGGTCGTCGCCGACCGGCAGCGGGGGATCGGCGAGCGTCGGCGACCAGGCACCCCCGCGGACGCCGGCCGAGAACGGGACCAGGCGACGCGCCACGGCCGAGATCATCGCGACCGCGTGGTGGGCGACCTCGTCCACACAGTAGTCGGGCACGTTGAGGGCGGCGATCCCGCGTTCCCCGGCCGCCGCGACATCCACGTTGTCCATCCCGACGCCATACCGGACGAGAGCCCGCAGTCGGGGTAGTCCATCGAGCACCGCGGCCGTGACCGGGGCCATGTTCACCAGCAACCCGTCGGCGCCGGCAGCGACGTCGAGGACCTCTGCCTCGGTCCGGGCGGCGCCGATGACAAGCTCGACGTCGTCGCCCAGCGCCTCTGCCTCGATCACACCCGGTTCCGGGTAGCCGAAGCAGTCTGTGATCACGACGCGGTAGCTCATCGCACCACCCGTGCGGAACCGCCCCGTGCGACGCGCTCCACCTCCGCTAGCGTCGCCGTGCTGGTGTCGCCGGGGGTGGTCATGGCGAGCGCCCCGTGCGCCGCGCCGAGCTCGACCGCGCGGCGGAGGTCGTCGCCGGTGAGGAGCCCGTAGACGAGGCCGGATGCGAATGAGTCTCCCCCACCGATCCGGTCGAGGATGTCGAGGTCATGGCGCTGGGTCGCGACCGCGAACGCGTCGGCTGCAAGGGCGACCGCGCTCCAGTCGTTGCGCGAGGCCGTCGTGGCCGTCCGCAGCGTCGCCGCCAGGACGCGGGCGTTCGGGTAGGCAGCGCGAACCTGCTCGAGCATCGTGCGGTACGCCTGCGGGTCGAGGTCGGCGTAGCTCTCGGTCGTACCCTCGACCGAAAACCCGAGGGCGGAGGTGTAGTCCTCCTCGTTGCCGATCATCACGTCGACGAGGCCGGCCAGGCCCCGGTTCACCCGCTGGGCCGCGACCGGTCCCCCGTGGTCGGCCCACAGCGAAGGGCGGAAGTTGAGGTCGAAGGACACGATCGCGCCGTACCGCCGGGCCGCCTCCATCCCCTCGCGGGCGAGCGCCGCGGTGCCATTCGAGAGGCCCGCGAATATCCCGCCGGTGTGGAGCCAGCGGACCCCGTCCTCATCGAAGACCCGGTCCCAGTCCACGTCGCCGGGCGCCATGAGCGACGCCGCGGAGTGCCCGCGGTCGGACACCCCGACGGCGGAGCGGACGCCGAAACCCCGCTCGGTGAAGTTGAGGCCGACCCGTGCCCGCTTGCCGATGCCGTCGAAGGGGACCCAGCGGACGTACCGCTGGTCGACCCCGCCCTGGAGCAGGAGATCCTCCAGGAGGTGGCCGACCGGGTTGTCGACGATCGCGGTCGCGATGGCTGTCCGCAGGCCGAACACGCGACGCAGGCCGCGGGCGACGTTGTACTCGCCGCCGCCCTCCCAGGCCCGGAACGTCCGGGTGGTGTGGATCCGCTCCTCGCCCGGGTCGAGGCGCAGCATCACCTCTCCGAGCGACACCATCTCGGGTCCGGCGGCCGGTGCCGGGCGAAGTGGCAGCAGGCTCATCGTGCACCCTTGCCGGCAGTCTGGGCGGCAATCGCGGCCTCCCTGGCGAGACGCTCGACCTCGTCGAAGCGGCCTGCCTCGATGAGCTCCGGCTTCACCATCCAGGAACCGCCCACGGCAGTCACCGCGGGCACACTGAGGTAGTCCGCCAAGTTGGCGGTCGTGATCCCGCCCGTGGGCACCCAGCGTGCCTGTGGGAACGGCGCGGCCAGGGCACGCAGCGTGGACACCCCGCCGGCGGCCTCTGCCGGGAAGAACTTGAGCAGGTGGAGGCCTAGGTCGAGGGCGGCCATGACCTCCGTCGGCGTCACCACTCCCGGGATGCAGGAGACGCCTCGTTCTGCGCACCGGACGACGACCGCCGCCGAGAGTCCGGGTGAGACGATGAACCGGGCGCCGGCATCGACCGCCGCGTCAACCTGTTCCGCCGTCAGTACCGTGCCCGCCCCGACCAGCATGCCCTCCGGAGGGTCAGCCGCGATCACCGTGATTGCCTCGATCGCACCGGCAGCGCGCAGGGTCACCTCGATCACGGACAGGCCGCCATGCACCAAGGCCGCGGCGAGCGCCCACGCATCACGCGCCGCGATGCGCGTGACGACAGGGACGATGCGGGCCGCGGCGAGCTGGTCACCGATGGCAGCGGACGGCGTCACCGGGTCACGCGGGGGAGGTGCGGGTAGTTGAGCGGCATGCCGGCAACCGCCACCTCGGCCTTGGCCAGGTGCCAGCGCCCAAGGCTCGCCGCCACCAGGGTCCTGCGGTCGGGACCCGCGAACGCGACGTTCGTGGGGCACGAGAGGACCACGCTCTCCCAGTCGGAGGCGACGGTGTCGAGCGACCCGTCGGGCGCCAGGCGGTAGATCACGTCCGGCGTGTAGCAGGCGATGTAGAGGCCTCCATCGGCGTCGAAGGCAAGGCCGTCCGGCAGGTGGCGATCAGGGGTGTCGAGCACCTTCTCCACCGGCCCGCTCGAGGTGCCGTCCGAGACGGCGACCCTGACGACCCTGAAGCCCAGGCTCTCGATCGCGTACAGCCAACGGCCGTCTGCGCTGAGGGCGAGGCCATTCGGGAAGGCGTTCACATCCGTCCGCAGGACCTCGCAGGCGCCGCCCGGACGGATGACCCAGATGCAGCCGTCGTCCGTCTTCCAGCCACCCGAGTCCGAGACGTAGAGGTTGCCCGCCGTGTCGAAGACGGGGTAGTTCGGGTTGACCATATGCCGCCCGGGGATCCCGTCCGCGTAGACCGACTCGGTCCCATCGGGGGCGACGCGGATCACGGCGAAGCGCTTGATGTCGCAGACGTAGGCGTTGAGGTCTCCGTCCACGCACACGCCGAGGGCGAACCCGCCGGTCGTGCCCACCTGCTCCACCGCTCCGTCGAGGGTGACCTTGTAGACCTGGCCGGCCTCGCCGCCGGCGTAGATATAGCCGTCGGGTCCGACGGTCACGCACTCCGGATGATCGAGCCCGTCGATGAACGGCGTGAAGTCCGCCTCGTAGGTGACGCCCATAGCCCTGCCCCTTTCTATTGCTCGCTGTCGGATGCGATGGCCTGGAGCAGGCCCTGGATGTAGCCGACCGCGTGTGCCCGTCCGCGGTGCATGTAGTCCGTGTCGTCGACCATGCGCGGCACGTGGTCGTCGAGGATGAAGCCGTCGAAGCCGACCCGCCGGAGGGCGCGAAGCACCCGGAGCGGGTTGTAGTTGCCCTCCCCGATGAAGCACTCCGCGAACCGCGGGCTGATGCCCTGCACGTCGCGCAGGTGGACGTAGAAGATCCGGCCGGCCGGCCCGAGGGTCTCGATCGCCTCGAGCACCGCCGCTTCGCCGCCCATCTCCGACACGGTCCCCAGGCACAGGTCGAACCCGGCGTTCGGGCTCGGCGCGATCTCCGCCGCCTTGCGCAGGTTCGCGACGCTCCGGAACAGGCGTGCCACGCCGCCGAGCGCCTCGACGGGCGGGTCGTCCGGGTGGAGTGCGAGCCGGACGTTCGCCTCCTCGGCCACCGGCACCACCGCATCCATGAAGTAGCGGTAGTTCGCCCACATGGCGTCCTCGCCGAGCTCGACCCCGAGATCGAACTGGGTTCCGCGCAGGAATGGATCGTCGCGCGCGAGGTCGCGCCACGCGATGTAGACGTCGCTCGCCCGGGCAGGGTCGGTCGCGATCTCGTGGTCGTAGGCCGTGACGATCGCGCCGCCGCGACCAGGCGCGCTGATCGACGTCCGCCAGACCGATGCCGGCATGAAGTGGTAGCCGAGGATCGGGATTCCGGCCCGACCGACGTTTCTGACGGTGGCCTGGACGTGCTCGATATCCTCGTCCCGACCCGGCGTGCCCAGCATGGCCCGCATGTAGAAGGTGGTCGGGATGTTCTCGATGGCTTCGAGCGTCAGGCCGGCCGCCTCGCAGCGCTCCCGCAGCGCGCGCAGGTCCCCGAACTCCCAGCGCCGCTCGCCGGGCAGGTTGGGCGTGTTGAACTGGACGCTGGACAAGCCCAGCTGCCGGGCGAAGGCCAGCGATGCATCGGTCGCCTCCGGAAGCTGGCCGAGGGCAACGCGCATCATCGGGCCACGCTGCCCTGGCTCCCGGTGGACGTGGGATCGCCGGTCACGACGTGCGGGAGCCCGAAGCTCACGGTCCCATCGGCGTCGACGCCGATCACGTCTCCGGCTGGCGCGAAGCTGACGGCCACGAGGCTCGTCTCGGTGCTAGCACCCGCCGGCAGGACCAGCTGGGTCCCGCGCCGTACGGCCTCGGGAAGCCCGAGGGTGGGGAAGCTCGTCCAGGGCTCGAGGGCCACGGTGTAGACCCGCTTCCACCATGGATACCCGTCGGCGGGAGTGAGCTCCTGCCACAGCCATAGGTACTTGAACATGTCGGCGTCCCAGCGCATCGCGAACCCGTGAGCGGGCGAGGCGATGGCGTACCAGGCGTCGCCGTCGAAGTCCGAGAGGTAGCTCATCTCGCGCCCGACCGCGGAGGCGGAGTCGGGGACGACGCTCAGGTCGATGGCGCTCCCGTCGGGTGCCGTCGCGATCGGCCAGGTCCCCGTGTGACCCGGCCTAACCCGGCGCGGCTCGAAGCCCGCCATCGGGCCCTCGGCGACGATCGCGCGGGCCGAGGTCCAGATCCGGGCCCCGGCGTCGAGGAACGGCCGTCCGAAGGCGACGTGGTGGCCCCACATCAGGTCGAGGTCATCGCCGGACTCGTTGGTCAGACGCTCGTCGAGGAACAGCGCCGCCTGGCCGGCCCGGATCGTCATGGTGCGCTCGAGGAGGAACGGTGTCCGCAGGCCCCGGACGCGGCAGCGCACGGAAACCTGCTGCGGATCGTCGTGGAGGACGTCGATGGTCCAGGGCACGAGCGAGATCTCGCCGTGCTGGCCGTACTCGGCCCCCCGATGCGTCACGGCCGGCCCTCCGTTGGGGAGGATCTCCTGCCAGCCACCGGCGTAGAAGTCCAGGAAGGAACCGCCCGAAGCGCCGATCGAGGGGACGGTCGCCCGCGGGTCGCGCAGCCCGCCCGGGAGGCGCAGGAGCGGGTCCGTGTCGTCGGCCTTGCTTCTGAACTCGACGATCTCGGCGCCCCGGTCGAGCGCGATCACGACCCGCAGGTGGTCGTTCTCAAGGATGGCTATCCGCATGCCGCGGAAGGTCCACTCGTCGGTGACCCGGCACCCGTACCGGCGATCGCTGGTGTGCGCCATCGCTCGTCCGCCTCGCCGTCAGCCTGCGCCCTGGTCGGCAGGAAGTGCGACGGACACCGTCAGCAGGAGCCCACCGTCGACCGGGATCGATGCCCCCGTGATGAACGAGGACCCGGGGCCGGCCAGGAACACGATCAGCGCTGCGACCTCCTCGGGCCGGCCGACCCGGCCCAGCGGGTGCATCCGGCCCCACTCGGCGACGAGGTCGTCGGCACCGCGGTCACCGCGGAACAGGTCGGCCGCCCAGCGCAGCATCGGCGTGTCGATCGATCCGGGGCAGACGACGTTCACCCGGATCCCCTCCGCGGCATGGTCGAGTGCGAGGGCCCGGGTCAGCGAGTTGATCGCGCCCTTGCTCGTCACGTAGGCGAGGGAGCCTTTCAACGCGATGAACGCCTGGACGGAGGACACGTTGACGATCGAGCCGCCACCGCGGCGGCGCATCTCGGGGATCGCGTGCTTCGCCGCCAGGAACATGCCCTTGACGTTCACGTCTTGGACGCGGTCCCACATCTCCTCGTCGGTGTCGACGGCGGTCCCGTAGCGCTGGATGCCGGCGCTGTTGACCAGGATGTCGACCCCGCCGAAGCGCTCAACCGTCCGAGCGACGAGTCGTTCCATATCGGCGACCGAGGCGACGTCGGCCGTGGCCCCGTCAACCTCGAGCCCCTCGGCGCGCATCTCGGCGACCGCCGTCTCGACGTGCGCGGGGTTCGTGCCGCACACCATCACCGATGCTCCCGCACGGGCGAGGCCCTCGGCCGCCGCACGGCCGATGCCGAGCGTCCCCCCCGTGACGATCGCGACCTTGCCGCTCAACTCGGCCATCTCAGGCTCCCGTCTTGGCTGCTTGCTGGGTGTCGCCGCCTGCCGCAGGCGCGCTCGGCGTCCCGCGACCCGGGCGGGCCCGGGAGGCGCTGCCTGCCTGCGCCCGCCGCTTGAGCGTCATGTCGAGCAGCACGGCGAGGATGAGCGCGACCCCCTGCACCAGGTACTGGTAGAAGGTTTGCACTCCGAGGAGGTTCAGCCCATTCCCGAGGACGGCGACGATCAGGGCGCCGATCACGGTCCCGACGATCGTCCCCTGGCCGCCGGCCAGGCTGGTGCCGCCGACGATGATCGCGACGATGACCTCGAACTCGAAGCCGACACCTGCGTCGGGCTGGCCCGAGCCCAGGCGCGAGGCAAGGATGACGCCGGCGATACCGGCCGACAGACTGCTCAGGACATACAGGGACCCCTGGACCTTGCCGACCGAGATGCCCGACAGGAGCGCCGTCTCCTTGTTGCCGCCGATCGCGTAGGTGTACTTGCCCAGCAGCGATCGGTGGAGCAGGACGTACGCGACGAGCACGACGGCGACCGCGGCGATCACCGGGGTCGGGATCGGACCGAGGTACGAACGGCCGGGAAGGATGAAGTAGTCCGGCAGGCCCGTCACCACCGAGTGCCCCTCGGCGATGAGGAAGGCCAGCCCGCGGGCGACGTAGAGGCTCCCCAGGGTGACGATGATCGGGGTGATCCCGAGACGGACGACCAGGAGCGCGTTGATGAGGCCCATCAGCGCACCGACCGCCACTGCCCCGCCGATGGCGATGGGCAGCGCCAGACCCGCAACGGCGAGCTTCGCGAACACGACGCCTGTGAGGGCGAGGACGCCGCCGACCGAGATGTCGAGCCCGCCACTGATGAGCACGAAGGTCCCGGCGGAGGCGACGATCATCACGATCGACACCTGACGCAGCACGTTCGTCAGGTTGGCGGGGTTGAGGAAGGCCGGGCTAAGGACCGCGAAGATTGCACACAGCCCGAGCAGGATCATCAGGGTGACGCTGCTCTGGACGAGCGCGGGATTGAGGCCCGCCCGTCTGCGTCCCTGGGCCTGCGCCGGAGTCGGCGTGGTGGCCATGTCATTCACCTCCGGTTGCCAGGTGCATCACGCGCTCCCGATTGATCTCGGCTCCGGCGAGGGTCCGGACCAAGGCCCCGTCGCGCATGACGGCCACCCGGTCGCAGAAGGCCACGATCTCCTCGAGCTCAGACGAGATCATGAGGATGGCGTTGCCTGCCGCCGCGAGCTGGTTGACAAGATGGAAGATCTCGGCCTTCGCGCCGACGTCCACGCCACGCGTTGGCTCGTCGAGGACGAGCACACGGGCCTCCGTTGCGAGCCACTTGGCGATCACGGCCTTCTGCTGGTTGCCACCGGACAGGAGGCGAATCGCCTGCTCGACGCTGGGCGTCCGGATGTTCAGCCGCTCCCGGTACTCCTCGGCGAGCTTGCCGTCGACGCGCCGGTTGACGAGCCCGAGGCGGCTCACGCGACCTGCCGCCGCCATGGAGATGTTCTCGCGGACCGTGAGCACGCCGACGATGCCCTGGGTCCGGCGCTCCTCGGGGACGAGGCCGACGCCGCGCCGGATCGCCTCCCTGGGCGTGGCCGGGTGGTACGGCTGGCCCCAGAGGAACATCCGTCCGAATTCGAGGGGCTCCGCGCCGAACACGATCCGCGCGAGCTCCGTGCGCCCGGAGCCGACGATCCCCGACAGGCCAACGACCTCGCCGGCGTGGACCACGAGGTCGACGCTGGTCACGCGGCCAGCGGCTCCGCCGACACCCTCCAGCCGGAGGGCCTCCTCGCCCCGCGTGCGGACGGGATGCTCATAAATGTTCTCGAGCTCGCGGCCGACCATGAGAGCAACGACCTTCGAGCGGTCAAGCTCCGCGACCGGCTGCGTGGCGACCCGCTGGCCGTCGCGCATGACCGTGATCCGGTCCGCGAGGGCGAAGACCTCCTCGAGGCGGTGGGAGACATAGAGCACGGCCACCCCGGAGGTTCGCAGCCGTCGGACGATCTCGAACAGGCGCTCGATCTCGGTCTCGGTGAGGGCGGCCGTTGGCTCGTCCATGATGATCGCCTTGGCCGATGTGGAGAGGGCCTTGGCGATCATCACCAGCTGGCGCTCGGCGGGGCGGAGGCGCTGCATTGGGATTGCGGGGTCGATGTCAACGCCAAGATCGCCCAGGTGCTGCACGGCGAGTCGAAGGGCCTGGGCGCGGTCCCAGCGGAACCGCGAACCCTCGAGCCCGAGGCTCATGTTGTCGGCGACGGTCAGGTGCTCGACGACGTTGAGCTCCTGGAACACGAACGAGAGCCCGGCGTCTTGGGCCTCTATCGGTTTGGCGAAATGGCGAGGCGTGCCGAGGACGCGAACCTCACCGGCGTCGGCCTGGTGGACGCCGGCGAGGATCTTGATAAGGGTGGACTTGCCGGCCCCGTTCTCACCGACGAGGCAGTGGATCTCGCCGGGCCGGACATCAAGTTCGACGCCGCGGAGGGCGCGCACGCCCGGGAAGCTCTTCTCGATGCCGACGAGCTCAAGAACGGGGGGCTGGCTCATGACAGGTTCCTGGGAAGAGGAGGGAGACGAGGGATCGCCAGCAGGAGGAGCCGCGGGCGATCCCTCGTCGGAGACTGAGGGGTTACGGGGTGGCGACCAGGGTGGTCGTGGAGAAGTACTCATCGTGGAGGAACTGGTTCAGGGCGTCGATGTTGTCCGGGTTGAGCACGGCCGCCTCGACGAGGACGTTGCTGTCCTGGTCCTTGGCGCGGGCGCCGGAGACGACCTCGCCGAGGGTCTCGAGGGTGGCCATCGAGAGCTCCTTGGGCCGGTTGGCGACGGAGAGCTTGAGGGCGCTGGAAGCCTTGACGAGCTCCTGGATCTCGGGCTCGCTGCCGTCATGGCTGGTGAGGAAGACCTTGTCGGAGGTGCCGAGGCCGGCGCCCTGGAGAGCGGCCAGCGCACCCAGGGAGTTGTCGCCGTTGCCGCCGTAGACGACGTTGACGTCGGGATGGGCCTGGATGGAGTCCTCCATCGCCTTGACGGCCTTCTCGCGAGCGCAGCCGCCGTCGATGCGGTCGAGCACCACGGCCTTGGCGTCGGTCTCGGTGAAGCCCTTGACGAAGCCGTCAGAGCGGTCGACGACGGCCTGGATGGTCGGACAGTCGACGATGGTGATCTTGGCGGCGGCGTCGGCGCCGAACTTGGCGTGGAACCGGGCGGCGGCTTCCTTGCCGGCAGCCTCGGTGGCGACGTTCTCGGGGATGCCGACAAACGGGACGTGCGCGTTGGCGCCCTGCTTGATGGCGAAGGTCACGACCGGGATGCCGGCCGCGAGTGCGTCGTTGATGGACGGATCCGCTGCGGCGGGGTCGAGCAGCGCGAAGATGATCCCATCGACCTTCTGGGCGATGAGCTGGTCCATGGCGGTGCTCATAACGGCGGCGTCGGCCTTGCCGTCAACCTCGATGAGCTTGATGCCGCACGTGGCGGCGAACTGCTCGGTCCACTTCATGTGGGCCTGGTAGTAGGGGTGGGCCTCGGTGAGGTAGATGACACCGATGGTCTTGCCGGTGAGGGCCTGGGCCTTCGTGGGACAGGCGCTGGCGGCTGTGCTCGCGGCTTCGGTCGCGGCGGGGGTTGCGGCGGGGGTTGCGGCAGCGGTCGCGGCGGGGGTTGCGGCAGCGGTCGCGACGGGGGCGGCCGTGGGGGCCGGCGTCGCCGACCCGGTGTTGCATGCCGCGGCGAACAGGGCGGCGGCTGCGAACAGGCCCAATCTCCGGAATTTCACTGACTCTCTCCTCGATCTTGCAGGGGTGGACGATGGTGCTGGAGCGTCAAGGGACGCGCCACGGATCGTGGGGGGTGTGGTTGCGTGGTGTCGGGGTGCGTGGGTTCCTCCTCACAGAACCTTGAACTGGTCGAACGCCACGGACGGGGCGGTTCCCGCCGCTACGGCAGATCGGAAGTCGGCCTCGCTCGCATCCTTTGCCAAGGCCAGCTCCACGGCCTCAGCCTCCACTTCGGCCGGGACGATGACGACGCCATCGGCGTCCGCCACGATCAGGTCGCGGGCCCGGATGCGCACCCCGTCCAGGTGCACATCCGCTCCATGGCCGACCACCTCTAGGCGTCCGTTGACATCGAGGGGCAGCGTGCCCCGCGCAAACACCGGGAACCCGAGCGCGCGGATCCGCTCGGTATCGCGGATCAGGCCGTCGGTCAGTGCACCGGCTGCACCGCGTGCCAGACAGGCTGTTGACACCAGCTCGCCCCACACCGCAGCCCGGCTGGACCTCCCGGTCGGATAGACGAAGACGTCGTCCGCTGCGATCGCATCGAGGGCCTGCAGCAGGCCCTGGTACGGCGGATCGACGGGGGTATCGACCTCGACCACGGTGACGGGGAACGCCCGCCCGATCAGGACGTCTGTGGACCGGATCGGGCCGATCCCGGGGGCGAGGCACTGGTGGCGCAATCCGAGGCCGTCCAGGACGTCCGCCACCAAGGCACTCCGCAGCCGCCGTCGCAGGTATTCGAAGTCGAGAGTCACAGGGCTGGCATCCACTTGATATGCTTTATCGGACAAATCTGATTGACAGGATAGTCAGGCTGACGCTACTGTCAAGTGGTGAAACTTCCCGGCCGACGGAACCTCAGCCACCTCGTAGCGGACGATCTCCTCTCCCGGATCCGGACGGGCTCGATCGCCCCCGGAGACCGGCTGCCGACAGAGCACGGCCTCATGGATCGATATGGCGTCGGCCGAGGCGCGGTCCGCGAGGCGATCCAGTCGCTCGTGGCCATGGGGGTGCTCGACGTGCGACCCGGTCGCGGGGCCGTCGTCGTCGGCATGGGAACCGAGGAAGCGCTTGGCATGGAGACGATCGCGGCGCTCTTGGACCGGTCGGCCATCGAGGACCTGTACGACTTCCGGGAGCTGCTAGAAGTTGAGGCCGCCGGCAGGGCCGCGAAGCGCGCCACGCCGGCCTCAGTCGTCGAGATCGCCGAGGCGCTCGAGCGCCTCAAGCTGGCGAGGCGAACCGGGATTCCGTCCTACGAGGCAGACCTGGACTTCCACCGGGCGGTCGTGGCCGCGAGCGGGAATGTGATCTTCCTGCGCGTCCTCGACGCCGTCGCGGACCTCCTTTCGACGGTCCGGAGCCAGACGGAACATGTCCCAGGTGCCGTGGAGCGGGCGATGGGCGAGCACGAGGCCATCTTCCGGGCCATCGCGGAGCACGACCCCACGGGGGCCCGGAGGTCCACCGTGGAGCACATCGCCAGCGGCAGGGCGGCAGCGGCCGAGGCCCTCCTGATGCGGCAGTCGCGGTCGGGACCGGTCATCGCGAGCAACGCCGCCCGCGAGGCGCGGTCCGACGACGGAGACGAGGTCGCATGAAGCTGGGGTTCGGGCTCTATCGCCACAACGTGACCCCGGAGAACCTGGCGTTCGCCCGCCAGTGCGGGGCGACCCACGTCGTCGTGCACCTCGTCGACTACTTCAGAGAGGCCACGGACAACCCCAGGGGCGATCAGCCGACGGGTGGGCAGGGAGGCTGGGGCCTGGCCGGTGACGCGGACCGCCTGTGGGACCTGGGCGAGCTTCTCGAGATCAAGGCGCTCATCGAGGACAGCGGCCTGAGCTGGTATGCCATCGAGAACTTCGACCCCGGCCACTGGCACGACGTCCTTCTGGACGGCCCGCAGCGTGCCACCCAGGTCGAGAAGCTCAAGACCATGATCCGGACGGTGGGCGCCGCCGGGATCCCCGTGATCGGCTACAACTTCAGCCTCGCAGGGGTCGCCGGCCGGATCGCCGGCCCGTTTGCCCGCGGTGGCGCCGTGGGCAGCGGAATGAGCGGCGTGGACCAGACGCCGATCCCGCGGGGCATGGTATGGAACATGACCTACGACGCGGACGCCGAGGGTGAACTCGAGCCCGTCGACCGCGAGATCCTGTGGGATCGCTACCGAAGGTTCCTCGCCGACGTGCTGCCAGTGGCCGAGGAATCCGGCGTGGTGCTGGCCGCTCACCCGGATGACCCTCCCGTCCCGGTCATCCGCGGCCAACCGAGGATGCTGTATGAGACGACGTCCTTCCGGCGCCTGGTCGGGCTCGACCCGAGCCGGTCGAACCAGATCGACTTCTGCCTGGGCACCGTGGGCGAGATGGCCGACGGCGGCGTCTACGAGGCGGTGGACGAGCAGAGCCGGGCGAGTCGCATCGCTTACATGCACTTCCGCAACATCCGGGGCAAGGTCCCGGACTACCGCGAGACCTTCATCGACGAGGGCGACACCGACATGCTGCGGGTGATCGCGATCCTCAAGAGGAACGACTTTGACGGGGTCTTGATCCCAGATCACGCCCCACAGATGTCCTGTGACGCACCTTGGCATGCCGGAATGGCGTTTGCCATGGGCTACATCACGGCAGCGATCCAGGCGGCCAGCGGCACCAAGGCGCCGGGCACATAGCCGGCGATGGCGAAGCCCGGCGCGGGCGTTCCGTGGGACGGGTCACCTGGGACCGAGCCCCGTCCCCCCTTGACCTGACTTCGAGCGACTCGCCGCCGATCAGCGAGGTCCCGTCGACAAGCTGACGGGAACAACACCTGACTAGACCGGCCCGCCGGACAGGCGGTGGAACATGGG
>Ga0315271_10000730_pt1 | contig 18973 bp, 16 predicted proteins | sample C3_top_MG_FD_204664 | JGI IMG/M metagenome (GOLD analysis project Ga0315271, IMG submission 204664) | Sediment microbial communities from Yellowstone Lake, YNP, Wyoming, USA - C3_top | ecosystem: Environmental > Aquatic > Freshwater > Lake > Sediment | place: USA: Wyoming | collected 2017-08-01
GTGGGGATATAAAAAGTGCGCACATGGTCGATTCGAACACACATCCTATTACTGATACTGGCAGTATCCGTACCACTTTTAGCGATTGTCGGATTTGGCATTTATTCCGATATACAACAGAGCATTAACCGTACCAAGACTTCACTGCGCATTCTGGTCGAGACGATGGTCAGCCATACTGACAAGAGAAATGACCAGGCCCGCCAGGTTCTCGAAGGCCTGGCTGCCCGCCCTCTCGTCAGGCGGGTCGACCCCAGAAACTGCGATGGAATATTGAAGGACCTGCTATTGCTGAATCCCGGCTATGCCAACGTTGCTTATACAAATTTGGATGGGCTGGTAGTCTGCTCGGCTGTGCCCCAACCTGGCGGCAAAATGATCAATATCGGGAAATCACAGTGGTTCCAGAAATTCCTGAAAGAAAAGCGTTTCGTTATCGGTCAGCCCTTTTATGGCCCTATCAGCCACAAGTGGGTATCCGTCCTTAGTGCGCCTATCTGGAACGAGCGTCATGAAATGGTAGGCTCGATTCAACTTCCCCACAACCTGGAATTATTTGATCCCAATATACCTGATCATTTACTGCCAGCCGACAGCCGTTACGGTTTTTTCAGTGAGGACGGTACCCTGGTATGGCGCAATGTTGACCCACAGCATGCCATAGGTACGCGCCCCGATACGGATGCAGCCAGGAAAATCGTTAAGATGCTTAACACGGAATTCGAGGCTGTAGCAGCTGACGGTGTGAAGCGATTTTATATAGTAAAGCATATGCCGGATATTGGCTGGGTCGCCTGGGTCGGCGTCCCTGCGACATCGATTTACGCCAATGCCAAAAGGCGCGCAGTAATAGCGATAGCCTTCTCCCTGGCCGCAATTGTGTTGATGCTTATTTTTGCAATTCTCATTGCCAAGCGGATCACCAGACCCATGGCTGCACTAGAAAAAGCAGCAGGAATAATCCATGACGGGGACCTAGGGGTCAGGGCAGAGGTAGAAGGCCCCAGCGAAATTATTGCGGTGACAAAAAAATTCAATGCCATGGTCAATGCCCAGCAAAGTAGCGTCACTCAACTCCGCATTGCCGCTGCAGCTTTTGAATCTCAGGAAAGCATGATGGTCACAGATGCCAACAGTGTGATTCTGAGAGTCAATAAAGCCTTTACCGAAACCACGGGCTACACTGCGGAGGAGGTCGTGGGTCGGACGCCGCAGCTGCTCTACTCCGATCGACATGATGCGGATTTTTATCGCAGCATGTGGGAGACCATTAACCGTACTGGAGGATGGCGAGGTGAAATGTGGGACCGGCGCAAAAACGGCGAGGTGTATCCTAAATGGCTAACCATCACTGCGGTAAAAGGCGACGATGGAGCAGTCACCAATTACATAGGTACACATACTGATATTACCGAACGCAAGCAGGCAGAGGAAAATATCAACAAATTGGCATTCTTTGATCAGTTAACCGGCCTGCCCAACAGGACACTCCTGCTGGATCGCCTTAACCGGACCAGTGCCTCCAGTACACGCAGTGGCAAGTACGGTGCGCTAATTTTGATTGATCTCGATAATTTCAAGACCCTCAATGACACCCTTGGCCACGATATGGGGGACTTGTTACTACAACTGGTTTCGCAACGTCTGACAGAATGTGTTCGTGATGAAGACACTGTGGCACGACTGGGAGGGGATGAATTCGTAGTGATGCTAGTGAACTTGAACCAAGTTGATGAAGTGGCAGCCAACGAAGCCAAAGCCGTCTGTGAAAAAATCCTCTTATCTCTTAACCAAACGTATCATCTCAAGCAAAATGTTTGCCACAGTACACCGAGTATTGGGGCAACTTTGTTTAAGGGGCAGGACATAAGCATCGATGATTTGCTGAAGCAAGCCGATCTAGCCATGTATGAGTCTAAGGAGGCTGGGCGGAATACCATCAATTTCTTTGACCCTGTGATGCAGGCTATCGTTATCGCGCGTGCTGCTCTGGAGGCAGGTTTGCGTACAGCCATCACTCACAAACAGTTCTTGCTCTACTATCAACCTCAAATAGCCGGTGAAGGGCGAATTATCGGCGCTGAGGCACTGATAAGATGGCAACATCCTCAACGTGGCATGGTGTCCCCGGCTGAATTTATTCCCTTGGCCGAAGCAACCGGATTGATCTTGCAAGTGGGACAATGGGTTCTGGAAACCGCCTGTACTCAGTTAGCTGAGTGGGCGTCTCAACCCGGATTTACAAACCTCACATTGTCTGTGAATGTCAGCGCTCACCAGTTCCGCCAGCCTGATTTTATCAATCAGGTGTTGGAAGTACTTAATAAAACCGGTGCTAATCCTCAGCGCCTGAAGCTGGAATTGACTGAAAGTTTATTGGTAAAAAACGTAGATGACATAATCGAGAAAATGTTTGCGCTGAAAGCCAAGGGGGTGGGGTTTTCGCTTGATGATTTTGGCACTGGTTATTCCTCTCTGTCATACCTGAAGCGAATGCCACTGGATCAGTTGAAAATTGACCAGTCTTTTGTCCGCGACGTGCTCATTGATCCTAACGATGCCGCCATTGCCAGAACTGTCGTGGCGCTGGCTCAGAATCTCGGGCTGGGCGTAATCGCTGAGGGAGTCGAAACAGAAGAGCAACTTAAGTTTCTGGCGAGTATAGGCTGCCATACTTACCAGGGCTATTTCTTCAGCCGACCGCAACCTATCGATGAATTTCAGAATTTTGTGCGGAAATTTTAGTCTTCCAACATTGAAACTGTACCGGATGCCGATTTGGCAATAAACCAAGGTGTGTTTGGCACTACCGTGAAACACAGTGGTATCAAGATTCTCCCCTGATAGCAGTCACCGGTGACCGGCAGCGAATGGCCGATTTTGTCAGTCTGCACCTGGAGGTTTAACACTACATAGCGGGCACTTTTGGCTAACACCCGGCCAACTCTAAAAATTGCGGCGAGCACTGCCTGTTAAAAATTTGACGACCTGAAGTAAAAAAGCGCTTGTAAATGTGCCTAATTTCTCATGGCGCTACCTACAGGTTCCCCGAATCAAACAGAACATTCTCGCGCAGTTTTTTCAGCTCATCACGCAACTCGGCAGCACGCTCAAAATCCAGATTTTTCGCGGCCTGCAGCATGTCTTTTTCCAGGCGGCGAATTTCCTTTGATACATCCTTCTCGCTCATCGCCAGATATTTCGCCTCGGCCTGCGCTGCCTTGAGCTGCTTGCGCGCATCGTCCGGTTCGTACATGCCCTCGATAATATCCTTGATGCGCTTGGTCACGCTGAGCGGTGTAATACCGTGCAGCGTATTGTGTGCAATCTGTTTATTGCGGCGGCGCTCGGTTTCATCTATTGCATAACGCATAGAATCGGTGATGCGGTCAGCATACAGAATCGCCGTGCCATGCAGATGGCGTGCGGCTCGTCCTATGGTCTGGATCAACGAACGGCGTGAACGCAGGAAGCCTTCCTTGTCGGCATCCAGTATCGCCACCAGCGACACCTCAGGTATGTCCAGTCCTTCACGCAACAGGTTGATACCGATCAGCACATCAAACATGCCCAGACGCAGGTCACGGATAATTTCGACACGCTCCACCGTTTCAATATCTGAATGCAGGTAGCGTACCTTGATGCCATGTTCGGACAGATAATCGGTCAGGTCCTCCGACATGCGTTTGGTTAGCGTCGTTACCAGCACACGCTCCCCTTCCTTAATGCGTAAATTTATTTCTGACATCAGGTCATCAACCTGCGTGGTCGCGGGTCGCACCTCTATCATCGGATCAACCAGCCCTGTAGGGCGCACCACCTGCTCCACCACCTGCCCAGCATGCTCCTCTTCATAGACTGCAGGAGTGGCAGAAACAAACACGCTCTGGCGCATGACTTTTTCAAATTCATCAAAACGCAGCGGGCGGTTATCCAGCGCGGAAGGCAGGCGGAAACCGTAGTTCACCAGGTTTTCCTTGCGTGCCCTGTCGCCCTTGTACATGCCGCCGATCTGCGGAATGGTGACATGGCTTTCATCCAGGAACATCAGCGCATCCGGCGGCAGATAGTCCAGCAGCGTGGGCGGCGGATCGCCCGCATTGCGGCCGGACAGGTGGCGCGAGTAGTTTTCAATGCCTTTGCAGAAACCGATCTCGATCAGCATCTCCAGATCGTGGCGGGTGCGCTGCTCGACGCGCTGGGCTTCGACCAGTTTGTTTTCCTTCTGGTAAAACGAAATGCGTTCAGCCAGTTCGATTTTAATCTTCTCAATCGCTTTTAAGGTAGTGCTGCGCGGCGTCACATAATGACTGGAGGGATAGACGGTGAAGCGCGGCACTTTTTGCAGGATTTGTCCGGTGAGCGGATCAAAGAAAGACAGGCTCTCGACCTCATCATCGAACAGGGTCAGGCGCAGCGCATGTTCGCTGCTTTCCGCCGGGAAGATGTCGATCACATCGCCGCGCACGCGAAAATGGCCACGGGTGAATTCAATATCGTTGCGCTCATACTGCATGTCCGTCAGGCGTTTGATGATTTCGCGCTGCGGCACAATCTCATTCTGGCGCAAATGCAAAATCATGCCGTGGTAATCCACCGGGTCGCCGATACCGTAGATGGCCGAAACGGTTGCGACGATAATCGTGTCTGTACGTTCCAACAGGGATTTAGTCGCAGACAAACGCAACTGCTCGATCTGCTCGTTGATGCTGGAATCCTTCTCGATAAACATATCGCGTGAAGGCACATAGGCTTCCGGCTGGTAATAGTCGTAGTAGGAAACGAAGTATTCCACTGCATTTTCGGGGAAAAACTCGCGAAATTCTGAATACAACTGCGCCGCCAGCGTCTTGTTCGGCGCCATCACAATGGCAGGCCGTCCCATTTGCGCGATAACATTTGCCATCGTGAAGGTCTTGCCGGAACCCGTGACACCCAGCAACGTCTGAAACGAGAGGCCGTCGCGTATCCCCTCCACCAGTTGCGCGATGGCAGCCGGTTGGTCACCTGCCGGTTCAAACGGCTGATGTAATCGAAAAGGACTATTGGGAAAGGTTTTAATCACAGGTATAATTTTAAACAATTCGAACAGGCGATTTTAACATGCGGCAGTGCCGTGCCCCACCCTTAAAAGGACATCATCTTGCAACTCTCCAAACGCGTTCAAGCCATCAAACCCTCCCCCACCCTTGCTGTAACGGCGCGTGCGGCCAAACTCAAAGCCGAGGGCAAAGATATTATCGGTCTGGGTGCAGGCGAACCCGACTTCGACACACCTCAGCACATAAAAGTAGCGGCCATCGACGCCATTAACAAGGGATTCACCAAATATACCGCGGTTGGCGGCACCCCCTCTCTCAAGCAGGCGATTATTGCCAAATACAAGCGCGACAATGGCCTGGATTACACGCCCAAGCAAATACTGGTGTCCTGCGGCGGCAAACAGAGCTTCTTCAATCTGGCGCTTGCAGTGATTAATCCCGGCGATGAAGTGATTATTCCGGCGCCATACTGGGTCTCCTATCCGGACATCGTCATTATCGCCGAAGGCAAGCCGGTCATCGTAGAGGCAGGCATCGAACAGGGTTTTAAGCTGACCCCCGCACAACTCAGTTCAGCCATTACACCGCGCACCAGAATGCTGGTCATCAACAGCCCCAGCAATCCTTCAGGTGCGGTCTATACGCTGGATGAACTCAAGGCCCTGGGCGAAATACTGCGCAAGCATCCTGACATACTTGTCGTGACGGATGACATGTACGAGCACATCGCGTTGACCGATGCAAAATTCGTCAACATCCTCAATGCCTGCCCGGATTTATACCCGCGCACCATGGTGTTGAACGGCGTGTCCAAAGCCTATGCGATGACAGGCTGGCGTATCGGCTATGCGGCAGGCCCGGAAAACATTCTTACCGCGATGGAAAACGTGCAGTCGCAAAGCACCTCAAACCCCACCTCAATTTCACAGGTTGCCGCTGAAGCCGCACTCAATGGCGACCAATCCTGTCTCGCCCCGATGATTAAAGCCTTCCGCGAACGCCATGTGTTTGTGGTGAATGCACTGAACAAAATTCCCGGGCTGAAATGCGTCATGGCCGGCGGCGCGTTTTATGCCTTCCCCGATGCACGCAGCGCCATCGCCACACTGCACGCCAAAGGTACGCTCAAGGCCGCAACCGATGTTGCACTGTCTGAATACCTGCTGGAGCAGGCGGGGGTGGCGGTCGTTCCCGGCTCGGCATTCGGCAGCGAGGGCTATATTCGTCTGTCATTCGCCACTTCAATGAGCAATCTGGAGAATGCGATTGCGCGGATAGCAAAAGCGCTCGCGTAATTCGTTTTCAAAATAAAAAAGGCCATGCAATCGCATGGTTTTTTTTACATCTTGAACATCATCGCGTAACAGGCAGCTTAGTGTCCAGTCCGGCCGGTCAATGATTTGAAAAGCAGATGCTCGAAACGTCATAGTTCAGTGGATGGAGAAATGCTCAGCTTTTGAACGGTCCGTTGAAATACCCTGTTGGACGCAACATTGCTACGTGGCGTTCACAAAATCTGATCATAAGACCTAGTGACTATCGTGGTATGTGTTCAACAAGAAGGTCATACGATCTTCCATTTTTCTTTATAAGTTTGATCCGAACACCATTCTGCTCATCGACGAACGAAGCGTTCTTTTCAATATCGAATGCCGCGCTTTCCAGGTGGGGCACGGTTGGGTTGGCATTAACAAGCCGCACTGGAGCATGGCCGTGGCGGCTTTCCGCGATCTTGTCGTCAGCGTACATAATCAACACGCCCGTTTCCGGCAAGTTTTTATCGTGTCCAATGTACTGCCGGTTCTCAACGAGGTAGTAGGTAGTATCAGTCACGGGAATCTTGATCACCATGGCTTGGGATGAGGCCTCTTCAAGGGGGCCCAAAGAGACCTGCGCCGTTTCGCCCGAATTCACCACGCGAATCTTGGATGGTTCCAGCCAGCCTAGCCGCAACTTGGTCCATGCAGATATACCGGGCGGCCCTGGCCGTTCTAAACAGCTGTTACATGACATGGTATCCCAGCCGCCCATGTGAATTTGGGCGTCCCTAAACGCACTGGTGACATCTGCTCCGGTCTTGGCAGTCGAGGTGGATTCTTTGTCCTGGTCATACAGGCAAGGCAGGACGCGTTTCCCGTCCTTGACCCCGGCAAGCACGTGAGCCACATCGTGAAACACTTGGCCGAGCTGCGCGGTAGAGGCAAACACCACGATTCCACGATTGACCTTGCGTCCACTACGAGTGAACAGACTCTCATCAGACCTCCAGCCGAGCATCCCCGGGTAAGCGGTAACGCCACTATTGCCCCATTCTTTGAAAGTCGCGGCCAGCGCGATAATGACAAAATCGAATTTCGACACGTCGAAATCTTGGTCAACGGCACTGAGTGAGTCACTCACTAGATTGCGAAGATTTGACCTGTTCACCTGCAGGTTCTGCCAAGGAACCCAATAGTTTGAGATGGGGTTTGGTAACTTGTACCATTTATCCGTGACTTCTCCCTTGATACACATCTTGTTGTACGACATTTCTCGGACATACTCGTCGAGCTGGTTGAGAAACTTATCCTTGACCACACCTGTGCTGATGCTTCTCCGGGTGCTGGGAAACTCGACCTGAATAACCAGTGGTTTCAAAACCGTAGTACATACCTCCCGCCCGCTCGTGTCATTTGCAGCATAGGAGGGGAAACTGGTGGCATACAACAGGGTAAGGCACACAATCGTGGCAACATTCCTCAGGTTTTGTGGTTGCAAACTTGCTATTGCTTGTTGATGCATGCTGGTCTCCTACTGAGGTTGGGTGCTGTGCCCAATGATCAACTTGCCGAGCAGTATCATCGTTCAATTACAAAGCAGGCCGTACTACCACTATATAGCTGACAGAAGGCTCTCGTATGGGATCTGCAAACCCTCGTGCACTCTCTTTACCATTTGCAGGCTGAGCCGACGTTTATGGTTCAATACTTCTGAAACACGGCCACTGGAGCCAATAAATGGCTCAAGGTCTTTTTGGGTTAGTCCTTGTTGTTTCATTCTGAATTTGATCGCCTCGACTGGATCGGACGCACTGATCTGGAAATGTTTGTATTCATAGGCTTCAATGAGTGTTACGAGGATTTCCATCTCATCAGCGGCGGGTGTTCCTTCTTGCGCTTGAAATATCTTGTCTAGTCGCTTGAATGCGGTGCGCAAGTCATCATCGTTTCGTATTGGCTTAATATTCATTGACAATCTCCACGTTGATTTGGTCATACTCCGTATGGCTACCAACGAATTTTACCCATGCAATCCCTGCTCGATACTGCATTTCGACAACCAGGCGATACTTGTTCCCGGCAATATTGAACACCGCTCGGTTGTTCCTGCAAATGCTTGCGCTCTTATACTGATTTATTTTCCAGCCAATTATTGGCTGGTAGCCATGCCGATGATGCTCGCTCCCAGCTCCTGTTTCAGCACAGTATCCGCCTCATCCAGTGCCCGTTTGACAGCGGTCGCCCTGTCTCTGGCGCTGCTTTTAATCGGCCAGCGCTGTGTGCCGCGAACTCGCCCGCTTGCAGTTTCAGACATGGAAATTTCCAGATTGCCGCGCTGCCAGTACCAGCCTTCTATCATTCCGAGGTCGCTCAGTTTCAGGCTGGCTTTAAGCAGAAATACAGGGTTCTCTCCGGTATCAATCAGGAAACCCGCTTTGGACAATGCACCTGACACCACCTCTTCAAGGCCGGCCGTTGAGCCCTCAAGCACCTTGGGGGCGATACGCACACGCTTCAGCAACTCGTCCAGGTCGATTTTGAGGCGCCCACTGTTGTATTTGGGATCCATACCACGGCCTGAGACGCTGACTACCTGCAGGGTTTTTTGCAGGCCCTCCAGCGCAAGCTGGGTGTCTATCGCCTTGCTGAGTGAGGCAATCTTCACAAACAGATCGACGCTATTTTTTGACTGGTCCACGCTGGCTTGAACTGCATCATCCAGTTGATCCATTTGTTGCCGCAAACCTGCTGCGGCTTGCTGGCGCTGCAAAATGGCCAGCACATGGTAGTCCTTCCTTGCGGGGTCCTGCCATATTTCGGCAACTTGTATCCCCCTGATGATCTGCTCGGTATTGGTGTTAATTCGGCGGGTAGATTCCGCTGAAAATTGCTCTCCGCCTCCCGCTGATTTGGAGTTTTTCTTGTAGCTCTGTATATCCTCGCTATTCACCGCTATCGATACCTGAAAAATTTCAGACAAATCTGCAAGTGCGCGCTTTTTCGCATCTTCCACACTGGATGCCTGGCCACGTCCGTATAAATACTGGGATTTGGCATATTTGGCACTGTCGCCGTCTACCCAGTCGGGCTGATTGGATTTGGTGCTGGCGCAGCCTCCCAGCAGCAACGATGCAACGACTATAAAAACGCTAAAGGATAATTTCATTCTCATCTCCTGATAGTTGTAAATTATTTGCTTACCCAGTGTGAAGTGAGTAAAGTTTTATGGGCTTTTTTAATCACAATTCCGGGATAGTTTTGTGTATCTACAACTTGACGATCCGCCCCCAGCAACTCAACTTTGACGCTATAGCTTCCCGCAGGCAGGGATAGCCGCGCCAGCTGAATATTGGAAGGCAGGGTAAGCCAGCTTCGTGTGTCAGCCCTCTCAGTGGCTAACGACGCTCCCTGCAAAGCAAACGCAACCAGCATGCCGGCCACGGCATTGTCTTTGTTGTTGTTACTCAAGGCAGCATCTCGCGCTTTTTTGACGGCGACCGCCTTAACCACCGCCCTCGCTACCGAACGCGCGATAATCGCCGGCATTTGCGCATCCAGATTTTTTTTTGCGATCACGTCGATGTCTTCCACCAGCTCGGTCATGGTCTGCTTGTCGTTTACGGTTACTCGTGCAGACACGACATTATTAATGCGCGATTCATATGCCGGCAATGCAATCCTGACCATGGCAGCAGATGCCGCATTATAGGAGGTAACCGCCTTTTCGCGTTTGATCGGGGCAAGGCCATTATTCAAAATGAAGACCAACTCCCCCTGATCCAGGGCTGCGTCATTGTTAGCTGGAAGTTCCATGCCAAACTCTTTTTTATACCTGTCCAGTTCATCCTTCAAACCCTGCCGCTTTGCCAAACGCATCAGATCAAGCTTGAGGGTGGACGGCATCGCCTCTGCATAGTTGGCCTGATATTTTTTATAGACGTTATAGGCACTGCGATAGGAGATCATGGCATCACTCCATTCCCCCCTGTCCTCATATATCATGCCCGTCAGATAGAGCGTGAATGCATCTTCAACATGTTTGCTGTCGGGTACTTTTTCGGCAAACTCCCGCAGTTTGACATCAATTTGTAACGCTTCTATTCGAGCGGCATCGGGCTGCCCCAATTCCAGATAATTGAGTGCCATATACAAATGCAACAATATCCGCTCATAGTTGTCACCGGAATAACTGACTGTTGAATCATTCACAATAACGGACAGTACATTTTCGCTGACACTTGCTGCATACAGGCGATCCATCTCAGCCTTGGCTGCTTCAAAAGCCACATTTGAGCCTGCAAAATCGCGTTTCATGCGCAGTACCATTCCTTTGTCAAGAAGGTATAACACGCGATCGTTTTTGGCGTCTGCCTGTTTCTCAATATTCAATAAAGCGGCATCGTATTTGCGTGCGGCAAGATTGCTCTGTATATCCGTAAAGGAATCGCTGTGAGTAGCACAACCTTCGATGCCAAACATGAGCGCCAATATAACGACCCACGAACCCAACGAATTAAGCGATATTGCCCCAGGATGATTCATATTGTCATTGCAAAATAGCACTGTCCCGCCCATTATTCGTTCCCTTCAAAATACAATGTGGCTCGTCGAGCATGCGAGCACTGGGTATGCACAAACAAAAACACGGCCAGTTGCATGCCGTGTATTCATTCGTTCCTGCCCCCGGTCTTGCGCTTAGAACCTGAGGTTACTGCGCGCAACCATTTTCTTGATTTTCTTTTCACCGTTCCACACGATTTCGTTGTCGACCAGGCTAATCAGTGTCAGGTTGACCTGGTAATAGCGCAGCTGATCGCTGCCGTTGGCATCAATGATGGTATTGATCGTGCCTTTCAGCATGAAGTCGGCACCCTTCTCCTTGCCCATTGCCTTGCGTGTGGCCTCGCTGGCATGAATATCCTGATCAGCTCGCTCACCACGCACTTCATCACGCTCGGTGGATGACGCAACAAATTTAACCTTGCCGGAATTAATCAGATTACGCTGCACTTCCTGAACGAAGGTGCTTACATTGATATGCTCATGGCTCAGATTACGCACCTCACCCACTATCACTGCCGGCTTGCGCTTTTTATCGCCCTTGAACTCGCCTATCCATTCACGATTCAGCACATCCTGCATCATCTCCGCCGCAACCATTTGTGAATCCGTGTCGTTCCACGCACCGCTGAGATCCTTGACTTCTGCAGTATCCATGCGTGTCACCGCTGTGGAGCAACCACCCAGCATCAACGCCAAAACCACCAATGCAGCTGATTTATTATTTGATAGTGATATAAAACTCATTACTTTTTCTCCTTGGTAAGGTGATCAAAAATATTGTCAGAAGAGGTCTCAATGTGACGCTTTAAATCGGCATCCATATCAGCTACTCCGGCCATCGTACTCTTTACATACTTCATATCCAGCTCGGCAAGAGACCATATTGTATTGCTAGCAGGATCACGCCAGCTCCCTATGATACGCGTACCCGCCATGTTGATTTTAGTTGTGTTTTTAATCTGCCGCGAAACCGCCTCTTCACTCACACCCGTATTTGTATCACCTGCCGCGCCCGATTTGGCAGAAGCCATATAATCATTCGAAACGACATCCAGGTAGGACGACAAGATACGCGCAACTTCCGCCCTGGCTCTGTCATCAGCGATGGCTTTTTGCAGTGCCATGTCGCCCTGCGGCGAGGCGGAACCCACGCCGTGGAACAGGCGTCGATCAAGGCTATTGAGAATATTGCTGCCTTTATTAACCCAGTCTGGAGCGCCCTTGATACCCAGATCACTTTCAACATGCGTCGGTTGTGCAGACTGAACGGTTTCGGTACCACAGCCCGAAATATTCACCAGCAATACAGCCAGGAAAATCAATTTATTCGTAGCGCAAATATCTTTCATCGCTTTCCCAATTCAAGACAGACCGGTTTGGAATTCCCTATATTGCCGAATCATGAGGCAAACTCGACTGGCGAATCATAAGTGAAAACCCGTACTGCTACAATAGCAGCCGTCTGCACCGCAACAAACTTGGGAAATTTTACGCAATATCAAAGACCAATATGCAATTTTTACCCGTTCTCCATTAATTCGAGAGGCGATTCATCCGCATGACCACTGCTTCAACAGTTCAAACTGCACGCCTCAAACCTGTTTGAAAATCATTTAAAATTAAACGGGAAAATGCTGGTTTTTTCGATGGCGGTGCGGTCAAAAACAATGTCAGCATTGATATCAAAGTAGTGCTTCAAATCAGAATTCATGTCGTTAGATGCAGCGACTGCAATTTTTACATATTTCATATCCAGCTCGGAAAGAGACCAAATCTTGCCGGTTTTAGGGTCGCGCCAATTTGCAATGATTTTTGCGCCCGAAACATGAACTTTGGTCGCATTTGAAATCTGACGCGATACAGCCTCTTTAATCTGGCGCGTTATCAATCCCTCCAACTGTTGGGAAAACTCTCTCTGGTAATCCACAGCATCTCTAATATACCGGGACGCGGCTTCATTGACATGACGCGTGATATCCGCTTTTAACTGGGGTGAAACAGGCTCCTTAAATTGGCGCGCAATCGCATCATCAACCTGGCGCGATATGCCTTCTTTAATCTGCCGCCCTGCAGCCTCATCAATATGCCGCGATATCGCCTCTTCGCTAATGCCATTATCGCGGGTTCTGGCAGCATCCATATATTCATTTGAAACCGCATCCAGATAGGCTGACAATACGCGCGAGGTCTCTGCAATGGACTTATCATCGGCGATTGATTTCTGCAGGGCCATGTCGCCCTGCGATGCGGCGGAATCTACACCACGAAATACTCGTGCATCCTTGTTGCCAAAAATGGTACTGCCCTTGTTCACCCAATCCGGTGCTCCCTTGATATTGGGCTCATTTTCGCCCTGAACAGGGTCCAGAACACAGCCTGACACAGCAGCAAGCAAGACTGCCCATGACAACAAATTTTTAACCGCATGAAAATTTTTCATAGGACTCTACAATTCGGGATATGCCAGTTTTGATAGTAGCATCTCTGCAATTTACCCTGGTTCGGAATAGATATGCAAAATGCCTTCATTTAGCTGCGTCAAACGCAATAAGCTGCCCCGGGCTAGCGTACTTTTCGTACAGTATGATTACCCGAATCCGTCACAAATAAATGGCTGCCATCGCCAGTGATGCCGACGGGATCTTTAAACCGCGCTTCCGAACCGATGGCATCGGTCGCTCCCTCCAGATCTGCCTTACCGGCTACAGTGAAGACTGCTCCCCCCGTTATCGATAATTTACGCACACTCCTGTTGAAAGTATCGACCACATACAGATTGCGCCCATCTGTGGTAATGCCGGTCGGGTAATTAAAACATGCTGACTCCGCCTGCTCTGCAGAGGAATCTTCCTGATTTGCAGTTCCCCCTGCAAGGGTAGTAACCAGTCCACTGGCTATCACCACTTTACGTACCCGGTGATTGCCAAAATCAACCACATAAAGGTTGCGACCGTCGGTCGTAATCCCCTTGGGATATGCAAAACGGGCATTTGTACCGACATCATCTGCAAAACCGGGCGCACCCGACAATCCCGCAATCGTGGTGACTGTCTCGCTCTCAAGGTCAATTTTGCGTATCGAGTGGTTGTGGGTATCCGACACATAGAGACTCGCTCCATCAGTCGTAATCCCTTCGGGAATAAAAAATCTCGCCTGCCTGCCCGCCCCATCGGCATAACCCACCTCACCCACTCCTCCGGCAAGTGTCGTGACCTCGCCACTTTCAATATCAATCTGGCGTATGCAATGGTTGTTGGAGTCGGTCACATAGAGACTGGTCCCATCGGTGGTAATCCCGTAGGGACGATTAAAACGTGCGGCAATTCCTTTGCCATCACTATTGCCTTTCTTGCCCGCCATACCGGCAATCGTGGTGACCATGCCGCTGGCAATATCAATTTTACGTATAGTGTGATTATTCATATCGGCCAAATAGAGATTCACGCCGTCAGTTGTGATGCCTTTGGGCGAATCAAATCTGGCGCGGGTGGCGCTGCCATCTGTCGAGCCCGCTGTGGCTACCCTGCCGGCAAAAGTACTCACCACGGTTTTCAGATTAAGGCTCATGCCTTGCCTTGCTCCGCCCATCTGCGTGCCTATGGCCAGCCTGGCGGGCTGGATGCTTGGTGGCGAGTGTGCCGACTTGCTTAGGTGGCGCTCCGGAACGACAGTGCTAACGGCCTGTGGTTTGGGCGCAGCACCCCCTTTGCAGCCACTCAACAAGAGGGGTGACAGGGTAAAAACAAAAACAGTTAGTCCGTAAAAAAATTGGCTTTTCATAACTTCACAGTGACAGTAAAGTGGGGCTTGTCGAAGATTCGCATAAGTTTCGCCAGTAATTCAGCACTATATTAGCACCTGAAATTCCCGCCTGTAACTTGATGGAGAGATTTTAAAGGCCTGGTTAAAATGCTGCCGCAATGATACAGCAGAGCCAAACCCTGCCATCTCAGCGATCACCTCAACAGGACTATTTGTCGTTTCGAGCAGTTGCTGGGCCAGGCCAAGTCGTTGACTCAGTATCCATGAACCCGCTGTCATACTCATCACTTGTTTGAATCGTCGCGTAAACGTTCGGCGAGTCATCAATGCACGCTCGGCAAGAGAATCCAGACTGTGCGGCTTGTCCAAATTCAGACGTATCCAATCCAGAACTTCAGCAAAGTGATCGATCGCAGGCACATCACGCACAGGCTGCTGGATATATTGCGCCTGCCCCCCTTGCCGGTGTGGCGACACGACCATACGCCGTGCAACAAAATTTGCCACCTGCGCGCCATATTGCCGGCGCAGTATGTGCAGGCAACAATCTATAGCAGCTGCCGTGCCTGCCGAAGTGATAATGTCGCCATCATCAACATACAGAACATCCGGCCTCACACTGATAAGCGGGTAACGACTGGCCAATTCGCCCGCCCAATGCCAGTGTGTCGTTGCTGCGCGACCATCCAGCAATCCGGCGGCGGCCAATACAAACGCGCCCAGACACAAACCCACAATCATGGCACCTCGTTTGTTAGCCTTAAGCAATGCATCCAGCAACGGTTCGGGCGGCAGCTCCGAGGTATCTCGCCAGCTTGGCACGATTACAATGGAAGCCCTGGCCAAGTCCTCAAGACCAAAACATGTTTCAATAGAAAATCCTGCCGAAGTTTGCAGAACTCCTTTTTTAGCTGAACAAACAAATAACTCAAACTTCGGCACAGGTACACCCGTCCGATCTTCACCAAAAATTGCACAAGGAACGGAAAGGTGAAATGGGCTTATGCCATCAAAGGCAATCACCGCGACAGTATGAGCACGCATCATTTATCTCCAAACACTATGGCCCGATTATATCTAAATATGTCAATCAGGCCACTATTCTACTTCAGCTAAACTCATGACAATTACCTCCACCGCCTTCCACTCAGCAAAAGGAGAAAACCATGACCAGCCAAACTCGCCGCGCACTGCTCGTCATTGATGTACAAAACGAATACGTTACAGGAAATTTACCCATCGTATTTCCCGACATAACCCTTTCACTATGCAATATAGGGAATGCAATGGATGCAGCCACGAAAGCAGATATTCCCATTATCGTCGTAAAGCAATTGGCGCCTGCCGAATCGCCCGTTTTTGCGCGGGGCAGCGACGGATGGGAACTGCACGATGTTGTGCGCTCACGCAAGTGGAGCCATTATCTGGAAAAAAAATTACCCAGCGCCTTTGCAGGAACCGACCTGGCCGAGTGGTTGAGCAAGAAGAAAATAAATACATTGGCGGTCACTGGTTACATGAGCCACAACTGCGTTGACTCTACCATCAAGCACGCTTTTCATAGCGGTTTTGCGGTTGAATTCCTGTCTGATGCATCAGGCTCCCTGCCCTATAAAAATAAGGCTGGCTCAGCAACCGGTGAGGAAATACACCGAACATTTTCGGTCGTAATGCAGGCACGTTTCGCCGCTGTTATGAGTACAGAGGAGTGGATTAGTCTATTACATGGCAACGGGGTGGCAGAACGGGATGGCGTTTATAAATCCAGTCACTGCGCACTTCATCCGCAATACCATCAAGAAATATAACCCCGTCATGATCGTGATAAAGCTTCGCACCTTAAAGACGGCAGATCTGGCAAACATTCAGAACTGGCCACCCTATCCGCCGGAATTTGCAGATCTGGATTACGCGCTTAGGGGTAATGGCTGGCTTGCTGAATTACAGGGCCGGACGGACACATGGCTGTACATTGCAGAACAGGAGCATGATGCAGTTGGGTTTTCGATTCTTACGAAAACAGGTCAATTGGAAGCAGAATTTCGTATTGCACTGCGTGCGGACAAAATTGGGTTGGGGATAGGCAAGACGATTACCTTGATGACGATGAACGAAGGCTTTTCAAGAATAGGTTTGTCCAGCATTCATCTTATCGCAAGAAAGAATAATCCACGAGCCATCGGCTTATACAAACGAGTTGGATTCAGTGTATGTGGAGAATGCTTAAAAAATATAGATGATAAACCGGTAAGCATTATCGAAATGACTATTTCCGGGCCGGTTTGGCGGGTAATGGTAAACTGTTAAAAATTAGCCTGACGTTCTGCAGGCAGTTTATCCGGACAACACATGAATATCCTTCTGATAGAAGACAACCGCGATCTTGCAACGAATATGTTCGATTATTTCGAAGCCAGGGGTCATGTAATGGATCTGGCTGCCGATGGTATTTCCGGGCTTCATTTTGCCGCAAGCAATCAATACAATGTGCTGATCCTTGATCTGATGTTGCCCGGTATCGACGGGCTGACATTGTGCCGCCGATTGCGTGAAGCGGGCAAACTGACTCCGATTTTAATGCTCACCGCCTGTGATTCGCTGGACGACAAAATTGCGGGGCTGGAGGCTGGCGCTGACGACTATGTGGTAAAGCCCTTTTCACTGCGTGAGGTTGAAGCACGTCTGCACGCATTGGTCAGACGCGCGCAGTTGAGAGAGTCTGGCTCAACGCTGCAAGTGGGAGATTTATCATTCGATACCGGCACCTTCAAAGTGATGCGCGGCAAGCGTGCTGTAGAGTTGCCGCCAGTACCGTTAAAATTTCTGGAAATTTTAATGCGTCAATCTCCCCGTGTAATCCCGCGTGAAGAAATTGAACGGGCTATCTGGGGAGATTCCCCCCCTGACAGTGACGCCTTGCGGGCGCATCTTTATATATTGCGCAGCGCCATCGACAAGCAGGCTGACAAGCCGCTCATCAAAACGCTGCGCGGTATCGGCTACCAAATCAGCGATGAATAACGTCCAACATAGTTTCAGGTTTCGGCTTGCCTTAACCTTTGCCTTTTTTGGTGCAATGGTCAGCCTGTTGCTGTCGACAGGACTTTCATTTACCGCACACAATCTGAGCGATCGCCTGATAGATGAGACCCTGCGTGCCGAGCTGGAAGACTATATTTCACGGCGCTCGCGCAATCCGAATTCCTTGCCGCCAGCAACCGTGAGTATGCAGGGTTATGTATTTTTGCCCGGGCAAAGCAAGGCCGATATTCCGCCCGAGTTGCACGATCTTGTTCCGGGCAAATATGAGCTGACACTCAATAGTATTCCTTACCGGATTGCGGTAACCGACAAGGGCGACAATCGTTTTGTGATGATGTTCAATGAAATTCGCCAGCGCCGCAGGGAAACAACATTTCTGACCTATCTGGTCGCCGGTACACTCATCATGTCACTTCTTTCAGCCTGGATAGGCTGGTGGCTCGCCGGCAGGGTAGTCGCACCTATCGCCGAGCTTGGGCGGCGCGTCAGCAAGGCGAGCCTGGAAGACAATACTCGCGATGTGGCCAGCGGATTTGAACCCGATGAGATCGGTAAGCTCGCGATTGTGTTTGCAGGATACCTCAAACGCATGCGCGCTTTTATTGATCGGGAACGCGCTTTTACCGCTGATGTGAGCCATGAACTCAGAACTCCGCTCGCCATAGTGCTGGGTGTAGTTGAACTGATGGAGGAAGATACGCAATTGCCTGAAAAATTGCAGGAACGGGTTGCCAGAATAGGGCGTGCCACACGCGGCATGATAGATATGACTTCCGCCCTGCTGCTGATGGCACGGGAGCCAAACATAGATGAACTTTTCATACAGAGATGCGACGTGTGCGACATCGTTGGCCACGTGATTGAAATGCACAGCCATCTGCTGAGTGAACATACAAGCGTCAATCTGATATGTCTGAGCCACCCGCATATTGAGGCCGAGCGCACCCTGTTTGGCATTGTCGTCGCCAATTTAATCCGCAATGCATTTACCTACACACCGACAGGCCTTGTTTCCATCAAAGTGGAGGAGCATTGTTTGACCGTGACCGATACCGGCACGGGAATTCACAGTGAAGAAATTGGCAAAGTATTCCAGCGCCACTTTAAGGGGTCCGCCAGCACAGGTTCAGGTATAGGTTTGTCGCTGGTCAAGCGTATCTGCGACAGATACGGCTGGGAAACCATCATCGATAGCACCGAGGGGAAGGGTACTTCCGCGCAACTGATATTTTCAGTCAACCCATAGCAAACGACCCTGGTTAACTTTACATACCACTCCCAATACTGCCGTTTTGTTGATTCAAG